>Ga0209051_1000373_pt1 | contig 64348 bp, 61 predicted proteins | sample AraplaCvi_mMS_r2_2_FD_184286 | JGI IMG/M metagenome (GOLD analysis project Ga0209051, IMG submission 184286) | Arabidopsis root microbial communities from North Carolina, USA - plate scrape MF_Cvi_mMS_r2 (SPAdes) (version 2) | ecosystem: Host-associated > Plants > Roots > Endosphere | place...
TCCACGCCCGCCACCGGCAGCAGCTTCGGGTCGAGCAGGCCCACCTGCACCAGCACGCTGGCCTGGTCCCAGTAGATGTGCTCGTGGTAGAGCTTGTCGCCGCGGAACTTGACCACCGCCAGCAGCGGAATCTCCACGCGCCGGCCGGTCGGCGCCACGCCCGGCAGCATCCACGGAATCTCGGTGGTGTGCGTGAAGCTGAAGAGCAGCTCGTCCACCACCTGCGTGGCGCCCACCGTGCGCGAGATCGACACGAGCGTGGTGTCGGGGGGATTGCTGTTGACGAAGTGGTTGCTGTAGAAGCTGTGCAGCGCCTGGTAGCCCACGCCGCCGGTCATGGTGGGAATGTGGTTGACGTAAGGCTCGGCCACCATGGTGGACATGGTGTCGTCGACGTTGCGGGTGCCGAACTCGTACTCGCAGTGCTTGTCCCACAGCGCCGAGAGGTCGTAGTGCGGGCCGATGGCGGCCTTCAGCGCGGCAATGCTGCGCTCGTGCGCCATCAGCGCCGAGGGCTTGTGGAAGTGCTCGCCGCCGGCGCGGGCGAAGGCATGGTCGACGCCGGGGTAGACGTGCAGCGTCACGCCGGGGCGGTCCCGCAGCGCCTGCACGATGCGCTCGCGGGCTTCGGGCGGGCAGAACTTGTCGAGCTCGGCGATGTGCAGCGTGAGCGGCCGCTTGATCTGGTCGGCCTCGTCGAGTGCGGCCTCGATGCCCACGCCGTAGTAGCCCACCGACACGTCCGCGTCGGTGCGGCAGGCCGCCAGGTAGGCCAGCTTGCCGCCCAGGCAGAAGCCGAGCACACCGACCTTGGCGCCGCTCACTTCGGGCCGGGCACGCAGCGCGCTGATGGAGGCCTGCATGTCTTCCATGCCACGGGCCTCGTCGAAGCCCTGGTAGAAGCCGAAGGCGCGCTGCCAGTCGGCCTCGCTGTAGCCGAGCTCCACATCGGGCTGCTGGCGCCAGAACAGGTCGGGCACGAGCGCCACGTAGCCTTCCTCGGCGTAGTAGTCGGCCACCTCGCGCATCGTGTGGTTGATGCCGAAGATCTCCTGCGCAATCACGAGGCCGGGGCCGCTGCCCGAGCGTGGCAAGGCCAGGTAGCCGCGAAACCTGCCGCTGCCGTCGGTGGCTTCGATCTGGATGTATCGACCTGTCATGTTGGATCTCCGAATTCGTCATGGGACGCCATGCGGCGCGCAGCAAGGATAATCCGCGACCATGGAAATCATCAGCTTTCTCGTCGACTTCATCCTGCACGTCGACAAACACCTCGAGGCCTTCGTCGTGGCCTACGGCCCCTGGGTCTATGCGCTGCTCTTCCTGATCGTGTTCGTGGAGACCGGCGCGGTGGTGATGCCCTTCCTGCCCGGCGATTCGCTGCTGTTCATCGTGGGTGCTCTGTGCGGCGTGGGGCTCATGAGCTTTCCGCTGGCCTGCGCGGTGCTCATTGCCGCGGCCATCCTGGGCGATCAGTGCAACTACAGCATCGGCCGCTACTTCGGGCCCAAGGTCTTCAAGTGGGAGGACTCGCGCTTCTTCAACCGCAAGGCCTTCGACCAGGCCCACGCGTTCTACGAGCGCTATGGCGGCATCACGATCATCCTTGCGCGCTTCATGCCCTTCATTCGCACCTTCGCACCCTTCGTGGCCGGCGTGGCGGAAATGAGCCGCGCGAAGTTCACCATGTTCAATGTGGTGGGCGGGCTGATCTGGGTGCTGGGCATCGCGACGGCGGGCTACTTCTTCGGCAACCTGCCGTTCGTGCGCGAGCATCTGGACAAGATCATCTGGGCGCTGATCTTCGTGCCGGGCCTGATCGCGATCTTCGGTGCCTGGCGTGCATCGCGCGCAGAGAAGGCGCGCGCGCAATTGCCTTCGAAGGCTTGATCGGTACCGGACAAAAAAAGCGCGCCCGTGGCGCGCTTCGATGAGAGTGGAATCGGATCAGTATCTCGGCCCGTTGTAGGGGTAATAGCCGCTCGGCGGATACGCGCGCTGGCTCTCGTAGTAGTTGCGTTCGTCCACACTGCGACCCACTTGATTGCCGATCACACCACCAATGGCTGCACCACCCAGCGTGCTGCCGGTGTTGCCGCCGATGGCGTGGCCCACCGCCGCACCGCCAAGCGCGCCAATGCCGGTGCCCAGGTTCTGGTTGGGACCGGATGCGCAACCCGCCAGCGCCATGACCGCGGTTGCCGCTGCCGCGGTCGTCCAGATTCGTGCCTTCATCATCATGGTGTCCACCTTTCTAGAGTGATGCAGCCATGATGGACAAAAGGCACCACCCCGCCGTGTAGGAGCCTGCCGCGCTTGGCTGTGCGTTGCCTCGGGCCGCTCGGCGTGGGACAGCAGGGCGAGCGAGGCCTAGAGCTGGCGGCTGCGCGCGAGCGGCGGGTTCTGCGCAAAGTAGCGCTGGATGCCGCGCATCAGCGCATCGGAAAGGCTCTCCTGGTAGCTGACGCTGCGCAGGTTCGCTTCTTCTTCGGGGTTGCTGATGAATGCCGTTTCGACCAGCACGCTGGGAATGTCGGGCGCCTTGAGCACCGCGAAGCCGGCCTGTTCGACCGCGGGCTTGTGCAGCCGGGCACCGATGCCGCGGATCTCGCCGAGCATGGCGCCGCCGAGCTTGAGGCTGTCGTTGATCTGCGCCGTGGTGCTCATGTCGAGCAGCGCGCGCTGCACCTGCACTTCATGGTTGCCGACGTTCACGCCGCCCACCTTGTCGGCTTCGTTTTCCTTGTTGGCGAGCCAGCGCGCGGCGCTGCTCGAGGCACCGCTCTGGCTGAGCGCAAAGACGCTCGCGCCGCGCGCGGCGGGCGTGGTGAACGCATCGGCGTGGATGCTCACGAAGAGGTCGGCCTGCACGCGCCGTGCCTTCTGCACGCGCACACCCAGCGGCACGAAAAAATCGGCGTCACGCGTGAGAAACGCGCGCATCGGGTTGCCGTTGACGCTGCTGGCGTTGATGCGGTCGCGCAGGCGGTGCGCGATCTGCAGCACGATGTCTTTTTCGCGCGTGCCGTTGGGGCCGATGGCACCCGGGTCTTCGCCGCCGTGGCCGGGATCGAGCGCCACGATGATGATGCGGTCGGTGCGGCTCGCGGTGGCGCCGCCGCGCGCGGACGCGACGGGCGCGGGAGGCGCCGCAGGTACGGCAGGCGCAATGGGCGGCGCGGGCGGCATGACGGGGCCGGGCCGCGTCGACTGCTGCGCCATCAGCTCGCCCAGCGGGTCGGGTGCGGGCCCGGCCGCCGTGGCCGGCGGGGCCGGCGGGCGGGCCGGAGATGGCGCGATGCTGTCGGGCACAGGGCGCGGCGCGGGCACGTTGGGCGAAGGCCGCACGAGGATCGGCGGCCCGCCGTCGGGTGCGAGGCCCGAGGAGGGCGCGGCCGGCGGCGGCACCGCGGGCGCGCTCGCCACGGCACCGTTGTTGCCGCCGGAGCTGCTGCCGCGCGGTGCTTCGCGCAGGCGCTCGGTGATCAGCGCTTCCATCGGGTCGATGGCTTTTTCGGGGTAGAGGTCGAGCACCAGCCGGTGCTTGTACGCGGCAATGGGCGCCAGCGAGAACACCTGCGGCACCACGGCCTGCTTGAGATCGAACACGATGCGCACCACCTTGGGTGCGTTCTGGCCGACGCGCAGGCCGTTGATGTACGGGTCGCCCGGCTTGATCTTGCCGACCAGGTCGCGCAGCTCGGGGTTGAGGTCGATGCCTTCGATGTCCACCGCCAGCCGCGGCGGACTGCCCACGACCAGCTGTTGCGAATGCAGCCGCGCGTCGGATTCGATGGTCACGCGCGTGTAGTCGGCCGCGGGCCACACGCGCACCGCGAGGATGGTGGCGCCGCGCGCGATCTGGTGCACGCCGAGCATCAGCGCGATGCTGCCGCCCTGCAGCAGCACACGCCGTTTGAGGCCGCTGGCCTTCATGCGCCGAGCTGCGTCAGCAGGTCGCTGCCGCGGGGAGTGTTCGCCAGGAGGGTCACGCTGCGTGTGTCGTCTGTCATTGCTTCTATTTTAATAGCGAGGTCGGCAATTGGTGTGCGGCCGGCAGCGTTTTCTGGCCACTCCGCGAGCTTGAGGCCCGGTCCCGCGAAAATGTCACGGAAGCCGGCGTCGTCCCACTCGCGCGGATCGTTGAAGCGGTAGAAGTCGAAATGGAAGATGGCAAGCCCGTCGGGCGCTTCGTGCGGCTCGACCACGGCATAGGTCGGGCTCTTGATGCGGCCCTCGATGCCGAGCGCGCGCAGCAGGTGGCGCACGAAGGTGGTCTTGCCGGCGCCGAGGTCGCCGTGCAGCGCGATGAAGGCATCGCGCAGCGCGGGCGAGGCCGCCAGCGCGCGCGCGAAGGCGCCGGTGTCGTCCTCGCTGCGCCAGTGCAGCGTGCGGCCGGCGTTCTTCGGCGTTTCTACAATCGGCAAGTGATCGTCAGCCATCCACTCGTTGCTCGTATTCAGGCATTGGCCCGGGAACTCGGATTCTCCCAAATCGGAATCGCGGGCGTCGATTTATCGAGCGCCGAGGAAGGTCTGATGCAATGGCTGGCCCATGGGTTCCATGGCGAGATGAAATACATGGCAACGCACGGCACGCGCCGCGCCAGGCCGGCCGAGCTGGTGCCGGGCACGGTGAGCGTCATCACGGCGCGCATGGACTACCTGCCGCGCGGCACGCCGCCGGATGACTGGCAGGCCGTGGAGTTCGATCGCCTCGCGCGCCCCGGCGAAGCCATCGTCTCGGTCTATGCGCGCGGCCGCGACTATCACAAGGTGATGCGTGCGCGGCTGGCCAAACTGGCCGAGCGCATCGCCGAGGAAGTGGGCCCGTTCGGCCATCGCGCCTTCACCGATTCGGCGCCGGTGCTCGAAGCCGAGCTTGCCTCGCGCAGCGGCCAGGGCTGGCGCGGCAAGCACACGCTGGTGCTGGACCGCAGCGCGGGCTCGATGTTCTTCCTGGGCGAGATCTACGTCGACATGGCGCTGCCCGAAAGCAAGCCGGTCAGCGCGCACTGCGGCAGTTGCAGCGCCTGCATCGACGTGTGCCCGACAAAGGCCATCGTCGCGCCATACCGGCTCGATGCGCGGCGCTGCATTTCGTATCTCACCATCGAGCACGGCGGCCCGATCCCGCTGGAGCTTCGGCCCCTGATGGGCAACCGCATCTACGGCTGCGACGACTGCCAGCTGATCTGCCCCTGGAACAAGTTCGCGAAGAAGAGCGCGCTGCCCGACTTCGATGCGCGCGAAGGGCTGACCGGCCAGTCGCTGGCCGCGCTCTTTGCCTGGAGCGAGGAAGATTTCCTGCGCTTCACCGAGGGCAGCCCGATCCGCCGAATCGGGCATGAACGCTGGCTGCGCAACATCGCCGTGGCCCTCGGAAACGCACTGCGTGCGGGCGAGAGCGGCGCCGCAGAGGCACTGGCCACGCGGGCATCGGACCCGAGCGAACTGGTGCGCGAGCACGTGGCGTGGGCGCTGGCGCAGCGCCCCGGGCGCTGAACCAACTCAGCGCGGCAGCGCCAGCGCAAACGGCAGGCTCGCCACGCCCAGCAGCGTGGACAGGGTCACGAGACCCGCCACGTACGGTCCGTTGTAGCCCATGCGCGCTGCCAGCACATAGGCGCTCGAGGCCGTGGGCACGGCGGAAAACGCCATCAGCACGGCAGCCTGCGTCGCGTCCAGCCGCAGCGCGAGAGACAGGCCCCATGCCACCAGCGGCAGCAGCAGGTGCCGTATGGACAGCACCGACACCGCAAGCACCTTGCCGCGCCCCAGGCTCGCGAACTGCATGCCCGCGCCGGCGGCCAGCAGGCCGAGCGCGAGCGAAGCGGCGCCGATGCGCGCGAGCGTGGGCGTGGCCCAGTTCGGAACGGTGAAGCCCAGCACGTTGGCCAGCAGGCCGGCCAGCGTGGCGACGATCAGCGGATTGCGCACCAGCTGCCGCGCGAAGCCGCTCTGCGCATGCCGCGCCATCGGCCAGACGGCCGCGATGTTGAACATCGGCACGCACACGCCGATCAGCACCGCGATCAGCAACAGGCCCTGCGCACCGGCCAGCCGCTCGGCGAGCGCAAGGCAGATGAAGGAGTTGAAGCGGAACCCGATCTGCGCGCTGGCCGCATGGTCGCGGCGGTCGATGTGAGAGCGCAGGCCGGGCACATGGGGCAGCGCGTAGGCCATCGCGATGCCGCTGAGGCCGATGCCCACGCCCGCGGTGAGCAGGCTCGAGGTGGCGGCAAAATCGAGCGGGCTGCGCACGATCGAGTGGAACAGCAGCACCGGAAATAGAAAGTAGTAGACCAGGCTTTCGACCTGGTCCCAGACGCGGCGGTCGAGCGCCGTGTAGCGGCAAAGCAACCAGCCGATGGCAATGAGCGAAAAATCCGGAAAGAGCAGCTGTGCGAAGTTCACCGCCTCGAGCATAAACCGCGGCGGACCATGGGTAATCCACAGCACCGGCGAGGTGCGAAGCCGCTAGCATCCGGGGCTTTGGTTTTTCGACATCAATCAGTCAATCAAGGAGTTATAGATGCAACGTCGTCAATGGGGCGCCATGGTGGGAGCCGCCGCGCTGGTCGCGGCTGCGGGCCAGAGCTTCGCGCAGGGCTACCCGAACAAGCCGGTCGAACTGAGCGTGCCCTTTGCACCGGGCGGCACGACCGACATCGTGGCGCGCGTGATTTCCGATCCACTCGGCAAGGTGCTGGGCCAGCCGGTGGTGGTGATCAACCGCGCGGGTGGCGGCGGCATCGTGGGTGCGGCCGAAACGGCGCGCGCTACGCCCGACGGCTACAAGCTCGGCGTTGCCACGGTCTCGAGCACGGCGGCGAACCCGGCCATCAATCCCAAGGTGCCGTACGACCCGATCAACGATTTCACGCCGATCATCAACATCGCGGCCACGCCCAACATCATTGCGGTCAACCCGAGCTTCCCGGCCAAGAACTACGCGGAATTCGTGGCCGAGCTCAAGAAGAATCCCGGCAAGTATTCGTATGCCTCGTCGGGCACCGGCGGCATCGGCCACCTGCTGATGGAGCTCTACAAGAGCCTCACCAACACCTTCGTCACGCACATTCCCTATCGCGGCGCGGGCCCGGCCCTGAACGACGTGGTGGCCGGCCAGGTGCCGATCATGTTCGACAACATCCCGTCGGCCATGCCTTTCATCCAGAGCGGCCGGCTGGTGCCCATCGTGGTGTCGGCGCCGCAGCGCCTGGCCGCGCTGCCCAACGTGCCGACCTTCAAGGAAGTGGGGCTCGAGCCGGTCAACCGCATGGCGTACTACGGCATCCTCGGCCCCAAGGGCCTGCCGAAGGAAGTGGTCGACAAGATCAGCGCCGGCGTGAAGAAGGCGGTGGAAGACCCGGCCGTGAAGAAGCGCATCGAAGACACGGGTTCGCTGATCGTGGCCAACACGCCCGAGCAGTTCGCCGCGCAGATCAAGGCCGAATACGAGGTCTACAAGCAGGTCGTCGCCAAGCAGAAGCTCAAGCTGGACTGAGCCTCGCCAACCCTGCCGAAGCCGCCCGCGCCACGGGCGGCTTTTCTTTTTGTTATCTTGCAGCGCATGACCGAGGCCGCCGCCACACAAACCCCCGAGATCGACGACTTCATCGATGCCCTCTGGCTCGAGGACGGGCTGTCGAAGAACACGCTGGCCGCCTACCGCCGCGACCTCGCGCTGTTCGCGCAGTGGCTTGGCAGACAGCGCAGCGGCGGCGCGCTCGATACGGCGCAGGAGTCCGACCTGCAGGCCTACATGGGTGCGCGCCTGTCGACCAAGGGCAAGGCCACCTCGGCCAATCGGCGGCTCACGGTGTTCAAGCGCTACTACCGTTGGGCGCTGCGCGAGCGCCGCATCGCGGCCGATCCGAGCATCCGGCTTGCGCCCGCGCGGCAGATGCCGCGGGCCATCAAGACGTTGTCGGAAAAACAGGTGGACGACCTGCTGGCCGCACCCGACGTGGAAACCCCGCTCGGCCTGCGCGACCGCGCGATGCTCGAGCTGATGTATGCGAGCGGCCTGCGCGTGAGCGAGCTGGTGGCGCTCAAGGTCATCGACATGAGTTTGAACGACGGCGTGCTGCGCGTGCTCGGCAAGGGCAGCAAGGAGCGCCTCGTGCCCTTCGGCGGCGAGGCGCGGCGCTGGATCGAGCGCTACCTGGAAGAGTCGCGCCCCGCCATCCTCGATGGGCAGCAGACGCCCGACCTGTTCGTGACCGCGCGCGGCGCGGGCATGACGCGCGTGATGTTCTGGATCATCGTGAAGAAGCAGGCCGCCGCGGCCGGCATCCACGTGCCGCTGTCGCCGCACACGCTGCGCCATGCCTTCGCCACGCACCTGCTGAACCACGGCGTGGACCTGCGCGCGGTGCAGCTGCTGCTCGGCCATGCCGACATTTCCACGACCACCATCTACACCCACGTGGCGCGCGAACGGCTCAAGCAACTGCATGCCGCACACCATCCACGCGGCTGAGCCGCTGCCCGCATCGCTGCGCATCGGTTGCGCTGGCTGGAGCCTGCCGCGCGCGCTGTGGAGCGAGTTCCCGCCCGAGGGCTCGCACCTGCAGCGTTATGCACAGCGCTTTGGCGCGGCCGAGATCGACACCTCGTTCTACCGCCCGCACCGGCGCGAGACCTACGCGCGCTGGGCCGCGAGCACGCCCCCGGACTTCCGCTTCGCGGTCAAGCTGCCCAAGGCCGCTGGCCGGCGCAATGCCGGCCTTCGATGAATTCCTGGCGCAGGCGATGGGGCTGGCCGACAGGCTCGGCTGCCTGGTCGTGCAGCTGCCGCCGAGCCTGGCCTTCGACGAGCGCGTGGTCCGCCGGTTCCTTGCCGACCTGCGGCGAAGGCACGGCGGGGCGGTGGCGCTGGAGCCGCGGCACCGCAGCTGGTTCGTGCCCGCGGCAGAGTCGCTGCTGGCGCGCTGGCGCATCGGGCGGGTGCTGGCCGATCCGGTGCTGTTCGGCGAAGCGGCCGCGCCCGGCGGATGGCCCGGCCTCGTCTATCTGCGGCTGCACGGATCGCCGCGGCGCTACTGGTCGGCCTACGACAATGCGCTGCTCGCGCGGCTCGCACAGCGCTTGATGCAAGCGCGGGAGGAGGGCGCCGCGTGCTGGTGCATCCTCGACAACACCGCGGGCGGCGCGGCGGTGGGCAATGCGATGACGCTCGCGCGCCTGGTTCAGAATGGCTGATCCGTTCAGCTTTTTTCGAGATCATGCATTTTCCGTTCAAGCCGTCGTGGCTCTTCGCCGCCGCGACGCTCTGTACTGCCGCCGTGGCCCAGGCCCAGGCCGTTCCCAAGACCATCCGCCTCATCGTGGCGTACCCCGCGGGCGGCGTCAGCGACGTGGTCGCGCGTGCGCTCGGCGACAGGCTCGCCGCGCAGATGGGCACCACGGTGGTGGTCGACAACCGCGCCGGCGCCAGTGGCGCCATCGGCATGGATGCCGTCGCCAAGGCGGCACCCGACGGTGCCACGCTGGGCTTCTCGGCCATCAGCCCGCTGGTGCTGAGTCCGCACCTCGGCAAGCTGCCTTTCGATCCGCTGAAGGACATCGCGCCAGTGGCGAGCGTGATGTATTCGCCGGTGCTGTTGATCGCCACGCCGGCCAGCAGGGCGCGCGACTTCCGCGCGCTGATCGCCGATGCCAAGGCACAGCCCGGCGCGGTGCGCTGGGCCACCTCGGGGCCGGCATCGCTCGGCCACATCGTGCTCGAGCAGGTGAAGGCGGCCGCGGGCGTGGACATCACGCACGTGCCCTACAAGGGCGGCGGCCAGCAACTCAATGATGCGCTTGGCGGCCAGTTCGAGATTCTCTCGAGCAACGCGAGCCCCACGCTCACTTCGCACATCCGGTCGAGCAAGCTGCGTCCGCTGGCCGTGGGTGCGCCGGCGCGGCTCGAGAGCCTGCCGCAGGTGCCCACGCTGGGCGAGCTGGGCTTCAAGGCGGCGAACATCAATTCGGTGTTCGGCGTCTTTGCGCCCGCGGCCACGCCGCCCATATTGATCGAGAAGTACAACGCCGAGATCAACAAGGCCCTGGCCAGCCCCGAGCTGCGCGCCAAGCTCACGGCCACCGACAACGTGCCGACCGGAGGCAGCCCCTCGGCCTTCGCCGCGGAGATCGCCTCGGAGTTCGAAGGCAATGCGCGCATCGTGAAGGCCGCGAACATCAAGGCCGATTGACCCTGCGGCTTGCGCGCTCAATTTCCCTACCTTATAGTAGGTAGATGAGCAGCGCCATCGCTTCCTCGACCGCACTCGCCGCCGGCAGCACCCGGGAGCAGATCCTCGGGGTGGCGCGGCACCTGATCGAAACGCGTTCCTACCTGGGTTTCAGCTTCCAGGACGTGGCCGATGCGGTCGGCGTCCGCAAGGCGAGCCTGTACCACCACTTTCCGACCAAGGAAGCGCTCGGCATCGCGGTGATCCGCCAGGCCACGCAGCTCTTCAAGGACTGGGACGCGGCGCGGGTGCGCACGCCGAAGGACGCGCTCGAATCCTATTTCCGCATGTACCGCGACACGCTCAAGGCGGGCTCGGGCATGTGTCCCGCGGGGGCACTGACGCCCGGCTGGGACTGCATCGACAAGGAACTGCGCGAGGCCGTGCAGGAACTGCGCAACACGCAGGTGTTGTGGCTCACCGGCGTGCTGGGCACGCTGGCGCCGGCCCGGCAGAAGAAGGGTGCATCGCTTGCATCGCAGGCGGCCTATGTGTTTGCGGTGTGCCAGGGCGCGCTGCTCGCATCGCGCATGACGGGACGCGTCGAGGACTTCGACGAGGCCATTGCGCAGCTCAGGAGTTCATTGCCTGGCTGATCGCCGGGCGGCATCGCGGGCACGCAGCGCGTGCCTATTTTTTGACCTCGTTGCCTACCGATTGGATGGTAGGGTTTTGATCAAGGAGTGTTCCCATGAAAGCCGTCATTTCCGCCTATGCGCGCTCGCCTTTCCACTTCGCGAAGAAGGGCGTGCTCGCCGAGGTGCGCCCCGACACGCTGGCCGCCGGCGTGGTTCGCGGCCTGCTGCAGCGCACCGACCTCGATCCCGCGCTGCTCGAAGACATCATCCTGGGCTGCGCCTACCCCGAGGCCTCGCAGGGCAACAACCTCGCGCGCATCGTCGGCCTGTTGGCCGGCCTGCCGCACGAGGTGGGCGGCATGACGGTGAACCGCTTCTGCGGCTCGTCGATGCAGGCGGTGCACATTGCCGCGGCGCAGATCGAGGCGGGCATGGGCGAGGCCTTCCTGTGCGTGGGCGTGGAGTCGATGACGATGGTGCCGCAGGGCGGCTTCAACTTCTCGCCGAACCCGGAGCTGAAGGAAAGCACCGATGCCTACATCTCGATGGGTGACACCGCCGAGAACGTCGCGCAGCGCTGGAACGTGAGCCGTGCCGACCAGGAGGCCTTCGCCGTCGAGTCGCACCGCAAGGCCGCCGCCGCGCGCGCGCAAGGGCGTCTGGCGGGCGAGATCGTGCCGGTGCGCCTGGCTTCGGGCGAGATGGTCGATGTCGATGGCTGCATCCGCCCGGCCACCTCGGCCGAGGCGCTGGCGGGCCTCAAGCCGGCGTTCCGTGCCGATGGCGTGGTGACGGCCGGCACCTCTTCGCCGCTCACCGACGGCGCCGCCGCCGTGCTCGTGACCAGCGATGCCTTCGCCGCGAAGCACGGCCTGCAGCCGCTCGCGCGCATCCGGTCGTTCGCGACCGTGGGCGTCGATCCGGCCATCATGGGCATCGGCCCGATTCCCGCAACGCGCAAGGCGCTGGCGCGCGCCGGGCTCGGGGCCGCCGACCTCGACGTGATCGAACTGAACGAGGCCTTCTCGTCGCAGGCGCTGGCCTGCATCCGCGATCTCGGCCTCGATGCGGCGAAGATCAATCTCGACGGCGGCGGCCTTGCCATCGGCCATCCGCTGGGTGCGACCGGTGCGCGCATCACGGGCAAGGCGGCGTCGCTGCTCGCGCGCGAGAAGGGCCGCTATGCGTTGGCCACGCAATGCATCGGGGGCGGGCAGGGCATTGCCACGATTCTCGAGCGCGTCTGAGCGCTTGTTCGAGAATGCGCGCAGGCACTACAAGGAACTCCCATGGCGGCACTCCCTGACGACACGGACGCCAAGCGCGCGCTGTATCTCGAAGACCTGTCGGTCGGCGACCGCTTCCAGAGCGGCGAATACGCGCTGGACGCGGCGCAGATCAAGGCCTTTGCATCGCAGTTCGATCCGCAGCCTTTCCACACCGACGAAGAGGCCGCGAAGAACACCTTCTTCGGCGGCCTTGCGGCCAGCGGCTGGCACACGGCGGCGCTCACCATGAAGCTGATGGTGGAAAGCGGCATTCCGCTGGCCGAAGGCATCATCGGCTCGGGCGGCGAACTGCAGTGGCCCAAGCCGACGCGGCCCGGCGACGTGCTGCACGTGGTGAGCGAGGTGCTCGACATCACGCCCTCGCGCTCCAAGCCCGGCCGCGCGATGGTGACGATGCGCTGCCGCACGCTCAACCAGCGCGGCGAGGTGCTCCAGTACTTCACGCCCAAGCTGGTGGTGCACGCCAGGCCCGCGTAGGCCTCCCGTTCAGTCCTTGGCGGCGGCCGAGAGCGCGCGCAGCTCCTCGGCACTGAAGCCCGCCCGGCCGCGGGCTTCGAGGTTGAAGGGCGGCTTCAGGCGCGGCGCTTCGTAGCGCGCCACGAGTTCGGGATAGGTCGCCTCGGGGTCGCGGCCCGCACGCTTGCAGAGCCAGCGGTACCAGCGATTGCCGATGGCCACATGGCCCACCTCGTCGCGCAGGATGATGTCGAGGATCTCGACCGCGCGCAGCGCATCGGGCGTGTCGACGCGCCTGAGCTTGGCCTGGATGAGCGGCGTGGCGTCGAGCCCGCGTGCCTCGAGCGTGCGCGGCACCAGCGCCATGCGCGCGAGCACGTCGTCTTTCGTCTTCTCGCACATGCTCCAGAGCCCGTCGTGGCCCGGGAAGTCGCCATAGCGCCAGCCCATGTCCTGCAGGTGCGCATGCAGCAGTGTGAAGTGCTGCGCTTCCTCGTCGGCCACGCGCAGCCAGTCGCGGTAGTAGGCCTCGGGCATGCCGTCGTAGCGCCAGACGGCGTCGAGCGCGAGGTTGATGGCGTTGAACTCGATGTGGCAGATCGAATGGATCAGCGCGGCGCGGCCTTCGGGCGTGAAAGGCGAGCGCTTTTGCACGGCGGTGGCGGCCACGCGCAGCGGCCGTTCGGGGCGGCCCGGCACGCCGATGTCATCGCCCACGACGCGCAGAGGGTCGGTTGCTATGGAATCGGTAGCGGCGAGGGCAGCGGTGGCGCGCGTTGCGGCAATCTTCTGTTCAGGGTCGGTGAGTCGCAGCGCGGCCAGCGCGCTCAATCGGGGGTGCATCCCTACAATTCTAGGTTTTGCCCCCGGAGACTCCACGATGGCCCTCTATGAACTCGACGGCGTTGCGCCGCAACTCGGCACCGGTGCATGGGTCGCCGACAGCGCGGAGGTGATCGGCAACGTGCAGTTGGGCGACAACGCGAGCATCTGGTTCGGCGCGGTGCTGCGCGGCGACAACGAGAAGATGACCATCGGGCGCAACAGCAACGTGCAGGACATGTCGATGCTGCATTCCGACCCCGGCAGCCCGCTCACCATCGGCGAGAACGTCACCATCGGCCACCAGGTCATGCTGCATGGCTGCACCATCGGCGACAACTCGCTGATCGGCATCCAGGCCGTGGTCTTGAATAACGCGAAGATCGGCCGCAATTCGATTGTTGGCGCCGGCAGCGTCGTGACCGAGGGCAAGGAGTTTCCCGACAATTCCCTGATCTTCGGCTCGCCCGCCAAGGTGATGCGCACGATCAGCGACGAAGACGCTGCCCGACTGCGGCACGGCTCCGACCATTACGTAGCAAATGCTATTCGCTATGCGAAGGGCTTGAAGAAAATCGCCTGACACTGCGCAGGCCCAACAGAAAGAAGAATCCGTTTTGAGCGAGCTGCACAAATTCCTGTTCGATGGCCTGCCGGTGCGCGGCATGATCGTGCGCCTGACAGATGCGTGGCAGGAAATCCTGGCGCGGCGCGCCTCCAACACCGCCACCGGCGCCTACCCGCCGCCGGTGGCCGAACTTCTCGGCGAGATGACGGCCGCGGCCACGCTGATGCAGGCCAACATCAAGTTCAACGGTGCGCTGATCCTGCAGATCTTCGGCGACGGCCCGGTCAAGGTGGCCGTGGCCGAAGCCAAGCCCGACCTGAGCCTGCGCGCTACCGCCAAGGTGATCGGCGACCTGCCGGCCGATGCGCGCCTGCCCGAGATGGTCAACGTCGGCAACAAGGGCCGCTGCGCCATCACGCTCGACCCCAAGGACAAGCTGCCGGGCACGACGCCCTACCAGGGCGTGGTGCCGCTGTTCGACGACGAGGGCGAGAAGCTCGGCCGGCTCAGCGACGTGCTGCAGCATTACATGCTGCAGAGCGAGCAGCTCGACACCACGCTGGTGCTCGCGGCCGACGACCAGGTGGCGGCCGGCCTGCTGATCCAGCGCCTGCCGATGAAGGGTGAAGGCAATCTCGAAGGCACGTCCGGCAAGGACCACGACCAGACCAACCAGGACCAGATCGGCCGCAACGAGGACTACAACCGCATCTCGATCCTCGCCTCGAGCCTCACGCGCGACGAACTGCTCACGCTCGACATCGAGACCATTCTTCGCCGCCTGTTCTGGGAAGAAAAGCTGCTGCGCTTCGAGCCGCAGGCGGGCCTGCTGGGCCCGCACTTCGCGTGCACCTGCGGGCGCGACCGCGTGGCGCAGATGATCCGGGGGCTCGGCGTCGAGGAGGCGGAGGAAATCCTGGCCGAGCGCGGCGACATCGAGGTGGGCTGCGACTTCTGCGGCAAGCAGTACCGCTTCGATGCAGTCGATGCGGCGCAGATCTTCAGGCCGCCGACGGATCAGATTCCGGGCAGCCCGATCGTCCAGTAACGCTCTTCGCCGAGCGAGGTTCGGCGCGCCGATGTGCCGGCCGCGCGCTCGCTCAGCGCGGCGCCTTGTCGTCGAAATCGCTGAACGCGATGTCGGGTGCGCTGGTGTTGTGGCGCGAAGGCAGGCTGCGGCCGAAGCGCACCTGCGTGGCGTTCAGCGTCTTCACCTCGGGCAGCGGCAGAACCTGTTCCGCGGCCCCGGGCGATTCCTGCCAGCGCAGCTCGCTCACGTCGGCGTTGTCGGGCGCCACGTACATCGAGCGCAGCACGGCAAAGGGCCGCGCGCTGGCCGTGGGCTTGGAAAGCGTCACGTCGAGCGCGGTGCGCTCGCGGCTGATCTCGGACACCTTGGCCACGGCGCTGCCGCCGCCGACGAAGCGCAGGTGGATGGCCAGCGGCTTCGGCACGATGCGGATCGACGCGATGTCGACCACCGGCCGGCTGCCCTGTTCGACCGGGCCGAGCAGGAACGACGAGCCATACACCCCGTCGCCGAAGCGCGCCTGCGGCAGCGGCTTGATGCGCCAATAGCCGTCGGCCGGGTAGAGCACCAGCGCTTCGAGCGCCTTGCCTTCTTCCTTGCGGAAGATCTGCAGCAGGTGGAAGCCGCGGTCCGTGCGCGCACCCACGCGCACCGGCACCTGCTGCGGCCGCCAGAAGCTGGGCAGCGTCATGCCGACGATGCGCCACTGCGCGTCGTCGAGCAGCACCACGCGGCGCGGCTTGAACTTGTGCGCGGGATCGGTGGGATGCGCGCCGCCGTCGAAGTTGCAGCCCGAGAAATCGGGCGCAGTGGTGTCGTTGCCGATGCTGTCGAGATAGGCCGGCTGCAGCGCCTCGACGCGCATGCGCCGGATGCCTTCGCCGCGCAGCACCAGCGAGACATTGTCTTCCTCGGCGCAGGCGGTGGCCGTGGTGGCGTTCTCCACGGTGGTCGCGACGGGCGCGGCCGTGGCAGCCGTGGCCAGCAGCGCGGCCAGGAGGAAGCCGCAAGGGCGAGAGAAACGAGGCGGGAACATCGATCAGGTCTCCGAACTGGGGGTTGAAGGCGTGTCGTCGCGGCGTCCGATCAGGTCGCTGAAAAGCCGATGCTCGCATTCCGGATCGGAGCATTTCTCGCAAGGCCATGACCAGGAGGCGGGTTTCGATTCGGCACGGCCGCGCGCGCGGGCCCGGCCTTCGTTGCCGGCGATGGAATTGATGGCGTTCCATGCATTGCGGAGCCTTTCGCTGCCGGTGCCATGCACCACGGCGAAGGAAAGCCCCGCACGCGCCAGCGCCGCGCGCACCAGCGCATCGGTGGGTTCGCGCGCGTGGTCGCCATCGCGCAAGGGGTCTGCGATCCACGGGATGTCGAGCGCGGTCAGCAGGGTGATCGCGCAGCGCGCCTGCGCGGCCAGCGCGTCGGCGTGCAGCGAGGTGTCGCCGAACAGCAGTTCACTGTAGACCGCGGTCATGAGAGCCGTGGTGTCGGCCACCACCACCACACCCGAAACGGCCGCGGCTTCGATGCGGCGCGTCTGCTCCTGCGCGATGGCCTGCTGTTCGTCAGGGCGCGGCGTGCGGCCTTCGCGCTCGCACCATTCGCGCAGGTATTCGCCCACCAGCGTGGTGGCAATGCCGCGTTCCTGCAGGCGCTGCGCGAGCGCGCGGGCGAGTTCGGTCTTGCCGGTGCTCTCGGCCCCGAGCAGCGCGATCACGCATCCGGACGGCAGGGTGGGCGTCATGCGCGCGCTGCCGCCCCGCCGTGCATGCGCGCGCGCCACGCAAGAAAGCCCGCCACGCTGAGCACCGCGAACACGGCATAGAGCCCGACCGTGAGCCACAGGCCCTTGTGGATGAACAGGCCCACGCTCACGACGTTCACCGCCAGCCACACCAGCCAGTTCTCGATGAACTTGCGCCCGAGCAGGAACTGGCCGACGAGGCTGAGCCCGGTCGAGAACCCGTCCCACCAGGGCACGTCGGTGTCGGTGAAGCGGCGCAGGAAGAGGGCGACCGCGGGCCATGCCAGCGCGCAGGCTGCGAGTGCCAGCGCGATGCCGCGCGGCGAAAGCCGGCTGACCCGCAATGCGCTGCCATCGGCACGGTGGCCGCGCAGCCATTGCGCCCAACCCCAGAGCGCGACCACGGCGAAGAAAACCTGCAGCGAGGCGTCGCCGTAGATGCGCGCCTGCGCGAACACGGCCACGTAGAGCAGCGAACTGATGATGGCCAGCGGCCAGCCCCAGTGGATCTCGCGCATGTTGCAGCCGACCATCGCGAGCGCCAGCACCGCGGCCACGAGTTCGAGCCAGCTGACCGGTGAGCCCCAGAGCGCGAATGCGGGGGCCGAGAAGAACTCGGGCATCAACGCACCAGCGGTCGGCCCCGTGCAAACATACCGAGCGTGGGGGTCATGTTCAGTGGGTGACCTGAACGAATACTTCGTTGGGCTTGACCATGCCCAGCTCTTGCCGCGCACGCTCTTCGACCATCTCGAGGCCGATCTTGAGATCGTTGACTTCGGAGGCCAGCCGCTCGTTGTTGACCACGGCCTTGGCGTTGGCCGCCTTCTGGTCCGCCAGCTTGGACTGCAGCTGCGCCACGTCGCGCACACTGCCGCGCCCGTTCCACAGCTGCCACTGCAGGATGGCCAGCAGCAGCAGCAGCACGATGGGTGGAACGAGGCGCGAGCGCATGCCGCCGGCTTCGCGTACTACTTCAGGTTGTAGAACGCGCCGCGGCCGGGAAAGCTGGCGATGTCGCCGAGGTCTTCCTCGATGCGCAGCAGCTGGTTGTACTTGGCGATGCGGTCCGAGCGCGAAAGCGAGCCGGTCTTGATCTGGCCCGCGTTGGTGCCCACCGCGATGTCGGCGATGGTGCTGTCCTCGGTCTCGCCCGAGCGGTGCGAGATGACGGCCGTATAGCCCGCGCGCTTGGCCATCTCGATGGCGGCGAAGGTCTCGGTCAGCGTGCCGATCTGGTTGATCTTGATCAGGATCGAGTTGGCAATGCCCTTGTCGATGCCTTCCTGCAGGATCTTGGTGTTGGTGACGAACAGGTCGTCGCCCACCAGCTGCACGCGCTTGCCCAGGCGTTCGGTGAGCAGCTTCCAGCCGTCCCAGTCGCCTTCGTGCATGCCGTCTTCGATGCTGATGATCGGGTACTTGTCGACCCAGGTCGCGAGCATGTCGGCCCAGTTGCCGGCCGAGAGCGTGAGGTTCTCGCCGGAGAGCACGTAGTTGCCGTCCTTGTAGAACTCGCTGGCGGCGCAGTCGAGGCCGAGCGCAATCTGCTCGCCCGCCACGAAGCCGGCCTTGTCGATGGCTTCGAGGATCAGCTGGATGGCCGCTTCATGGCTTTCGACGCTGGGCGCGAAACCGCCTTCGTCGCCGACTGCCGTGCTGATGCCGCGGTCGCCCAGGATCTTCTTGAGCGCATGGAACACCTCGGCACCGTAGCGCACGGCTTCGCGGAAGCTCGGCGCGCCCACGGGGATGATCATGAACTCCTGCAGATCGAGGCTGTTGTTGGCGTGCGCGCCGCCGTTGATGACGTTCATCATCGGCACCGGCAGCTGCATGCCGCCCATGCCGCCGAAGTAGCGGTACAGCGGCAGGCCCGACTCTTCGGCCGCGGCGCGTGCCACGGCCATCGAAACGGCGAGGGTGGCATTGGCACCCAGGCGGCCCTTGTTGTCGGTGCCGTCCAGGTCGATCATCGTGCGGTCGAGGAAGGCCTGCTCGCTGGCGTCCAGGCCGAGCACGGATTCCGAGATCTCGGTGTTGATGTTCTCCACCGCCTTGAGCACGCCCTTGCCAAGATAGCGCTTCTTGTCGCCGTCGCGCAGCTCGATGGCTTCGCGCGAGCCGGTCGACGCGCCCGAGGGCACGGCCGCGCGGCCCATGGTGCCCGATTCGAGCAGCACGTCGCACTCGACGGTGGGATTGCCGCGGCTGTCGAGGATTTCGCGGCCGACGATGTCAACGATTGCACTCATGCGTTTCTCTTCTTTCTTTTCAGTCTCTATTCAATTGATCAAAGGCCTTCGACTGCGACCATGCGCATCACCGCGGCACCGGCACGGGCTTCGCGCGCCTTCAGGTATTCGGGCGTTTCGTAGAAGGCCTTGGCCTTCTCGAAGCTCGGAAATTTCAGGATGACGAGGCGCGAGGGCGACCAGTCGCCCTCGAGCACTTCGACCTGGCCTCCGCGCACGCACACTTCGGCGCCGTGCGCCTGCATGGCGGCACTCGACCACTTCTTGTATTCCTCGTACTGCGCCGGGTTCGTGACCTCGACGTGGGCGATGACATAACCACTGCTCATGATTGAAAGACGTCCTCTAGAAATGCGTTCTTCTTGGTGACCTGGTCGAGCGCGAGCAGCGTTTCGAGCAGGGCCTTCATGTGCTTGAGCGGCACGGCATTGGGGCCGTCGCTCAGTGCCTTGGCGGGATCGGGGTGCGTTTCCATGAAGAGGCCGGCCACGCCCACGGCCACGGCCGCGCGCGAGAGCACCGGCACCATTTCGCGCTGGCCGCCCGAGCTCGTGCCCTGGCCGCCCGGCAGCTGCACCGAGTGGGTGGCGTCGAACACCACGGGCGCGCCGGTCTCGCGCATGATCGCAAGCGAACGCATGTCCGACACCAGGTTGTTGTAGCCGAAGCTCGCGCCGCGCTCGCAGGCCATGAAGCTGTCTTCGGGCAGGCCGGCTTCCTTGGCGGCAGCGCGCGCCTTGTCGATCACGTTCTTCATGTCGTGCGGTGCGAGGAACTGGCCCTTCTTGATGTTCACCGGCTTGCCCGACTGCGCCACTGCGCGGATGAAGTCGGTCTGGCGGCACAGGAAGGCGGGTGTCTGCAGCACGTCGACCACCTTGGCGGCCTCGGCGATGTCTTCCTCGGTGTGGACGTCGGTCAGCACGGGCAGGCCGAGCTGGCGCTTCACCTTGGCCAGGATCTCCAGGCCCTTTTCGCGGCCCGGGCCGCGAAAGCTGGTGCCCGAGGAGCGGTTGGCCTTGTCGAAGCTGCTCTTGAAGATGAACGGAATGCCGAGCGAGGAAGTGATTTCCTTCAGCGTGCCGGCCGTGTCCATCTGCAATTGCTCGGATTCGACCACGCAGGGGCCTGCAATTAAGAAAAAGGGCTGGTCGAGCCCGATGTCGAATCCGCAAAGTTTCATGCCACCGCCTTCAGGTTCTTTGCACCGCCCGCGCTCCGGGCCTTGTGGTCGAGCGCCGCCTTGATGAAGGCGTTGAAGAGCGGATGGCCGCTCCACGGCGTCGATTTGAATTCGGGGTGGAACTGCACACCCATGTACCACGGGTGCACGTCCTGCGGCAGCTCGACGATCTCGGTCAGGTGCTCGCGCTGGGTGAGCGCCGAGATCACGAGGCCGGCAGCGCGCAGTTCGTCGAGGTAGTTGACGTTGGCTTCGTAGCGGTGGCGGTGGCGTTCGGTCACCACGTCGCCGTAGATGCTGTGGGCCAGCGTGCCGGCCGAGACGTCGGAGCTTTGCGCGCCCAGGCGCATGGTGCCGCCGAGGTCGGACTTCTCGTTGCGCGTCTTCACGGTGCCGTCGGCGTCCTTCCACTCGGTGATCAGCGCGATCACGGGGCAGGGCGTCTCGGGGTCGAATTCGGTGCTGTTGGCGTTCTTCAGGCCCGCCACGTGGCGCGCGTATTCGATGGTGGCCACCTGCATGCCCAGGCAGATGCCGAGGTAGGGCACCTTGCCTTCGCGCGCGAAGCGGGCGGCCGAGATCTTGCCCTCGACGCCGCGCTGGCCGAAGCCGCCGGGCACCAGGATCGCGTCGTACTTGGCGAGCCGCGAAACATCTTGCGGGGAGATGGTTTCGGAATCGATGTAGTCGATCTTCACGCGCGCATGGTTCTTCATGCCGGCGTGGCGCAGCGCTTCGTTGAGCGACTTGTAGCTGTCGGACAGGTCGACGTACTTGCCGACCATCGCAATGCTGACTTCCTGCTGCGGATGCTCGACCTCGTACACCAGCTCGTCCCAGCGCTGCAGCTTGGCCGGCGGCGTGTTGATGCGCAGCTTGTCGCAGATCAGGCCGTCCAGGCCCTGCTCATGCAGCATGCGCGGCACCTTGTAGATGGTGTCGACGTCCCACATGGAGATCACGCCCCATTCGGGCACGTTCGAGAACAGCGAGATCTTGGCCCGCTCGTCGTCGGGGATCGGGCGGTCGGCGCGGCACAGCAGCGCATCGGCCTGGATGCCGATGGCGCGCAGTTCCTTGGCGGTGTGCTGCGTGGGCTTGGTCTTGAGCTCGCCGGCGGCGGCGATCCAGGGCACGTAGCTCAGGTGCACGAAGGCCGAGTTGTTCGGGCCCATGCGCAGGCTCATCTGGCGCACGGCCTCGAGGAAGGGCAGCGATTCGATGTCGCCCACCGTGCCGCCGATCTCGACGATGGCCACGTCCACTTCATGCGCGGTGCCGAGGCCGGCGCCGCGCTTGATGTATTCCTGGATCTCGTTGGTGATGTGCGGAATCACCTGCACCGTCTTGCCGAGGTAGTCGCCGCGGCGCTCTTTCTCGAGCACGGTCTTGTAGATCTGGCCGGTGGTGAAGTTGTTGGCCTTGCGCATCCGCGTGGTGATGAAGCGCTCGTAGTGGCCGAGGTCGAGGTCGGTCTCGGCGCCGTCGTCGGTGACGAACACCTCGCCATGCTGGAACGGTGACATCGTGCCGGGGTCGACATTGATGTACGGATCGAGCTTGATGAGAGTGACCTTGAGGCCGCGCGATTCGAGGATCGCGGCGAGGGAGGCGGAGGCGATTCCCTTGCCAAGGGAAGATACGACACCACCGGTGACGAAGACAAATTTGGTCATGCCAGTTCCGGACCAGAGATCCGGGCAGTGGGAAATTGCGATTATAGGTGTCCCCTTTGCGCCCCTCCGGGCCAAGGGCATCCCGTTCCTGATCTTGTCGGTATGTGAGCAACAATATGACTCATGCAAGATCTCGCCGGCAAACACATCGTCCTGGGCCTTACCGGTGGTATCGCCTGCTACAAATCGGCGGAGCTGTGCCGCCTGTTCGTGAAGGCGGGCGCCACCGTCCAGGTCGTGATGACCGAGGCGGCCGAGCAGTTCATCACCCCGGTCACCATGCAGGCGCTCTCGGGGCGTACCGTCTACACCTCGCAGTGGGACGCGCGCGAGCCCAACAACATGCCGCACATCAACCTGAGCCGCGAGGCCGACGCCATCGTGCTGGCGCCCTGCAGCGCCGACTTCATCGCGCGGCTGGTGCAGGGCAGGGCCGACGACCTGCTGAGCCTGATGTGCCTCGCCCGCCCCATGGAGCGCGTGCCGCTTCTGATCGCGCCGGCCATGAACCGCGAGATGTGGGCGCATCCGGCCACCCAGCGCAACCTGATGCAGGTATCGGCCGATGGCGCCACGGTGCTGGGTGTGGGCAGCGGCTGGCAGGCCTGCGGCGAGACGGGGGACGGCCGCATGCTCGAGCCGGCGCAACTGCTCGAGGACATCACGGCCTTCTTCGTGCCAAAGCTCCTCGCGGGCCAGAAGGTGCTGGTGACCGCGGGCCCCACCTTCGAGCCGCTCGATCCGATACGCGGCATCACCAATCATTCGTCCGGGAAGATGGGATTTGCCATTGCGCGCGCCGCGCGCGAGGCCGGCGCCGAAGTCACGCTGGTGGCCGGTCCGGTGCACCTGCCGACGCCGCGCGGGGTGAGCCGCATCGACGTGCTTTCCGCGCAGGACATGCTTGAAGCCACCCTTCATGCCGCGCAGTCCGCTAGCATTTTTGTAGCGACGGCCGCGGTCGCCGACTGGCGGCCCGCCACCCACAGCGAGCAAAAGATCAAGAAGGACGGCAGCGGCAAGACGCCGGTGCTCAATTTCGTCGAGAACGCCGACATCCTGCTGGCTGTGGCCCAAAGCGAGCGCGCGCAGTCCCGCAAGCTGTTCTGCGTGGGCTTCGCGGCCGAGAGCGAGAACCTGGCCGAGCACGCCAAGGCCAAGCGCGAGCGCAAGGGAATTCCGCTGCTGGTCGGCAACATCGGTCCGCTGACCTTCGGGCAGGACGACAATGCGCTGCTGCTGGTGGACGCAACGAGCACGCGCGAACTGCCGCGTGCGCCCAAGCTCACCCTGGCACGCGAACTCATGACCGAGATTGCCGCCCGGCTGCCTGACTGGAGAGTCTGATGAACCCCCAATGGAACACGCCGCCCAATGGCGATTTCGCCAGCTACGTCGAGCGGCTGTCGGCCCAGGCCGCATTGCCGAAGCGGGCAGCGCACGAGGGCGACCACGGGCTGGACGTGGGCATCACGCCCGCCCCGGGCGCGCAGGGCGCGGCCGCCGCCGCCCAGCGGCGCGAATCGTCAAACGGCGATACCTCCGCGCCAGGCGGCGGAGCGTTGCCACCCGCGGCGCTCAAGATCCTGGCCGCCGTGGGGGCCGTGGTGCTGCTGGCGCTGTGGTCGGCCGGCGTGTCGCTCGTCGTGCTGGTGTTCCTGGCGGGCGCGGCTTTCTGGCTCGCCAGCAAGTTGAAGGGGCTGAAGCTTTCACCCGGCGTCGCCAAGTGGCAGCAGGTGCTCGAGGAAGCCGCCCGCAAGCAAAGAGAACAGCAACAGAAGCAAGGCAAGTAGAAGTGAAAGTAGACGTTCGTATCCTCGACCCACGCATGGTGGACCAATTGCCCGCCTATGCCACCCCCGGCAGCGCAGGGCTCGACCTCAGGGCCTGCCTCGATGCGCCGGTCACGCTGGAACCCAACGCCTGGCAGCTCGTGGGCACCGGCATTGCGATCCACCTGGCCGACCCGGCCTATGCGGCGCTGATCCTGCCGCGCTCGGGCCTGGGCCACAAGCACGGCATCGTGCTCGGCAACCTCGTGGGGCTGATCGACAGCGACTACCAGGGCGAACTCAAGATCAGCGCCTGGAACCGCAGCGACACGCCTTTCGTGCTCCAGCCGATGGAGCGGCTCGCGCAGCTCGTGATCGTGCCGGTGGTGCAGGCGCAGTTTCGCGTGGTCACAGAATTTGCAGCTTCGCAACGCGGCGAAGGGGGCTACGGCTCCACCGGCAAGCACTGACCGTTCCTCGTCCTCGCCCGGCTTGGTGTCGGGCCCGTAAAGACCGGAACTGACGGTTCGCGGCGCGCTCTTACGTTTCGGTGTGTGTCTTGCGTCATCCCCACAGCGGGCAAGACGTTGGATACAGGCTTTGGCGCATCGGGATGCGCCGATTTATCCGAGGAGCCTCTCAACATGAAAATTTCAACGCGCTTCGTTTCCATTGCCGCTTCCGTGGTGGCGCTTGCCACGCTCACGGCCTGCGTCGCTCCCGCGCCGGTCTATCACACCACGCGCTATCCGTACCAGGCGCCGCCGCAGGCCGTTCCCTATCAGGAGGCGGCCTATGTCGAATACGGCCACGTGGCCAACATCGAGGTGCTGCGCAGCGAAACCGCGGGCACCGGCACCACCGGCGGCGGCGCGGTGGCGGGCGGTGTGATCGGCGGCGTGGTGGGCAACCAGTTCGGGCACGGCAGCGGCCGCGCCGCGGCCACCGCCCTGGGCATCGTGGGCGGTGCGCTGCTGGGCAACACCATCGAGGGACAGGCCAGCGGGCCGCGGGCCTACGAGAGCTACCGCATCTCGGTGCAGACCGACCGCGGCGGCTACCGTGCCTTCGACGTGCAGCATCCGGGCGACCTGCGCATCGGCGACCGCGTGCGCATCGACAACGGCCAGATCTCGCGCATGTAGCAGCGGGTGTGCCGCAGCAAGCAAAAAGCCGGGCACTGCCCGGCTTTTTGCTTGCTGCCGTGGTTTGCTCAGCCGGCAGTCAGTGCAGCAGGTCGTTGCCCGGCGCGGTTGGCGGCACCTTGAAGAAGGCTGTGCCCGCCGTGCCGCGGCCGACTTCTTCTTCGGTGGCCTCGCGCACCGAGCGAACCGTGATGTCGAGCCGGACCGCGATGCCGGCGAGCGGATGGTTGCCGTCGAGCACCAGGTGGTCCGGATAGATCTCGGCCACCGTGTAGATCACGTCCTTGGGCATGGCGTCGCTCACGCCTGCGGGCAGGGCGGCACCGTCGAAGGTCATGCCTTCCTCGGTGCCTTCGGGGAACAGCGAACGCGGCTCCAGAAAGAGCAGCTGGTCGTTGAAGTCGCCGAAGCCCTGTTCGGGCTCGAGCTGCAATTGCACCCGTGCGCCGGGCTCGTGGCCCATCAGGGCAGCTTCGATCACGTCGAAGAGGTCATCGCCCCCCACCATGAATTCCACCGGTTCGTCGAGCACGTCCAGCACTTCGCCCAGGGTGTCTTTCATCGTCCAGGTCAGGCCGACCACGCATTGTTCAGAGATTTCCATTGCAGAATTCTCCCATGGAGATTACACAACCGCTGCCGTTGCTCGGCGGCCTGAGCGCCGCGCAGTTCATGCGGCGGCATTGGCAGAAGAAACCGTTGCTGGTGCGCCAGGCCATACCCGCCATGGTGCCACCGATAGAGCGCAGCGCGCTCTTTGCCCTGGCCGAGCGCGAGGACGTCGAATCGCGCCTCATCCGCCACGGCAAGGCCGGCTGGACGCTCAGGCACGGGCCGCTCGCGCGGCGCGCGCTGCCGCCGCGCAAGCAGCCGGCCTGGACGCTGCTGGTGCAGGGCGTCGACCTGCATCACGACGGCGTGCATGCGCTGCTGCAGCAGTTCCGCTTCCTGCCCGATGCGCGGCTCGACGACCTGATGATCAGCTATGCGAGCGATCAGGGCGGCGTGGGCGCGCATTTCGACAGCTACGACGTGTTCCTGCTGCAGGCGCAGGGCAGGCGGCGCTGGTCGATCGGCCGGCAGAGCGACCTGCGCCTGCAGCAGGGCGTGCCGCTCAAGATCCTCGAGAACTTCGAGCCCGAGCAGAGCTTTGTGCTCGAACCGGGCGACATGCTGTATTTGCCGCCGCGCTATGCGCACGACGGCGTGGCGGTCGGCGACGACTGCATGACCTGCTCCATCGGCCTGCGATCCTCCGCGGCCGGCGAGCTTGGCGCCGACCTGCTGGCGCGCGTGGCGCAGGCGTATGCGGAGGCCCTGGAAGATGCAGGGCCCGCCGAGCTGGCGCGCTACCGCGATCCGACGCAGCCCGCGGTCGAGGCGCCGGCCGCCATGCCGGCCGCGCTGCAGGCTTTTGCGCGCAAGGCGGTCGATGCCGCGCTGCGCGATCCGGACACCGTCGACCGCGCGCTGGGCGAATCGCTGACCGAACCGAAGGCCAATGTCTGGTTCGATCCGCAAGGCGCCGAGGTGCCGGCCGAACTGCACGCCGTGGCGCTCGACCGCCGCACGCGCATGCTCTACGACGCGCGGCACCTCTACATCAATGGCGAGAGCTTTCGCGCAGGCGGCGCCGATGCAACGCTGATGCGGCGGCTGGCCGACCGGCGCGCGCTCGGGCCGCGCGAACTGGCGCGCGCGAGCGACGGCGCACTCGCACTGCTGGCCGAGTGGTGCGAAGCGGGATGGGCCCATGCCGAGTGAGAGTTCCACAGCGGCCGCGCCGGCCTTGCCCGAAGGGCGCTTCGATGGCCCCGAAGCCTTCGCAGGCATGGTGCGGGCCGCGCTGTCGAGCGCAGCCCGGCAGGGGTGGAGGGAGCTGATCTTCTGCGATCCCGACTTCGCCGACTGGCCGCTCGGCGAGCGGGCCAGCATCGAGGCGCTCCAGGCCTGGTCGGCCACGGGCCGCCGCTTCGTGCTGCTGGCGCAGCGTTTCGATGCGGTCGAACGTTCACATGCGCGCTTCGTCGCATGGCGGCGCACCTGGGATCACATCATCGAATGCCGCGCGGTGCGTGCAGAGGCGGCGGGCAGCACCGCGCCGCCGAGCGCCATCTGGACGCCCGGGTGGTTTGCCCACCGCACCGATGCCGAGCGCAGCCGTGGCCTGTGCGGCGTCGATCCGCGTGCGCGGCGCGAACTGCGTGAAACCATCGATGAGTCGTGGCGAGCGGGCGTTGCTGCATTTCCGGCGTCGACACTGGGCTTGTAAGCCAATGCCGCGAATGAGGCCACGAGACACAAACGGGCGGCGATGCGGGTCTAGAATTTTTTCGTCCTGACATCCATTGCCAAAGGAGATTCCATGAAGAAGTCATCGTCCGTCCTGCTCGCTTCGTTGATCGCCGCTGCCGCGCTCGTGGCCTGCGGAAAGAAAGAGGACGCCGCGCCGGCGGTTGTGACACCCCCGCCCGCTCCGGTGACCGAGCCGGCCCCGCCGCCGCCGGCAGCTGCGCCGGCCCCGTCGACCAGCACCGATTCGTCGGCCGCAACCACGCCTTCGCCGGGTGCATCCTCGGCGCTGGACGCCGCCAATGCCGCGACCGAGGCTGCCAAGAAGAACGAAGCACCGAAGCAATAAACCGGGTGTTCATTCACCCCAGCAAAAAGCCGCCTCGTGGCGGCTTTTTGCATGGAGGCGCGGAACAGGGCCGCACCGCGATCAGACGTCCAGCCAGGGCGAGCCTTCCGACGCACTGGCCGTGAGCATCTCGGCCTCGTGCCCGCCGAGGGCTTCGGCCATCAGGCGCCGCACGATGTCGGGACGGTTGTTCTGCTCGCTCAGATGGGCCGCGACCACGTGGCGCAGGCCGTCGTGGCGCACCGCGCGCGCGATTTCCGCAGCCGCATCGTTCGACAGGTGCCCGTGCCTGCCGCCGACGCGCAGTTTCAGGAAGGCCGGATAGGCCGAATTGGCGAGCAGTTCGCTGTCATGGTTGAACTCGAGCAGCAGCGCATGCACGCCGTGGAGGCGGGCCAGCACATGTGCGGTGGCATGGCCCAGGTCGGTCAGCACGCCCAGCGTGCGCGCGCCGTCGGAGCAGCGAAGCTGCAGCGGCTCGCGCGCATCGTGCGGCACGGTGAAGGGCCGCACCGCAATGTCGCCGACCGCAAACTCGGCGTCGTCCCGCGCCAGGTTGAGCCGGCCTTCGAAATCGCGCGCCCCGGTGGCCAGCCAGGTGCCTTCGCTCATCCAGACGGGAATGCGGTTGCGCCGCGACAGCGAGTGGGCGCAGCCGATGTGGTCGCCGTGCTCGTGGGTGACGAAGACCGCATCGATGTCGCCGGCTGCGAGGCCGGCCCTGGCAAGCCGCAGGTCGAGTTGCCGCAGGCCGAATCCGCAGTCGATCAGCAGCCGCGAGGTGCGGCCGCCGCTGGTGGATTCCACCACCGCGGCATTGCCCGTGCTGCCGCTGCCGAGGCTTCGGAAGCGGAGCATGCGGCTTACTTCAGGTCGTCGGCGATGACCTGGACGATGCGCTGCGCGTTGGCCGAGGTTTCGGGCGCGCCGTTCGCGTTCAGCACCGAGACCGTGGTGCTCTCGCCCTGGCCGCCCTTCACGAGGATACGGAACTTGATCGGTGCTTCGTTCTTCTCGGAGCTGCCGAACAGCTTGCCGAAGAAGCCGGGCTCCTTCTTGTCGGGGTTCGGGGTCACGTAGCGCACGTAGTAGATGCCGGCGCTGCGGTCGCGGTCTTCCACGGTGAAGCCGGTGCGGTCGAGTGCCAGGCCCACGCGGCGCCATGCGCGGTCGAAGCCTTCGCTGATCTGCACGACCGGCTGGCCGCCCACGTTGGCGACGGCGGCGGTCTTGGACGGTGCGGTGGTGGCGGCCAGGATCTTCGACTGCTCTTGCGTCACGCCGAGCTTGACCATCAGGCGGCGCAGGAACTCGGTCTCGAGTTCAGGGTCGCTCGGGCGGGGCTGCCACACGGTCTGGTCCTGGCGGCTGTTGTTGTAGACCTCCTGCATGCCGCGGTGGCTGATGAAGATCTCGGTGCCCGTGGGCGTGCGCTCCAGGCGCGTGCGGAAGCGGTCGAGTTCGCCGGTCGAGTAGACCGAGTCGACCAGCTTGCCCAGCGTGCCGCGGATGATGTCCTGCGGCAGCTTGGCGCGGTTCTCGGCCCAGTCGGTTTCCATGATGCCGAGGTTGCGCTGCTCGGTGGTCAGGAGGAAGCCGCTTTCCTGCCAGAAGTCCTTCACCGGGTCCCAGAGCTGGTCGGGCGAGCGGTTGATGACGATCCAGCGCTGCGTGCCCGAGCGCTCCATGCGCACGTCGCCGATGTTGGCCACCGCGGTGGGAATGCCCGGCGCGTTGGCCGCACCGGCCTGGTAGGCGTTGGCCGTGACCGCACCGCCCGGCACCGCGTAGCGGTTCTCGCGCGAGAGCTGCGACAGGTCGGGCGGGACTTCGAGGGTCGGGGCCTTGCCGGCGCTCTTGTAGTCGATCTTGTCGCTCTCGAGAACGGAGCAGGCGGCGAGGCTGACAACGAGGGTGGCCAGCAGTGCAGCTCGCGAAATGTGCGAAAGGTTCTTCAACGTCGTCTTCCTTGTTGGAATGGGTTCGGTCAATCTGTGGGCCGCTTTGCCCGCACTCTCTGAGCGCGGTTCAGGCAAAAGGTTGCGTAACCTCGATGCGGCAAGGGGAAAAGAGATCGGGGGTGTCGGGAAGAATGCCGGGTCAGCCCTTGAGCAGGCCGGTGGCGCGCAGGGCGGCCTCGACCACGGGCCGGTTCGTTTCCGCCAGCTCGGTGAGCGGCAGCCGCAATGCGCCGCCGCACAGGCCGAGCCTGGACATGGCCCACTTGAGCGGGATCGGATTGGGTTCGACGAACAGGTGGCGGTGCAGCGGCATCAGCTCGAACTGGATCTGCATGGCGCGCCGCACGTCGCCCGCGATGGCCGCGACGCACAGCTCGTGCATCTTGCGCGGCGCGATGTTGGCCGTGACGCTGATGTTGCCCTGGCCGCCGCAGAGCATGAGTGCCACCGCGGTCGGGTCGTCGCCCGAGTACACGGCAAAGTGCTCGGGCAGGTCGCGGATGAGCCATTGCGCGCGCTCGATGTTGCCGGTGGCTTCCTTGATGCCGATGATGCCCGGCACCTGCGCGAGGCGCAGCACGGTGTCGTGCGCCATATCGGCCACGGTGCGGCCGGGCACGTTGTACAGCACGGTGGGCAGGTCGCCCACGGCTTCGGCGATGGCCTTGAAGTGCTGGTACTGGCCTTCCTGCGTCGGCTTGTTGTAGTAGGGCACGACCTGCAGCTGCGAATCGGCGCCCACGCCCTTGGCGAACTTGGCGAGCTCGATCGCTTCCTTGGTCGAGTTGGCGCCGCAGCCGGCCATCACGGGCACGCGGCCCTTGGCCTGCTCGACCGCCACGCGGATGATTTCGCAATGCTCTTCCACGTCGACCGTGGGCGATTCGCCGGTGGTGCCGACCACGCCAAGGCAATCGGTGCCTTCGTCGATGTGCCAGTCGATCAGCCGGCGCAGGGCGGGGTAGTCGACACTGCCGTCGTCGTGCATCGGCGTGGCAAGAGCGACGATGCTGCCTGTCAGTTGCTCCAAGGGGAATCTCTCTGTCGGGTGGACGAAAGCGCCGATTCTACTTACTCCGGCGTCCCCGGAAACGGCGGCCCCGGCGGGCTCAGTTTCCCTGCAGCAGATGGCGTGGGGGCTGGCCCGCGCCGGCATCGCCGGCACGGATGGCCGCGATGCGCTGCACGAAGCGCGCCGGTTCGGCAAGGAAGCCATCCTCGTAGGCCACCACGCGCAAATCCTTGCATGCGGCCAGCAGTTCGCCGGGCTGCAGCAGGAAGTCGGGCCGCGAGGGCTTGCCGACCGTCTCGTTGCCGGCCGCGAAGGTTTCATACAGCAGCACGCCGCCCGGCGCGACCGCGGCCACGATGTCCGCCATGCGCGGGCGCCACAGGTAGTTGGTGACGACCACCGCGCCGAAGGCCTGGCCCGCGAACGGCCAGGGGCCGGCCTCGATGTCGGCGGCCAGCACGCGGCCGAAGGCGCCCGCGGCTTCGGCGGCTTCCACCGAGCGGTCCACGCCCGTCACCGCATGCCCGCGCGCCGCGAACCACCGCATGTGCCGTCCGTGGCCGCAGGCCACGTCGAGCACGGCGGCCCCGGGGGCGAGCAGGTGCGACCACCGCTCGATCCATTCCGACGGCGCTGTTCCGCCATGCGGAGGTGCTGCATTTTTCATAGCAATCATCAGAAGCAGGACCAGACCTGGTCGACCAGCGTCACCAGGAAATCCGGGTGCACGTAGAGCGCAAAGACGCCGCCCAGCGCCGCCAACGCGGCCGCCAGCCAGCCGGCCTGCACGAGGCGGTGGCGCATCTGCGGAATCATGGGGCCATTGTCCTTCGCCAGGATCAGCCGGGCACGGCGACCGGCCGGCCGCCGCGCGCAATGGCGCTTTCCTTCACCGGCAGGTTGATCAGCGCCGCGAACACGCCCAGCGCGATCGCGATGTACCAGACGATGTCGTAGCTGCCCGTGGTGTCGTACAGATAGCCGCCCAGCCAGACGCCGATGAACGAGCCGACCTGGTGGCTCAGGAACACGAAGCCGCTGAGCATCGACAGGTGCGCCACGCCGAAGATGCCCGCGATGATCGCGTTGGTGGCGGGCACCGTCGACAGCCACAGGAAGCCCATGGCCGCCGAGAACACGTACACACTGAGCGGCGAGATCGGCGCCAGCAGGAACAGCGCGATCGAGACCGCCCGCGCAAGGTAGATGGCCGCCAGGATCTTGCGCTTGGCCAGCTTCTGGCCCAGCAGCCCGACCGTGTAGGTGCCGAACACGTTGAAGAGCCCGATCAGCGCGAGTGCATAGCCCGCCACCTCGGCCGGCAGGCGCTGGTCGCGCAGGTAGGTCGGCATGTGGATGCCGATGAAGGCGAGCTGGAAGCCGCAGACGAAGTACCCCGCCATCAGCAGCCCGAAGCTCGGATAGCGGAAGGCCTCGCCCACCGCCTGCAGCACCGACTGGTCGCGGTGCCCCGCGAGCGCGCCGCGCTGCGGCTCGCGCAGGCCGAAGGCCAGCGGCACGATCACCAGCGCCAGCATCGCCACCGCCGCGAGCGCGCTCTGCCAGCCCAGCTGCCTGATGAGCAGCCCCTCGATCGGGGCCAGCAGGAACTGCCCGAAGGAGCCGGCCGCCGCCGCCACGCCCATGGCCCAGGAGCGCCTTTCGGCCGGAATCTGGCGCCCGATCACGCCATAGACGACGGCATAGGTGGTGCCGGCCTGCGCCGCGCCGATCAGCACGCCGGCGCTCAGCGTGAACAGCAGCGGCGTGGGCGAATACGCCATGCCCAGCAGGCCCAGCGCATAGAACGCCGTGCCGGCGACAAGCACCCGGAAGGCGCCGAAGCGATCGGCCACCATGCCTGCGAAGACGCCGAAGATGCCCCACGACAGGTTCTGCACGGCCAGCGCGAACGAAAAGGTCTGGCGGCTCCAGTCCTGCGCCTGCGTGATCGGCTGCAGCCAGAGGCCGAAGCCGTGGCGGATGCCCATGGAAAGCGTGACGATCATGGCGCCGCAGATCAGCACCTGCTTGACCGAGAGAGTGGGAGAGGAGGCTTGCATGCCGTCGAATGTAGCGACTCGGGTACTTTGGCGGGCGCGCTGGCGGCCAAGGCCATTGATGATTTGTGGCGCCGGCTTTGATGCGCGCCGCGCATCAAAGCCGGCGGCCCGGCCGTGAACGCGCAGTGTGCCTGTATGGGTATCCAGTTGTTTGGTGGCGACTGACTACAATCCGCCCCCATGGCGACTCCCCCCAAGACTCCCCCCAGTTCATCGTCCGCGTCCTCCGGGTACTCGGAAGGTTCCATCCGCGTGCTCAAGGGCCTCGAGCCCGTGAAGCAGCGCCCGGGCATGTACACCCGGACCGACAACCCGCTGCACGTCATCCAGGAAGTGCTCGACAACGCCGCCGACGAGGCGCTGGCGGGCCATGGCAAGAAGATCAAGGTCACGCTGCATGCCGACAACTCGGTCAGCGTCGAGGACGACGGCCGCGGCATTCCCTTTGGCCTGCACCCCGAAGAAAAAGCCCCGGTGGTCGAGCTCGTGTACACCCGGCTGCACGCCGGCGGCAAGTTCGACAAGGGTTCGGGCGGCGCCTACAGCTTCTCGGGCGGCCTGCACGGCGTGGGCGTGTCGGTGACCAACGCGCTGTCGAAGCGCCTCGAAGTGACGACGCACCGCGAGGGTTCGGTCGCCAGGCTGGCCTTCAGCGGCGGCGACGTGATCGAGCCGCTGCAGGTGCGCAAGCTCGAGGCCGGCGAGCGCAAGCAGGGCACCACCGTGCGCGCCTGGCCCGACGCCAAGTATTTCGAGACCGCGGCGCTGCCGATGGCCGAGCTCACCCACCTGCTGCGCAGCAAGGCCGTGCTGATGCCGGGCGTGAGCGTCACGCTCACGGTCGAGAAGACCAAGGAAACGCAGCAGTGGCTCTACAAGGGCGGCCTGAGCGACTACCTCATGCAGACGCTCAACGGCGACCCCGTGATCCCGCTGTTCGAAGGCAGCGGCCATGCCGACAAGAACGCCGACAACTTTGCCGAGGGCGAGGGCGCCGACTGGTGCGTGGCCTTCACCGAAGACGGCCAGCCGGTGCGCGAGAGCTACGTCAACCTGATTCCCACCAGCGCCGGCGGCACGCACGAGAGCGGCCTGCGCGACGGCCTGTTCACCGCGGTGAAGGGCTTCATCGAATTGCATTCGCTGCTGCCCAAGGGCGTGAAGCTGCTGCCCGAGGACGTGTTCGCACGCGCCTCGTACGTGCTGAGCGCCAAGGTGCTCGACCCCCAGTTCCAGGGCCAGATCAAGGAGCGCCTCAATTCGCGCGATGCCGTGCGCCTGGTGTCGAGCTTCGTGCGCCCGGCGCTCGAGCTCTGGCTCAACCAGCACGTCGACTATGGACGCAGGCTCGCCGAACTCGCCATCAAGGCCGCGCAGACGCGCCAGCGTGCCGGCCAGAAGGTCGAGAAGCGCAAGGGCTCCGGCGTGGCCGTGCTGCCCGGCAAGCTGACCGATTGCGAGAGCAAGGACACCAGCCACAACGAAGTCTTCCTGGTCGAGGGCGATTCGGCCGGCGGCAGCGCCAAGATGGGCCGCGACAAGGAGAGCCAGGCCATCCTGCCGCTGCGCGGCAAGGTGCTCAACACCTGGGAGGTGGAGCGCGACCGGCTTTTTGCCAACACCGAAATCCACGACATCTCGGTGGCCGTGGGCGTCGATCCGCACGGCCCCGCCGACACGCCCGACATGAGCGGCCTGCGCTACGGCAAGATCTGCATCCTCTCCGATGCCGACGTGGACGGCTCGCACATCCAGGTGCTGCTGCTCACGCTGTTCTTCCGCCACTTTCCGAAACTCATCGAAGCCGGCCACGTGTATGTCGCAAAGCCGCCGCTGTTCCGCGTCGATGCGCCCGCGCGCGGCAAGAAGCCGGCTTCCAAGGTCTATGCGCTCGACGAGGGCGAACTCACGGCCACGCTCGATAAACTGCGCAAGGACGGCGTGCGCGAAGGCGCCTGGAGCATCAGCCGCTTCAAGGGCCTGGGCGAAATGAGCGCGGAACAATTGTGGGAAACCACACTCAATCCCGATACCCGGCGCCTGATGAAGGTCCAATTGGGGCGCTTCGACTTCAGCTCCACCCAGGGCGAGATCACCAAGCTCATGGGCAAGGGCGAGGCAGCCGCCCGGCGCGAACTGATGGAACTGCGCGCCGACGATGTCGATATCGATGTTTGACCACCCTCGTGAAAATTCCAGACCTCATGCGTCCGTTGCTCCTGGCCCTGCTGCTGTGCGCGCAGCAGGGGCTCGCGCACGCCGCTGACGTCTACGGCTACATCGACAGCAAGGGCGTGGCGCACTTCGCGTCGGAAAAGATCGACGAGCGCTACCAGGTCTTCTTTCGCCGCGGCCAGAGCTTCGACACCGCGCAGGGCCTGGCGCCGTTCGCGCGCGGCGGGCGCAAGCTCGACGGAAAGGTGCCGCAGGCCTCGCAGACCCTGCTGGCGCTGTTCGAAGCCTCGCCAAGCTACAAGACCGCCAAGGCCGCGCTGCGCGATGCGGCCAACAAGCATTCGATCGACTACGAATTGCTGCAGGCGCTGATTGCCACCGAATCGGGCTTCGATGCCCAGGCCGTTTCGCCCAAGGGCGCGATGGGGCTCATGCAGCTCATGCCGGCCACCGCGCAGCGCTATGGCGTCGCGGCCGACAAGCGCAGCACCATCGAGAAAAAGCTGTTCGATCCGCGCGTCAACATTGCCGCGGGCTCGCGCTACCTGCGCGACCTGATCGCGATGTTCCCGGGCCAGATCGAACTGGCGCTGGCTGCCTACAACGCAGGCGAAGGCGCGGTACAGCGCGCGGGCAACAAGATTCCCAACTACAAGGAAACGCAGAACTACGTGCAGACGGTGCTGCAGCTCTATGCCTACCTGAAGCCGTCGGCGGCGGGATCGTCGGCCGTGGCAGGCGGCAGCGGGCGCGGCGGCAAGACGCCGGGGCGCATCCGCATGGAGCTCACGGTGCCCAAGGGCGGCGCCCTGGGCCGTGGCAACATGCCGCCCGATTCGCCGGGCGCCATGCCGGCCATGCCCGATGCGCCCGAGTCATCGACGGTGCCGGACGGCGGTTCGGACACGCCGGTGTCCTGATGGCCCGCCCCGCCTTTGCTCGCCGATGAAGGAACCCTTTTTCGTGCACCGCCGAAGCTTCGTTCTTGCGACTGCCGCCTGCGCGGTGGCCGGTGCCGCGCGCGCGCAGCACGCGGCCACGCATGACACGCTGCCGCCGGCGTCTTCGTCGAAGGAGCCCTACGCGCGGCTGCAGGGCGGCGTTCCGCATCACATGACGCCCGAGCAGGAAGCCCAGCGCGTCACGGACAGCGCCGCACCGGCCGGCCCGGCGGGGCGCTGGGAGCCGCGCGCGGCGCTGCCCATTCCGCGCAGCGAGATGGCCTGGGCCACCGCGGCGCAAGGGCGCATGCACGTGGTCGGCGGCTATGGCGAGGGCGCGGTCAACCGCGACTACCACCACATCTACGATCCCAAGGCCGACCGCTGGCTCGACGGCGCACCGCTGCCGCGCGGCGCCAACCACGTGGCGGTGGCGGCCGATGGCGACCGGGTCTACGCACTGGGCGGCTTCGTCGAGCAGAACCGCCGCTCCGACACCAACGCCTACGTCTACGAGATCGCCGCCAACCGCTGGAGTGCCATCGCACCGCTGCCACGCCCGCGCGGTGCCGCGGCCGCGGTGATGCAAGGCGGCGTGCTGCACCTGATCGGCGGCGCCTCCGAGCCTGCCGCCGAACGCGCGAGCGTCGGCTGGCACGAGGTCTACGACCCCAAGGCCGACCGCTGGTCCTCCGCCAAGCCGCTGCCCGGCGCGCGCGACCACGTGGGCTGCGTGGCGCACGGCGGCCAGATCCACGTGATCGGCGGGCGCTTCAACACCTTCGAATACAACACCGACCTGCACCACGTCTACCTGCCCGCGCGCGACACCTGGGAGCTGCGTGCGCCGCTGCCCACGGCGCGCTCGGGCCATGGCCTCGTGGTGTACCGCGGCCGCTTCTTCGCGATGGGCGGGGAAGGCGGCTTTCTGGTGGGCGGCATGCCGCGGCAGGCCAAGGTGTTCGGCCAGATGGAAAGCTACGATCCTGTGGCCGACAGCTGGCAGCGCCATGCGCCGATGCCCACGCCGCGCCATGCGGTGGGCGCCGCGGTGATCGGCGACTGGATTTACGTGGCCGGCGGCGGCGCGGTGCTCGGCGGCGCCGTGCAGTCCGCCGTACACGAGGCTTTCACACTGGGCTGAGCGCGCAAGCGCACGGCCCGAAACCGTTTCTCTTTCTCTCTTCTCCATGGACGACTCCCAACCTCCGCTCGATCTCCAGGGTCCCACCGACGGCGACACCACCCTCACGCTGGCCGACTACGCGCAGACCGCCTACCTCGAATACGCGCTCAGCGTGGTCAAGGGCCGCGCGCTGCCCGACGTGTCCGACGGGCAGAAGCCGGTGCAGCGGCGCATCCTGTATTCGATGTCGCGCATGGGCCTGGGCTTCGGCGGCGCCAACGGCACCGTGGGCGCCAAGCCGGTCAAGAGCGCGCGCGTGGTTGGCGACGTGCTCGGCCGCTTCCACCCGCACAGCGACCAGGCCGCCTATGACGCGCTGGTGCGCATGGCGCAGGACTTCTCGCAGCGCTATCCGCTGGTCGACGGCCAGGGCAACTTCGGCAGCCGCGACGGCGACGGCGCCGCGGCCATGCGCTACACCGAAGCGCGCCTGGCCCGCATCACCAGCCTGCTGCTCGACGAGATCGACGAAGGCACGGTCGACTTCATCCCCAACTACGACGGCAGCACCGAAGAGCCGCGCCTGCTGCCCGCACGCCTGCCTTTCACGCTGCTCAACGGCGCGAGCGGTATCGCGGTCGGCCTGGCCACCGAGATCCCGAGCCACAACCTGCGCGAGATCGCCGACGCCTGCGTGGCGCTGATCAAGTCGAACGGCAAGCTCAGCGACGAGGAACTGCTGCAGATCGTGCCCGGCCCCGACTACCCGGGCGGTGCGCAGATCATCAGCGGGCCGGCCGACATCGCCGACGCCTACCGCACCGGCCGCGGCTCGCTCAAGGTGCGCGCGCGCTGGAAGATCGAGGACCTCGCGCGCGGCCAGTGGCAATTGGTGGTCAACGAGCTGCCGCCGGGCGTCAGCACGCAGAAGGTGCTCGAGGAAATCGAGGAAATCACCAACCCGAAGGTCAAGGCCGGCAAGAAGGCGCTCTCCGCCGACCAGACCCAGCTCAAGGCCGCGATGCTCTCGGTGCTCGACGTGGTGCGCGACGAATCCAGCAAGGACGCCGCGGTGCGCCTGGTGTTCGAGCCCAAGACCTCGCGCATCAGCCAGGAAGAGTTCATTACCACGCTGCTCGCGCAGACCTCGCTCGAGACCTCGTCGCCGATCAATCTCACGATGGTGGGCATCGACGGCAAGCCCACGCAGAAGTCGCTGCGCCAGATGCTCAACGAGTGGATCGCGTTCCGCGAGGTCACGGTCGAGAAGCGCTCGCGGCACCGGCTGGGCAAGGTGCAGGACCGCATCCACATCCTCGAGGGCCGGCAGCTGGTGCTGCTGAACATCGACGAGGTGATCGCGATCATCCGCGCGGCGGAAGACCCGAAGGCCGCGCTCATCGCGCGCTTCAACCTCAGCGAACGCCAGGCCGAGGACATCCTCGAAATCCGGCTGCGCCAGCTCGCGCGGCTCGAAGCCATCAAGATCGAACAGGAGCTCAAGGGCCTGCGCGACGAGCAGAAGAAGCTCGAAGACATCCTCGGCAGCCCGGCGGCGCTGCGCCGCCTGCTGGTGAAGGAAATCGAGGCCGATGCCAAGACCTTCGAGGACCCGCGCCGCACGCTGATCCAGGCCGAGAAGCGCGCCGTGGCCGAACTGAAGGTGGTCGACGAGCCCGTGACCGTGATCGTCTCGCAGAAGGGCTGGGTGCGTGCGCAGAAGGGCTGGGCCAGCGAGAAGAACGGTGCCAACGGCACGGCGGCGCCCGAATACAGCTTCAAGTCCGGCGACGCGCTCTACGGCGCCTTCGAATGCCGCAGCGTCGACACGCTGCTGGTGTTTGGCTCCGCCAAGGACAAGTCGGTGCGCGTCTACACCGTGCCCGTGGCCTCGCTGCCCGGCGCGCGCGGCGACGGCCAGCCCGTGACCACGCTGATCGAGCTCGATGCCGGCACGCATGTCACTCACTTCTTCGCGGGCCCGGTAGGCGCCAGCCTGCTGCTGGCCAACACCGGCGGCTACGGCTTCATCGCCACCGTCGAGAACATGATGTCGCGCCAGCGCGGCGGCAAGGCCTTCATCGACGTGGGCGAGGGCGAGCAGCTCTGCCGCCCGTCGCTGGTGGGCGGCGCGAGCGGCGCGGAGCCGATGCCGGCCGCCACGCACGTGGCCTGCGCCTCGACCGGCGGCCGCATCCTGACCTTCGACATTGCCGAGCTCAAGAGCCTGCCCAAGGGCGGCCGCGGGCTCACGCTGATCGACCTCGACGCCAAGGACACGCTGGCGGGTGCCGCGGCCTACACGCGCAGCGTGAAGATCGAAGGCATCGGCCGCGGCGGCAAGGAGCGCGATGAAACCCTGGAAATCCGCACGCTCAACAATGCGCGCGGCAGCCGTGCGCGCAAGGGCAAGGCGGCCGACCTCGGCTTCAAGCCGACGGGCATCGTGCGGGTGCTGTGATGGGAGGCATCGACATCAGCGTCATCGGCCTCGTCGTTGCACTGGTCACGGGCCTTGCCAGCTTCTGGTTCGGCCGGCGCATGCGCCTGAAGCGCGGGGCCAAGAAGCGCGAGAAGGACCGCATCGCGGCGCAGGCCAGCGAGACCCGGCAGCAGCGCCGGGCGCGCGAGCGCAAGGAACGCGGCTAGCGCCTGTTTTCCTAGCGCAGGCCCTGCCACCAGCGCTCGTTGGTGCGCGCCTTGCCTACGGTCAGGACTTCGCCGATCACCGGCGTGGCCAGCTCGATCTTCTTTGCCTGCGACAGGTCGGCAATGCGGTCCAGCGGATCGTGCCAGGTGTGGAAGGCGAGGTCGAAGGTGCTGTTGTGCACCGAATAGAGCACCTTGCCGCGCAGGTCCTCGAAGGCCTGCACGCTCTGCTCGGGCGTCATGTGGACGGCGGGCCAGTAGGCGTCGTAGGCGCCGTTTTCCATCAGCGCCAGGTCGAAGCCGCCGAAGCGTTCGCCGATCTGCTTGAAGCCCGCAAAGTAGCCTGAGTCGCCGCTGTAGAAGATGCGCTGGCCGCCGCTTTGCACCACCCATGAAGCCCACAGCGTGCGGTCGCGGTCGGTCAGCGTGCGGCCCGAGAAGTGCTGCGCCGGCGTGGCGGTGAGCTTCACGCCGCCGTGCTCGCCGCCTTGCCACCAGTCGAGCTCCGTCACCCGCTCCGCGGGCACGCCCATCGCCACCAGCCGCGCGCGCACGCCCAGCGGCACGAAGTAGCGCTGCACGCGCTGCGCGAGGTACTCGATGGTGGCCACGTCGAGGTGGTCGTAGTGGTCGTGCGAGAGGATCAGGCCTTCGATCGGCGGCAACTGCTCGAGCGTGAGCGGCGGCTTGTGGAAGCGCTTGGGGCCCACAAAGGTGAACGGCGATGCGCGCTCGCTGAACACGGGATCGATCAGCCAGTACTTGCCCTGCAGCTTGAGCAGGTGCGACGAATGGCCGAGCCGCACCACGTGGTTGGCCTTGGGGTCGAGCGCTTCCAGGTCGGCGGTGGCCAGCATGCGCACCGGAATCGGATCGACCGGCACGGTGCCCACCTTGTCGCCGACGATGAAGCGTGACCAGATCCGCCAGCCGCTGGCCGAAGGCAGCACGTCCGGATTCGGCAGGTTCTGGAAGCTGCAGCCCTTGAACTGCGGCGATGCGTCGTAGCGCGCCTCGCATCCGCTGTTGCTGGAACAGCCCGCGACCAGTGCGCAGCCGGCCGCAAAGAGCGAGGTGCCATAACTGCGAAGACGGTGCTTCAGAAAGGAGATCATGGCGAGGTGTTGTCGGGTTTTTGCGGCGCGAGCTTAGCCGCCGCGTGGCGGCCAATGGTTTCAGCGGCAGAAACATTCGGCGCACAGGGACATTCCCGTGCCGCTTGTCGTAGGCCATGCGTTCTATGGCTGCCTGCGGGATCGCGCGGCACACTGAAGCGCGCCACGTTCCGCGGGCTTCAAGGAGGCGATCACACCATGAGCAGCAACCGCTATCCCATCATCTACGTGCGCGGCTATGCCATGACAGAGGCCGAGCGCGACGACACCGCCGCCGATCCGTTCTGCGGATTCAACGTGGGCTCCACGGTCTACCGCGCCACCGTGAAGAAGGATGCGCCGGCGCAGAAGTTCGTCTTCGAATCGCCGGTGGTGCGCCTCCTGGCCGACTTCCAGTACCAGAGCGTCTACCAGAACGGCCTGGACATTCTCGACAACGACTGGAAGCCTTCGCCCGATGAAACCGGCAAGGACGTGGACGGCATTCCGGCCGCATCGATCGTCATCTACCGCTACTACGACAGCGGATCCGAATTGCTCGGCGATGGCAAGTCGCGCGACGTGAAGGTGTATGCGCAGGGTCTGAGCAAGCTGATCCTTCGCGTGCGCGACCTGGTGGCGCTGCGCGAGGGTCCCGCTTTTGCAGCGGCCGATTTCCGCTGCTACCTGGTGGCGCATTCGATGGGCGGGCTGGTGGTGCGTGCCTTCCTGCAGAACCCGGCGCTCGGCGATGCGGCGGCGCGCGCCTGCGTCGACAAGGTGTTCACCTACGCCACGCCGCACAACGGCATCGACATGGGCGGCATCAACGTGCCGGCCTGGCTCACGGCCAACGAGATGAACACCTTCAACCGCGAGCGCATGTCGGAGTTCCTGGCCACGGCGCCGGTCGACGGCCGCATGGACTACCTGCCGGCGGCCGCGTTTCCGGCCGAGCGCTTCTTCTGCATGGTGGGCTCCAACCGCGGCGATTACGAGGCCGCCAAGGGCCTCTCGCGCATGTTCGCGGGCCACGGCAGCGACGGACTGGTGCGCATCGAGAACGCCTCGCTCTGGTCCATCGACGATGCGAAGCGCAGCAAGCCGGTGGCCACCGCCTACGCCTTTCGTTCGCATTCGGGCTACTTCGGCATCGTCAATTCCGAGGAGGCCTACCAGAACCTGGTGCGTTTTCTCTTCGGCGACGTGCGCGTCGATCTCTGGTTCGAGGTCGAGGGCGTGACCCTGCCGCCCGACTTGCCCAAGGACGCCGATATCGACGCGCTCTACCAGGTCGAGCTTTTGGCCGCGCCCCGCGGCAAGCGCTGGTACCTGAGCCGGCGCGTGGCCGAAGAGGATTCGCCCGCCTGCCGCACGCACAAGGAACTGACCGACCCCGAGAAGCCCGAGCGCCGCTCGATCTATCTCTCGACCGTGTTCCTCGCCAACAAGGCGCGCGTGAAGCAGGACCGGCCGACGCTGGCCTACGCGATGACGCTCGGCGTGCGCGTGCCCGACTACCAGGTGAACAAGAAGTTCTGGCTCGACGGCCATTACGAAGGCAGCTCGCTGTTCCGCGACACGCTGGTGATCGAGATCGCGCCGCCCCGGGCCGACGACCCGGCGCAGAACTGGAACGTGAAGTACGGCTGGCAGACAGACACCGCGGGGCAGGCGTCGCTGCCGATCAGCCCGAAGCAGCTGGCCGACGGCAAGCTGCAGTTCATCGTGCCGCTGTCGAGCCTGGGCGCGGCACCGGCGGCGCCCGGCATCAGCGGCAAGGTGCGGCTGGAGGTGAGCGCCTGGAGTTGAAGAAAGCGCCCTCCGGCGGGCACCGGCGTCATACTCGGGGCGGTCCAGGGTCCTGCCTTCTCCTCCCCCCATGAAAACTGCCGTTCTCGTCATCGACATGCAGCGTGGCCTCTATGACGACCTGCCGCGTCCCCACGAGGCTGCCGAGGTTGCGCAGCGGATCAATGGCCTCACCGCGCGTGCCCGTGCCGCGGGCGTGCCGGTGGCTTTCATCCAGCACGAGAACGCCGTCGACCTCGAATTCGATTCCGAGCGCTGGCAGCTTTCCGGCGCGCTGGAGGTCGATCCGCGCGACACCAAGATCCGCAAGGCCACGGCCGATTCGTTCCTGCGCACGCCGCTGCAAGCATGGCTCGCGGGGCATGGGGTGCAGTGCGTGGTGATCTGCGGCTACTCGTCGGAGTTCTGCGTGGACACCACCGCGCGGCGTGCCGCTGCGCTGGGCTACGAGGTCGTGCTCGCGGCCGACGCGCACACTTCGCACGACAAGCCGCACGCCACCGGCGACTTCATCCGCGCCCACCACAACGCCACGCTGTCGGATATCACGAGCTTCGGCGTGCCGATCCGCGCGGTGCCCAGCGCGAAGATCGTGTTCTGACCGTTCAATCCGCGCCGCGCCGCCACACGCGCGCGAGCGCGGCCAGCTTGCCCTTGAAGCTCAGCCGGTCGTTCGACAGCGCGTCGATGAAGTCCGACAGCCGCTGCGACTTCACCATGGTGTAGATCGTGAGCCAGGTCGTGAAGACGAACACCACGCCGAACCAGAGCGCCTTGCGCCACAGCGGCGCATCGGCCTCGGCCAGCAGGTTCATGCCGAGGAAGCCCGTCGTCACCGTGCCGATCAGGCCGAACAGCGTGACCACCGTGAGCCGCACCACGGTGCTGGCCTGCCGGCGCAGGCTGTCGGCGTCCAGGTAGGTGTTCATGTCGGCGATGCGCGCCTTGACCTCGTCGTAGAGCGGGTCGAGCCCGAGGTGCGCGGTGCACATGTGGGAGAGCGCGCGCACCTGCGCCTGCTCCGAGATCTCGTGGAACCAGTAGCGGTGCGTGAAGCGCAGGAAGCGCTCGAAGCTCGAACGGATCGCGCGCTTGAACTGCTTCACGCTCGGTGTGCTGTGGATGTCGAGCCGCTTGAGCGCCTCGACCAGCTGGTCCGAGAACATCAAGAGCGCCGCCTTCTGGAAATGCGCAATCAGGAACAGCAGGAAGTGCTGGTGGCGGAACTGCGCGAGCACGCCGCGGTCGCGGCAGCAGAAGAACTCCGAGCGGGCATCGCCCACCACGATCAGCGCATGGCCGTTGCACAGGTAGCGCGTGTTGGGCGCGGCGCCCGCATCGACCCAGAAGCGGTCGTAGCAGTAGCGGCGTTCGAAGTCCTCCAGATGCTGCTCCGCGTAGGGCAGGTGGGCGCGTTGCGCTGCATCGGCCTCGGCGGCGCCGGTGACGAGACCGAGCCGGATGAAGTCGTTGCGCGAGAGGCGCTTGGGATCGTCGAGCGAAAGGTAGGCCATCAGCGGCATGCGGTAGTACTCGATCTGCCGGTAGCGCAGCGCGCCGGGCTCGTCGGAATGGTCGCTCACCAGCGGCTGCATCAGGTAGGCCCAGTGGGCCGAGATGCGCGGTGCGCGGTGCTGGGCCACGTGCGAGAGAAAGGCTTCGCGCTGCTGCGCATCCGAGCGCGCGAGCACACGGCCGTCGGCGGCCAGCCATTCGACGCTGGCCATGCAATGCAGCGCGCCGCCCTCGGCGTTCCAGCCCGCGGGGTAGGCGCGGCCGAAGCGGTAGAGCAGGTCCTGCGCCTGTGCAAGGCTCAGGTGGTTGGCGCCGACCTCCAGGTTCAGCAGCACCACGTCGATGTCGAAGAAGAAATACAGGTCGCAATGCACCACGTCGAGCGTGATCGGCGCGTCGCCCTGCTGCGCCACCACGCGCACGGCCGCGATGTCGTGGCGGCGGAAGATGCGCATCGGCGAATCGCCGTCGCTGCCGGTGTCCGCGCCGTTCTTGTTCTTCGAGCGGCCCTCGCCGTAGAGAAAGCGCTGCACGTAGGGCAGGAAGCTCACGAACTCGTTGTAGTGCCGCTCGTGGAAGCGGCTGCTGTCGCCGGTGTATTCGTCGATCTCCTCGCGCCAGGGCGAGGCTTCGCCCATCTCGCGCAGCAGGTGCCAGGGGCCGTGGTGCGTGGGCTTGGCGTCGGGCGCCGGCACGAGCCGCAGGGGCCAGAGCAGGGCCTGCCGGAAATGCTGCACGGCAGGGGGGGCAACTGTCCCTGCGGACGCGATGGCCTCGGATGTATTCAGCATCGCGCGAGTGTAGGCAGAAGGGCTGTCGAAACACTGACCTAGGGAAATCCCTGGCTTGGCCTGAAACCGGTTTCATATAAGCTGCAAGCATTGCTTTCGAGGCATGCGCGCGGCCATGCCGTGCTCGCCCCACCCATGAACTACCAGTTTCAATTCGACGCCGTCTTCGCTGCCTGGCCGCTGCTGCTCAAGGGCACCTGGATCACGATCCAGCTCTCGCTCGTGGCCACGCTGCTGGGCCTGGTGGTCGCGATTTTTTGCGCCTGGGGCAAGACCTCGGGGCCGGGCTGGCTGCGCTTCATCGTCAACGCCTACATCGAGGTGATCCGCAACACGCCGTTCCTCGTGCAGCTGTTCTTCTTTTTCTTCGCGCTGCCGGCCATCGGGCTGCGCTGGTCGCCGCAGACGGCCGCGCTGGTGGCCATGGTGGTGAACCTCGGCGCCTACGCCACGGAAATCATCCGCGCGGGCATCGAGTCGATTCCCAAGGGGCAGATCGAGGCGGGCCGGGCGCTCAACCTCAAGCCCTGGGAGATCTTCCGCTTCGTGATCATCAAGCCCGCGCTCAAGGCCATTTACCCGGCGCTCACGAGCCAGTTCATTTTGCTGATGCTGAGCTCGGCCGTGGTGTCGGTCATCTCGGCCGACGACCTGACCTCGGTGGCGGCCAACCTGCAGTCGCAGACCTTCCGCAGCTTCGAGATCTACATCGTGGTGGCCGCCATCTACCTGGCGCTGGCGCTGGCCTTCTCGGCGATGTTCAAGCTGATCTACAAGCGCACGCTCAATTACCCGGACCGCCGGTAGCAGGCCCCAGAGCGGAGCAGGAAAAAACCATGCGTACCTTCGGCTTTCCCGAATTCCTTTTCATCCTCGAAGCAGCCAAGTGGACGCTTGCGCTGTCGGCCATTGCCTTCGTGGGCGGCGCGATCCTGGGGTTGATCATCGCGCTCATGCGCACGTCGGAGTCGGCGTGGGCGCGCGGCGTGTCGACCACCTTCATCCAGATCTTCCAGGGCACGCCGCTGCTGCTGCAGCTGTTCCTGGTGTTCTTCGGCGCGCCGGTGCTGGGGCTGGACATCAACCCCTGGGTGGCGGCCGGCGTCGCGCTCATCCTGAACAGCGCCGCCTTCCTCGGCGAGATCTGGCGCGGCTGCATCGAGGCCATTCCGCGCGGCCAGTGGGAGGCCGCTCAGGCGCTCAACCTCAAGTATGCGGCGCGCATGCGCGACGTGGTGCTGCCGCAGGCGCTGAAGATCGCGCTCGCGCCCACGGTGGGCTACGTGGTGCAGATCATCAAGGGCACGTCGCTTGCCGCGATCATCGGCTTCGTCGAGGTCACGCGCGCCGGGCAGATCGTCAACAACGCCACCTTCCAGCCGCTGGTCGTGTTCTCGGTGGTGGCTGCCATCTACTTTGCGATCTGCTGGCCGCTGTCGCTGCTTGCAGCCCGCATGGAGCGCAAGCGTGCCCGTGCGTTGGCCCGCTGATTCCTTTCCCTTTCTCATTGCTTCCTTCTTTATCCAGGAGACACTTTCCATGACCCGTACCACCACCCGCCGCGCAGCGCTGGCAGCCCTCGCATCCCTGGGACTGGGCGCCGCGCTCACCGTGTTCGCCTCCTTCGCCTCGGCACAGTCCGTGGCCGACATCAAGAAGAAGGGCGAGATCACCATCGGCATGCTGGTCGACTTTCCGCCCTACGGCACCACCAATGCACAGAACCAGCCCGACGGCTACGACGCCGACGTGGCCAAGCTGCTGGCCAAGGACTGGGGCGTCAAGGCCAACATCGTGCCGGTGACCGGCCCGAACCGCATTCCCTTCCTGCTGACCAACAAGGTCGACGTGCTGGTCGCCTCGCTGGCCATCACGCCCGAGCGCGCCAAGCAGGTGCAGTTCTCGCAGCCCTATGCGGCCGCCACCATCGTGCTGTACGGCGCCACCAAGACGCCCATCAAGGCGGCCGGCGACCTGAAGGGCCTGCGCGTGGGCGTGGCCCGTGCTTCCACGCAGGACGTGGCCGTGACCAAGGCCGCGCCCGAAGGCACCGAGATCCGCCGCTTCGACGACGACGCCTCGGCCATGCAGGCGCTGATCTCGGGCCAGGTCGACGCGATCGGCTGCTCGGTCACCGTGGCGGCGCAGATCGCCAAGCGCGTGCCGGCCGGCACCTACGAAAACAAGTTCACGCTGGTGCAGCAGTCGATGGGCATCGCGATGCGCCCGGGCCAGGAAGAGCTGCACAAGGCCGTGAACGAATTCGTGGCGAAGAACACCGCCAATGGCGAGCTCAACAAGCTCTACCAGAAGTGGCTGCAGGCCGACCTGCCCAAGATGCAGTGAGCTTCGAAGGCTGAAGAAGAAGGAATCCTGGCATGACGACGGAATCGATCATCCGCATGGAAGCGGTCAACAAGTGGTACGGTGAATTCCAGGTGTTGACCGGCATCGACCTGTCGGTGCGCCAGGGCGAGCGCATCGTGATCTGCGGGCCTTCGGGCTCGGGCAAGTCCACGCTCATCCGCTGCATCAACCGGCTCGAAACGGTGCAGAAGGGCCGCATCGTGGTCGACGGCATCGACCTCACGGCCGGTGGCAAGAACGTCGACGCGGTGCGTGCCGAAGTGGGCATGGTGTTCCAGCAGTTCAACCTGTTCCCGCACCTCACCATCCTGGAGAACTGCACGCTCGCGCCGATGCGTTCGCGCGGCATGACCAAGGCGCAGGCCGAAGAAGTGGCCATGAAATACCTCACGCGCGTGCGCATTCCCGAGCAGGCGAACAAGTACCCGAGCCAGCTCTCGGGCGGACAGCAGCAGCGCGTGGCGATTGCGCGCGCGCTGTGCATGTCGCCCAAGATCATGCTGTTCGACGAGCCCACCTCGGCGCTCGATCCCGAGATGGTCAAGGAAGTGCTCGACACCATGATCGGCCTGGCCGAAGACGGCATGACCATGCTGTGCGTGACCCACGAAATGGGCTTTGCCCGCAGCGTGGCCGACCGGGTGATCTTCATGGCCGACGGCAAGATCGTCGAGCAGGCGCCGCCGCAGGAGTTCTTCGGCCACCCGAAGGACGAGCGCACGCGCCAGTTCCTCGGCCAGATCCTGAGCTCGCACCAGGCGCACTGATGTCCCTTCAGGTATTGGTTTCTCTGTCGTCCTTCGGTGCGGCCGAGGTGGGGCGGCATGGCCAGCTCTGGTGCGCGCAGATGGCGCTGGAGGCCGGCGCCGATTCGGTCGAGGTGCGCGGAGAGATGCTGCGCAACGCCGAGGCGGAGCTGCCTTTGCTGGCGGGCCTGGCCTCGGTGTATTCGAGCCCCGAGGGGCTCTGGGCCGAAGGCGGCTGGCTCGACAGCGCAGCGCTGGCACGCGGCGTTGCCGCCGCAACCCGGCTCGGTGCCCGGCGGCTCAAGATGTCGATCGGCGACTTTCGCGCGTCTTCGCATGGCTCGCTCTGGGGCCTGAAGGTGCAGCTTGCCGAAACCCGCGTCGAACTGCTGATCGAAAACGACCAGACCGTGCGCGCCGGCACGCTGCCCGCGCTGCAGGCCTTCTTCGATGCGGCCGACCGCGCTGGTGTCGAACTGGGCATGACCTTCGACATGGGCAACTGGCACTGGCTCGGCGAGTGCCCGCTGCAGGCCGCACAGGCGCTGGGCCGCCGCGTGCGCTACGTGCATTGCAAGGGCGTGCAGCGGCTGCCGCACAAATGGGTGGCGGTGCCGCTGGCCGACTCGGCCGCGCCGTGGCGCGCGGTGCTGCGTGCGCTGCCGGCCGACGTGTCGCACGCCATCGAATATCCTCTGGCGGGAGACGACCTGCCGGCTGTCGTGCGCGCGCAGGTCGACTTCATCCGCGCCGCGCGGGCCTAGGGAGAAACACATGACAGAACCCACTGCTTTCGACGTCGCCCTGTTCGGCGAAGCCATGCTGCTGCTCGTGGCCGACCGGCCCGGTCCGCTGGAGGACGCGCAGGCGTTCCACAAGCGCACGGCTGGCGCCGAGACCAACGTGGCCATCGGGCTTTCGCGCCTGGGGCTCAAGGTGGGCTGGGCCAGCCGCCTGGGCACCGACTCGATGGGGCGCTACCTGATCGCGGCGATGAAGGGCGAGGGCATCGACTGCTCGCACGTCATCTGCGATCCGGCGCAGCGCACCGGCTTCCAGTTCAAGGGCCGCGTCACCGACGGCAGCGATCCGCCGGTCGAATACCACCGCAAAGGCTCGGCCGCCAGCCAGATGGGTCCGGCCGATATCGACGAGGCCTGGCTGCGCTCGGCGCGCCACCTGCATGCCACCGGGGTGTTCGCGGCCATCTCCGACACCAGCCTGCAGGCTGCGCTCAAGTCCATGGAGGTGATGCGCGCGGCGGGCCGCACGATTTCGTTCGACACCAACCTGCGGCCTACGCTGTGGTCGTCGACCGAGACGATGCGCCACTGGATCAACGAGCTGGCCTCGCGCGCCGACTGGGTGCTGCCGGGCATCGAGGAAGGCTTGCTGCTGACCGGCGAGAGTACGCCGGAAGGCATTGCGCATTTCTACCGCCAGCGCGGCGCGAAGCTCGTGGTCGTCAAGCTTGGGGCGGCGGGCGCCTACTATGACAGCGACGTGGCCGGCATCGGCCGCGTCGATGGCTTCCCGGTGAAGGAAGTGATCGACACCGTGGGCGCGGGCGACGGCTTTGCGGCCGGCGTGGTGAGCGCCTTGCTCGAAGGCAGGAGCGTGCCCGAGGCCGTGCGCCGCGGCGCCTGGATCGGCGCGCGCGCGGTGCAGGTGCTGGGCGACACCGAAGGCCTGCCGACGCGCGCGCAACTCGAAGAAGCGGGACTCTGACCATGACGACAAGAAAGAACGTGCTGGTCTTCCGGCCATTGCCCGAAGACCAGCTGGCGCGCCTGCAGGCCGCCCACCACGTGACCGTGGCCGATCCGCGCAAGGAGCCTGAGGCCTTTGCCGCCGCGCTCGCCACCACGAACGGCCTGATCGGTGCGAGCCACACGGTCGATGCGGCGCTGCTCGACGCGGCGCCGCAGCTCGAGGTGATTTCGAGCGTGTCGGTCGGCGTCGACAACTACCCGCTCGCGGAACTGCACAAGCGCGGCATCGTGCTGTGCCACACGCCCGACGTGCTGACCGAGACCGTGGCCGACACGGTGTTCGCGATCCTGATGGCCACGCAGCGTCGCGTGGTCGAGCTCTCGAACCTCGTGCGCGAAGGCCGCTGGACGAAGAACATCGGCGAAGAACTCTTCGGCACCGACGTGCACGGCAAGACGCTCGGCATCCTCGGCTTCGGCCGCATCGGCCAGGCCGTGGCGCGCCGCGCCGCGCTGGGCTTCGGCATGCCGGTGCTCTACCACGCGCGCCGCCCGGTCGATCTGGCCAAGCAGGCGCCCGAGCTGCAGGGCCGTGCCACGCACACGCCGCTCGATGAGCTGCTCGCGCGTTCGGACATCGTGCTGGCGATGCTGCCGCTGACCGACGCCACGCGCGGCATGATCGACGCCGCCTTCTTCGCGCGCATGAAGCCCGGCGCGGCCTTCATCAACGGCGGCCGCGGCGCCACGGTGAACGAAGAAGCGCTGCTGCACGCGCTCGACCACGGCACGCTGCGCGCGGCCGGCCTCGACGTGTTCGCGAAGGAGCCGCTGCCCGCCGATTCGCCCTTGCGCACGCATCCGCGCGTGACGCCGCTGCCGCACATCGGCTCGGCCACGCACGAAACGCGGCACGCCATGGCGGAACTCGCGACGACCAACCTGCTGCAGGTGCTGGCCGGCGAGAAACCGACGGCGCCGTACGACACGGCGGCCGCATGAGTCCCTCAAGGCTTTTCTCCCTCCCCTTCCGGGGGAGGGCAGGGGTGGGGGCAAGCGGCGCATCCATCGAGTGCTCTGCCTGCCCCCATCCCAACCTTCCCCCGGAAGGGGAAGGAGCAAATCCATGAATCCGAGCGGCCGCGCCACCATCGCCGACGTCGCCGAGGCGGCGGGCGTTTCCAAGGCCACGGTCTCGCGCTTTCTCAACCACCGCGAGCGGCTGCTGAGCCGCGATATCGCGGCGCGCGTGGAGGCGGCCATCGCCAAGCTGGACTACACCCCCAGCCCGATGGCGCAGGCGCTGAGCCATGGCCGTTCGCGCCTCATCGGCCTGATCGTGGCCGACATCACCAACCCCTATTCGGTGGCGGTGCTGCGCGGCGCCGAGAAGGCCTGCCAGGACGCCGGCTACCTGGTGATGCTGTTCAACCTGGGCAACGAGAGCGAACGCGAGCGCGAGGCCATCGATGCGCTCGCGGGCTACCAGGTCGACGGCTTCATCCTCAACACGCTGGGGCGCGGCAGCAACGTGGTCGATGCGGTCACGCTGCACGGCAAGCCCGCGGTGCTGGTGGACCGGCGCCACACCGGCATGCACACCGACTTCGTCGCGCTCGACAACGATTCGGCCATGCGCGACACCTGCGGCCACCTCGTCGAGGGCGGCTACCGCGAGCTGCTCTACGTGACCGAGCCGCAGAAGGGCGTGAGCTCGCGGCGCGAGCGCACGGCCGCCTTTGGTGCCTGCGTGGCCGCGCACGAGCCGCGCGTGGCGGGCGAGGTGTTCGAAAGCGTGGAGGGCGACAGCGATGCGCTCGACGAGGCCTTGCGCGCGCTGCGCCGGCGCGCTGGGCGGGGGCGCCGGGCGGCCGTGGTCGCGGGCAATGCGGTGGTCACGCTGCGCGTGGCGCAGTCGATGGCGCGGCTGGGCTGGCGGTTCGGAGAGGACCTGGGCTTCGTCGGCTTCGACGATCCCGAATGGGCTTCGCTGATCGGCCCCGGCCTGAGCACCGTGGCCCAGCCCACCGACGCCATCGGCCGCACGGCCGCCACCTGCCTGATCGAGCGGCTGCAGGGACTGGACGCCGCGCCGCGCCAGCTGCTGCTGCCGGGGCAGTTGGTGGTGCGAGGCTCGTCGCAGCCGGCGTAGGCACCGGCCGCTCAGGCGACTTCGGCGATCAGCTCGATCTCCACGCAGGCGCCCATCGGCACTTGCGCCACGCCGAACGCGCTGCGCGCATGCGCGCCCTTCTCGGGGCCGAACACTTCGGCGAAGAACTCGCTCGCGCCATTGGTCACGAGGTGCTGTTCGGTGAACGTGCCCACGGAGTTGACCAGGCTCATGACCTTGACGATGCGCGTGACCTTGTTCAGGTCGCCCACGGCCGCATGCAGCGTGCCGAGCAGGTCGATGGCGATGGCGCGCGCGGCCTGCTTGCCTTCTTCGGTGCCGATGTCCGCGCCGAGCTGGCCGGCCCAGACCTTGCCGTCCTTCTTGGCGATGTGGCCCGAGAGAAAAACGAGGTTGCCGGTGCGCACGAAGGGCACGTAGGCCGCGGCGGGGGCGGCGACCGGGGGCAGGGTGATGCCGAGGCTGGAAAGCTTGTCGTAAACGCTCATTGAAGATCCTTGTCAGGGGGTTGCGGTTGAACCTGTGATTGTGACTGCGCCGCCTGCGCGCGCAGCTCTTCGATCGGCCGCACCGTCACGCCCACCTTGAGCGTGTGGCGCGCGCCGCCATGCAGCACGCCGCGCATCGGCGAGACGTCGGAATAGTCGCGCCCGATCGCGAGTGCGACGTAGTCCTCGCCGGGCTGGCGGCCGTTGGTGGGATCGAAGTCGGCCCAGCCGCCGGCGCTTTCATGGCCGTCGCCGTCGCCTTCGCCCGGCAGGTAGACCGACACCCAGGCGTGCGAGGCATCGGCGCCCACCAGCCGCGGCTGGCCCGGCGGCGGCTGCGTGAGCAGGTAGCCGCTCACGTAGCGCGCCGGCAGGCCCATGGCGCGGAAGCAGGCGATCATGATGTGGGCGAAGTCCTGGCACACGCCCTTGCGCTGCGCGAGCGCTTCAACGGCGGGCGTGTTGATCTCGGTGCTGTCGGCGTCGTAGGCGAAGTCGCGGTACATGCGCTCGGTGAGGTCCATGGCCACGTCGAAGGTCGGCCGCTCCGGCGCGAAGCTCGCGCGCGCATAGGCCGCGAAGTCGTCGTGGCGCGGCACGTAGGGCGACGGAAACACGAACTCCGAGGCCGGGTCGAAGGTGGCGTCCTTGCGGTAGCGGAAGCGCTCGCGCACGGCCTCCCAGGGCAGCTCGCGCGCAATGCCGGGCGCAAGCTGCGGCGTTGAAGTCTCGACCACGCTTTCGGCGGTGACCACGAGGCTGTCGTGCGTGGCCTCGAGCGCGAAGAAGGCGCGCGTGTTGCCGTAGACATCGGGCACTTCGCTGCGCTGCGCGGGTTGCGGCTCGATCGCGAGCCTGTGGCTCACGAGCCGCTGCGAACCGGTGGCCAGCGGCTTCAGGTGGGCCAGGTGCTGCGCCGTTTCGACCGCGGGCGAATATTCGTAGCGGGTTTCGTGCGTGACGTGGAGCAGCATGGCGAAGTCGGCCTCCCTGGATTCATCGTGGAACGCCGCGGAACCGGCTTTGCCGGGCCGCTGGCGTTGCCCCCTCGAAGGGGGTTGGCGAAGCGACACGAAGTGCGCGAAGACTGGGGGTGAGCATATTCAGGCGCCGACCGAGCGCAGCGATTCGGAAGTGAGCGTGAAATAGCGCGTGCCGATGGCGTCGGACACATGGTAGGCCGCGGTCTCGCAATGGGCCAGCAGCTCGACCAGTGCCGGGTAGCTGGCCTCGGCGCCGGCCGCGCAGAGATGCTCGAGCGTCCAGCTGGCGGGATCGGAAAGTTCGTACGACAACGCTGTGAGCTTGCCGGGCGCGCTGCCGGCCAGGCGCGCTATGCGCCCGCGCAGCGTCTGCGTGACCCAGGCCAGCGAGCGCGGGTTCTCGGCATCGAGCACCAGCAGGTCGACCAGCGTGGCGACGTCGCGCCGCTGCTGGTAGCGCGCGTGGAAGGTGATGGTGCTGTCGAACAGCGCCACCATGGCTTCGAAGCCGCTCACCTCGTGCACGGCGCCGTTCTCGAAGCCGGCCTCCAGCGCGCTCGAAAGAAAGCCCAGGCGCTCGATGTGGCGGCCGATCGACAGCAGGCGCCAGGCGTCGTCGCGCGTCATGCGGTCGGTCTGCGCGCCGGTCATGGCGGCGAGCGCGGTGCTTGCGGATTCGAGCGCGCGCAGCGCAGCGCCGGTGGCAAAGCTGCCTTCCCCAGCCTGTTCGGCCGCGCGCCGCAGGAAGTCGGCTTCGGCGCGCACGATCTGGTTCCAGGTGTCCTGCGAGAGCCGTTCGCGCACGGCGGCGGCGGCCTGCCGGATGCAGCGCAGGCTGAAGCCCACGCTGCCGCCGCGTTCCACGTCGCCGAGCTCGGCGATCAGCGCGCGTTCGAACACGCGGCGCGACTGCGGCGCGCTGGGCACTTCGGCCGGCACCAGCGCATTGCGCAGCGCCATGCGGTGCAGCCAGTCGAGCAGCGGCCGCGAGGACTGGTCTTCGCTGCCCAGCAGGTTGAGCGTGAGGCGCGCGAGGCGCACTGCGTTCTCGGCGCGCTCGGTGTAGCGGCCGAGCCAGAACATGTTTTCGGCCGCGCGGCTGGTCACGGGCGCGCGGTGCCGCGCGAGCGAGGCCGGCGTGGCATGCGGCTGCAGCAGGGTGGTGCGGTCGACCTCGCCGTGCGTCTGCACCCACACGTCGGCGCTGCTGCCGCCGCGCTGCATGGAGGCGATCTGCGCATCGCGGCCCGCCAGCCGGGCCAGCCCGCCCGGCAGCACGCGCCAGGACTGCGGCCCGTCGCTCACCGCGAAGACGCGCAGCAGCACCGCGCGCGGCGCGATGTGGCCGGGGCCCATGTCGTTGGCCCAGGTGGGCATCTGCGACAGCGGCAGGTAGCTCTGGACCGTGTGGGCCTCGCCCTCCCGCACGATGCGGCCGGCCCATTCGTCGAGCTGGCGCCGGCTCAGCTGGCTGCCGAGCACCGCGTCGAAGCTGGTCTGGCCGTCGGACCCAGGGTAGGTGGGCTTGATGGCGCAGTCGCCGAGCTGCGGCAGCACCGCCTCGAGCGCGGCGCGCTCGCCGCACCACCAGGTCGGCAGAGCCGGCAGCTTGAGCTTTTCGCCGATCAGGCGGCGCGCCAGCCCGGGCAGGAAGCCCAGCAGCGCGGGCGATTCGAGGAACGCCGAGCCCGGCATGTTGGCCACCAGCACATTGCCCGCGCGAATCGCCTGCAGCAGCCCCGGCACGCCCAGCGTGGAATCGGGGCGCAGCTCGAGCGGGTCGAGGAACTGGTCGTCCAGCCGCTTGATGAGCCCGTGCACCGGCCGCAGCCCCTGCAGGGTCTTGAGGTAGAGCCGCTGGTCGCGCACCGTGAGGTCGCTGCCCTCGACCAGCGTCAGGCCGAGATAGCGTGCCAGGTACGCATGCTCGAAGTAGGTCTCGTTGTAGGGGCCGGGCGTCAGGAGCGCGATGTGCGGCGGCACGCCGGCCGGGCACATGCGCTGCAGCCCGTCCATCATGGCGCTGTAGGTGGCGGCCAGGCGCTGCACCTGCAGGGCCTCGAAGGCCTGCGGAAACTGCCGCGTGATGGCCAGCCGGTTCTCGAGCAGGTAGCCCAGCCCCGAGGGCGCCTGCGTGCGCTGCGACACCACCCACCAGTTGCCGTCGGGCCCGCGCGCAAGGTCGAAGGCCGCGATGTGCAGCCAGGTGTCGCCCGGCGGTTTCACGCCGTGCAGCGCGCGCAGGTAGCCGGGGTGGCCGTGCACCAGCGCCGCGGGCAGCAGGCCCTCGGCCAGCAGCTGCTGCGGGCCGTAGACGTCGGCCATGACGCGGTCGAGCACGCGCACGCGCTGCAGCACGCCGGTCTCGATCTGGCTCCAGCTCTCGGGCGAGACGATCAGCGGGAACAGGTCGAGCGACCAGGGGCGCTGCGGCCCGTCGGCGTCGGCATAGACGTTGTAGGTGACGCCGTTGTCCCGGATCTGCCGCTCGAGGCTGACGGCACGCCGTGGGAGATCGCTGAAGCCGCCCGGGCCGAGCTGCTCGAAGAAGGCGTTCCAGGCGGGTGTGAGGGGCGGGTTGTCGTTGGAGGAGGGCTGGAGGACCTGGGTCTGCGTCTGGGATTGGGCTGGGGGCAGGTCCGGCGGCATCGCGGGCCGCTCCGCCGCAGCGTCGTAGAGCATGGGCGGCAACGGAGCCATGGGCGCCGTGCCCGCAACCGGTCGCGCCGGCGTGGCCTGCCCGCGCAGTTCGTCGAAGTGGCCGGGCAGGGCGGCCGGCGCGAGCGCCGACGCCAGGGCGGCTGGAAATTCCAGCGCCTGGGCGTCGAACAGGGATTCGTTCAAAGGTTCCACAGGAGGTGGATTGTCACATTGCCGTCACCGGCCGGATGGCGGCAATGTGCGGAATGTCCTCTTGCGGGTTTTTTTGAGGCCCTCTCAGCGCCGCAGATCGAGCGTGAACGGGAATTCGCGGCTGCCCGCGAGTTCGATGGTTGCGGGCGGCGTGCGCATCAGCCCCGGCGTGTGGCCCATGCGCGTGAAGCGCGACATGCGACGGCTTTCCGCCTCGTAGGCATTGACCGGGAAGGTGTCGTAGTTGCGCCCGCCGGGGTGGGCCACGAAGTACTGGCAGCCGCCCAGCGAGCGCTTCATCCAGGTGTCGACGATGTCGAAGGTCAGCGGCGCATGGGCGCCGATGCTCGGATGCAGTGCCGACGGCGGGTTCCAGGCCTTGTAGCGCACGCCCGCCACGAATTCGCCGACGGTGCCCGTGGGCTGCAGCGGCAGCACCTTGCCGTTGACGGTGATCACGTGGCGGCTTTCGTTCAGGCCGGTCACGCGCACCTCGATGCGCTCGAGCGACGAATCGACATAGCGCACCGTGCCGCCGGCCGAGCCTTCCTCGCCCATCACGTGCCAGGGCTCGAGTGCATTGCGCAGCGACAGCTCCACGCCCATGGCCTGCACCTGGCCCACCAGCGGAAAGCGGAACTCCAGGTGCGGCGCGAACCAGTCGGCATCGAACGCGAAGCCGGCCTGGCGCATCTCGCTGATCACGTCGTCGAAATCCATCTTGACGAAGGTGGGCAGCAGGAAGCGGTCGTGCAGTTCGGTGCCCCAGCGGGTGACGGGCGCCTTGTACGGTTCGTCCCAGAAGCGCGCCACCAGGGCGCGGATCAGCAGCTGCTGCGCAATGCTCATGCGTGCATGCGGCGGCATCTCGAAGGCGCGCAGCTCCAGCAGGCCGAGGCGGCCGGTGCTCGAGTCGGGCGAGTAGAGCTTGTCGATGCAGAACTCGCTGCGGTGGGTGTTGCCCGAGACGTCGATCAGGATGTTGCGCAGCGTCCGGTCCACCAGCCAGGCCGGCATGTTCTGGCCGTGGATCTCGCGGTTCCTGGCGATTTCCTTCAGCGCGATCTCGAGCTCGTAGACCTGGTCGTTGCGCGCTTCGTCCACGCGCGGCGCCTGGCTGGTCGGGCCGATGAACATGCCCGAGAACAGGTAGCTCAGCGAAGGGTGGTTGTGCCAATAGAGCAGCAGGCTCGCGAGCAGCTCGGGCCGGCGCAGGAAGGGGCTGTCGGCCGGCGTGGCGCCGCCCATCACGAAGTGGTTGCCGCCGCCGGTGCCGGTGTGGCGCCCGTCGGTCATGAACTTCTCGGCCGAGAGGCGGGTTTCGAACGCGGCGTTGTAGAGGAACTCGGTGTGGGCGACCAGTTCCTTCCAGTTGTGGGCCGGATGGATGTTGACTTCGATCACACCGGGGTCGGGCGTGACGGCCAGCATCTTCAGGCGCGGATCGCGCGGCGGCGGATAGCCTTCCATCACGATGCGCATGCCGAGCTGCTGCGCCGTGGCTTCGACGGCCGCGACCAGGTCGAGGTAGTCTTCCAGGCGCGCGAGCGGCGGCATGAAGACGTAGAGCACGCCCGAGGCGCTGCCTTTTTTCTCGGCCGCGGGGCCGTTGGCGCGGCGCGGGTCGCGCACTTCGACGCACAGCGCGGTGCGCGTGACCCAATGGGCCGATTCGCCGCGCACCGGCTGGCGCGTGGCTGGCGTGGCGGAGGAGCGGATGGCTGCTGCTGCGTCGGCTGCGGCGGCATCGCCGCTCGCGGCTGCCGTTTCGCCCGGCGCCTGCATGCGCAGGGCCGCGGGCACCACCGGCGGCGCGCCGAAGGCATAGGGCACCGTGCCCAGGTCGGCACCCGCTGCGCCGCCGGCCGGCACGGCATAGCGCGCACGGTAGTCGGCCGAGCTCGGCAGCGCGGCGCGCGGCGCGGTCGGGTCGCGCTCGACGAGGTAGGGGTAGTCGCCCTTGCTGGCCCAGGGCTGCGAATCGAGCGGCAGGCGATAGCCCATCGGCGAATCGCCCGGGATCAGGTAGAGCCGGTCGTCGCGCAGGAACCAGGGGCCGGTCTTCCAGCCCGGACCTTCGAGCGCGGGCGCGTCGGCATTGGCGTTGCCGGGTTCGAGCGGCAGCATGTAGCCGATGACCGCGTCGAGCTTCTGCGTGAACACGCGGCGCAGGCGAACGCGCTCGAGCTCGTCGTCGAGCTTCGACTCGAAGGGATCGACGTTGACCGGCAGCCGGCGTTCGCGCCAGAGGTAGTAGTAGACGTCTTCGTAGCCGGGCTGGATGTAGCGCTCGGTGATGCCGAGCTTGTGCGCCAGCACGGTGGTGAAGCGGCGCGCGTCTTCGCTCGTGTAGTGCGTGGGCACGCGCTCGTCGGCGAAGAGTTCGGGGTCGTGCCAGAGCGTCTGGCCGTCGGCGCGCCAGAAGATCGACAGCGCCCAGCGCGGCAATTGCTCGCCCGGGTACCACTTGCCCTGGCCGAAGTGCAGGAAGCCGCCCTGGCCGTACTCGGCGCGCAGCTTGTGCACGAGCTCGGTGGCATAGCCGCGCTTGGTGGGGCCGAGCGCATCGGTGTTCCACTCGGGCGCGTCGCGGTCGCTGGTGGCCACGTAGGTCGGCTCGCCGCCCATCGTGAGCCGCACGTCGCCGGCTTTCAGGCGCGCATCGACCGCATCGCCGAGCGCGAGCACCTCGGCCCATTGTTCCTCGGTGTAGGGCTTGGTCACGCGCGGCGATTCGTAGATGCGCGTGACCTTCATCTCATGGCCGAAATCGACCTCGGCTTCGTCCACCGCGCCTTCGATGGGCGCGGCGCTCGAAGGCGTGGGCGTGCAGGCGAGCGGGATGTGGCCTTCGCCGGCAAGAAGGCCCGAGGTGGCGTCAAGGCCGATCCAGCCCGCACCGGGCAGGAAGACCTCGCACCAGGCGTGCAGGTCGGTGAAGTCGACCGTGGTGCCGCTCGGGCCGTCGAGCGCCTTGACGTCGGGCGTGAGCTGGATCAGGTAGCCCGAGACGAAGCGCGCGGCCAGGCCGCAATGGCGCAGCAACTGCACCAGCAGCCAGCCCGAGTCGCGGCAGGAGCCGCTGCCGCTGGCGAGCGTTTCTTCCGGCGTCTGCACGCCGGGCTCCATGCGGATCAGGTAGTTGACGTCCTTCTGGACCTGCTGGTTGAGGCCGACCAGAAAATCGATGGTGCGCTGCTCCTTGCGCTCGATCTTGTCGAGGTAGGCCTGCAGAAGCGGCGTGGGTTCCTCGGTGACGAGGTAGGGCGCGAGTTCTTCGGCCTGCGAGGCGGTGTACTTGAACGGGAAGTTCTCGGCCTGCGGCTCGAGGAAGAAGTCGAAGGGGTTGTAGACCGCCATCTCGACGACCAGGTCGACCGTGACCTTGAACTCGCGCGTCTTCTCGGGAAACACGAGCCGCGCCTGGTAGTTGGCGAACGGGTCCTGCATCCAGTTGACGAAGTGCTCGGCCGGCTCGACCTGCAGCGAATACGAGATGACGTTGCTGCGGCAGTGCGGCGCGGGACGCAGGCGCACGACCTGCGGGCCCAACTGCACCAGGCGGTCGTATTTGTAGTGGGTGACGTGGTGGAGTGCGGCGTGAATGGACATGCGTTTTGTGTGCAGTACTGCGAGATTGCATCGAAAAGATGTCTCTTGTGAGACGCATACTAGCCCAGTTGCATAGCAATTAACGCGCCACTGAGCGCGAGCACGGGGAGGGTTTGCAGCATGTGTTCGGGAGTTTTCCTTTGACGCCGCGGCGCGCGTCGGGCGGCGCCGCGGCATCGTCGTGGGCCTTTGCTGCGCTGGGCGGATCGCTGCTCGGCGCGGCCTTGCAGTTGCACCAGCCGAGGCTGTGGGGCGCGGGTGCCTATGCGGCGCTGCTCTTCGCCGGCCTGGCGGGCCTGGCGGCACTGTCGCGCCGATGGCGGCGGCCGCTTCGGGCGTGGCGCATGCCGGCAGGGCTTGCGATCGTCCTTGCGCTGGCCTGCGGTGCGCTTGCCGCCGGCGGGCTTGCGGGCTGGCGCGCGGTGGCCTATGCAGAGAGCGCACTGGACCCGGCGCTCGAAGGCCGCGACCTGCAGGTGGTGGGCGTGGTCGCGCAGATGCCCCAGCGCAACGAGGGCGGCACGCGCTTTCGGCTCGATGTGGAGTCGGCGCGCTGGGCCGACGGGCGCGCCGGGGCTGCGCCGCGCGTTCCGGCGCGCATCGCGCTCGGCTGGTACCGCGAGGACAGCTCTCTCTGGGGGCGCGCGACCGAAGGCCGTGCCGCCGCCGGCGATGCGGCCGCGCTGCATGCGGGCGAGCGCTGGCGTCTCACGGTGCGGCTCAAGGCGCCGCACGGCAATCTCAATCCACACGGCTTCGACAACGAACTGTGGCTCTGGGAGCAGGGCGTTCATGCCAGCGGCTACGTGCGAACGGGTGCCCGCGATGCGGCGCCGGCGCGGCTGCAATCCACATGGCTGCATCCGATCGAACGTGCGCGGGAGGCGGTGCGCGATGCGGTGTTCGAGCGCGTGGCCGATGCGAGGCAGGCCGGCGTCATCGCCGCGCTCGTCACCGGCGACCAGGGCGCCATCGACCGCAGCGACTGGGATGTCTTTCGCGCCACCGGCGTGGCCCACCTGATGTCGATCTCGGGGCTGCACATCACCATGTTCGCCTGGCTTGCCGCGCATGTGGTGGGCGCGCTGTGGCGCCGCAGCGGCTGGCTGATGCTGCGCGTTCCCGCGCCGCAGGCCGCGCTGGCCGGCGGCGTTCTGCTGGCCGGGCTCTATGCGCTTTTCAGCGGCTGGGGCGTGCCTTCGCAGCGCACGGTCTGGATGCTCGCGACCGTGGCGCTGCTGCGGTTCACGGGGCGGCGCTGGCCATGGCCCCATGTCTGGCTGCTGATCGCGGCGGTGGTGGTGGCCGTCGACCCGTGGGCGCTGATGCAGGCCGGCTTCTGGCTCAGCTTCGTGGCGGTCGGCATCCTGTTCGCGACCGGCTTCATGCGGCCGGCCGGGGAGGCGGCGGGAAAATGGTCCCGGCTGCTGGGGTTCTTCCGCGAGCAATGGGTGATCACGCTGGCGCTCACCCCGCTCAGCTTGCTGCTTTTCCAGCAGGTGTCGGTGGTGGGCCTGCTGGCCAATGCGGTGGCGATCCCCTGGGTCACGCTGGTGGTCACGCCGCTGGCGATGCTGGGTGCGGTGGCACCGCCGCTCTGGGAGCTTGCCGCCTGGTCCGTGCAGTTGCTGGCCCTGCTGCTGCGGTGGCTGGCCGCGCTGCCCTATGCCACGGTCTCGATGGCGGCGCCACCCGTGTGGATGGCGGCCTGCGGGGTGGCGGGCGGCGTTCTGCTGGCCATGCGCCTGCCGTGGTCGCTGCGCACGCTGGGCCTGCCGCTCCTGCTGCCGGTGCTGCTCTGGCACGCCCCCCGTCCGGCCGAGGGGCAGTTCGAACTGCTGGCCGCGGACATCGGGCAGGGCAACGCGGTGCTGGTGCGCACCGCAGCGCACAGCCTGCTGTACGACGCCGGCCCGCGCTACAGCCTCGAGAGCGACGCCGGCCATCGCGTGCTCGTGCCGCTGCTGCGCGCCTTCGACGAGCGGCTGGACATGCTGGTGCTGAGCCACCGCGACAGCGACCACACCGGCGGCGCGGCCGCGGTGCTCGCGATGCAGCCGCAGGCGGCGCTGTTGAGCTCGATAGAGGCCACGCACCCGCTGCAAGCGGTGCGTCCGGCGCGGCGCTGCGAGGCGGGGCAGCGCTGGACCTGGGACGGCGTGGATTTCGAGATCCTGCATCCGGCGGCGGACGACTACCTGTCGTTCACCAAGCCCAATGCCATTTCCTGCGTGCTGCGCATCGCCAACGGCCGCGCCACGGTGCTGCTGGCCGGCGACATCGAGCGCCTGCAGGAGGCCGCGCTGGTGTCGCGCACGGCCGATCTGCGCGCCGACGTGCTGCTCGCGCCGCACCATGGCAGCAAGACTTCGTCGAGCGCGCCGTTCCTCGAAGCGGTACGCCCGCGCCTCGCGCTGGTCCAGGCGGGCTACCGCAACCGTTTCGGCCACCCGGCCCCGGAAGTGGTCGAGCGCTATGCCGCGCAGGGCGTGAAGCTGGTCGAAAGCGTGCCCTGCGGCGCCGTGCTCTGGCGCAGCCGGGAACCGGGCGAAGTCGGCTGCGAACGGGAGCGCAATGCCCGCTATTGGCACCACCGCCTGCCGTGAAAGCGGGCGGCGGCGCGGTGTTTCGCCTCAACATAGGGCTTTCACTGGCCTCGAACTTGCTAAGCTATGGCTCAAGGAGATTGGTCGTTCCATGCACAAATTCGACGAGATGTATGAGCAGTTGCCCTATGCGGGGGCTGCAATCCGGCAGCACTACAAGCGCTACGACCAATGGCTCGCGAAGCAACCCGGCGAGGTGATGCGATCGCGACGCGAAGAGGCGGAAATGATCTTCCGCCGGGTCGGCATCACCTTTGCGGTGTACGGCGCCAAGGACGAGGACGGTTCCGGCACCGAGCGGCTCATCCCGTTCGACCTGCTGCCGCGGATCATTCCAGCCCACGAGTGGGAGAGCATGGAAAAGGGGCTGGTGCAGCGCGTGACGGCGCTCAACCGCTTCCTGCATGACGTCTACCACGACCAGGAAATCATCAAGGCCGGCATCATCCCGGCCGAGCAGATCCTCCACAACGCGCAGTTCCGCCCCGAGATGATGGGCGTCAACGTGCCGCACAACGTGTACTCCAACATCTCGGGCATCGACATCGTGCGCGCCCCCGATGCCCAGGGCAACGGCGAGTACTACGTGCTCGAAGACAACCTGCGCGTGCCCAGCGGTGTGAGCTACATGCTCGAGAACCGCAAGATGATGATGCGGCTCTTCCCCGAGCTGTTCAACCAGAACCGCATCGCGCCGGTGGCGCACTACCCCGACCTGCTGCTCGAAACCCTGCGTGCCAGCGCGCCGCCCGCCACGGCCGAGCCCACGGTGGTGGTGCTCACGCCCGGCATGTACAACAGCGCCTACTTCGAGCATGCCTTCCTTGCCCAGCAGATGGGCGTGGAACTGGTCGAAGGGCAGGACCTGTTCGTCAAGGACAACTTCGTCTACATGCGCACCACGCGCGGGCCGCGGCGCGTCGACGTGATCTACCGCCGCGTCGACGACGACTTCCTCGACCCCGAGGTGTTCCGTCCCACCTCCACGCTCGGCTGCGCGGGCCTGATGCGCGCCTACCGCGAAGGCAACGTCGTCATCTGCAATGCCGTGGGCACCGGCGTGGCCGACGACAAGTCGATCTACCCCTACGTGCCCAAGATGGTCGAGTTCTACCTCGGCGAAAAGCCGATCCTCAAGAACGTGCCCACCTACATGTGCCGCAACAAGGACGAGCTGCAGTACACGCTCGACAACATGAAGGACCTGGTCGTCAAGGAGGTGCACGGCGCCGGCGGCTACGGCATGCTGATCGGCCCGGCGGCCACGCAGGCCGAGATCGAGGACTTCAAGAAGGCCGTGATCGCCAAGCCCGACGGCTACATCGCCCAGCCCACGCTGAGCCTGTCGACCTCGCCGACCTTTGTCGATGCCGGCATCGCGCCGCGCCACATCGACCTGCGACCCTTCGTGCTTTCGGGCAGCGAGGTGCAGATGGTGCCCGGCGGCCTCACGCGCGTGGCGCTCAAGGAGGGCTCGCTGGTGGTCAATTCATCGCAGGGCGGCGGCACCAAGGACACCTGGATCCTCGAAGCCGACCGCACGCCCAGGCCCAAGGCGGCCACGCAGTCGCAAAGCCAATCGTAGGAGCACAAACGATGCTGTCACGCACCGCCGACCATCTCTACTGGATGTCCCGCTACACCGAGCGCGCGGAAAACACCGCCCGCATGCTCGACGTCAACTACCAGACCTCGCTCTTGCCCCAATCGGCCGAAGTGGCCAAGTACGGCTGGCAGGGCGTGCTGTCCATCAGCGAGCTGCTGCCTTCGTACAACAAGAAGTACGAGCAGATCACGCCGCACGACGTGATGGAGTTCATGGTCAAGGACGAGAGCAATCCGTCTTCCATCCTTTCCTGCCTCAAGGCCGCACGCGAAAACGCGCGGGCGGTTCGCGGCGCGCTCACCACCGAGGCCTGGGAAACCCAGAACACCACCTGGCTCGAAGTCAACCGCATGCTGCGCGCCGGCGACTTCGAGCGCGATCCGGCCCAGTTCTTCGAATGGGTCAAGTTCCGCTCGCATCTGTCGCGCGGCGTCACGCTCGGCACCATGCTGCAGGACGAGGCGTTCTACTTCTCGCGCCTGGGCACCTTTCTGGAGCGCGCCGACAACACGGCGCGGCTGGTGGACGTGAAGTTCCACGCGCTCAACAGCGAGTTCTTCGGCACCGCCACGGAAGAAGACCAGGAGTACGACTTCTATCACTGGAGCGCCATTTTGCGCAGCGTCTCGGCCTTCGAGGTGTACCGCAAGGTGTACCGCGACGTGATCAAGCCCGAGCGCGTGGCCGAGCTGCTCATTCT
>Ga0209051_1000374_pt1 | contig 64311 bp, 60 predicted proteins | sample AraplaCvi_mMS_r2_2_FD_184286 | JGI IMG/M metagenome (GOLD analysis project Ga0209051, IMG submission 184286) | Arabidopsis root microbial communities from North Carolina, USA - plate scrape MF_Cvi_mMS_r2 (SPAdes) (version 2) | ecosystem: Host-associated > Plants > Roots > Endosphere | place...
CGACGCCATGACGTTCGCCACCTCCGGCGCGCAACAAGGCGACCCGATGGCGTTGCGCGACCGGCTGATCGTGGAAACGTTGTACGCCACCGGAATTCGCGTCAGCGAGCTCTGCGGTCTCGACGTCGACGACGTGGACACCGGTCAGCGCGTGCTGCGGGTGCTCGGCAAGGGTGACAAGCAACGCACGGTGCCCTTCGGTGAACCCGTGCTCGAGTCGTTCGCGGCCTGGCTCACCGACGGCAGGCCCGCGTTGGCCACGCCGACCTCGGGTGCCGCGTTGCTCCTCGGCGCGCGGGGCGGGCGCATCGACCCCCGCCAAGCCCGCACCGTCGTGCACCAGACGATGGCCGCGGTCGACGGTGCCCCCGACATCGGCCCGCACGGGCTGCGGCACAGTGCGGCGACGCACCTGTTGGAGGGAGGGGCGGATCTGCGCGTCGTCCAGGAGCTCCTCGGCCATTCGTCGCTGGCGACCACGCAGCTCTACACCCACGTCACCGTGGCGCGCCTGCGGGCGGTGCACGACCAGGCGCACCCACGGGCTTGAGCCGCACCTCGGTGGTGACGACCAGACCGAGCGGGTCGACGTAGTCGGCGCGCGACGCGGGACCCCACATCGCACCCCAGTGCAGGCACGCCGCGGCACCACAGCCGGGATGACCGGAGAGCAGTCGACCGACGGCGCCGCCCGCCTCGACCAGTTGGCCCACCCGCACCACGGCGTCGACCGGCTCGTAGGTGGTCCGCAGCCCGCCGGGGTGTGCAATCGAGATCAGGGGCCGCCCCGCCAGCTCACCGGCGAAGACGACCGTTCCCGCCGCCGCGGCGTACACCGTCTGTCCCGTCGCCGCGGCCAGGTCGACGCCGCGATGCCCTCGGTTCCAGTTCGGCGCGGGTGCGTCGAACGCCCGCGTCACCGCCGGTCGGGGCCGCAGCGGCCAGTCCAACCGGTCGTCGGCGGCGTGCGCTGGCGCGGCGATGAGCAGGCCCACGGCCGCCAGCATCGCTACGAACTTCATCGCACCAGTTCAGCGCGTCGAACGGGTGGACGGAAGGCCTCGGCGGGCAGCTGTGGATGAATCTCGCGCCCCGCGGCGCCGCGTGGCAGAAGCACGCATGTCAACGGTGTAAACTCAGTCCCGCAATCTGCATCAGTGGATTGACTTCGCGCGCCCGTGCCGCAGCCTCGAACTCTCAAGGTCGCACACGCATGCCGGTTGGTCCCGTGGAAACACGGGTCCGGTACGCAACGGGCGCCAGGGTCCGGCATCACCCGACGCCGGACGACAACCGTCAACGTGTAAGGACAAGGCAATCATGCCTGTTGTAACAATGAAGCAGCTGCTCGACAGCGGCGCGCACTTCGGGCACCAGACCCGTCGCTGGAATCCCAAGATGAAGCGGTTCATCTTCACCGACCGCAACGGCATCTACATCATCGACTTGCAGCAGACGCTGACCTACATCGACACTGCGTACGAGTTCGTCAAGGAAACCGTCGCCCACGGTGGCAGCATCATGTTCGTCGGCACCAAGAAGCAGGCGCAGGAGTCCATCGCCGACGAGGCCACCCGGGTGGGGATGCCGTTCGTCAACCAGCGCTGGCTCGGCGGCATGCTCACCAACTTCCAGACCGTGCACAAGCGCCTTCAGCGGATGAAGGAGCTCGAGGCCATGGAGCAGACCGGTGGCTTCGAGGGTCGCACCAAGAAGGAAATCCTGATGCTCACGCGCGAGAAGAACAAGCTCGAGCGCAGCCTCGGCGGTATCCGCGACATGCAGAAGGTGCCCTCGGCGATCTGGGTCGTCGACACCAACAAGGAGCACCTCGCGGTCGCCGAAGCTCGCAAGCTGAACATCCCGATCCTGGCGATCCTCGACACCAACTGCGACCCCGACCTGGTCGACTACCCGATCCCGGGTAACGACGACGCGATCCGCTCGGCGGCTCTGCTCACCAAGGTGATCGCCTCCGCGGTCGCCGAGGGGCTCAAGGCCCGCTCGGGTGCCGGCGCCGACAAGGGTGCCGCCGAGGGTGGAGCCGAGCCGTTGGCGGAGTGGGAGCAGGAACTGCTCGCCACCGCCACTGCACCGGCCGCCGCTCCCGCCGAGGCGGGCCCGGTCGCAACCGAATCGACCACTGAATCTTCGTAGGAGAGAGAAATTGGCGAACTACACCGCTGCCGACGTCAAGCGACTTCGGGAGCTGACCGGCTCGGGCATGCTCGACTGCAAGAACGCCCTGGTCGAAGCCGACGGTGACTTCGAGCGGGCCGTCGAGGTCCTGCGCATCAAGGGTGCCAAGGACGTCGGCAAGCGCGCCGAGCGGGCGACGGCCGAGGGTCTGGTCGCCGCCAAGGGCGGCGCGCTGATCGAGCTGAACTCGGAAACGGACTTCGTCGCGAAGAACGAGGAGTTCCAGTCCGTCGCCGCGCAGATCGTCGACGCCGCTGCCGAGTCCAAGGCCGCCGACGTCGACGCGCTCAAGGCGGCGAAGATCGGCGACAAGACCGTCGAGCAGGTCATCGCCGACCTCTCGGCCAAGATCGGCGAGAAGCTCGAACTCCGTCGCGTCGCGTACTTCGACGGCACGGTCGAGGCGTACCTGCACAAGCGGTCGTCGGACCTGCCGCCCGCGGTGGGCGTGCTCGTGGAGTACACCGGCGGCAACCCCGAGGTCGCGCACGCGGTGGCCCTGCAGGTGGCCTCGATGAAGGCCAAGTACCTCACGCGTGAGGACGTTCCCGCCGAGGCCGTCGCCAACGAGCGCCGCATCGCCGAGGAGACCGCTCGCGAGGAGGGCAAGCCCGAACAGGCGCTGCCGAAGATCATCGAAGGTCGACTGACCGGCTACTTCAAGGACGTCGTCCTTCTGGAGCAGGCGGCCATCGCCGACGACAAGAAGAGCGTCAAGGCGCTGATCGAGGACGCCGGACTGACCGTGACGCGGTTCGTCCGCTTCGAGGTCGGCCGCTCGTAAGCGAAGTGCCGTGGGGAGACCCCGCGTCCCACCGGTGATCCCGGCGGGCGCGGGGTCTTTCCGTTTTCCGGCGGGCAGGAGCGAAGCGACCGGGGAGTCGTGCCGGGCATTGCTAGCGTCTGGGCATGACCCTGGTTTCGGCTTTCGACGACGACGCACTCGGACGACTGGACGCGGTGGGCGTCACCGAGGCCCTCGCCAGCGGCGCCGTGTCCCGGGTAGACGTCGTCGAGGCGGCGATCGCCCGCACGGAGAAGGTCAACCCGCAGTTGAACGGGCTGGCCTTCGAAGCCTTCTCCGCCGCGCGGGACCGCGCGGCGGCACGCACCCGCTTTGGCGGCTTCTTCGACGGGGTGCCGACGTACGTCAAGGACAACACCGCCGTCGAGGGCATGCCGACGATGGAGGGCACCGACGCGTGGCAGCCGCGGCCAGAGCGCGCACACGGCGACTTCGCCCGCACCTACCTGTCGACGGGCCTGGTGGCGCTGGGCAAGTCCCAGTTGTCGGAGTTCGGCTTCAGCGCCGTCGCCGAACACGCTCGGCTCGGTGCCGTACGCAATCCGTGGAACACCGACTACACCGCCGGGGCGTCGTCGTCGGGTGCCGGTGCCTTCGTCGCCGCGGGCGTGGTGCCGATCGCGCACGCCAACGACGGCGGCGGGTCGATCCGCATCCCCGCGTCCTGCAACGGGCTGGTCGGACTCAAGCCCTCGCGCGGCCGGCTGCCGCTGGACGCCGACATGCGACAGATGCCGATCCGGATCGTGGCCAACGGTGTGGTCACCCGATCCGTCCGCGACACGGCGGCGTTCTACCGCGAGGCCGAGAAGGTGTGGCGCAGCGCGAAGCTGCCGCCGATCGGTGACGTGACGCGTCCGGGGCGCGCCCGGCTGCGCGTCGCGGTGTTCACCAAGTCGGTCAAACGCGAATGCAGCCCCGAAGTGCGTGAGCACACCATGCGTACCGCCGAGCTGCTGGCACGGATGGGTCACCGCGTCGAGTATCTCGACGCCCCACCGGTGCCCGCGTCGTTCATCGACGACTTCCTGCTGTACTGGGCGCTGCTGTCCTTCGCCCTGGTACGCGGGGGCACGAAGCGGTTCGGCGCCACGTTCGACCGTGACAAGCTGGACAACCTCACCCTCGGGCTCGAGGGCTTCGCGGCGGCCAACCTGCGTCGGCTTCCCCTGGCGATCGCCCGGCTGTCGACGCTGCGCCGCCGGATTCTGACGCGGGTGCGGGATTACGACGTGCTGTTGACGCCCACGTTGGCCGAGGTGCCGCCGCTCGTCGGGCACCTGGACCCCACCGCCGACTACGACCAGATCGTCGAGCGGTTGGTCGACTGGGTGGCGTTCACCCCGCTGCAGAACGTCACGGGCGATCCGGCGATCTCACTGCCGCTGGGTCACTCCGCCGACGGCCTGCCCGTCGGCATGATGTTCAGCGCCCGGCTGGGCCGGGAGGCGACGCTGCTGGAGCTGGCCTACGAGGTGGAGGAGGCCGTGCCCTTCCCCCTCATCGCCGACGCCTGAGCACGGCCGTGGCCGATGCGGAATCCGGCACCCGATCATCCTGAGGGACAACTGTTCTCGGCTGGGCCCAGCCACACGTCGACGAAATCCGTTGCGAGCGCGACACAGCACCGTAATCGGACTTAGGTCGAGTTAACCTTCCGGACATCACGGGTGGCAACCGAAGAAACACGGCGAGCTGACCATCGCCTGTGTGGAGCCCACTGCGTCGACGACCGTTCGATCACCGGCGATCGCCACTGCGCCCGGGAACACCTTCGGGTACCTGGTCCGGTTCGCGCTGGCGAACATTCGCCGCCGCCCGGAGCGGTTCGTGCTCTCCGTCCTCGGCATCGCGCTGGCGATCGCGTGCGTCACCATCGTTCGCACCATCTCCTCGAGTTTCGCGATCACCGGTGCCGACTCGGTGACCGACGTGCTGGGCGGGGCCCAACTGTGGGCGGTGCCGGCCGCAGGCGTGCACTTCGACCCGGACGCGCAGGCCTTGGTCGCCGACGGGGCGGCGCCCGAGCTGACGCTGCCCGCGGGGTGGCGAGGCACCTACACCTTGTCCGGCGTGACGACCGTGGGCGGCAACGCGGTGTCGCTGCGCAGTAGTGACGAAATACCCTCTGGCCAAACCACTCTGGGGTCGGCGCTGGCCGACCGTCTCGGCGTCGCTCCCGGTGACCGGATGGAGGTCGGCGGGCAGAGCCTGGTCGTCGGCGTCGAGGGCGACGGGCAATCGGCGATCGTCTCGACCGATCTCGTGCGGTCGGTCGTCGGCGAGAAGGGGTGGTGGACGGTGTTCGCCCCCGACGGCCGGGAGAAGGACCGCAACCTCGCCCAGACGTTCGGTGCGGCGACGGGACTGCCGTTCACCGCCGACCCCTCGGTGTTGCCGGACGCCGCCGGCGGGGGCCTGATCTACGACACGGTCGGCGGCAGCGGGCCGCTGACCTTCGAGCAGAAGTTCTCGGCGCTGTTCTCCGGCAAGGTCACCAGCTCCACGCTCGGATTGATCTCGACCATTGGTCTCGGGCTCGGCTTCGTCATCGCGGTGTCGTCGTTTCTGGCCGCCGTGCAGGAGCGCAAGCGCGAGTTCGGCATCATGTCGAGCATCGGGCTCGCCGACGAGGTGCTGTACTTCTTCCTCGTCGAGTCGGCCATCGTCTTCGTGGTCGCGTATCTGGTCGGCATTGCCGGTGCGGGAGTCGCCGTGGCACTGGTGATCCCGGGAATCGCGACCCCTACGGCCTGGCTCCAGGCCTCGGCGATGGTCGCGGCATTCCTCCCGGCGATGGCGATCGTCGGCGCTTTGGTGCCGGTACACAGGCTGCTTCAGCAGCGACCCGTCGACCTGTTGGGGGACCGCTAGCCATGTTGACCAAGGGTCTGGCCTACGGCTGGTTGGCCGCGCGCCGACGGATCGGCGAGATGATCCTGCCGGTCGTCACCACCGCCACGGGCGCCTTCCTGGTGGTTCTGGTGTTCGGCATGCAGGACGGCATCCGCGCGCAGTCCGCATCTCTCGGACACGCCGACGAGATCGGCCGGGCCGTCATCCTCATCTCGGTGACGGTGCTGTTGGTCGGCGTCGTCGAGGTGGCCGTGGCCACCACCAGGACGGTCGCCCACCGCACCAGGGAACTCGGCGTGCTCGGCGCGAACGGCGTACCGCGGACCCCCGTCGTCGCGGCCCTGCTCGTCGAGCCGTTGGTGGCCGCCGTGCTCGGCGCGGTGGTCGGCGCGGCACTGGCCGGCGTCGTCGCGATGGCGCTCGGGGCAACGGGTTTCGTGCCCACCGGCGTCGCCGTCGGCGGACTGATTCTCGGCTCGGGCATCGCCGTGGTCGTCAGCATCGTGGCGGCGCTGGTCACCAGTGTCCTGCCCACGTGGACCGCAGCGTCGCGGCCACCCATTCATTCGCTCTCCGGTGGAGGTTGATTCATGACGGTCGTCGACGACGAGAACACGGCGGAGCAGGCTGCGGCGGTGGCCGCGCCCAGCGAGGCGGCGACGCCCGTGATCCAGGTGTCGGACGTGTGGAAGCTGCACAAGCTGGGCGACGAGGTGGTCAAGGCCCTCGTCGCCGCCGACCTGCAGGTCATGCCCGGAGAGTTCGTCTGCCTGATGGGACCCAGCGGCAGCGGAAAGTCCACGCTGCTCAACATCATCGGTGGACTGGACCGACCCACCAAGGGGTCGGTCTCGGTCGCGGGCAAGGACACCGGGCAACTCACCGAGAGTCAGTTCGCCGCGCTGCGACACGACACCATCGGCTTCATCTTCCAGAGCTACAACCTGATTCCCTTCCTGTCCGCGGTCGAGAACGTCGAGCTTCCCCTGATGTTCGAACCGTATGACCGGAAGGCGTTGCGCAAGAGGGCAATGGAACTCCTCGAGCTGGTCGGCCTGAGCCATCGGGTGCACCACCAGCCGACCAAGATGTCCGGAGGTGAACAGCAGCGCACGGCCATCGCGCGCTCGCTGATCAGCAATCCGACGTTGGTCCTCGCCGACGAGCCGACGGCGAACCTGGACCACAAGACGGGCGAGACGGTGGTGCGCATGCTGCGTGACCTCTGCTCGACCATGGGCGTCACCGTCGTCGCCAGCACCCATGACCCGATCGTCGCCGAGGAGGCCAGTCGGGTCGTCCGGATGCGAGACGGCCAGATCGTCAGCTGACCCTCCCAACCCGATGAACCAGAAGGAACCACAGTGACCCAAGAAATGGAAGCACGGCCGTCGGGTGTCGCCGAGCGCGACGCGTTGATGACCACCGAGCTCGTCCCCGAACAGATTCTGCCCAAGGTGATGAGCACGTTCGGCCTCACTGCCGCCTACGTGTTCATCATCTGCTGGGTCACCGGATCCTCGGTGATGGCCGCGGGCGGCTGGACCGCGATCCCGATGTGGGTGCTCGGCATCATCAGCTTTCTGGTGCCCGCCGGCATGGCCGTCGTCGAACTCGGCAACCTCTGGCCCGGCCAGGGCGGGGTGTACATCTGGGCACACCGGACCATGGGCGAAACCTGGGGATTCATCGGTGGATACCTGTCCTGGGTGCCGGTGATCCTGAACGCCGCGTCGTCTCCCGCGGTGGTGCTGCAGTTCCTGCTGCTGGCCTTCCACACCGAGCTCGGGCTGACGACGTCCATCATCCTGCAGCTCGTCATCCTGTGGACGGTGGTGGGTCTGGCGCTGGCCAAGCTGGCAGCCAACCAGAAGATCATGAACGTGGTGTTCGTGGTCTACGGCGTTCTGACGCTGACGATCTTCATCTGCGGATTGCTGTTCGCGGTGAAGAACGGTTCGGCCACGCCGTTCGACTGGCACGAGGCCACGGTGCCGAACTTCGCCGTCGCCGGCTTCCTCTACGGCACGGTGCTGCTGTACCTGCTCGGTGTCGAGACGCCGTACAACATGGGTGCGGAGTTCCTGTCGGTGCGCAAGAGCGGCCCGAAGATGATCCTGTGGGGCTCGACCGCATTGGTGGCCATCTACCTGCTGACGACGCTTGGCACGATGATGGCGCTCCCGGGTGATCAGATCGACCCCGTCACCGGAGTCATCGGCGCCCTCGGCATGTCGGGATTCCCCGGTCTGATGGAGGTCTGCGCGGTGGTGCTCGCCGGCATCATCATCGTCGCGCTGATGACCTACCAGGTGGCCTACTCGCGGCTGATCTTCGTCTCCGGACTCGAGCGGCACCTGCCGCGCATCTTCACCCATCTCAACCCGCGCACCCGGAATCCGGTGACCGCCATCCTGATTCAGGGCGTGCTGTCGTCGCTGATCCTGGTCGGGCTGTACTCGCAGAGCAGCATGGCGAACGTCACCATCTACCTGCAGGGCGGTCTGAGCACGGTGTGGCTGCTGTCCGGGTTCTTCTTCCTGATCCCGGTGGTGGTGGCCCGCAAGAAGTACGCCGACCGCTACGTCAACGAGAAGTTCTGGCGCATTCCGGGCGGCATGGTCGGCGTCTGGACCGTCGTGATCGTCGGCTCGGTCGGCACCATTGCGGGCGTCTACTACTCCTTCGTGACGCCGTGGATCGACGTGCCGCAGGCCACCTGGATGACCTGGGTCGGCGGAATCAGCCTGGGCATGTTCGCCCTCGGCCTGATCGTGTTCGTGTTCGGCAAGCGTTCGGCCCACAAGATGACCAAGGAGGACTCGTTGGCCCATCTGGCGGTCTTCGACCTCAAGAAGTCCGAAACCACAACCCCTGAGGGAGCCTGAACCAATGACCCTGGACAGCACCACGCGTCGCGCGGAAGCTACCGAGGACACGACCAGCTATCCGTTGGACCCGTTGTCGGGGGAGGAGATCCAGGCCGCGGCCGCCATCGTGATGGCCTCCGAATATGCCTCGCCCACACTGAAGTTCGTGATGATCCAACTGGCGGAGCCGGCGAAGACCGCCGAGCTGACGTTCAGCGGCGTGGACGTGCCCCGCTGCGCCTTCGCCACGATGTACGACGCCGCCGCGAAGCTGATCTACGAGGCGGTCGTCGACCTCGGCGCCAGCATGATCGACTCGTGGAAGGCGATCCCCGGTCGGTTCCCGTCCTATCTGGTCGAGCACATGACCGGTGTGGAGGAGAAGGTCCGCGAGGACCCGCGGTGGCAGGAGGCGATGCGCAAGCGCGGCATCACCGACTTCAGCCTCGCGATGATCGATCCGTGGCCGGCCGGCTACTACGGTGCCGCCGACCACTACGACAACTCGCCGCTGATCTGCCGGCCGTTGACGTTCATGCGTGCGGCGCCGTCGGAACACGGCTACGCGCGGCCCGTCGAAGGTCTGATCGTCACGTTCGACCTCGACCACATGGAGATCGTCGACATCGAGGACCACGGTGTGGTGCCGATGCCGCCGACGGCGGGGAACTACGACGAGCGGTTCATGTTCGACCCGAACAATCGGCCGGCGTTCACCGAATTCCGTTCCGACGTCAAGCCGATCGAGATCACCCAGCCCGAAGGTCCCAGCTTCACCGTCGACGGGTGGCAGGTCACGTGGCAGAAGTGGTCGATGCGCATCGGCTTCAACCCGCGCGAGGGCATCACGCTGCACGAGGTGACCTACACCGACCGCGGTGAGACCCGACCGATCATGTACCGCGGTTCGCTCTCGGAGATGGTCGTGCCCTACGGCGACACCTCGCCGACGCACTGGAACAAGAACGTCTTCGACATGGGCGAGGTCGGGATGGGCTTCTCGGCCAACCCGTTGACGCTGGGCTGCGACTGTCTCGGCGAGATCCACTACTTCGACGGCACGGTCAACGACTCCGACGGCAACGCCGTGACCATTCCGAACGCGATCTGCATGCACGAGGAGGACTACGGTATCTCCTGGAAGCACACCGACTTTCGGACCGGCGAGGTGGAGGTGCGACGCTCGCGCCGGTTGGTGATCTCGATGATCTGTACGGTCGGCAACTACGAGTACGGGTTCTTCTGGTACTTCTACAACGACGCGTCGATCGAGGTCGAGGTCAAGCTGTCCGGGGTGCTCACCACCGGGTCGATCGCCGAGGGCGAGGTGCCGCGGTGGGGCAAGCTCGTCGCCCCGGGTGTCTACGGGCCGAATCATCAGCACTTCTTCAACTTCCGGCTCGACATGAGCGTCGACGGGCCGGGAAACAGTGTCTACGAGGTGGATTCGATCCCCGAGCCCGATCCGGCGCTCAACCCGCACCACAACGCGTGGATCACCCAGGACACGCTGGTCGCGTCGGAGGCCGAAGGCGCCCGGGACTGGGACTGGAAGACCGGCCGGTACTGGAAGATCACCAATCCGTCCAAGACGAACGAACTCGGCAGTCCGACGGCCTACAAGCTGGTGCCCAAGGACATCGTGCCCGTCATGGTGCAGGAGGGCTCCTACATCTACGACCGGGCGCGGTTCATTCAGCACAACCTGTGGGTGACCAAGTACGACGAGGCGGAGAAGTTCGCTGCGGGGGACTACATGTACCAGTCCGCCGACGCGCAGGGACTGCCGGACTTCGTCGCCGACGACGCGCCGCTGGAGGACACCGACGTGGTGCTCTGGTACACCCTGGGCGCACACCACGTCGTGCGGCCCGAGGACTGGCCGGTCATGCCGTGCGCCTACACCGGCTTCCACCTCAAGCCGATCGGCTTCTTCGACGGCAACCCGGCGCTGGACATTCCGCCGACGCCGCCGAAGGCGTGCCACGGTGCGCACCACGCGGGTCTGCCCGTCGCGGAGCGGGCGCTGGAGTCCTAACCCAGTTCGGCGAGCAGGCGCCGGAAGTGACGCCGGTCCTGCTCGCTCAACGGCGCCAACACCCTTCGCTCGGCGTCCTGCACGCCGGGGTCGACGTCGACCAGCAGCGCCGCGCCGTCGCGGGTCAGTTCGGCGGGCAGAGACCGACCCGACGCCACGGCGGCGGGGCGGGTGACGAGGCCGCGGTCCTGAAGTCCGCGGAGCACCATGTTCATCGCCTGCGGCGAGACGTTGGCGTCGCGCGCCAGTTCGGCGTTGGACTTGCCCGGCGAGTGGGACAGGATCCGCATGCAGATGTACTGCGGGAACGACAGATCAAGCGGTTCGAGCACGCCGGCGATGACCTCGTTGCGCAGGGCGGCTGCCACCCGGACCAGGAGCAGGCCGAGCGGTTGATCCTCGCGTGCGCTCATGTCAACCATCTTGACACATATCAACTAGATTGATAAACACGATGGCATGACCAATTCAAGTGACCAGATGTTCGACGCCGCGTACCGCGGCGAAGCCGAGGAACTGGGACTCGGCACCAAACCGCCGTGGAGCATCGGCGAACCCCAGCCCGAGATCGCCGCGCTGATCGAGGCGGGCCGCTTCCACGGCGACGTCCTGGATGCCGGCTGCGGTGAGGCGGCCACGGCCCTCGCGCTCGCCGAGCGCGGCTTCACGACGGTCGGACTCGACCAGTCCGCCAGTGCCATCGAGCTGGCCCGTGCCGATGCCGCCAGGCGGGGGTTGACCACGGCGTCGTTCGAGGTGGCCGACATCAGCGCCTTCACCGGCTACGACGGGCGCTTCGGCACCATCGTCGACTCCACGCTGTTCCATTCGATGCCCGTGGAGCTGCGCGAGGGTTACCAGCAGTCGATCGTGCGGGCCGCCGCGCCGGGCGCGTCGTACTTCGTCCTGGTGTTCGACCGTGAGGCCATGCCGGAGGGCGGACCGGCCCATCCGGTCACCGAGGACGAGCTGCGCGACGTGGTGTCGAAGTACTGGGTCGTCGACGAGATTCGGCCCGCTCGCATCCACGCCACCGCTGCGGGGAACCCCGCCGCGGCGGCCGACTTCGCGGGACGGGGTTTGCGCGACGAGGGCAACGGGCGGGTCTCGATGTCCGCCTGGCTGGCGTCGGCGCATCTGGCCTAGCGCTCACCCCTGCGCGCCCCCAATCCGGCCGTTTGGCAGGATTGGGGGCACTCGCGTACGGACCGAAGGAGTGTCATGGGGGAAACGGTCCTGGCGGACCCATCTGAGCGACCGGGTTATTCGCGCGTCCTGCTCAAGCTGGGCGGAGAGATGTTCGGCGGGGGACAGGTCGGCCTCGATCCCGACGTCGTGGCGCTGGTCGCCAGGCAGATCGCCGAAGTGGTGCGCGGCGGCGTGCACGTGGCGGTGGTCATCGGCGGCGGCAACTTCTTCCGGGGTGCGCAACTCCAGCAGCGCGGGATGGAGCGCAGCCGCTCGGACTACATGGGCATGCTCGGCACGGTGATGAACAGCCTTGCGCTGCAAGACTTCCTGGAGAAGGAAGGAATCGACACCAGGGTGCAGACCGCCATCACGATGGGTCAGGTCGCCGAGCCGTACATCCCGGGCCGCGCCCGCAGACATCTGGAGAAGGGGCGCGTCGTCATCTTCGGTGCCGGCATGGGTCTGCCGTACTTCTCCACCGACACCACCGCCGCGCAGCGCGCGCTCGAGATCGGCGCCGAAGTGGTTCTGATGGCCAAGGCGGTCGACGGCGTCTACACCGACGACCCCCGCAAGAATCCGGACGCCGAGTTGCTCAAGACCATCACCCATCGCGAAGTCATCGATCGTGGCCTCCAGGTCGCCGACGCGACGGCGTTCAGCCTCTGCATGGACAACCGCATGCCCATCCTGGTGTTCAACCTGCTCGTCGACGGCAATATCGCGCGCGCGGTGGCGGGTGAGAGGATTGGGACGCTGGTCACCACCTAACGGGTGGACGAGCAACACCGACGGGAGAAGATGAAGTGATCGACGAAACCCTCTTCGAAGCCGAGGAGAAGATGGAGAAGGCGGTCTCGGTCGCCCGGGACGACCTGTCGTCCATCCGCACCGGTCGCGCCAATCCCGGCATGTTCAACAGGATCAAGATCGAGTATTACGGTTCGCCGACGCCGATCACCCAGCTCTCCAGCATCAACGTGCCCGAGGCCCGGCTCGTCGTCATCAAGCCCTACGAGGCGAACCAGTTGCGCCCCATCGAGGATGCGATCCGCAACTCCGACCTCGGCGTCAACCCGGGCAACGACGGCAACGTCATCCGGATCTCCATTCCCCAGCTGACCGAGGAACGTCGCCGTGACCTGGTCAAGCAGGCCAAGGGCAAGGGCGAGGACGCCAAGGTCACGGTGCGCAACATCCGCCGCAAGGCCATGGAGGAGCTCGCGCGCATCAAGAAGGACGGCGAAGCGGGTGAGGACGAGGTCGGGCGCGCCGAGAAGGACCTGGACAAGAGCACCCAGACCTACACCGCTCAGATCGACGACCTGGTGAAGCACAAAGAAGGCGAGCTGCTGGAGGTCTAGGTCGCAGCAGACCAGACCTTCAGCAACAGCACGGTGGCAGACACCAACACGGCGTCCACCGACGGGCCCGAGACTCCGGCTCCCAAGAAGAAGGCGGGCCGGGCCGGACGCGACCTCCCCGCCGCCATCGGCGTCGGGGCGTTCCTCGGCTTCGGCGTCATCGCGATCCTGGTGTTCGCACCACTGGGCTGGGTGCCCGTCGTCGCGGTCGCCATGGCCGTCGCCACCCACGAGGTCGTCAGGCGACTGCGGACGGCGGGGTACTCCATCCCGATCGTGCCGCTGCTCGTCGGCGGCCAGGCCATGGTGTGGTTGACGTGGCCGTTCGGTCCCGCGGGTGCCCTCGGCGCGTTCGGCGCCACGGTGGTGGTCTGCATGATCTGGCGGTTGCTCTCCGGTGGCATGAAGAACGCTCCGGTGAACTACCTGCGCGACGTCACGACGACCATCTTCCTGGCCGCGTGGATACCGCTCTTCGGGGCATTCGGCGTCCTGCTGGTCTATCCGGAGGACGGCCGGTGGCGGGTGCTCTGCCTGATGCTGGGCGTCGTCTTCTCCGACATCGGCGGCTACGCGGCGGGGGTGCTGTTCGGCAAGCACCCGATGGTGCCCGCGATCAGCCCGAAGAAGTCGTGGGAGGGCTTCGCCGGATCGCTCATCTTCGGCACCGCCGCGTCGGTGCTCGCCGTGACCTTCCTGCTGGAGAAGCCGGCCTGGGTCGGCATTCCGCTGGGCCTCATGCTCGTCGTCACCGGCACGCTCGGCGACCTCATCGAGTCTCAGGTCAAGCGCGACCTGGGCATCAAGGACATGGGCACGCTGCTACCCGGTCACGGTGGCCTGATGGACCGGCTCGACTCCGTCCTGCCCTCGGCGGTCGCGACGTGGGTCGTCCTGACGCTTCTTGCTTGACCCCGAGTCGCTTCGCGCGTTCACCCAGCAGGCCAGCGCGCCGACGACCAGTCCGATGCCGACGCCGACGTCGATGCGCTGTCCCAGCAGCACCCAACCCATCACGCCCGCCGAGGCCGGGATGACGCAGAACAGCATCGAGACCGCCGCTGCGCCGTGGAGATTGATGGCCCGCACGTAGAGCGACACGGCCAGCGTCGCGTTGAACAGGACCACCCCCGCGACGGCGAAGGCCGCCTTGACCGGATCGTGCACCGCGAACGGGGTGGCCAAGGCGAGGCCGACGGCGGGGAGGATTGCGACCGAGTTCTGGATGGCGCTACTCGCGCGGAAGTCGACGTCGGCGCAGAACCGCTGCTGATAGACCCCGCCGGCCGCCAAACCGAGTAGTGCCACCAGAATCAGCAGAACCGCGGGGTCGACCCCGCCCTCGCCGATCAGTCGGCTGGCGCACGCGGCGAATGCCGCGACCACGCCGAGCGCAAGCGCGACGAGCCGTCGCAACCCAAGACGCTCGCGCAGGAACACCGCACCCAGCAGCGCGGTCACCACGGGATTCATGGCGATGAGGACCGCGCACAGCACCGCGGGCGCACCCAGCTGCAAGGCCACGTACATGGGCAGGAACTGGCCCGCCTGCATGAGGAGGCCGACGACCGCCACGTGCCCGAGTTGGCGGCCCTTGGGCCACGCGACGTGGGAGAGCTTGGCCCAGGTCGCGATGATCACGGCGGCGACGGTGAACCGGACGACCAGTACCGCCATCGGAGTCATCTCCGACACGGCCAGCGAGCCCAGTGGGTATCCCATCGCAAAGGTGAACGTGACGGCGGACGCTGTGGTCAGCGGCATGCGGCGGAGGGTCACCCCCTCATGCTGGCCGCCCTAGACCGCGGGGTCCAACGAATATCTTCGATCGGGATTGATCGTCGTTGCTGATCGTTCTTGGTTCGTGCGGTGATTAGTAACCGGTGAAGGAGGCTTTTTGATCGCCATTGCTGATCGGAGTACCTTGGCCGGGTGAGTCAGGTCCTGGACATCGCGCCGCTGCGCAGCGTGGTCGCCGTCGCCGACTGTGGCGGATTTCACCGCGCCGCGACCGTTCTGCACCTGACCCAGTCGGCCGTGAGCCAGCACGTCCGTCGCGTCGAGGCGGTGGTCGGGGGACCGGTCGTGGAGAAGTCCGGCCGCGGCGTCGCCTTCACCGAACTTGGTCACCGACTGCTCGCCCACGCCCGCGCCATCCTCGCCGCGCACGACGCCGCGCTCACCGACCTGGGCGCCGCCGAAGAACGGGTGCTCGTCATCGGGGCCACCGAGCACGGCGCCGACGTCATGTTGCCCGGCCTCACCGGAGCGCTGGGGGAGCGGCTGCCCGAATGGCGGCTGAGATTCCGGCTGGACCGCAACGTGATGCTCGCCGACGCGATCGACCACGGCACCGTCGACCTGGCCGTGATGCTGGACGGCTCCGGCCTCGACCCGGCGAATGCGTCGGGGGTCGTCGCGCTGAAGTGGGTGGCCGGTCGCGCGTTCGCCACGTCGGCGAACGATCCGCTGCCGGTGGTGATGTTCAACGAGCCGTGCACGCTGCGCGAGCCGACTTTCGCCGCCCTGGACCGCATGGGCGTTTCCTACCGGATCGCCGCAGACAGTTCCGATCTGGCCGGGCTCTTCGCCGCCGTGCGTTCCGGTCTCGGCGTGGCCCTGCTGCCGATGATCGGCCGATTGCCCGACGGTCTGTGCCTCGCCGAGGGACTGCCTCCAGCCAGCCGTGCGACGGTGTTCGTGCGGGGTCGCGCGGGAGTGGACGCCAGTGCGCTGGCGGCCGTCGAGGGAGCGGTTCGCGACGTTTTGAGTGAACAGGCCTGATAATGAACGAGACCATGAAACTTCCGTTGGTGTTCGACGCGCCCAGCCGTGGGAAACCCCCACGCCACTTCGCCGACCTCGACGACGACGCGCGCAGTGCCGCACTCGCCGAACTGGGGCTGCCCGCGTTCCGCGGCAAGCAGCTGGCGAACCAGTACTTCGGCAGGCTGATCGCCGATCCTCGCGCCATGACCGACCTGCCCGCCGCGCTGCGCGACCAGGTGGCCGAGGCCCTGTTCCCCCGATTGCTCGACGTGGTCCGCTCCATCGAGTGCGACGGCGCCGAGACCCGGAAGACGTTGTGGCGCGCCGTGGACGGCACCACCATCGAGTCGGTGCTGATGCGCTATCCGAATCGCAGCACCCTGTGCCTCTCGTCGCAGGCCGGCTGCGGCATGGCGTGTCCGTTCTGCGCCACCGGCCAAGGCGGCCTGACCAGAAACCTCACCACCGCCGAGATCCTCGAACAGGTCCGCGAAGCGGCGGCCGTCATGCGCGACGACTTCGGCGGGCAGGAGCGCAGCGACTCGGGGAACTTGGCGCGCGGCAGGTTGTCCAACATCGTCTTCATGGGCATGGGTGAGCCCCTGGCCAACTACAACCGCGTGCTCGCCGCGGTCAAGCGGATCATCGCGCCGGCGCCGCACGGGTTCGGCATCTCCGCGCGCTCGGTGACGGTGTCGACCGTGGGCCTCGCGCCCGCCATCCGCAAGCTGGCCGACGAACGACTCGGCGTGACGTTGGCGCTGTCGTTGCACGCCCCCGACGACGAGCTGCGCGACACGCTGGTGCCGGTGAACAACAGGTGGAACGTCGGCGAAGCGCTCGACGCCGCAAGGTATTACGCCGACGTGACCGGTCGCCGCGTGTCCATCGAGTACGCACTCATCCGCGACGTCAACGATCAGCCCTGGCGGGGTGATCTGCTCGGCAAGAAGCTGCACGGAGCGCTGGGGCCGTTGGTCCACGTCAACGTCATTCCGCTCAATCCGACGCCGGGCAGCAAGTGGGACGCCAGTCCCAAGCCCGCCGAGCGGGAATTCGTCAGGCGCGTCCGAGAGCGCGGGGTCTCCTGTACCGTTCGCGATACCCGTGGTCGTGAAATTGCCGCTGCCTGCGGTCAACTCGCCGCCGAGGGCTAGCGAATGAGGTAGCGATGCGACGGCTCAACGGTGTGGACGCCCTGCTGCTGTACACCGAGGCGCCCGAGATCCACATGCACACCTTGAAGATCGGCATCCTCGACGTCTCGGAACTCGACGGCGGATTCACCTTCGAACTGTTCCGCCGGGTGGCCGAGCCGCGCTTGCTGGCGCTGGCGCCCCTGCGCTACCAACTCGTCGACATCCCGCTGAAGCTGCACCATCCCATGTGGGTCGAGAACCCGGGGATCGACTTCGACCACCACGTCCGCCGGGTGTCGATGCCGGCGCCGGGAGGGCGACGCGAACTCGACCAGCTCATCGGCGAGATAGCGGGCACGCCCTTGGATCGCGACCGACCGCTGTGGGAGATGTACGTCGCCGAGGGGCTCGCCGGAGATCGCGTCGCGATCATCCACAAGGTGCACCACGTGCTGGCCGACGGCGTCGCCTCGGCGAATCAACTGGGCTGGGCCATCCAAGCCGAACCGCCCGAATTCCCCGCCAAGGCAATTCACACCGCAGCGCGGGAGCGGACGAAGAGCGGGCTGATGGTGGCCGCGGGCCGCGACCACGCGCGTCAGATCCGGCGGTTGCCAAAGCTGCTCGCCGACACCGCGAGTGGCGTGTCGAGGGTTCGCCGGCGGGTCAAGGAACGCGGCACGCATCCCGAGCTCGCGTCCAACTTCGCTCCGCCGCCGACGTTCATCAACCACGTCGTGACGCCGGCGCGGCGGTTCGCAACCGCGCCGCTGGCGCTCGCCGACGTCAAGGAGACGGCGAAGGCACTCGGCGTCACCATCAACGACGTCGTGCTCACCACGGTCGCGGGTGCGCTGCGGGAACTGCTGCTGAAGTACGACGGCGCCGCCGAGACGCCGCTGATCGCCGGGGTGCCGGTCAGCTACGGTGACCCAGACCGGCTGGCCGGTAACGAATTCACCTACATGACACCGTCATTGGCCGTACACGTCGACGACCCACTCGAACGACTCCGGCTGACGGCGACCGCTACGGCGATCGCCAAGGAGAACAACGAGTTGCTGGGCCCCGGGCTGATCCCCAGCTGGCTGAACTTCCTGCCGCCGGCCATGGCGCCGCCGGCATTCCGCTGGCAGTCCAAGCGGATGGAGTCGAGCATGATCTTCAACCTCACCGTGTCCAACGTGCCCGGCCCACGGGAGCGGGGATCGTTCGGGGGAGCGGTGATCAGCGAGATCTACTCCGTCGGCCCTCTCGTCGCCGGAAGCGGGATGAACGTCACGGTGTGGAGTTACGTCGACCAGCTCAACGTCTCGGTTCTGACCGACGACCTGACGACCGAGGATCCACACGAGGTCACCGACGCGATGTTCCGGTCCTTCGCCGCACTGCGCGGTGCCGCGGGATTGTCCGTCACGCTGACCGAGGTGAGCGACGCCATGCCGCTCGCGGCGGCCACGGTGTCGGGCTAGCGGGTCCAGCCGCGACGGCGCAGCCACCAGTCACGGAACACGATGCCCCAGATCGCCAGGGCGAAGCCGATGAGGAAGATGTCCTCGACGTGGCCCTGGTGATTGCCCCGCAGCATGGCGAGCATGAAGAACCCGGCCAGGATGCCGCCGATCTGGATGGCGCGGTGACTCTGCTTCGACCAACCCCACTCGGCGGACGGCACGTCTTCGACGTCAACGCCGGTATGCCGTTCGACCTCGGTGTTCGCCACGATAGCTCCTCAGGGGGTCCGGTCAACTGCGCCCATTCTGGCATACGACGCCGCGTCGTACTTAGCGGACGGCCTCGTATCGCCGCAGTGCCTCGACCCGCTCGGCGGCATGGTCGACCATCGGCTCGGGATAGTCGTCGCCCCCGTACTCCGGCACCCACCGCTTGACGTAAGCGCCGTCGGGATCGAACTTGTTGCCCTGCGTGGTCGGGTTGAACACCCGAAAGTAGGGCGCGGCGTCGGTGCCGCACCCCGCGGCCCACTGCCAGCCGTGCTGATTGCTGGCCATGTCGCCGTCGGTCAGCTGCTCGAGGAACCAGCGCGCCCCCCACTGCCACGGCAGGTGCAGATCCTTGACGAGGAACGACGCGGTGATCATGCGCACGCGGTTGTGCATGAACCCGGTCTCGGCCAGCTGGCGCATGCCGGCGTCGACGATCGGGAAGCCGGTCTTGCCCGCCTTCCACGCCTCGAACCGCTTCTTGGCGTCTGCGTTCTCGTCGACCTCGATGCGGTCGAAGTTCTTGTTCCAGTTCCACCACGTGCTGTCGGGCCACGCGTGCACCACGGTGGCGTAGAAGTCCCGGAACGCGAGCTCGCGCAGGTAGGCCTGCGCACCCTTGCCACTACCGAGGTCGGCGGCCATCGTTCGGGGGTGAATGGTGCCGAACTTGAGGTGCGCCGACATGCGGCTGGTGCCGTCGTGGTCGGGCCGGTCCCGGTCGTCGGCGTAGTCCTCCAACGACGAGCTGACGAACTTCTTCCATGCCTTGCGCGCTGCGGCTTCGCCGGCCGGGTGGTCGAGTTCGGCGTCCCCGGCGGGAACGTCGACGCCGCCGCCGACGTCGGCCGGGTCGATCCAGCGGGCCGACTTCGCCGTGGTGCGGGCGGGCGACCGCCAGCCGTGGGCCTTCCACGCCGAGTAGAAGGGGGTGAAGACCTTGTACGGCGTGCCGTCGTCCTTCGTGACGCGCCCTGGGGTCACCAGGTAGGGCGACCCGGACTCCTCGAGCGGGACGTCGCCCAGGGCCTTGCGGACGGCGTCGTCCCTGCGCTTGCCGAAGTCGAGGTAGTCACCCGAGACGTGAACGGAGGTGGCCTTGGTCTTCTTCACCAGGGCAGGAATGCGGTCCACGGGGTTGCCCTCGACGACCAGCAACCGGCCGTCGAGACCGTCGCTCAACTCCCGTAGCGAGTCGTAGAGGTACTGCAGCCGACGGGGTCCGCCCGTCTTCCTCAGCCGGGGGTCGAGCACGTAGCAGGCCAGGACTTCCTCGTCGTCCTTGGCGGCGTCGAGGAGGGCGGGCAGATCGTGCAGGCGCAGGTCGCGACGAAACCACAGCAACGTTGGCATGCCCCTGATCTTCCCCGCAGGCCGCTGCGGGAAAACCTGAAGCTGGGCGGTCGTCAGGAATTGGACACGGTGCGCTGCGACAATCCCTCCATGACGCCGACGACCGACGACTACCCCCGCGACATGGTGGGGTACGGGCCGCATCCTCCCCACCCCCGCTGGCCGGGCGGCGCGAACCTCGCCGTGCAGTTCGTTCTCAACTACGAGGAGGGTGGCGAGAACAACGTCCTTCACGGTGACGATGCGTCCGAGACATTTCTGTCTGAAATCATTGGGGCGCAAGCATTTCCGAATCGTCACATGAGCATGGAGTCACTGTACGAATACGGGTCCAGGGCCGGTCTGTGGCGCGTGCTGCGGATGTTCGACGACCGCGGGCTCCCACTGACGATCTTCGGCGTGGCCACAGCGCTGGCCCGCAATCCCGAGGCGGTGGCGGCCTTCCGGGCGCGCGGCGACGAGATTGCCTGCCACGGTCTGAAGTGGCGCAGCTACCAGCTGGTCGACGAGGACGCCGAACGTGCCGACATGGCGGAGGCGGTGCGCATCCTGACGGAATTGACCGGCGAGGCTCCACTCGGTTGGTACACCGGCAGGGATTCGCCCAACACGCGCAAGCTCGTCGTCGAACACGGCGGCTTCCTGTACGACTCGGACTCCTACGCCGACGACCTGCCCTATTGGACGCAGGTGGCGGGGCGGGACCACCTCGTCGTGCCCTACACGCTGGACACCAACGACATGAAGTACGTCTCGGCGAGCGGCTTTCCGTCCGGCGACGAGTTCTTCACCTATCTACGCGACGCGTTCGACGTGCTCTACGCCGAAGGCGTCGTCGGGGCTCCGAAGATGCTGTCGGTGGGGCTGCACTGCCGACTCGTCGGACGGCCCGCCCGCATCGCCGCCTTGGGCCGATTCCTCGACCACGTGCAGGCACACGACGGGGTATGGGTCGCGCGCCGGGTCGACGTCGCCCGCCATTGGGAGCAGAATTTTCCGCCGGGCGCGTGACGCTGACGGCGGCGGCATTGTCGTCGGGCGATCTGTGAATTGGGCTGGGGCCGAGTCGCTTTCGTAGTTATCCACAGGCTGGTGGCGGGGTCTGTTGCGGGTCGGTGTGCCCGGGTAACGTCGAATGTATGTTCGAGTCAGTGGCCTCCACCGCCGTCGACGCCTCGGGTGCCGGCGGGGTGGAGGGGTGGTCGCGGGCGGAGTCCGCGGCGTGTGCCCGCAAGGTCGCCGAGATGGCGGAGATGTTTCAGGCCGCCCATGCCGCCGACGGGTCCGATGAGCGGGATCTGTGGTGCACCGATACCTGGGACGCCGTGGCCGCCCATATCGGGGCGGTGCTGCGGATCACCCCGGGTGCTGCGTCCAACCAACTGTTGATCGCGGTGGCGTTGCACGAACGCTTCCCCCAGGTCGCCGAGGTGTTCGCCCAGGGGCTGATCACCTACGCGGTGGTGCGGACGGTGGTGCAACGCGGGGCCCTGGTCGTCGACCCTGACGCGCTGGGCGCCCTGGATGCCATGCTGGCCGAGGCGTTGCGTGACCGCGAACCCATGTCGGTGGCCACCTTGGAGAAGACGATCGACGCGGTCGTCGCCCGGGTCGACCCGCAGGCGGTGATCCGGACCGAGACCCGGGCCCGGGGTCGGTCGGTGGAGGTTGGGGAGGACGACGGCAGTGGGATGGCGACGGTGTTGGCGACGCTGTTCGCGACCGACGCCAAGGCGTTCGACGCCCGGTTGGACGCCTTGGCCCGCACGGTGTGCCCGGCTGACCCGCGAACCGTGGATCAACGCCGCGCGGATGCCTACGGCGCCATGTGCCATCGCAACGACCGCTTGGCCTGCCTGTGCGGGACCGAGGACTGCACCGCCGCGGACAACCCACCCGCGACCGGGGTGGTGGTCTACGTGATCGCCAGCCAAGAGACCCTCGACGAGCGGCCCGCACCGGTGCCGGCGCCACCGGCACCTAAGCCGACGTCCGACAGTGGCCGTGACGCGGTCCCCGACAGCGATGACACCAGTGACGACACCGAGGGCAGCGACTCCGCCAACGAGGCTGCCGCCCAGCGGGAGTCGACCGACATCTCCGACTCTGCCGACGACTCCACGGTTCCCAACCAGGGTCTCGCACAGCAGGAGTCGATCGACATCCCCGCGAACCCCGCCTCCGACGGCGAGCGCGCCGCTCTCGACGGTGAACCCCCGGCCATGTTCACCAAGCCGTTGCGCGAGCTCACCCTCACCGAAGCCCTCACTCCCGCCCCGGGTCGGCTGGCCACCCTGCGGCCCGCCGCGCTGATGGGCGGACAGTTCCTACCCGGGGCCATCGCCGGCCGCGCCACCATCGGAGCCACGATCACCCCGATCGTGCACCCCGGGCAAGCCCCACCCGAACCCCGCTACCGGCCCTCGAAGAAACTGGCCGACTTCATCCGATGCCGCGACCTCACCTGCCGCTTCCCGGGCTGCCGCGTACCCGCCACCCACTGCGACGTCGACCACGGCATTCCGTGGCCCTGCGGGCCCACGGCGGCGTCCAACCTGAAATGCCTATGCCGACGACATCACTTGCTCAAGACGTTCTGGGGCGGGCTAAAAGGTTGGCGGGATGAGCAATTCGACGACGGCACCGTCGTGTGGACCGCACCCGACGGGCGCAATCACACCACCACACCGGGCAGCCGACTGCTCTTCCCCGAGTTGTCCGCACCCACCGCGGCAGTGACCGCGAGCGGGACACCCGCGGCACACAGCGCCGGCCTGACCATGCCCCGACGCACGACCACCCGCGAACAGGACCGCGCCCGCCGAGTCGCCGCCGAGCGGGAACTCAATCGCGTCCCGGAACGCGATCCCTGACCCGCCGCTACGCCGGATCGAGCCGGAACACGGCCAATGTGCCAGCCAGCGACTCGAATTGGTCGGGGGTGCCCTGAGTGACGAGGCCGCTGCGCCGAGCGAACCGGACTCCCACGGGGACTTTCCTGGCAAATGCTCGCAGCACCGGGCGAGAGTCGGCGGGGCTCAATTCGACGATCCGCACCCGTCGGCATCGCCGTCCCCGGCTCAGCGTGCCGCTACCCGCTGCGCGGGCATTCGCCGCCCAGTCCGCACCCGGATACCCGGCGACGGTGTACAGCCCCCCGGCATGCTCGAACGGCGTCATCGGGGTGCTTCGAGGCTGGCCGGACTTGCGACCGGGGACCGTGAGCACCGCCGACGGTCCGACCGGCACGCCGAGCTTCTGCACCGCGATCATCACCTTGTTCATGGGCTTGAGCCACCGTGGAGGCCTCGTGTCTGACATCGACGTTCCCTTCCTCGTCGTCGACGACGTTCCTGAGCGTCGTCTCCAATCAAGGACGGTTCACCCCGCCGAAGAGTTACCACGATCTGCTGTAACTTTTCTCGTCGCTGATTCGTCATACGGGTATGAGCCCACCGTCGTCCGGGGACCGCGCGATCGCCGCCGCGTGGCGCGCAGATCGCCCGTATCTGGTGAACTTGGCATATCAAATGCTGCACGACGTCGGTGAGGCCGAAGACGTCGCGCAGGAGGCGTTCCTCCGGTTGTCCGGCGCCGACCTCGATGAGATCGACGACGTCCGCGGCTGGCTGACGGTGGTGGCGGGACGCCTCTGCCTCGATCAATTGCGTTCGGCCCGCATGCGTTTGGTGAGCAAACTGCCACCCGACGAGGAGGCGTGCCTGGTAGCGGTCGACCACACGGTCGACCCCGCGGACCGCGTCACCCTCGTCGACGAGGTCAGCTCCGCGTTGCTGGAGGTGCTGCGGCTACTCAGTCCTGCCGAGCGGGTGGCGTTCATCTTGCACGACGTCTTCGCGGTTCCCTTCGACGACATCGCCGAGAGTGTCGGCAGGCCCGTTGGCACGTGCCGGCAGCTCGCCCGACGGGCGCGTATGAAGTTCAGCACCGCCACCGCCCGGCCCATCGACGTTGCCGCAGGCGAGCATCGGCGGGTGACCGACGCCTTCATCGCCGCCTGCGCCAACGGTGACGTGCACGCACTGACGTCGCTGCTGGACACCTCGGTGTGGGGCGTGGGTACCGTGTTGGCCAACCCGGCGCCAGCGCCCCAGGTCAATCACGGGCCGGGCGACGTCGTCGCAAACCTGTTGCGTCATCTTGGTTCTCGGGCGACCTTGGTGTGTGGGCCGCTCGGGGACGACGTGCTGCTCGCCTTCGATCGTGGTCGGTTGTTCGCGGTGATCGTGCTGACCATCCGCGACGGGCTGGTGACGAAGATCGAGGCCACCGCCGACCCATCGGCCCGCCAGACGTGACGACGGGGCGGCCCGAGCCAAAGCTCGGACCGCCCCGTCGGGCGAAACGGTGTTGCCTACATCGCCGGGGGAGCCGGCGGCATCAGCACGGTGTCGATCATGTAGACCGTGGCGTTGGCGGTCTGCACGCCACCGCACACCAGGCCGGCGTCGTTGACCTTCAGGTCAGACCCCATGCCGGTCACGGTGACCTCGCCACCCTCGACGGTCTTGTGGGTGCCGACGACCTGCTCGGGAGTCAGCCGACCCGGAACCACATGGTAGGTCAGGATGCTGGTGAGCAGCGGCGCATCGGTCTTGAGCTTGTCGATGGTCGCCGGGTCGATCTTCTTGAACGCGTCGTCGGTCGGGGCGAACACCGTGAACTCACCGCTGTTCAGCGTGTCGACCAAATTCACCGCGGGGTTGAGCTGGCCCGAGACCGCAGCGGTCAGCGTGGTCAGCATCGGGTTGTTGGAAGCCGCGGTCGCCACGGGATCCATCGACATGCCCTGGACCGAACCCGGTCCGGTGGGAACTTCCTTGGCGTAGGCGGCACAGCTGTTGCCGACGAGGCCCTCAGCCGGTGCGGCCTGCGCGACGCCGGTCGAGGCGAGCAGTCCGGCGACTGCCAGCGCCGCAATCGACGTGCCGGTAACGGCCTTCTTGGTCTTCTCAGTGAGTTTCATGCGATTCAACTTTCTTCATTGGTGGAGCAGGCACGGATTCTGTTGCGGCGCTTGTTACTTGGCCGGGGGCATCAAGACGCTGTCGACCATGTACACGGTCGCGTTGGCGGTCTTGACGCCACCGCACACGAGGCCCGCCTGGTCGAACTTCAGGCCCTCGCCCGCACCGGTCACGGTGACCTCGCCACCCTCGACCGTCTTGTGCTTGCCGGCGACCTGCTCGGGGCTCAGCTGCCCCGGGATCACGTGGTAGGTCAGGATGCTGGTCAGCAGCGGCGCGTCGGTCTTCAGCTTCTCCAGCGTCGCGGCGTCGATCTTGGCGAACGCGTCATCCGTCGGCGCGATGACGGTGAACTCGCCGCCGTTGAGGGTGTCGACCAGGTTCACGCCGGGGTTGAGCTTGCCGGAGACCGCCGAGGTCAGCGTGGTGAGCATCGGGTTGTTCGACGCCGCGGTGGCCACCGGATCCTTGGCCATGCCCGCGACGGAGCCGGCGCCCTCGGGGACCTGCTGGGCATACGCGGCGCAACCGGTGCCGACCAAGCCTGCGGCGGGATCGGCCGCGCCGGTCATCGGTGCGCTCGACGTCGAGCTGCTCATCACGCTGGAGGACATGCTGCTGGCACTGCTGGAGACGGAACTCGCGGTCGAGCTGGCCTCTTCCTTCGAGCAGGCGGCGGTGCCCATGACGGCTACGGCGGTCAGGCCTAGCGCAGCGATCGCCTTGCGGTGTGCTGAGTTCATGACGTGATCACTCCAATGTGTCAGGGACGGCTCGTGCCGCCGTCCTCATGGGGTCTTCGCGGTGATGGTGATCACGGATGGGACTCGAGCTGGGACGTCATTTCCACGTCACATTCGGATTGCGGCTTCGTCACGGTTGGGCCGAGGCGGCACAATGGACCGGTGAACCCGGATCGCGTGCGCATACTCGTACTTGGCAGCACCGGTTCCATCGGCACCCAGGCCATCGAGGTCGTCGCCGCCAATCCCGACCGCTTCGAGATCGTCGGATTGGCCGCCGGCGGCGCCAACCCCGACCTGCTGGCTCGCCAACGCGCCGAGACCGGCGTCACCAACGTCGCGGTCGCCTCCGCCTCGGCCGCCGAGCAGCTGGGCGACGTCACCTACGTCGGCGCCGACGCGGCCACCCACCTGGTCGAGAACACCGAGGCCGACGTCGTGCTCAACGCGTTGGTCGGCGCGCTGGGATTGCGGCCGACCCTGGCTGCCCTGCACTCGGGTGCCCGGCTGGCCCTCGCCAACAAGGAGTCGCTGATCGCCGGCGGCCCCCTGGTGCTGAAGGCGGCCGCACCGGGACAGATCGTGCCCGTGGACTCCGAGCATTCGGCGTTGGCGCAGTGCCTTCGAGGCGGCACGGCCGACGAGGTCGCCCGGCTGGTGCTGACGGCCTCGGGAGGACCGTTCCGTGGTTGGCCGGCCGCCGATCTGGAGGACGTCACCCCGGAGCAGGCCGGCGCTCATCCCACGTGGTCCATGGGGCCGATGAACACGCTCAACTCGGCGTCGCTGGTCAACAAGGGGCTCGAACTCATCGAGACCCATCTCCTGTTCGGGGTGCCCTACGACCGCATCGACGTCGTGGTCCATCCGCAGTCGATCGTGCACTCGATGGTCACCTTCGTCGACGGTTCGACGATCGCGCAGGCGAGTCCCCCCGACATGAAGCTGCCGATCGCGCTGGCGCTGGGATGGCCGGCGCGCGTGCCCGGCGCGGCGCTGGCGTGTGACTTCACCACGGCCTCCACCTGGTCGTTCGAACCGCTGGACGACGCGGTCTTTCCCGCCGTGGCGCTCGCGCGCGAGGCGGGGACCCGGGGCGGTTGCCTGACCGCGGTCTACAACGCCGCCAACGAAGAGGCGGCAGAGGCGTTCCTCGCCGGGCGCATTCGATTCCCCGCCATCGTCCGAATCGTGGCCGAGGTGCTGCGCGGTGCGGACCAGTGGTCGGCGGAACCGGCTACCGTGGACGACGTACTCGCCGCGCAGGACTGGGCCAGGGCAACGGCCGGCGTCGCGGTGAACCGGGCAGCACAGGAGGTCGTGACAACCAGATGATGTTCGCACTGGGCATTGTGCTGTTCGCGCTGGCCATCCTGGTCTCGGTGGCGCTGCACGAATGCGGCCACATGTGGGTGGCGCGGGCCACCGGGATGAAGGTGCGTCGCTACTTCGTCGGATTCGGCCCCACGGTCTGGTCGACGATGAGACGCAACCGGCTCGGTTACACCGAGTACGGACTCAAGGCGGTTCCCCTCGGCGGCTTCTGCGACATCGCGGGCATGACGTCGGTGGAGGAACTCGCCCCCGAGGACCAGCCGTATGCCATGTTCCGGCAGAAGGTCTGGAAGCGGGTCGCGGTGCTGTTCGCCGGTCCCGCCATGAACTTCGCCATCGGCTTGGTCCTGCTCTACGCCATCGCCGTGGTGTGGGGTCTGCCCAATCTGCACCCGCCGACCGCGGCCATCGTGGGGGAGACGGCATGCGTGTCGTCCGAGGTCAGCAAGGGCAAGCTGGGGGAGTGCACCGGACCGGGTCCGGCGGCGATGGCGGGCATCAAGGCCGGCGACACGGTCGTGAAGGTCGGCAACACCGACGTCAGCACCTTCGAGCAGATGGTCGCCGCCGTCCGCAAGCTGAACGCGCCGACGCCGTTCGTCGTGCAGCGCACCGAGAACGGGCGCACCGAGGAGTTCACCACCACCGTCGACGTCACCAAGACCCAGCGATGGACCAAGGAGGGCAACGGCACTCCCACGGAGGTGGGTGCCGTCGGCATCGCCGGCGCCCAGTTCGGTCCGACGCAGTACAACCCGCTCTCGGCCGTGCCGGGAACGGTCGCCTTCACCGGCGACCTGATGGTCGAACTCGGAAAGTCACTGGCCAAGATCCCGACCAAGATCGGTGCGCTGTGGACGTCCATCGGTGGCGGCGAGCGCGATCCGGAGACGCCGATCAGCGTCGTCGGCGCCAGCATCATCGGTGGCGACACGGTCGACGCGGGCCTCTGGGTGGCGTTCTGGTTCTTCCTGGCCCAGCTGAACTTCGTCCTCGGCGCGATCAACCTGCTGCCGTTGCTGCCCTTCGACGGCGGGCACATCGCGATTGCCACCTACGAGAAGATCCGCAATATGATTCGGGCGGCCCGCGGCAAGGTTGCCGGCGCGCCCGTGAACTACCTCAAGCTGATGCCCGCCACCTACGTCGTGCTCGTCATCGTGGGTGGCTACATGCTGCTTACCGTTACCGCTGACCTGGTCAACCCGATCAGGCTGTTCCAATAGCCGTGAGAAAGAAGTCCTCATGACCGTCGGTCTGGGTTTACCTGTACCGCCGCCGCCGACGCTGGCTCCCCGCCGCAAGACGCGCCAGCTCATGGTGGGCAACGTGGGTGTCGGCAGTGACTACCCGATCGCCGTGCAGTCGATGTGCACCACCAAGACTCACGACATCAACGCGACGCTGCAGCAGATCGCCGAGCTGACCGCGTCCGGCTGCGACATCGTGCGCGTCGCCTGCCCCAGGCAGGAGGACGCCGAAGCGCTGCCCGCGATCGCCAGGAAGGCCAACATCCCGGTCATCGCCGACATCCACTTCCAGCCGAAGTACATCTTCGCCGCCATCGACGCCGGGTGTGCCGCGGTGCGCGTGAACCCCGGCAACATCAAGGAATTCGACGGCCGGGTCAAGGAGGTCGCGAAGGCCGCCGGGGCCGCTGGCATCCCGATCCGCATCGGCGTCAACGCGGGCTCGCTCGACCCGCGACTGATGAAGAAGTACGGCAAGGCCACACCGGAGGCGTTGGTCGAGTCGGCGTTGTGGGAGGCGTCGCTGTTCGAGGAGCACGGCTTCGGAGACATCAAGATCAGCGTCAAGCACAACGATCCGGTGATCATGGTCGCCGCCTACGAGCAGCTGGCCGAGCAGTGCGACTACCCGCTGCACCTCGGCGTCACCGAGGCCGGTCCGGCGTTTCAGGGCACGATCAAGTCGGCCGTGGCGTTCGGTGCGCTGCTCGCCAAGGGCATCGGCGACACCATCAGGGTCTCGTTGTCGGCGCCGCCGGTCGAGGAGATCAAGGTCGGCAACCAGATCCTCGAGTCGCTCAACCTTCGTCCGCGCGGCCTGGAGATCGTGTCGTGCCCGTCGTGCGGGCGTGCCCAGGTCGACGTCTACACCCTGGCCAACGAGGTGTCGGCGGGCCTGGAGGGCATGGACGTCCCGTTGCGGGTGGCGGTGATGGGCTGCGTGGTCAACGGTCCGGGGGAGGCCCGTGAGGCCGACCTCGGCGTGGCCTCGGGCAACGGCAAGGGGCAGATCTTCGTCAAGGGCGAAGTGATCAAGACGGTGCCCGAGCAGATGATCGTGGAGACGCTCATCGAGGAGGCGATGAAGATCGCCGCCGAGATGGATCCATCGCGTGGACCAGATGTCAGCGGCGCACCCGTTGTGACCGTAAGCTGAACCAGGGCCCTGTGAGCAGGGTCACCACCGCCGGCTAGAAGGTTCAGATGTCCGCTCCTCCGCTGTTTCGCATCGCCGACGAGCGACGTGTCACGGTGGTGCGTGACGCAGCGATGGTGCGGCGAGTCCTGGACGAGGATCCCGTCGGTTCCTGCATGGTCGCGTCCAGGGTGGCCGACCACGGGGTGGACCCGACCTCGATCGGCGGGGAGATGTGGACGCGCCGCCGGCCCAGTGACTCACTGTGCTTCGCCGGTGCGAATCTGATCCCGCTGCGCGGTGAGGTCGCCGACCTCGTCGCGTTCGCCGACAAGGCCACGAGCACGCCGCGTCGCTGCTCGTCACTGGTCGGCCGGACCGAGCTCGTGATGCCGATGTGGCATCGCCTCGAGAGGGCATGGGGGCCGGCGCGCGACGTCCGGGATCACCAGCCGCTGATGGCCCTGTCCGATCCGCCGCAGTGTCGCGTCGACCCCGAGGTGCGCCCGGTGCGCATCGAGGAGCTCGACGCCTATCTGGTGGCGGCGATCGACATGTTCATCGGAGAGGTCGGCGTCGACCCCCGGACGGGCGACGGTGGGCGCGGCTACCGCAGGCGGGTCGCCGGACTCATCACCGCAGGCCGGGCCTGGGCCCGCTTCGAGCACGGTCAGGTGGTGTTCAAGGCCGAGGTCGGGTCGCAGTCGCCCGCCGTCGGCCAGATCCAGGGCGTCTGGGTGCATCCCGACTGGCGCGGGCGGGGACTCGGCGTCGCCGGCACGGCGGCGTTGGCTCGCGCCGTCGTCCGCGGTGGGCGCACCGCCAGCCTCTACGTCAACGGCTACAACACGATCGCGCGGGCCACCTACGCCCGGATCGGCTTCACCGAGGTGGGCACCTTCGCCACCGTGTTGCTCGACTGATCACGGAGACATCCCCCGCCAATCACGAACCGATCTCGGTGCGCCTCCGAGGGATGAGCCACGACGGCTTCTAACATCAGCCTCAATGGCAACACGAACCTCATCCGTATCACGGGTCACCGGCCTCCTCACGGTTCTCGCGGTGATGTCGGCGGCCGGCGGACTCAGCGCCTGCACGCCCCGGCCCAACGGACCCGAGCCGGTGGCGGCGGCGTTCTTCACCGCGCTCGCGACCGGTGACACCGGCGCGGCCGCCGACTTCAGCGACCACCCCGCGCAGGCCCGAGCGGCACTCAACGAAGCCTGGGCCGGCCTGCAGGCGACCAAGCTCGACGCGCAGATCATCGGCTCGAAGTATGCCGAGGACACCGGCAGCGTGACCTACCGCTACACCTGGCACCTGCCGAAGAAGCGCACCTGGACCTACGACGGTCAACTGAACATGGTCCGCGACGAGGGTCGCTGGGAGGTCCGTTGGAGCGCAACGGGTTTGCACCCGAACCTGGGTGAGAACCAGACCCTGGCACTGCGTGCCGACGCCCCACCGCGTGCGTCGGTCAACGAGCGCGGCGGCAGCGACGTGCTGCGGCCGGGGTTCCTCTACAACTACGCCCTCGACGCCAAGGCCGCCGGTGCGAACCTGATGCCGACGGCCGGGATCGTCGCCGACACGCTGCGCCGTTTCGACCCCACCATGGACGCCCAGCGGCTCGCCGAGACGGCAAGCTCGTCGGCCAGCCCGCTGAACCTCATCACGCTGCGCCAGTCCGACCGTGACGCGGTGGCGCCCATGATCGGCAGCCTGCCGGGGGTGGTCATCACGCCGCACGCCGAACTGCTGCCCGTCGACGACCGATTCGCCCCCGACATCATCAACCAGGTCAAGAAGTCGGTGTCCGACGAGCTCGACGGTCAGGCCGGTTGGCGCGTCGTCAGCGTCAACCAGAACGGCGCCGACGTCGACGTCCTGAGCGAAACCCCGGGCGCCCCAGCACCTTCGGTGACCATCAGCTTGGACCGGTCGGTTCAGAACGCGGCTCAGGACGCCGTCGACATGGTCGGCAGGAAGGCCATGATCGTCGCGATCAAGCCGTCCACCGGAGAGATCCTGGCCGTCGCCCAGAACGCCGCCGCCGACGCCGACGGGCCCGCGGCCACGACGGGGCTGTACCCGCCGGGGTCGACGTTCAAGATCATCACCGCGGGTGCGGCGATCGACCGCGACATGGCAACGCCCAACACGCTTCTCGGGTGCCCCGGCCACATCGACATCGGGCAGCGGACCATTCCCAACTACGGCGGCTTCGATCTCGGCACCGTGCCGATGTCGCGCGCATTCGCCAACTCGTGCAACACGACCTTCGCCGAGTTGGCCAGCCGCATGCCGCCGCGTGGACTCACGACCGCGGCCGCGCAGTACGGCATCGGAACCGACTTCGTCGTCGACGGAATCTCGACGGTGACCGGAACGGTCCCGCCGACGGTCAACCTCACCGAGCGCACGGAGGACGGGTTCGGTCAGGGCAAGGTCCTCGTCAGCCCGTTCGGGATGGCGCTGGCCGCGGCCACCGTCGCCGCGGGCAAGACGCCCGTGCCGACGCTGATCGAGGGCAGGCACACCGAGGTGTCGGGAGACACCCCGACCATCACGCCCAAGATGGTCGACGGGCTGCGGCCGATGATGCAGCTGGTCGTGACCAACGGCACGGCCAAGGATCTCAACGGAAGCGGGGACGTCCGTGGCAAGACCGGTGAGGCAGAATTCAACGGCGGCTCGCACGCCTGGTTCGCCGGCTACCGCGGTGACCTGGCCTTCGCGGCGCTCATCGTCGGCGGCGGCAGCTCGGAGTACGCCGTGCGGATGTGCAAGGACATGCTCGGCGGGCTGCCGCCCGACTACCTGTCCTGAGTAGCCTGGTCTGCGGAAGGGACGGGCAGTGATCATGAGCAGCAACGCGGGTATGGGTCCGGATGTCGGTGGCGAGGCCCTCGTGCTCCGCATCTCCGACGCCGATCGCAACGGCACGTTGCGCCGTTTGCACAACGCGGTGGCGCTTGGGCTCATCGACATCGACGAGTTCGAGGAGCGGTCCGCCGCGGTCTCGCAGGCCCGTCTGCACTCCGAGCTCGCCGCGCTCGTCGAGGATCTGCCGGGCCCGGGTGCCATCGTCACGACGGCCACCGACCGCGTCGAACTCCGGGGCGTGCTCGGCTCGCTGAAGCGTCAGGGCGAATGGATCGTGCCGACCCGGTTGTCCCTGGTGCGGCGCATGGGATCGGTCGACCTCGACCTCACCAGGGCTCGGTTCGCCGGGCCGATCGTCGTGATCGAACTCGACATGAAGTTCGGCTCGGTCGACATCCGGCTTCCGGACGGGGCCAGCGCGTCGATCGACGACGTCGAGGTCGTGGTCGGCAGCGCCCGCGACCACCGCAAGGACGCCCCCGCGGAGGGGTCGCCGCACGTCATCCTCACCGGCCGCACCGTGTGCGGTTCCGTCGACGTCCGCGGACCGCGAAAGTCGCTGTTCGGCAGGGGTTAGTTACCCTGGGGGCATGTCCGTTCGCACCGCCCTCCGCCCTGGTGAGCCGTCCCCGACGCTGCCGGTGCCCAAGTCGATCCCGCGTCCCGAGTACGCGTGGAAGCCCACCGTCGTCGAGGGCTCGGAACCGTGGGTGCAAACGCCCGAGGTGATCGAGCGGATGCGCGTCGCGGGACGGATCGCCGCCAACGCGCTCGCCGAAGCGGGCAAGGCCGTCGTGCCCGGTGTCACCACCGACGATTTGGACCGCATCGCCCACCAGTACATGGTCGACCACGGCGCGTACCCGTCGACGCTGGGCTACAAGGGCTTTCCCAAGTCGTGCTGTACGTCGCTCAACGAGATCATCTGCCACGGCATCCCGGACTCGACGGTCGTCCAGGACGGCGACATCGTCAACATCGACGTGACGGCGTACCTCGACGGCGTGCACGGCGACACCAACGCCACCTTCCTCGCCGGTGACGTGTCCGAGGAACACCGGCTGCTCGTCGAGCGCACCCGCGAGGCGACCATGCGCGCGATCAAGGCCGTCAAGCCGGGCCGGCAGTTGTCCGTCGTCGGCCGGGTCATCGAAGCCTATGCACATCGGTTCGGCTACAACGTCGTTCGGGACTTCACCGGCCACGGCATCGGCACCACCTTCCACAACGGGCTGGTGGTCCTGCACTACGACCAGCCAGCGGTCGACACCGTCCTCGAACCGGGCATGACGTTCACCATCGAACCCATGATCAACCTCGGGGCGCTGGACTACGAGATCTGGGACGACGGCTGGACGGTCGCCACGGTGGACAAGAAGTGGACCGCGCAGTTCGAGCACACCCTGGTGGTCACCGACGACGGCGCCGAGATCCTGACACTGCCGGAGTGAACGGCGCGCTCCTGGTCGCCGGCACCACCTCCGACGCAGGCAAGTCGACGGTGGTGGCCGGTCTCTGTCGACTGTTGGCGCGCAAGGGCATCCGCGTCGCGCCGTTCAAGGCGCAGAACATGTCCAACAACTCCGCCGTGACGGTCGAGGGTGGCGAGATCGGCCGGGCTCAGGCCATGCAGGCGCGGGCGGCGGGCCTCGAGCCGAGCGTGCGATTCAATCCCGTCCTGCTCAAGCCGGGTGGGGACCGCACCTCGCAACTGGTGGTGATGGGTCGGGTCGCCGGCACCGTCGCGGCCGGCGACTACTTCCGCCACCGGGAGATGCTGACCAAGGTCGTCAACGACGAACTGGCCTCTCTGCGCGACGAATTCGACGTCGTCGTCTGCGAGGGTGCGGGGTCGCCCGCCGAGATCAACCTGCGGGCAACCGATCTGGCCAACATGGGACTGGCGAGGGCGGCGAATCTCCCGGTATTGGTGGTCGGTGACATCGACCGCGGCGGTGTGCTCGCGCACTTCTTCGGCACCGTGGCGGTCCTCGAACCCGACGACCAACGGCTCGTCGCCGGGTTCGTGGTCAACAAGTTCCGCGGTGACCCCGCACTGCTGACACCCGGCCTGGAACAGCTCGAGCGACTGTCCGGGCGGCCCACCTACGGCGTCGTCCCCTACGACGACGGGCTGTGGCTCGACGCGGAGGACTCCCTGTCGGTCCAAGCCCACCGGATCGTGGGAATTCCCGCCCGGGCCCGCGGCACCGACACACTGCGCGTGGCGGCCGTCCGACTGCCGCGCATCTCCAACTCCACCGACGTCGAAGCGCTGGCCTGCGAACCCGGCGTCGTGGTCCGATGGGTCACCGACGTCGCCGACCTGACCGACGCGGACGTGGTGGTGCTGCCGGGCAGCAAGGCGACGGTGGCGGATCTGGCATGGTTGCGCGACCGCGGACTGGCCGACGGCGTCCTCGCGCACGCGGCGGCCGGACGCGCGGTCGTGGGCATCTGTGGCGGGTTCCAGATGCTCTGCCGGACCGTCGACGACCCGGTCGAGTCGGGCCGGGGACGCGTCGACGGGCTGGGCCTGCTCGACGCCGATGTCGTCTTCGCGGCGGATAAGACCCTCAAGCACTGGTCGACGCCGTTGCGCGGGTACGAGATTCACCACGGCCAGGTGTCGCGGACGTCCGAGGAGTCGTGGCTGGACGTCGGCCTTCGACGTGGCGTCGTGTACGGCACCCATTGGCACGGACTGTTCGACAACGACGACGTCCGGCGCCAGTGGCTCACCGACGCCGCCCTGGCCGCCGGTCGACACGGGTTCGTCGTCGCCGACGACGTCGACGTGCCCGGTCGCCGGGACGCCCAACTCGACGCGATGGCCGACCTGCTGGCCGAACACCTGGACCTCGACGCCGTGCTCGACCTGATCGACCGCGGCCCACCGGCCCGGCCCGTGATCACCTCGCACCTCGACGTCCGCTGAGTAACCTTCAAGCATGGCAGTGACGTCGAAACTCGTCGTCCTCGCGGCGAGCATGGTCGTGGTTCTGACCAGCTGTGCCGTCAGGGGCACGCCCACGTGGCCGGGAGCGCGGCTGAACGCCACTCTGCTGACCGCCGAGGACTTCCCGTCCGGCGTCCGGTTCGACCGCGTCGCCGAGCAACCCGGCCAGCCCGACGGAGCGGACCGACCGCCGGCGATGGAGTCCGAACCCGAGGGCTGCGCCGACGGGTTGACCCGCGACATTGCGGCATCGGCCGAACGGGGGCCGGGAAGCTCGGCGAAGTACACCGTGACCTACGACGGCGCGCGGATCGTGATGACCGTGCTGACGGACGCTCTGGACCTGCCTCGGCTGGAGGCCACCGCGACGCGGTGCAGGCTGTACCTGACCTACTTCGACAAGGACTCGCAGCCGATCCTGATGACCACCACCAAGATGAGGTCGCCACGCCCGCAGTCGCTGACCTACCAGCAGACCATGCAGCTGCGGGGCACCGAGAGCAGTGTGTACTTCACCTTCGAGAACATCGGGGAATCGGGGATGTTCGGGATCGCGTTCCCCACGCCCGATCCGGCCATCTCGGTCAAAGGCGCGCTCCCGCAAACGTTTCTGGACGTCACGGCCAAGCAGGCGCAGCGGCTGGGCCAACGCTGAACGTTGGATTGCAAGCCGGTGAAAACCGGCACCGAACACGAGCGACCCCTGTAGCGTGGCGCAATGCCATCGACCGTGCTCACCGTCGACGGGTTTCCGGCGACGGTCGACGTGTCGGGTCCCGACAAGGGTTCCGTCGTCGTTCTGCTCGGAGCCTCCCACCAAGGGCCCGCGGCCTACGACGCGATCTGTCAGCGCCTGCACACGGCCTCGCTGCGGACGGTCGTCATCGCACCCGACCCGCGGCTGAGCGCCAAGGCCGTCGTCGGGATCCTCGACTCCGTCGGGGTGCGCTGGGCCCTTCTGGTTGGCGACCGAATCGGGGGAGAGCTCGCCTGGGAGTTGGCCGCCACGCGGCTGGACCGCTTCATCGGACTGGTCGTGGTCGACCGAGGCCACCCACGCGTGCCCGACCAGGCGGGCGACGTGCGCGACGAGCACTGCCCACCCGTCGAGGTGAACACCACCGCGCTGGTCAGCTCGCCCGCGGCGCGCAGCGTGGCCAAGGCCAGCCAGCGCTACGTCTACGGCGACTACCGCATCGTGGAGTTGCTCGGCCGGCGCAACGCGCAGGAGTCCACGGCCCAACTCGCCGCCGAGATCGTGTTGCGGACCAGCACCTGGTGACCTGGTCGCCGACCCGTTGTCGGCGGACTTCTCTATCCTCGGTCCATGGTGCCGCCGCTCGGCCTCGTCCTCAACATCGGTGAGTTGGTCGCCGAGTTCGGTTCGGCGACGGTCAGCCGCGGCACCAGGTATGCCGACCTCGGCCGGGTGAGCGACACCGACTGAGACGAGGACGACCTCGAGCTGACCGGTCTCTGTTCGGGGTCGGACGGTCACCGGTATCGGGTCGCCGCCGGATTTCAGCGCTCGGGTGACGACCTGCGGCTCGCGTGGGCCGAGTGCTCGTGCCCGGTGGGGGTCTACTGCAAGCACGCCGTCGCGCTGCTGCTGACCGCGTCCAGCAATCATCGGTCACCCGTTCTCGCCGTCGACCGGTGGCGCACCGTGCTGACCAAGATGCTCGACGAGCTGGCGCCGCCGGGAACCGAGAACGCGGCGCCGATGGGACTGGAGTTCTCCGTCACGCCACCGAGCCGATATCGCCCGCGCGCAGAGATTGCACTGCGCCCCGTCACCGTCGGCAGGCGCGGCACCTGGATCAGGACCGGGGTCAACTGGCAGCGGCTGTCCTACCACGCCGCCGCGGGCGAGTTCGACCGTGCCCAATACGACGCCCTGCGTGCCCTCGTCAGCGACGCGCAACGCTCCGGCATCGTGCCCATCAACGACGTGATGACCATTTCTCGAGTGCCCGTTGGCTTTTGGGCACGGCTGACCGACGCGTTGGATGCCGGCGTTGCCGTCGTCGCCCATGGCGGCAGCGGGCTGACCGGGGTCGACCTGGTCAAGAGCACACAGCTGCGGCTCGACTTCGTCTCCGACGACACCGGTGGCGCGGCGATGACGGTCGCCATGGTCGTCGACGGCGAACGCTGCCCGACCGACGGCGTCGGCCTCATCGGGTCGCCGACGGCCCACGGGATGTACACGATCGTCGACGGGGTGCTTCGGCTGGGCCGGTTCGACCCGGTGCCCGCCCGCACGGTCCTGGACCTCGTCCTTCGCCACGAGGTCGTGCGCATTCCCGCCGAGATGGTCCCGGAGTTCTCGTCGGACGTCCTGCCGCGGTTGGTCGACGTCACGCCGGTGGACGTGGAGGAGGGGCTCTTCACCCCGCCGACGATCACCGGGCCGACGGCGGTGCTGACGCTGTCCGCCACGCCGAACGGGGTGCGGGCGCAGTGGAGCACCCGCTACGTGGTGAACGACCGGCACCACGAGTTCGACCCCGATTCCTCGGCGTCGCGCACCGGCTATCGAGACGCCGGCGCCGAGGCCCTGATGTGGGACGTGGTGAGTCCCGCGGTGCGGGCCGTGCGCTCGGGGGTCGACCTCACCCTCGCCGAGGCGGCGGTCCTGGTCGGCGAGGTACTGCCGGCCCTGGATTGCCGGGACGCCTTCTCCGTCGAGATGCACCTCGGCGTACCGAACTTTCGCCCCGCCGAGAGCGCCCCTCAGCTGCGATTCGGCAGCGACGGCGACGAGCCGGTGCGCAACGACTGGTTCGACCTGGGCATCACGCTAACGATCGACGGTCACGAGGTGCCCATCGCCTCGGTGATCGCCGAATTGGCCACGGGCGCAACGCACATGCTCCTGCCGAACGGTGTCTACTTCCGGCTCGACACCCCCGAGCTCGTCCGCTTGCGCGAGCTGATCGAGGAGGCGCGCGCGCTCGGCGAGATCGAGGGCGACAGGGTGAACGCGGGCTCGCACAACGTCACGCTGTGGGAGGAACTGCTGGCTCTCGGCGTCGTCGACGAGCAGTTGACCGCGTGGCAACGGAGCCTCGCCACCAGGACGGCCGCCCGGCCGCCCGCACCGGTCGACGTGCCGGCAGGACTGGACGCCACGTTGCGCGACTATCAGCGCGACGGGTTGAACTGGCTGTCGTTTCTGTGGGACAACCAGCTGGGCGGGGTGCTGGCCGACGACATGGGGCTCGGCAAGACCGTGCAGACCCTCGCGCTCATCGCCCGGGTCGCCGAGCAGGGCCCGCGCCGGTTCCTGGTGGTCGCGCCGACGAGCGTCGTGACCAACTGGGTCGCCGAGTGCGGACGGTTCACCCCGGGGCTGACGGCGCTGGCGGTCACCAGCACCGAGGCCAGATCGGGAACGTCGCTGGCGGAGCGGGCGATGGGAGTCGACGTCGTCGTCACCTCGTATGCCATCCTGCGCATCGACTTCGAGGTGTACGCCGACGTCGAGTGGGCGGGCGTCATCCTTGACGAGGCGCAGTTCGTCAAGAACCACAACAGCAAGACCCACCAGTGCGTGCGGCGGCTGGACGCCCCCTTCAAACTCGCCATCACCGGTACTCCGATGGAGAACAACCTGATGGAGTTGTGGGCGCTGCTGTCGATCACCGCGCCCGGTCTGTTCCCGTCGCCCGCGGTGTTCACCCAGCACTTTCGCAAGCCCGTCGAATCCGGGACCAACCCCGAACGGCTGGCCGTCCTGCGCCGGCGGATCAAGCCGATGATGTTGCGACGCACCAAGGGTCAGGTCGCCAGCGAGCTCCCGCCGAAGCAGGAGCAGGTGCTCGCACTGGACCTCGGTCCGAAACATCGTCGGATCTACGACACGCACATGGCGCGGGAGCGGCAGAAGGTGCTCGGGTTGTTGGGCGATTGGGAGAAGAACCGGTTCCAGATCTTCCGGTCGCTGACCCTGCTGCGCCAGCTGAGCCTGCACGTCGGCCTGGTCGACGAGACGAAGATGGACGTCGCGGCGGCCAAGGTCGACTTCCTGGTCGAGCAGCTGCCCGAGCTCGTCGCGGAAGGGCACAGCGCCCTGGTGTTCAGCCAGTTCACCGGCTTCCTCGCCATCCTGCGAAGTCATCTCGACGCCATCGGCGTGCGCTACAGCCAGCTGGACGGTTCGTCGAGCTCCCAGCAGCGCGACGCCGCGATTGCGGACTTCCGGTCGGGCGGCACCCAGGTGTTCCTCATCAGCCTGAAGGCGGGCGGGTTCGGGCTCAACCTCACCGAGGCCGACTACTGCTTCATCTGCGACCCGTGGTGGAACCCCGCCGCCGAGGCCCAGGCGGTCGACCGGACGCATCGCATCGGGCAGACGCGCCCGGTCACCGTCTACCGGCTGGTCTCCGAAGGCACCATCGAGGAGAAGGTCGTGACGTTGCAGGAGCGCAAGCGGGAACTGTTCGCCGCCGTCGTCGACGACGGCGACGTGTTCGGCACGGCCATCACCGACTCCGACGTCAGGGAGCTGTTCGGGTAGTCGCCGACTAGGTGAGGTCGAGTTCCTCGGCGACGGTGGTCACCTGCTTGATGGGTCCGGTGAACCACTTCTTCACCGACACGTGCCAGTAGACGAACAGCAGGATCAGGACGCCGCCGACGAGCAGCGGGGTGTAGTTGACGAACTTCCATTCGAAGCTCGGGTCCCACGGCATCCCGCCCATGGACGTCGGGAACATGGCGATGATCGAGGTGACCACGATCTCGACGAGCGCGACCGGCGCCATCCACTTGTGGTGGCCGCGCAGATTCCACTTGCCCACGGGGAACGAGTCGCCGGCCTTCCAGCGGAAGTAGATCGGCACCGCGAAGCACAGGTACAGGCCGACGACGCCGATGGACACCACGGCGAAGAAGGCGACCGGGACGGGTGCGCCGTTGATGTCGACCTGGACGAGGGCAGGCAGCGTGATGAGGGCCGCGATGACGGCGGTGACGATCACGCCGTTGGCCGGGATCTTGTTCTTGCTGACCTTGGACCACAGCTGGTGTCCGGGCACCGCACGGTCGCGGCTGAAGGCGAAGAGCATCCGGGAGGCGCTGGTCTGGCAGGCGGTGGTGCAGAACAGCTGACCGGCCGTCGAGATGAGCAACACGACGCCCACCCACGGCGAGCTCATCGCCTGGCTGAAGATCACCGCGACCGCACCGCCACCGGCGGACACCGCGTCGGAGTCGTTGACGGCGAACAGGAAGGTGAGCAGCAGGATCCAGCCGCCGATGGCCGAGTAGAAGATGGATCGCCAAATGCCCTTGGCCGCACCGTCGGCCGCGCTCTTGGTCTCCTCCGAGAGGTGCGCGGAGGCGTCGTAGCCGGTGATCGTGTACTGGGTCAGGATCGCCGAGATCGGCAACACGAAGAGCAGCCAGCCGATGCCGGAGGTGGCCCCGCCGAACATGCCGGTGTTGTTGATGGTCTTGGCGAACACGTCGGACAGGCTGGCGTGCTGTTGGGGCACCACGATGAGGATGACGATGACGATGGTCGCGCCGGCGACGTGCCACCAGACCGAGATGTTGTTGATGACGGCCAGCAGGTGCGAGGAGAAGATGTTGACGGTAGCCGACAGTGCCAGGATCACCAGGAAGATGACGAAGACCCTGGTCAGGCTGTAGCCGGCCAGCCACGTCTCGCTGAACGTGCCGAGGGTGAGGTCGAGGAACGTCGCCGCGCCGTAGGCCACCGACGCGAGGATGGCGATCAGTCCGATCAGGTTCAGCCAACCGGTGTAGAAGCCGGCCTTGGCACCACCGAGCTTGCTTGCCCACCAATAGATTCCGCCGGAGGTGGGGTAGGCCGACACCAGCTCGGACATGCACAACCCGATGACGAGGATGAACACCGACACGATGGGCCAGCCCCAGGCGATGGCGGCGGGGCCACCGTTGTTCCAGCCGAGGCCGAACGAGGTGAAGCAACCCGCCAGGATCGAGATGATCGAGAACGAGATGGCGAAGTTGCTGAAGCTGGACCACGAGCGGTTCAGTTCTTGGGTGTAGCCGAGTGATGCGAGGTGCTTTTCGTCGTCAGACAGTTCTTCGTGACCCTCTGGCACGGTAGTTCTCCTTCTCGGGGCGGCGCGCGAGAGCGCTCACTGAGTACGGACAATAGATCCGCAATGGTCTGGTGTCCTACCTTTGGCAGTGACGGTTGTGTAAATCTATGACCGAAATGCGCGGTGAACCGGATCCAATGGTTGACTCAGACCCATGTTCGTCCGTTTCGAGAGGCGGGGCACGTGACTTTGGAGCTCTCCGAGTTGAAGAAGATGGTCAGCGAAGGGGACGTCGACACCGTCATCGTCGCCTTTACCGACATGCAGGGCCGGTTGACCGGCAAACGGATCTCGGCCCGGCTGTTCGTCGACGACGTCATCGCCAACGGCGCCGAGTGCTGCAACTACCTGCTGGCCGTCGACGTCGACATGAACACCGTCGACGGATACAAGATGTCGAGCTGGGAAGCCGGCTACGGCGACATGGTGATGACGCCGGACTTCGCCACCCTGCGGCGGATTCCCTGGCTGCCGGCCACCGCGCTGGTGATGGCCGACCTCGGGTGGCATGACGGCTCGCCGGTACGCCCGTCGCCGCGCGGGATCCTGCGCGCGCAACTCGACCGGCTGGCCCAGCGCGGGATGGCCGCCGTGGCGGCCACCGAACTCGAGTTCATCGTGTTCGACGACTCCTACCGCGAGGCGTGGGCCAAGGGCTACACCGGGCTGACGGCCGCCACCGACTACAACATCGACTACAACATGCTGGCGTCCACGCGGATGGAGCCGTTGCTCCGCGACATCCGCAACGGGATGGAGGGCGCGGGTCTCTACTGCGAGGGCGTCAAGGGTGAGTGCAACCTGGGGCAGCAGGAGATCGGCTTCCGCTACGACGACGCCCTGATCACTTGCGACAACCACACCATCTACAAGAACGGCGCCAAGGAAATCGCCGACCAGCACGGCCAGAGCCTGACGTTCATGGCCAAGTTCGACGAGCGGGAGGGCAACAGCTGTCACATTCACCTGTCCTTCCGCGGCACGGACGGCTCTCCGGTGTTCTCCGACGACGACGACCCGCTCGGGATGTCGCCGATGTTCCGTAGCTTCCTGGCGGGTCAGCTCGCCACGCTGCGCGAGCTGACGCTCTTCTACGCACCGAACGTCAACTCCTACAAGCGTTTCGTCGACGGCAGCTTCGCTCCGACCGCCGTGGCATGGGGCCTGGACAACCGCACCTGCGCGCTGCGGGTGGTCGGCCACGGGCAGGGGATGCGGATGGAATGCCGCGCCCCGGGCGGCGACGTCAACCAGTACCTCGCCGTCTCCGCGCTGATCGCCGGCGGACTGCACGGCATCGACCAGCAGCTGGAGTTGCCCGAGCCGTGTGCCGGCAATGCGTACACCAGTGGCGCCGAACGGCTTCCGACCACGCTCGCCGAGGCGGCCGAGCTGTTCGAGGCGTCGACCGTCGCCCGCGAGGCCTTCGGCGACGACGTCGTCGAGCACTACCTCAACAACGCCAGGATCGAATTGAAGGCCTTCAATTCGGCGGTGACCGACTGGGAGAGGCGCCGTGGCTTCGAACGGCTCTAGGCCCAGCTCCAGACCTGAGACATCCCCCGAGTCGCTGCGCTCCTGCCCGCCGGCGGTCGGGCTGACCACGTATCTCCAGCAGGCCCAGACGGGAGTGTGGGACGTTCGTGCCAGTTTCCTGCCCGCCGTCTACGTCGAGGGAGTCACCTCTGCCGGCGGCATCGCCATGCTCCTCCCGCCGCAACCGGTCGACGACGCCGTCGTCGACCGCGTGCTCTCTTGCCTGGACGGTCTGGTGATCACCGGTGGTCGCGACGTCGACCCGGCCCGGTATGGCCAGACGCCCCACGCGAGCACCGACGAGCCGGCCCTGGACCGCGACGCATGGGAGTTCGCCCTGGTGCGAGGGGCTTTGGCGCGCGAGCTACCGGTGCTCGGCATCTGCCGTGGCGCGCAGGTCCTCAACGTGGCGCTCGGGGGCACCCTGCACCAGCACTTGCCCGACGTCGTCGGGCACTACCAGCATCAGCTGGGCAACGCGGTGTTCAGCACCTCGAAGATCCAGACGGTGCCCGGCACCCGGCTCGCGGCGCTGATCGGCACGACGACCGACGCCCAGTGCTACCACCATCAGGCCATCGCCGAGCTCGGCGACGGGCTGATGGCGAGCGCGTGGGATCCCGACGGCGTGGTCGAGGCCGTCGAGGTTCCCGGCGACCCGTTCGTCGTGGCCGTTCAATGGCACCCGGAGGAGCGTCTCGACGATCTGCGCCTGTTCGCCGGCGTCGTCGAGGCGGCCGCGGAGTACGCATCGAAGAAGCACTCAACGTTGGAGAGGAATAGCGCGTGAGCACGTCCACACTGATCAACCCGGCGACGGAGGAGGTGCTGCGCACCGTCGAGATGCTCGACGTTCCGGCCGTCGACGACGCGGTGGCGCGCGCCAAGTCCGCCCAGAAGCAGTGGGCGAGGCTCGCTCCCGCCGAGCGGGCCGCCGCGCTGCGTTCGTTCGCCGCGCAGGTCGACGCCCACGTTGGCGAGCTGGCCGAGCTGGAGGTCGCCAACTCCGGGCACGTGATCGGCAACGCCGAGTGGGAGGCGGGCCACGTCCGCGACGTCCTGCAGTTCTACTCCGCCAGCCCGGAACGCATGTCCGGCAGGCAGATTCCGGTCGCGGGCGGACTCGACGTCACCTTCAACGAGCCGCTCGGCGTGGTCGCGGTGATCGCGCCGTGGAACTTTCCGATGACCATCGCGTCGTGGGGCTTCGTACCCGCCCTGGCCGCAGGCAACGCCGTGTTGGTCAAGCCGGCGGAGATCACCCCGCTGACGACCATGCGGCTGGCGGAACTGGGCCGCGACGCCGGCCTGCCCGACGGGCTGTTCCAGGTGTTGCCCGGCAAGGGGTCGGTGGTGGGGGAGCGGTTCATCAGCCACCCCGACATCCGCAAGATCGTCTTCACCGGCTCCACCGAGGTGGGCGTGAAGGTGATGGCGGGTGCCGCGAAACAGGTGAAGCGGGTGACCCTCGAGCTCGGCGGCAAGAGCGCCAACATCGTCTTCGACGACTGCGACCTGGCGGAGGCCGCCGCCACCGCGCCGTACGGGGTGTTCGACAACGCCGGCCAGGACTGCTGCGCGCGCAGCCGAATCCTAGTGCAGCGCAACGTCTACGACCGGTTCATGGAGCTCCTCGAGCCTGCGGTCAAGGGGGTCGTCGTCGGTGATCCGACGTCCCGCGACAGCGAAATGGGTCCGCTGGTGTCGCGGCCGCACTTCGAGACGGTCTCGTCGTACGTGCCCGACGACGCGCCGGTGGCCTTCCGCGGCTCGGCTCCCACGGGGCCCGGATACTGGTTCCCGCCAACGGTTCTCACCCCGAAGCGCTCCGACCGCACGGTGACCGAGGAGATCTTCGGACCCGTCGTCACCGTGCTGCCGTTCGACGACGAGGCCGACGCGATCGAGCTCGCCAACGACAGCCCCTACGGCCTGTCCGGGTCCATCTGGACCGACAACCTCTCGCGGGCGATGCGCGTGTCCCGCGGGGTGGAGTCCGGCAACCTGTCGGTGAACTCGCACTCGTCGGTCCGCTACAACACGCCGTTCGGCGGCTTCAAGCAGTCGGGCCTCGGGCGCGAGCTCGGTCCGGATGCTCCGCTGCACTTCACCGAAACCAAGAACGTCTTCTTCAAGATCGGAGAGCTCTAGATGGATCTGACCCAGCGGCTGGCGGGCAAGGTCGCCGTCATCACCGGCGGCGCCAGCGGGATCGGTCTCGCAACGGCCAAACGGATGCGGGCCGAGGGCGCGACGATCGTGATCGGTGACATCGACCCCAACACCGGCAAGAGCGTCGCCGGCGATCTCAACGGCACCTTCGTCCAGGTCGACGTCTCCGACCAGGCGGCCGTGGACAACCTGTTCGACACCGCCGCCGAGACCCACGGCTCGGTCGACATCGCGTTCAACAACGCGGGCATCAGCCCGCCGGAGGACGACCTCATCGAGGTCACCGGCATCGACGCCTGGGACCGCGTGCAGGACATCAACCTCAAGTCGGTGTTCTTCTGCTGCAAGGCCGCGCTGCGCCACATGGTCCCGGCGCAGAAGGGGTCGATCGTGAACACCGCGTCGTTCGTCGCGGTCAACGGCTCGGCGACCTCCCAGATCTCCTACACCGCGTCCAAGGGCGGCGTGCTCGCGATGTCGCGGGAGCTGGGAATCCAGTACGCGCGCCAGGGCATTCGGGTCAACGCGCTGTGCCCCGGCCCGGTGAACACCCCGCTGCTGCAGGAGCTCTTCGCCAAGGACCCGGAACGCGCGGCACGACGGCTGATCCACGTGCCGATGGGCCGCTTCGCCGAGCCCGACGAACTGGCCGCCGCGGTGACGTTCCTCGCCAGTGACGACGCGTCGTTCATCACCGGGTCGACGTTCCTGGTCGACGGCGGCATCACCGGCCACTACGTCACGCCGCTGTAGGACACCCAGGCCATGACCACCGCCGAACCGGATCCGCAGACCGCCAGCGAGGCGCTCCTGCGTCCGGTTCGGCTGGGCAACGCCTTCGAGGACACCGTGGGGCGGTTGCTCGAGACGATCCGGCTCGGCGTGCTGGAGCCGGGCGAGTCGCTGCCGCCGGAACGCGAGCTCGCCGCGCGGCTTGGCGTCAGTCGCGACACCGTTCGCGACGCCATCAGGTCGTTGTCCGACGCGGGGTATCTGGTGTCGCGCCGCGGTCGGTACGGCGGCACCTTCCTGGCCGACGACCTGCCCGCCCCCAGTGCCGACGGCGTGCGCTTCAGCCGTGCGGACATCGACGACGCGCTGCGGCTGCGCGAGGTCCTCGAGGTGGGGGCGGCCCGGATGGCGGCGGGCCGGACGTTGACCGCGACGGAACGCGAAACCCTGTGGGCCAGACTGGCCGACGTCCGCGGGGCCACGCTGGAGGACTACCGCCGGTTGGACTCCCGGTTGCACCTCGCGATCGCCGAGGCCGCCGGGACCCCGTCCCTGGTTCCGCTGGTGGCGGAGAATCGGATGCGGCTCAACGAGCTGCTCGACCACATTCCGCTGCTCGCACGCAACATCGTCCACTCCGACGAGCAGCACGAGGCGATCGTGATGGCGATCCTGGCCGGGGACGTCGACGGGGCGGCCGAGACCATGACGGCGCACGTGTGGGGATCGGCGTCGCTGCTGCACGGGTTCCTGGACAGCTAGGCGTCAGCTGATCGGTCGACTAAATTGCAGTCATGGAAGCTGGCGGCGAGGCGATGGTGCGACGGGCGTCGTCGGCGCTGTCCGACGTCGACATCACCGGCTGGACCCTGCGCTTCGACCTGTTGTCCGATCCGAACCGCCTCGAGATCCTGCTCAGCCTGCATCGAGCGCCCGGCATCTGCGTCAGTGACCTGGCCGCCGTGGTCAACCGGTCGGAGAACTCCGTCTCGCAGGCACTTCGGGTGCTCCGGCAGCAGGGCTGGGTGAGCAGCACCCGGGTCGGGCGCACGGTGGCCTACCGGCTCGACGACGAGATCGTCCACGATCTGCTGCACTGGATCGGCGCCGCGCACGGCTGACCTGCCCGTCCGGGTAGTCCGTCGACCTGAACATCTGTACAGCTAGACAGGCGTGCGGCGGTGCCCATAGGCTCGAACGCGTGATCCTCGGTACGTCGTCGGAGTCCCTGCCCACCCCGACCGTGGCGGGCAGGCTGGATCGCACCGACTGGCTCTCCATCGCCGGCATGAGCGCCGTCGTCGTCTTCCTCCACGTATTCGGTTGGGGGGTGCTGGTGTTCGGCGTGGCCCCACAGCACATCACGCTCGGGTCCACCGGGGTGTTCGGCGTGGGGTTGGGCCTGACCGCGTATCTCCTCGGCGTGCGGCACGCCTTCGACGCCGATCACATCGCCGTCATCGACAACACCACCCGCAAGCTGGTCGGCGAGGGCAAGCGTTCGTTGTCCGCCGGATTCTGGTTCTCGCTGGGGCATTCGAGCGTGGTGTTCGGGCTGGCGTTCCTGTTGGCGCTGGGGGTGAAGGCGCTGATCGGACCCGTTCAGGACGAGAACTCGTCGATGCTGCAGACCCTGGGCCTGATCGGGTCGCTGGTGGCCGGCACCTTCCTCATCCTGATCGGTCTGACCAACCTGTTCGCCGTCGTCGGCATCGCGAAGGTGTTCCGGGAGATGCGGTCCGGGGAGTTCGACGAGGCCGAGCTGGAACGCCAACTGAACAGCCGTGGATTCATGGCGCGGCTGCTCGGGCGCGTCATGCGGCGGGTGAACAAGCCGTGGCACCTGTACCCCGTGGGCCTGCTGATGGGGCTGGGCTTCGACACCGCGACCCAGGTCGCCCTGCTCGTGCTGGCCGCCGGCACCGCCGCCTTCACGCTGCCCTGGTACGCGATCCTGGTGCTGCCGGTGCTGTTCGCCGCCGGGATGAGCCTGTTCGACGCCGCCGACGGGATCTTCATGGCCCGCGCCTACGGCTGGGCGTTCCTCAAGCCGATCCGCAAGGTGTACTACAACCTGACCGTGACGCTGCTGTCGGTATTCGTCGCCCTGGTGATCGGCGTCATCGTGCTGATCGGCCTGCTGGTCGACCGTCTCGGCATCCAGTCCGGGCCGCTGGCGGTGATCGGTTCGGCGGACCTGGAATTCGTGGGCTTCACCATCGTGGGACTGTTCGTGGTGGTGTGGGTGGTCGCGCTCGCGGTCTGGCGGTTTGGCCGGATCGAGGAGCGCTGGGAGCCTCAGGCGAACGGGTAGGGCCCGGCGAAGTCGCCAATCTGGTTGGCGTGACTGAGCATTCCCTCGTGCTCGTCCCAGAGGTGCAGCAGGTAACCCCGCGGCCCATCGTGACTCGACGGCTGCGCCGACGCCTCCAGTCGAAGGTCGATCTCCGTAGCGGTGCTCGGGCACGTGACGACCACGGTCCCCGCCCAGCGTCTGACCATCGACCGGTGGACGTGGCCGCACACCACGAGCTCGACGTTGGGTGCGGTCTCGACGACCGCGGCAAGTGCGGCGCCCTCGAAGTAGCGGTACTCGTCCAGGTACGGGATGCCGCTGACGAAGGGCGGGTGGTGCAGCATGATCAGTGTCGGCGTGGAGGTGTCCTTCGCCAACGTGGCGGCCAGCCAGTCCAACCCGGCGCGGTCGACGTGTCCGTGGTGCCGGCCGGGCACCGTGGAGTCGAGTCCGATGACGCGCACCGGATGGTCGTCCACGCAGTAGTGCAGCGGCCCGGTCCGAGGCAGGTAGTGGTGATCGGCGAAGGCGAGACGGAAGTTCTCGCGGTCGTCGTGGTTGCCGGGGATGACGAGATACGGGATCGGCAGGCGCCCCAGAATCTTTCGGACGTGCTCGTATTCCGAGGGTTCGCCGTGGTCGACCAGGTCGCCGGTGACCAGCACCAGGTCCGGGCGTGTGGTCAGCGCGCACACGTGCTCGACGGCGGCTGCCAGACCGGCGTTCGAATCCACGACGCCGTGGTACAGAACGTCCTTGGGTCGAACGTGCGGGTCCGACAGTTGCGCGATGAGCACGTGGCGCCTCGACTTCCTAGAAGATCAACCCCTGTGCCGCCGTGGTGGCCTTGGCGAAGCGGTCTTGGACGTCGGCCCAGTTGACGACGTTCCAGAAGGCCTTGACGTAGTCGGCCTTCACGTTCTTGTACTGCAGGTAGTAGGCGTGCTCCCACATGTCGACCTGCAGCAGGGGGATGATGCCGAGGGGCACGTTGGCCTGCTGATCGTACAGCTGGAAGGTCAGTAGGCGCCGTCCAAGCGTGTCGTAGCCGAGCACCGCCCAGCCCGAGCCCTGCAGCCCGTTGGCGGCGGCGGTGAACTGTGCCCGGAACTTGTCGAACGACCCAAAGTGGTCGTCGATCGCCGCGGCCAGTTCGCCGGTGGGCTTGTCGCCGCCGTTGGGGGACAGGTTCTTCCACCAGATGGAGTGGTTGACGTGGCCGCCGAGGTGAAACGCCAGGTTCTTCTCGTTTCCGAAGATGGCGGCGTGGTCGTCGTTGGCGCGTGCCTCTTCGAGCTTGGCGATGGCGTCGTTGACGCCCTTGACGTAGGTGGCGTGGTGCTTGGAGTGGTGGATCTCGTTGATCTCACCGGAGATGTGGGGTTCCAGCGCTCCGTAGTCGTAACCAAGATCGGGTAATGCGTACTCGGCCATGAGTTTTCCTTCTCTCGCGACGGATGCTTCGGTCGCCGTCCACCCTAGGACCGGACGACGTCATCTGTCCATCTGTCCACATGTTCAGGTGTTCATGCTACGGTGGACGAGCGCGGCCGGGCCGTGGGTTGGCGTTGAGGAAGCATCTGAACCACTCACTTCCGAGCGGGAGTCGACGTCACGGCCCGACCCGCTTGAACTACTGCAGGCCGAGCAGCGCGTTCTCGACGACCTCCGGCAATGCCGGATGAATCCAATACTGGTTCTCGGCAACCTCTTTGGCGGTCTGCCCGAATGTCATCGCCTGGATGATCGGCTGGATGATCGACGACGCCTGATGCCCCATGACGTGGGCGCCGAGAATCTTGCCGGTCGCCCGGTCGCCGATCAGCTTCAGGATTCCGTGCTCGTCCTCCATCGCCCAGCCGTAGGCGGTGTCGCCGTACTTCTGCACCTTGGTGACCACGTCGTAACCGCCGTCCCTGGCCTCGTCCTCGGTCATTCCGACCATCGCGATCTGAGGATCGGTGAACACCGCCGACGGGACGAAGCGGTGATCGGTCACGCGCATCGCGTCGGTGTCGTCCCAGTCGAGTAGCAGGTTGTGCCGCACTATTCGCATCTCGTGATTGGCGACGTGCTTGAGCTGGTAAGCCGACGAGACGTCGCCGAGGGCGAAGACGCCGCGGGCAGTGGTTCGTTGGTACTCGTCGACCACTACCAGCCCGGAGTCGTCGACCTCCACGCCGGCCAACTCGGCGTCGAGCTGATCCCCGTTGGGCACCCGGCCGGTGGCGACCAGCAGCATGTCGGCTTCGATGGTCTTGCCGTCGTCGAGTTCGAGCACGCAGCGGTCGCCCGTCTGCTGCACCCCGACCACGTTCTCGTGGGTTCGTAGATCCCACTTCTTGGTGGCGAGGTCGGTGAACGGGTAACAGATCGACTCGTCGCAATGGGTCAGCAGGCCGTCGCCGCGCACCACGATGGTGACGCGGACCCCGAGGGCGGAGAAGACGTGCGCGAACTCCGCGGCGACGAATCCGCCGCCCACGATCACCAGATGCTCGGGAAGCTCGGTGATCCGCATGACGTCGTCGCTGGTGTGGTACTCGACGCCGCACTCGGAGATGGCGGGTGGGACGCGAACGCGGGAGCCCGCGGCGATGACCACCTTGTCGGCGGTGAACTCCTGGCCGTCGTCGGTGCGCAACGTGTACCGGCCGTCGGCCTGGGTCGGCCCGAACCTGGTGTGGCTGGCGTAGACCCGCACGTTGGGCAGGCTCCGCTTGTACCGTTCGCCGCCTGCCGCAATCGGGTCGATGCGGCGCTCGAAGACGCGGTCGACGATGTCGGTCCAGCGGACCTTGTCGATCGTCGAGTCGATGCCGTACCGGGCGCTGTGGCGGATGCTCTCGGCGACCTCGGCGGCGTAGACGAACATCTTGGTGGGAATGCACCCGACGTTGAGACAGGTGCCCCCGAAGGTGCCCTGCTCGCAGATGGCCACCCGCATGTCGCCGTACCTGGGGTCGACGCCCGGATCCGGGATGCTGTTGCCCGAGCCCGTACCGATGATGGCCAGATCGAAGTGTTCCACGTGCCTAGTCCTGTCCGAAAGTCGTGGTCGTGCTCCGAGATTCGGAGCCCAGGTAGTCGTCGAGCCAGCGTCCCAGCTCCCGGTAGGCCGCCGCGCGCGGCTCCGCGAGTGAGAGGAAGACGTCGTGTTTGGCGTCGGTGACGGGCGCGATCGTCTGACGGTTCCCGACGCATCCCGCCCAGCGCGCGATCTGCGCGACGTCGAGGACCGCGTCGCCGCGTTGAATGGCCTCCGGATGGGGAGCCTCGGCGACCGAATGACCGGATCGCAGCAGCAGATTGGGCACTCCGACGTCGAGGCCGCGGTGCAGCCTCGCCTGACCCCGGCGGATGGCGTTGATCCACCCGAAGGTGATGGGGAACCCGCCGACCGGCTTCATCTCGAGGTCGTAGTCGAACTCTCCGGCGTAGTCACGGTGCAGCGTGGTGCCGTAACCCCCGGCGGTGGGCTTGCGGATGACCTGTCGCTTGCGCAACCGGGCCAGGGCGATCAGCGCCGCCGACGTCGGGGCGGTGCGCAGGATCGCGGGTCCGTGCAGATCGAAGAACGGGCTGTTGAGGACCAGCCCACCGATGTGGGCCGCCGTCCCGCGCCGCCGCAGCCGGTCCAGCCACAGCGTGGCGATCAGTCCACCCGCGGAGTGCCCGTAGACGCAGACCCGGGGTGGCTCGGCGTCGGCCGTGTCGCGGGCGATCACCTCCAGCGCGCGATCCAATTCCGCGTCGTAGCTGCTCAGATCGGTGGTGAAGTGCGGCGTTTGCCCCTGCCGGCGCGAGCGGCCGCACTTGTGCAGGTCCAACGCATAGAAGGTGAAGCCGCGCCCGGCGAAGTGGTCGGCCAGCTCGGTGTTGAAGAAGTAGTCGGTGTAGCCGTGCAGCGCGAGCACCGCGTGCCTGCCGCCGCCGTCGTCGCCGCGCCGGACCAGGGTTGCCACCAGCTCGCCCTCGCCGTCCGGGTCGGGACCAAGAGCCAAGGTTTGCTGCCAATAGCCGGGCAGTACGTCGGGCGTCCATCGAGGCCCCCACGCGGACTCCTCGCCGGGTCCCATCGGTGTCACGGTTTCACTCTAGGCGGCTCTCGTCGCGCAGCCGTGGCGCGGCAGGGGTGTCTACCGACCGACGACCGTCGAGGCAGACGGGATAACCTGGACATTCGAAAAGCCGTGCTGAGCGGAATTCGTGCCACGAAGGGTCAAGGATCACGTGTCTGAGGTAACTAAGACCGACGTCGTGCTGGTGGGAGCGGGCATCATGAGTGCCACGCTGGCCACCCTGCTGAAGCTGATGGAGCCCGAGTGGTCCATCACCCTCGTCGAGCGGCTCGACGGAGCCGCCGCCGAGAGCAGCGATCCGTGGAACAACGCCGGAACCGGGCACTCCGCGCTGTGTGAGTTGAACTACACCCCACAGCGCGCCGACGGCACGATCGAGATCAGCAAGGCCGTTCACGTCAACGAGCAATTCCAGGTCTCGCGACAGTTTTGGGCGCACGCCGTGGAGAGCGGTGTGTTGCCGGACGTTCGCAGCTTCCTCAACCCCATCCCGCACGTCAGCTTCGTGCACGGTGCCAAGCACCTCGACTACCTCAAGCGCCGCCGCGAGACGCTGGTCACCAACCCGCTCTTCGCGTCGATGGAGTACCTCGACTCACCCGACGAATTCGCCCGCCGCCTGCCGCTGATGGCGGCCAAGCGCGACTTCTCCGAACCGGTGGCGCTGAACTGGACGCAGGACGGCACCGACGTCAACTTCGGTTCGCTGACCCGCCAGCTGATCGGCTACGCCGTGCAGGGCGGCATGACCACACTGTTCGGCCACGAGGTGCGCGACCTGGCCAAGGAGTCCGACGGAAGCTGGACCCTGAAGGTCGCCAACCGTCGCACAGGTGCGAAGCGCAAGCTCAACGCCAAGTTCGTCTTCGTCGGCGCGGGCGGCGGTGCCCTTCCGCTGCTGCAGAAGTCGGGGATCGAGGAGGCCAAGGGCTTCGGCGGCTTCCCCGTCGGCGGGCAGTGGCTGCGTACCGGAAACCACGAGTTGGCCGCGGCCCACCAGGCGAAGGTCTACGGCGCACCGCCGCTCGGTGCGCCGCCGATGTCCGTGCCGCACTTGGACACCCGCGTGATCAACGGCCGGTCGTACCTGCTGTTCGGTCCGTTCGCGGGATGGTCGCCCAAGTTCCTCAAGCAGGGCAAGGTCACCGATCTGCCGCTGTCGGTCAAGCCCAACAACCTGGCCTCGATGCTCGGCGTCGGCCTCACCGAGATGAGCTTGGTCAAGTACCTGGTCGGCCAACTGGCCCTCAGCGAAGCCGACCGGGTGGAAGCGCTGCGCGAATTCGCGCCCAGCGCCCAGGATTCCGACTGGGAGCTCGACATCGCCGGTCAGCGCGTGCAGGTGATCCGACGCAAGGGCGCCGGCGGGGTGCTGGAGTTCGGCACCACGGTGCTCGCGGCCGCCGACGGCAGCATCGCCGGTCTGCTCGGTGCGTCGCCGGGCGCCTCGACGGCCGTGCCCGCGATGTTCGACGTGCTGGAACGCTGCTTCCCCGATCGCTTCTCGTCCTGGCAGCCCAAGATCAAGGAGATGGTGCCGTCGTTCGGCACCGAGCTGTCCGGAGAGCCGAAGCTCTTCGAAGAGGTCTGGGACTGGGGCACCAAGGTTCTCAAGCTCGACCACAAGGCCACCGACGTGCCCGCGGTCCGCGTATGACGGTGGCGTCGTGACGATCACCCCGCACCGAAGCTGGGCCAAGGACCTGAACGCCGCCACGCTCTATGAACTGCTGAAGCTTCGGGTCGAGGTCTTCGTGGTCGAGCAGGCCACGCCGTATCCCGAGCTGGACGGCCGCGACCTGCTCGCCGAGACGCGCCACTTCTGGCTCGAGGACGCCGACGGCCACGTCGTCTCGACCCTGCGCCTGATGGAGGAACATCCGGGCGGGGAGAAGGTCTTTCGGATCGGCCGGGTGTGCACCCGGCGCAGCAATCGAGGACAGGGTCACACCAGCCGGCTGATGAAGGCTGCGCTGGCCGAGGTGGGTGACGACCCGTGCCGCATCGACGCGCAGACCTACCTCGAGGAGATGTACGCCAAGCACGGCTTCGTCAGGGACGGCGAGGAATTCCTCGACGACGGGGTGCCCCACATCCCCATGTTGCGGCGCAGCGGACTCCATGGGGCAAGCTGACAAGCGATGACGTCATCACTTTCAAGCCCGCTCCCGACCGAATATCCCTTCTCTGCGCTGGTCGGTCAGGATCAGTTGAGGCTTGCGCTGATCCTGTGCGCGGTGCGGCCCGAGATCGGCGGCGTGCTGATCCGGGGGGAGAAGGGCACGGCCAAGTCGACGGCCGTGCGGGCGTTGGCGTCCGTACTCGCCGACGTCGACGAGGGCGCGCGCCTGGTCGAGTTGCCGATCGGCGCGACGGAGGACAGGGTCGTCGGATCGCTGGACCTCCAGCGGGTGCTCCGCGACGGCGAGCACGCCTTCTCGCCCGGTCTGCTGGCCCGGGCGCACGGCGGCGTGCTCTACGTCGACGAGGTCAACCTCCTGCACGACCACCTGGTCGACGTGTTGCTCGACGCGGCGGCGATGGGCCGTGTGCACGTCGAACGCGACGGCGTCTCACACAGCCACGAGGCGAAGTTCATGCTCGTCGGCACCATGAATCCCGAAGAGGGCGAACTGCGGCCCCAGCTTCTGGACCGGTTCGGCCTGACGGTCGACGTCCACGCCTCCCGTGACGTGGACACCAGGGTCGAGGTGATCCGGCGGCGAATGGACTTCGAAGCCGATCCCGACGCCTTCGCCGCGCGGTACGCCGACGAGGACGTCGACCTTGCCCGCCGGATCGCCCTCGCCCGCGCCATGGTTGGGTCGATCGTCTTGCCGGACAACGAATTGCGTCGGATCGCCGCGCTGTGCGCGTCCTTCGACGTCGACGGGATGCGGGCCGACCTGGTGGTCGCGCGCACCGCCGTCGCCCATGCTGCGTGGCGCGGGGGCGAGCGGGTCGAGGAGCAAGACGTCCGCGTCGCCGCCGAACTCGCCCTGCCGCACCGTCGCCGTCGTGACCCGTTCGACGACCCGGGCCTCGACCAGGACCGGCTCGACGAGGCGATGAGCCAGGCCGGCGAGGCGGCCGACGAACCGGGGCCGGACCCCGAGTCCGGGCCCGATCCGGAGCCCGACCCGCCGGGAGGCGGCGGAGAGTCGCCGGAGAGCTCGGACGTCGACGCGTCGAACGGCACTGCCCAGCAACGCAAGTCACCGTCGTCGACGCCCCGGCCCAACGACGCGCCGGCGCCCACCTTCCGGGCGAGGACACTGGTGGTGCCCGGAGTGGGGGAGGGCGCGCCCGGTCGTCGGTCCCGCGCCCGCAACCGGACCGGCACCCCGATCGCGGCGACCGAGGATCCGCACGAGGGCCACGGTCTGCACGTCTTCGGCACGCTGTTGGCGGCCGCCGAGCGGCAGACCCATCCCGGCCGGCCGCGGCTGGGCCCCGCCGATCTGCGGCGCTCGATCCGCGAGGGCCGGGAGGGCAATCTGGTCATCTTCCTGGTCGACGCCTCGGGCTCGATGGCCGCGCGGGACCGGCTCTCGGCCGTCGGCGGCGCGACCATGTCGTTGCTTCGTGACGCCTACCAACGCCGCGACAAGGTTGCGGTGATCACCTTCCGCGGTGATCGGGCGCAGGTGCTGCTTCCGCCGACGACGTCGGTGCACATCGCCGGTCGGCGCCTCGCGCGCTTCGACACCGGCGGCAAGACCCCCCTGGCCCAGGGTCTCCTCGCGGCCAAGGACGTGGTGGTCCGGGAGAAGGCGCGCGACCGTGCGCGTCGCAGTCTGGTGGTCGTGCTGACCGACGGCAGGGCGACGGGCGGACCCGATCCGCTCGGGCGGGCCAGCACCGCGGCGGCGATGCTGCTGGCGGAGGGCGCGGCGGCGGTCGTGGTCGACTGCGAGACGTCTTATGTACGTTTGGGTTTGGCCGAGGTGCTGGCCACCCAGCTCGACGCCCAGGCGGTGCGGCTGGCGCACCTTCGCGCCGACGGTCTGACGCGCCTGGTGCGGTCGCAGTCCGGCGATCGCGCGGCCTGACCCCCGACGGAGGAGATGTTCGATGCCACAGGGTCAACCGGTCGCCGTCCCGGCCGACGGTCTGACGACGCGGGCTCGTCGCAACGCCCCGGTGCTGGCCGTGCACACCGGCCCCGGGAAGGGAAAGTCCACCGCCGCGTTCGGGATGGCCTTGCGGGCGTGGAACCAGGGGTTCGACGTCGGCGTGTTCCAGTTCGTCAAGAGCGCGAAGTGGAAGGTGGGCGAGGAGGCGGCGTTTCGCGAACTCGGACGCCTGCACGACGAGCACGGTGCCGGTGGTCCCGTGGAGTGGCACAAGATGGGCTCCGGCTGGTCGTGGTCGAGGAAGCCGGGCTCAGAGGTGGACCACGCCACGGCCGCGGCCGACGGCTGGGCCGAGATTGCGCGCCGGTTGGCCGAGCAGCGCCATGACTTCTACGTGCTCGACGAGTTCACCTACCCGCTGAAGTGGGGCTGGGTGGACGTCGACGACGTGGTCGAGGTCCTTATCGACCGGCCCGGCAGACAACACGTCGTGATCACCGGACGCGACGCCCCCCGGCGACTTCTGGACGCCGCCGATCTGGTGACCGAGATGACGAAGGTCAAGCACCCCATGGACGCCGGACGCAAGGGTCAGCGCGGGATCGAGTGGTGAGCACCCCGGCCGTCGTCATCGCCGCACCGTCGTCGGGCAGCGGCAAGACCACCGTGGCAACCGGCCTCATGGGCGCCTTCCGACGGGCCGGTCGCACCGTCGCACCGTTCAAGGTCGGTCCCGACTTCATCGACCCGGGCTACCACGCCCTTGCCTCCGGCCGGCCGGGCCGCAACCTGGATCCGGTCCTGGTCGGCGATCACCTGATCGGACCGCTCTACCGCCACGGCAGCGACGACGCCGACATCGCCGTGGTCGAGGGGGTGATGGGGCTGTTCGACGGTCGCATCGACCCGCTGTCGTCGGGTCCGGCGCGCGGCTCCACGGCCCACGTCGCCGGAATGCTCGGCGCGCCGGTGATCCTCCTCGTCGACGCGCGCGGACAGAGTCACAGCATCGGTGCGGTGGTGCACGGCTTCTCGACCTTCGACCACTCCGTGCACCTGGCCGGCGTGATCCTCAACCGGGTCGGCTCGTCCCGGCACGAGGCGGTGTTGCGGCAGGGGTGCGAGCAAGCGGGGGTGCCGGTGCTCGGCGCGATCCCGCGAGCCGACGAATTGGCCGTGCCCTCACGGCATCTCGGCTTGGTGACCGCCACCGAGCACGGCCGGCACGCCGTTGCGGCCGTCGAGGCGATGACCACGTTGGTGGCCCGCCACGTCGACCTCGCCGCGGTGGCCGCGGTCGCTCGGTCCCACGTCGACGCCGAACCGTGGACGCCGGCGATCGCCGAACCCGTTGCCGGTCGCGTGACCGTCGCGCTGGCCGCGGGTCGCGCATTCACCTTCGGCTACCCGGAGCACGCGGAGTTGCTCGCCGCCGCCGGCGCCGACGTCGTCGCCTTCGATCCGTTGACCGATCCGCTGCCGCGCGACACCGACGCCCTGGTGATCCCCGGCGGCTTCCCCGAACAATTCACCGCCGAGCTCTCCGGCAACGAGGTGGTCCGACGGCAGATCGCGGAGCTGGCCCGCCGGGGTGCGCCGATCCACGCCGAATGCGCCGGCCTGACCTATCTGGTCGACGACCTCGACGGGCACCCGATGTGCGGCGTGGTGCCCGGGCGCGCCCGCTTCACCGAGCGGTTGACCCTGGGGTACCGCGACGCGGTGGCGCTGGGGGACTCGTCGGTGCACCGGGCGGGCACGCGGGTGGCCGGACACGAATTCCACCGCACCGCCGTCACCTTCACAGGGGGATACGAGCCCGCCTGGGGCTTCCGGGACGGGGCTGGCGCGTCGGTCACCGACGGTGCGGTTCTCGGCGGGGTGCACGCCGCGTACTTGCACGCGCACGCGGCGGCGCATCCCCTGGCGGCCACCCGGTTCGTCGGGTCGGCGGCTACCTCTAAGCTCGCCGGGTGACCGAGAACGCCTACCTCGTCGGCCTGCGCCTGAATGGCAAGCGGGTGGTCGTCGTCGGCGGCGGAAGCGTCGCGCAGCGGCGAATCCCGTTGCTGCTCGCCAACGGCGCCGACGTGCACGTCGTCACCAGGGCGGCGACGCCGGCGGTGGAGGCGTTCGACGGAATCACCCTCGTGTTGCGCGACTTCCGGCCCGGCGACCTCGACGGCGCCTGGTATGCACTCGCCGCGACCGACGATCCCGCGGTGAACGAGGCGATCGTCGCCGAGGCCGAGCGGCTGCGGATCTTCTGCGTCCGGGCCGACGTCGCCCGCGAGGGCACCGCGGTGACGCCCGCCTCGTTCGAGTACGACGGTCTGAGCGTGGGCGTGCTGGCCGGTGGCGAGCACCGGCGGTCGGCCGCCATCCGGTCGGCCATCAACGAAGCGCTGCAAACGGGCGTGATCGCCGCATCCGGGGACGTCGGCGCGCCCGGCTCGCAGCACACCGGCGTGGCCCTGGTCGGTGGTGGACCCGGTGACCCCGAGCTCATCACCGTGCGCGGGCGCCGCCTCCTCGCCCAGGCCGACGTCGTGGTCGCCGACCGACTGGCCCCCCAGGAGTTGATCGCCGAACTGGCGCCGCACGTCGAGGTCATCGACGCCGCGAAGATCCCCTACGGCCGGTCGATGGCGCAGGACGCGATCAACGCCGTGCTGATCGACCGCGCCAAGGCGGGCAAGTTCGTCGTCCGGCTCAAGGGCGGCGATCCGTACGTCTTCGCGCGCGGTCACGAGGAGCTCCTGGCATGCGCCGAGGCGGGCATTCCGGTCACCGTCGTACCCGGTGTGACCAGTGCCATAGCGGTGCCGGCGGCGGCGGGCGTTCCAGTCACCCACCGCGGTGTCACCCACGAGTTCGTGGTGGTCAGCGGCCATGTTGCGCCAGGGCACCCCGAATCGTTAGTGAATTGGGATGCGCTGGCCGCGCTCTCGGGCACGATCGTCCTGCTGATGGCGGTCGAGCGGATCGAACTCTTCGCCAAGGTTCTGCTGGAAGGCGGCCGACCAGCGGATACGCCGGTTCTGGTGGTGCAGCACGGCACCACCGCGGCGCAGCGGACGCTGCGCACCACGCTCGGCGACGCGCCGGAACACATCCGCGCGGACGGCATTCGACCTCCCGCAATCATCGTGATCGGGGCTGTCGCGGCCTTCGCCACTTAGAGGGTTCTTAAGATTACTGTAGAGTAACCCGATATGACGGCTCCCAACGACGCTGCCCGCGCCGCCACCGAGCGTGACGCCGGCGATGCCGAACGGGCTCTGCCCATGCCCATCACCCAGACGCAGATCGTGAAGAGCAGCTGGTACCCCGAGTGGCTCCCGTCGCGTCGATTCATCGCCGCGGTCATCGCCATTGGCGGCATGCAGCTGCTGGCGACGATGGACAGCACCGTCGCGATCGTGGCGCTTCCCAAGATTCAGGACGAGCTCAACCTGTCCGACGCGGGACGCAGCTGGGTCATCACCGCCTACGTCCTGACCTTCGGCGGCTTGATGCTGCTCGGCGGACGACTCGGTGACACGATCGGCCGCAAACGCACCTTCATCGTCGGCGTCGCACTGTTCACCATCGCCTCGATCCTCTGCGGGGTGGCGTGGGACGAGACCACCTTGGTCATCGCCCGGTTGGCCCAGGGTGTCGGTGCGGCGATCGCGTCGCCCACCGGGCTCGCCCTGATCGCGACCACCTTCCCGAAGGGACCGGCCCGCAACACCGCCACGGCGGTGTTCGCGGCGATGACCGGCGTCGGCTCGGTGATGGGTCTCGTGGTCGGCGGTGCCTTGACCGAATTCTCCTGGCGCTGGGCGTTTCTGGTGAACGTGCCGGTCGGCCTGCTGATGATCTACCTGGCCCGCCGGACCCTGCGCGAGACGCACCGCGAGCGGATGAAGCTCGACGCCACCGGTGCCATCCTGGCGACGCTGGCGTGCACGGCGGCGGTCTTCGGCTTCTCGATGGGCCCCGAGAAGGGCTGGTCGTCGCCGCTGACGTTGAGCTCCTGCCTGGCCGCGCTCGTCCTCTTCGCCGCGTTCCTCTACGTCGAGCGCACCGCGGTCAACCCCGTCGTGCCGTTCAGCCTGTTCCGCGAACGCAACCGCGTGGCCACCTTCGCCGCGGTGTTCCTGGCCGGCGGCGTGATGTTCACCCTGACCGTCCTGATCGGGCTGTACGTGCAGGACATCATGGGCTACAGCGCACTTCGCGCCGGCATCGGCTTCATCCCGTTCGTCGTCGCGCTGGGCATCGGCCTCGGCTTGTCGTCGTACCTGGTGTCGATCCTGCCGCCGCGCGTGCTGGTGATCATCGGCGGCGTGTTCGTCCTCGCGGCGATGCTGTACGGCTCCACGCTCAACGGCGACATCCCGTACTTCCCGAACCTGGTTATCCCGATCACGGTCGGCGGCTTCGGCATCGGCATGATCGTCGTGCCGCTGACGGTGTCGGCCATCGCCGGCGTCGCCTTCGACGAGATCGGACCGGTCTCCGCCATCGCCCTGATGCTGCAGAGCCTGGGCGGTCCGGTGGTGCTGGCCGTCATCCAGGCCGTCATCACGTCGCGGACGCTGTACCTCGGCGGCACCACCGGCCCGGTCAAGAACATGAACGACGCGCAGATGCACGCGCTCGACCAGGGCTACACCTATGGGCTGCTGTGGGTCGCGGCGGTGGCGATCATCGTGGGCGTCGTCGCGCTGTTCATCGGGTACACCGCCCAGCAGGTGGCCCAGGCTCAGGAAGTCAAGGAAGCGATCGACGCCGGCGAGATCTAGGCCGACCGCGCCGGTTCGGCGCGAATCCCGTTGCCGGCGGCGACCAGTGCCGCCAGCGCGGCGTGGGCGGCTTCGCCCGGTTCGGGCCGGGTAACCGCCAGCGTGACGCGACCCAGCCAGCCCGGATCGTCGACGCGGACGGTCGTCACCCCCTCGGGCACCGACGGCGCGGCCAGTTCGGGCAGCAGGCAGATGCCGAGTCCGGCGGCCACCAGTCCCAGCCGGGCCTGCCAGCCCTTGGTCCGCAGGGCGACCACCGGATCGGCCAGCGTTGGCCACGCCCCGAACTGCGGGTCGCCGGCGTGGCCCTCACCCACCACCCATGCTTCGCCCTCCAGCGCGCGCACCGGGACCGTCGCCGACATGCCGAGCCGGTGCCCCACGGGGACCGCGACGCAGAGGTCTCCGGCGAAGACCTGCCGGACCGCCAAGCCCGCGAGGTCGTAATCCTCCAGGCCCGTGCCGGAGCCGATGACGGCCACGGTCAGCCGCCGGGCGCGCACCTCGCGGAGCAACGCCGGCGTCGACGCCTCGGTCAGCCGGACGTCGAGGCCGGGGTGTTCGCCGGCCAGCCGGGCAATGGCCCGCGGGGCGAGAACCGCGGCGGCAGCGGGGAACACGCCCAGTCGCACGCGGCCCGCCAGGCGGTCACCCAGCCCGTCGAGGTCGCGTCGCAGTGAGTCGACGTCGGCCAGTATGCGGCCGGCGCGGGCCACCACCGCGGCTCCGGCGGTGCTGGGACTGACCCCGCGCGCGTTGCGCACGAACAGCGGCATGCCGGCGGCGGCCTCCATGGCGGCCACCTGGCGCGAGATCGCGGGCTGCGAATAGCCGAGTGACCGCGCGGCCGCGGTGAACGAACCGAGGATCGCCACCTCCCGGCACACGCGCAGGCCGGTGAGTGTCATCTCGTCCATCGCGTCGCCTCACCCATGCATTCAGCGTATGGCAGTCATCGGAGACCGTCATGTCCAGTATGGATTGCGCTCGGCCCCTCGGTGGTTGCATTGACCGAGAGCACACCCGACACCGAGGAGAAGAGGACTCGTGCCCAAGACCTGGTTCATCGTCGGCGCATCGCGTGGCATGGGACGCGAACTCGCCGAACAACTCTTGGCCCGTGGGGATCACGTGGCCGCGACGGTTGGCGACGGCGACCACGTCGCCGACCTCGTCGCCCGCTACGGGGACGCATTCTGGGTGCGGGCCCTCGACGTCACCGATGCCGCCGCCGTGCGCGCGGTCACCGACGAGGCGTTCGCCGCACACGAGCGGGTCGACGTCGTGGTCGCCAACGCCGGCTACGGGGTGTTCGGCGTCGCCGAGGATCTCGACGACGCGCAGATCGACGCGATGATCGCGACCAACCTCATCGGATCCATCCAGCTGGCCAGGGCGGCCGTGCCACACCTGCGCGACCAAGGCGGCGGCCTGCTGATGCAGATGTCGAGCATGGGCGCGCACATCGCCTTCCCCGCGTTCTCCCTCTACCACGTGACCAAGTGGGGCATCGAGGGCTTCTACGAGGCCCTCGCGCAGGAAGTCGCACCCTTCGGCATCCGGACCACCCTGGTCGAGCCGGGCGTCGTCCGCACCGGCTTCTTCGACGCCGCGACGCGAGTATCGCTGAGCGCCGTATCGGGGTGGCCCGGCGGACAGGCCGGCACCGACGATCGACGAGATGGTGGACAGCCAGGAGAAGACGGTGGCGGCCATGATCCGGGCGGGCGACTCGGACGATCCGCCGCGGCGGCTGGTGCTCGGTTCGGACGCGTGGCAGTTGGTCACCGACGCGCTGCGCGGGCGACTCGAGGAGTTGACCGCGCAGCGCGCCAACGCCGCCACCGCCGACATCGGTTTCACGATCGGCTCCTCTGGGTAGGGTGTCGGCAATGTCTGCCGCGGGTGGTACCTCAGGTTCGACGGAGAATTCGACGGCGCCCCTGTCGTCGTCGGTCCTCGGGATCGCGATCGTCGCCATCACGGGCATGCAGCTGATGTCGACGCTCGACGGCACCATCGTCATCGTCGCCCTTCCGCGCATGCAGGCCGACCTCGACCTCTCCGACGCCGGCAAGAGCTGGGTGATCACCGCCTACGTGCTGACCTTCGGTGGGCTGCTGCTCCTCGGCGGTCGGGTCGGCGACGCGATCGGCCAGAAGCGTGCCTTCCTCTCCGGCGTCGGGGTCTTCACGATCGCCTCCCTGGTGTGCGGTCTGGCCGGCGACGAGTTCACGCTGATCGCGGCCCGCGCCCTGCAGGGCATCGGCGCGGCCGTCGCGGCCCCCACCGGGCTGGCGCTCATCGCCACCACCTACGCCGTCGGACACGCGCGCAACCAGGCCATGGCCGTCTCGGCAGGCATGCAGGCCATTGGATCGGTGATGGGCCTGGTCCTCGGTGGGCTGCTGACGGTCATCTCGTGGCGGTTGGCATTCCTGATGAACGTGCCGATCGGCATCGTCATCGTCGTCATCGCGTGGTTGCGGATCGGCGAGACGCACCACGAGCGGCTCAAGCTCGACATCACCGGCGCCCTGCTGGCAACCCTCGGATGCACCTCCGCCGTGCTGGTCTTCACCCAGGGCCCGCCACGCGGATGGGTGGACCCGTGGGTGATCGGAGCGGCCGTCGCGTCGATCGTCTTCTTCGTGGCCTTCTTCTTCGCGGAGCGAACCGCCGAGAACCCGTTGGTCCCGTTCTCGGTGTTCAGCGAACGCAACCGGGTCATGACCTTCACCGCCTGGTTCCTTGGCGGCGGTGTGCTGCTCACCGTCACCGTCATGGTCGGGCTGCTCGCCCAGGACGTGCTCGGCTACTCGGCGCTACGGGCCGGGATCTGCTTCTTGCCCTTCGCCGTCGCGGTCGGCGTCGGAAACGTCCTGGCCACCAAGCTGGCGCCGTTGATCGCCCCGCGCT
>Ga0209051_1000378_pt1 | contig 63497 bp, 61 predicted proteins | sample AraplaCvi_mMS_r2_2_FD_184286 | JGI IMG/M metagenome (GOLD analysis project Ga0209051, IMG submission 184286) | Arabidopsis root microbial communities from North Carolina, USA - plate scrape MF_Cvi_mMS_r2 (SPAdes) (version 2) | ecosystem: Host-associated > Plants > Roots > Endosphere | place...
GCGCCACCGCCGGGGGTGCCCGCCGAATCGAATTGGTGCTTCTCGTAATTGGCGGCAAGCTGGGCATCGGTGGCCGCGTAGCGGCTGGCCGCGGTCACCACATTGTTGGCCGTCGTGGACGCCTCGCCCTTCAGGTGCGGAAGCGCCTCCTGGATCGCGCCCTCCAGGCTCGGCAACTTCTCCGCGATGGCCTGACTGATGGCATCCTCGCCGGTCACGGTGAAGGGCGGCGGTGCTTCCGGCAGATCGCCAGCCGCCGTCAGCAGCTGATTTCCGTACTTGCTCAACAGGTCTGGGTCGACCTTCAGCGGCGGCTGACTACCGGGACCCGTCATTCACACCACTCCGCTCAGAATCGGATGTTTCGCAGCAGGTCGTACACACCCGCGATCCACAGCAGCAGCGGGATCACCGCGGCGATCGCCGCGCCGTCCAGCAACTCGAGGATGCGCTTGGTCACCGGCGAGACGCGGCGCACACCTTCGGTGGCCCCGACCATGATCAAGGCGACGAGGACGACGGCGGTGTAGATGCTCAGCACCAACCACGCGTTCTCCGGATCCCAGAGCGCCAGCCGGATCACCACGCCAGTGGGAATGGCCACGGTCGCGGCGAGAAGCGCCCACGCGCACCATCTCTCGGCGTAGAGCCGCGACCGGAAGGCGCACACCGTCGTGACCAGACCCGCCACGATCAAGCTGTGGATGAAGAAGTGTCCCTGCACCACGACCGTGACGGCGCCCGCGGCCAGCACCACCACACCGGCGGACAGGAAGCCGACCAGGAGCTGCTTGGCGAGATGGCTGCGTTCGGTCAACCGGGCCGCGGATTCGGGCACCGAGGCGATGATCGCCTGCCAGGTGGGCGACTCCTCGTCGCTGGCCTCGTGCGTCGAGACCGGGTCCAGCAGCTCCTCGTTGGCGACCGTTTCACCGGGAGCCGGGATGGGCGGCAAGGCAATTCGTGCGACGGCGACCGTCAGCTTGGCGGCGTTGGTCACGACGATCATGCCGAACGCGATGGCGCCCGCGGGCACCCACTCTTGCCAGCCGTAGCCGTAGGCGACGGCGGCCGCGGTCACCGCGACGGCTCCAACCGCCATGAACGACGCGACCTCGGCGCGCTTGCGTGGACCACCCCGGGTCGCGAGGACCACCAGCAGCACGATGGCGGCCGCCCCGGCCACGTTGGGTGCGCCCAGCCCGTCGATCCCGATGGGCAACGGGACGGCCAGCGCCGCGGCACCCGCCAGGGGTGCAAGCGAGGCGATCAGCAGGCTTTCGGAGGTGCTGACGTTCTGGAAGCGGTTGCGCGCCACGACGCTGCCGGCGAGCAGGCCGACGCCGAGCAGCCCCAGCGCCACCGTCCACCACCAACTGTGTCCGGTCTTCGCCCAGCTCAACAACACCAGGACGGACAGCACCGCCGCGACGACGGGGATCGCCAGTCCGACGAAGCGGTTCAATGCGCTGCGGTCGAACTCGGGCGACTCGTCGAGCACCGCGATCGCGTCGATGACGTCCTCGACCAGGGGACGGTATCGCTCCGTGCGGCTCACCGACACCAGGGTCAGCAGCGCGCCGTCGACCACGCCCGCGTCGTCGAGCGACTCGGCCGCCTTCAGCGGAGGTGCACCGGGACGGGCGAACGCCCACTCTCCGTGCGCCTTGAAGTCGAACCCCGCCAACACGTCGGCGGGGGTGTCCTCGAGCATCTCCGCGAGCACCGTCACGGTCTCGTCGATGTAGGTCTCGACCGGCGCGGCCGCCGGCAACACGAGGTCGGTCATGCGCCGACCGGTGAGGATCGTGACTCGCGTCGTCGAGGGCCTACCGGGCGTGACGCTCGAAGAGGTGGGTGCGGCGGTCGTGGCGGTCAACGACGTTCGAGCCGATCGAAGTCGTCGGAGAGCGCGGCGGCGAGTTCGGTGACGCGCCTACGGAATTCGGGCGACAGGAGATCCAGCTGGATCTCCGTACCCGCGGCGATGTGCTTGTCCCACGGCAGGACGACGACGCGGCCCGCCGGGACGTGGCGCTCGAACTGTTGCACCAAGTCCTCGACGTCGATGTTCGGCTTGCCGGGCGTCACGTGGTTGATCACCACGCAGGACCGCCCGAGCAGGTCCTGATATCCGTTCTGACGCAACCAGTCCATCGTCACCGCGGCCTGGCGTGCACCGTCGATCGAGGCACTGGCGACGATCACCAGGCCCGAGACGGTGGAGAGCACGCCACGCGAGGCGGGTTGGAACAAGCCGGCGCCGCAGTCGGCGAGGACGAGGTTGTAGTACCGCGAGACGATGCCGACGGCGCCCTTCCAGTCCTCGTCGTTGAACTCGCGCCGGGCCCCGCTGTACTCCTCGGAGGACAGCACCTCGAGGTTGGAGCCGTTCATGCTGGTGTAGGCCCGGATGTCGTTGTAGCGCGACAATTCCTTGTCCGACAACAGGTCTGCGACGGTTGCGGCGGACTGACGTCCGGCCCGGTCCGCGAGGTTGCCGCCGTCGGGATCGGCGTCGACGGCCAAGATCCGGTCACCGCGGATCTTGCTCAACGAGGAACCCAACGCCACGGTGACGGCCGTCTTGCCGACGCCGCCCTTCAGTCCGAAGACACCAATCTGGTACGAGTCGCGGGCGTTGCGACGGATCCGGGCGTGCAGATCCATCTCGTACATCTCGTCGGGCGAGAGACCCAGGTTGATCCGGGTGAGCATGTAGACGATGTGGCGCCAGCCGCGCTGCGACGGCATCTTCACCGCGGACCGCACACCCACGTGCGAGAGCGCGTCGATCGCGCGGTGGTTGCCCATCGTCGCGGCCGAGGTCGGGGCCGGTTGCGCACCGGGTGGCGGAACGGCACCCCACGCGGCCCGGTTCTCGGCCTGCGCCTCGGCGTAGTGCTGCGACGGTGTCGGGGCCGCCGCGGGCCTGGCCGACGCGGCGGGTGCAGCGGCCCGCTGCTCGAAGCGCGCGCCGGTCTGCGTGCCGGACTGCGGGGCCCGCATCATCCCGTTCTGCACCCGTTGGGCGCCCGCCTTCGTCGGCGGCATCTGCATCGTCACCTCGGTGGGGCGTGCAGGTGGCGCGGTCGCCGGGGTAGACGCGGCCTGCGTCGCGGTCGGGGCGACCGGCATCGGTCCGGACGGCGACTCGGTCCGGCCAGGGGTGGCGGGATTCGGGGTTGCAGCCGCCGGGGCCACCGATTCCCGATCGACGGTCACGGTCTCCTCTTCCGGCTGTGCCGCCTCCGAGGAGTGGAAGAGCCGGTCATAGTCCGCCGACATGGATTACCTCTCACAGTTCAAAGTTGTGGTGCGCCCCGGCATTCTTATACCGCAGCGCTCACGCGGTGGGCGGGCAACGGTCATACCGGCCCGCCCACCGTCGTGCGACGTGCTGCTACGCAAACATTCCCGTGACACCGGCTTCGGTCTGGGCCATGGTCTGCCCGGACTCGCTGATGGTGTGCGCCAGGTTCTGCAGCGCCGCGTTGAGCTCGGTGGACGTCTGGTCCCACTTGGCCTGCACCTGCTGGTAGGCCTCCGAGCCGGTCCCGCCCCACACCGAGGCCAGCGAGGCGAGGGACGCCTTGCCCTCGTCGAGGAGTCCCGCGGTCTGGCCGACGGCGCCCATGATCTCGCCCGAGCCGCCTTCGATGCCGGCAAAGTTCCAAGTCTGCTCACTCATGTGATTCTCCGATTCCGTTGGTCGTAGTTAGATGTTCATCGAGCTGGCGAGCGTGCTGGCCTGGTCGTCATCCGTCGACGTGTACTGCGTACCCGACGTGTGGATGTTGTTGGAGATGTCGTTCAGCTCCTGGATCTGCGTCGCCGCCGCCGCGTCGAAGCGCTGCAGTGCGGTCTGAGCCGCGACGCCGGCCTGGCCGGTCCACTGCGCCTTGAGCGTGTTGGCGGTCATGTCGACCGCCGCGATGACCTGCTTCAACTCGTCGGAGATGCGCTCGAAATTGCTGGCCTCTTTGGCGAGGACAGCGGCATCGGTATTCATCTGGGCCATTGCTGTCTACCTGTTCTCTCTCACTGTGTCCTCACCAAGGTGATGGCGAGTCTTCCAGCCCCCTCTGGCCGGAAAATCCTTGTGCGACGACTACCAGTCGTCGTCGTCTTCGTCGTCCAACGGCAGCGGGGAGGGCGCCTTCAAACCGGGCCTGCTCCCGCCGCTCTTGCCTCTCTCACCCATGTGACCCATCGGGCCACCTCCACCGCCGGCACCCACCGGGGCGGCGCCGGGTCCGCCGGCACCTGCCGCCGCACCCGCCGGCACCGGCGGGGTGGTGGACGTACCGACCAACTTCGACAGCAGTTGACTCTGCGTCGACGACCCACCCAGCCCGGGCACCGAAGCCGCTCGCACGAGCCCCGCACCCGAACTGGCGCCCGTGCCACCAGCCAGCGGATGGGGTGACATCGGACTGGCTCCGATCAACCCGATCTGCGCCTTGTCGGATCCGAAGTTGCTCCCGACCTGGCTGAAGATCTGGGTCATCTGCTGCAGCGGTTGGGACAGCTGTTGGACGGGTTGCATCATCTGCTGGGGCAACTGTCCGACCATCGACACGCCCTGAGACACCATCTGGGTGGCCATCTGGACGCCCTGCTGCCCCACCTGGTTCTGCTTCGACGACTGCTGGCTGCCCTGCTCGCCCTTCTGGGCGGCACCCTCGGCACGCTGGGCCGCCATGTTCCCCTGGCTGGCGACGTTGCCGGCCTTGAGTGCCATGGACTGCAGTTGACCGTCGGCCGTGGCATGCGCGAACGCCGCTTCCCGCATCATCGAACCGGGCAACATCGCCGCGTTCTGCGCCACCGCCATCGCGGTCGTGGCCTCACCCACGCCGGGCATGACGATCGGTGTCATCGGAGGAATGGGTTCGAAGATCGTGTTCAGCGTCGTCTCGGCCTGGTACGCCTCCATGGCGCCCGCGGCCTGGTTCCACATCCGCACGAAGTAGTCGAACTCGTTCATTCCGATCGGCACCGTGTTCACGCCGAGGAAGTTGGTGGCGTTCAACGTCGCGTTGGTGACGTGGTTCATCTCGATCTCGGGCAGGGGCGGTGTGGTCACCATCGCCTGGGTGTAGGCCGTCGCCTGCGCGATTGCCTGCATTGCCCGTTTCTGCGCCTGCATGGCAGCGGTCCGCAGCCACGCGATCATCGGCGTCGTCGACTGGACGGCGCTCTCGCTGCCACTGCCCTGCCACGACCCCTGGAGGGCGACGAGGCTGGACGCGAGTTCGTCGGCTTGAGTCTCCAGCGAAATCGCCAGCATCTCCCAGCCCGCCGCAGCCTGGTACATCGGCTCGATGCCGGCACCAGCCATTAGCCGCGCAGTGTTCACTTCTGGGGGCAGCGCTCCGTAGAACATTGCCAACATTGCGGGTACTGCGGACATGGTTTGCTGGACTCAGATCTGAAATCGAGTGATTTCGTCGGTGTCTCTTACAGCAGGGTGGTCGCGCTGGATTCGTCGGCGGCCGTGTATACACCGGCAGCTTCGACGTAGGCCGCGCCCGCACGCGACAGCTCTTCCTGCGCAAGGGCGTTGATGGCCATCGTCTGCATGGCCTCCGTGGCGAACGCAAGAGCGGCCTGCATGGAGACCTCTTCGGCGCCTGCTGGTGCAAGTGCGCTGGCCTCGGCTCCGGCGGCAGTCCCGGTTGCCAGGCCACGCGCGCCGTTGGCGACGACCTGCGACCCGATGCCGATTGCTCCTGGATTGTGCTCGAGTGGTTGCATTGCGCTACTCCTCACATATTCGATCTCACTGCATTTCGAGCCCATGGCCCGAACGGAGCGGTAACTTGCTCCCCCGCGGAATCGACCCCCGATCCCTTTGCTGGCCATTCGCCAGCGGTGTTGCTGAACTTCGGTATGAATATTACCGGGCCGTCAGAGGTGGTGCGAACACTTCTTCTTCGGGGGGGTCCACGTACGCCGCCTGGATGACTTCCTTGCCGTCCGGAGACACCAAGAGTGCCTGGCCAGGGGGTCGACGCTTCAGCTTGAACTCACTGGTGGGGAACTCCGCCTTCTCGCCGGAGAGGAAGATCGTCGGCGAACCGGCACCGAACGCGGCGCCGACGAACTTGTCCATGGTCGCGCGGTGCGCCTGGCTCATCTGGCAGGTCACGATGAGGTGCAGACCGATGTCGGCGGCCGCCGGCAGCAACGGAGCCAGCGGCGCCATCGGCGACAACATTCCGCTCGCTGCCACGATCATGTGCCAGTCGTCGACCAGCAGCACGATGTCCGGACCCGTCCACCACGACCGTGCGCGCAGCTGAGCCGTGGTCAGCTCCGGCGTCGGCAACCGCTTCTTCAGGTTGACGGCCAGGGCCTTGATCGACTCCTCGAGCGTCGAGTTGTTCCGGTTCACCGCGCCGGCCGCCAGCAGGTGACTCTGCGGGACGGCGTCCAACAGGCCCGACCGGTAATCGGCCAGCATGAACCGGACCTCCGACGGATCGTTGCGCGCACAGATGGCCGACGACACCGCGTGCGCGATGCGCGTCTTGCCCGACTTCGGCGCTCCGAAGATCAGCAGGTGCGGCGAGGTGTGCATCGGGCTGTAGGCGACCGACAGATCCGACTCGCGGATGCCGATGGGCACCGTCCATCGGGTCCGGTAGTCGGACTCGGGCCCGGGCGGGGCGGGGTCCAGCTCGTGCAGGTACACCCGCTCGGGCAGGACGCGCACCTGTGGCGCCTGATCGGTGTGCAGCGAGGCGATGTGCTCCACCGCGGCCGAGATCGCCTCGACGATGTCGTCGGCGCTGTGCACGCCGTCCAGCCGGGGCACGCCCATCATCAGGTGGTGCTTCTCGGTGGAGATCGCGCGACCGGGCCGGTTGGCGGGGATTTCGCGCGTCATGCGGTCGACCTGGGTCTCGTTGACGTCGCCCAGGCGGAATTCGACCTTGGTTCCGAGGTAGTCGCGGACGCGTGACTTGAGCTCGGTCCATCGCGGGGTCGAGATGATGGTGTGGACGCCGTAGGCCAGTCCCTGCCCGGCGAGATCCTGGACGACGGGCTCGAGGTCGGGGAACTCCGCGACGAAGGCGGGCCAGCCGTCGATGATCAGGAAGACGTCGCCGAAGGGGTCCGCCGACGCGGGGTGGCTGGGGTCGTCCCGCATCTGCCGGTAGGCCGCGATCGACCCGACGCGATACTGCTTGAACGTCGCCTCACGTTGCCGCAGAACGGCTTTCATCTCGGCGACCACACGGTTGACCCGGTCTGGCTCCGACCGGGTGGCGACGCCGCCGACGTGCGGCAGATCTTCGAGGTACATCAGGCCACCGCCGCCCATGTCGACGCAGTAGAACTGCACCTGACGCGGAGTGTGCGTGGCCGACGCCGAGAGCACCAGCGTCTGCAGGAACATCGACTTGCCGGTCTGCGGTGCGCCGCCGATCGCGATGTTGCCGCCCGCGCTCGAGACGTCGATCCCCCACACCTCTTGGCGGTGCCGCCTCGGTTCGTCCATGATGCCCAGTCCGAAGCGCAACGGCTGCCGCCGGTCGCGGGCGATGAGCTCGTTGACGGGCGCCGGATCGGTCAACGGCGGCAACCACATTCGGTATGCGCGCATCTCACCGGTGCCCAGCTGCCCGAGGACCACCTCGCGCAGCACCCGCTGCTCTGGTTCGACGCTCATCTCTCGACTCCCGCTCGTCGTCGGACCGTCATTGCTCGACTCCCGCTCGCTCCGGTCCTCGCTCTCGCTCGTCGTCGGACCGTCATCAGATCACCGGCTCCGGGATCGGCGTCGCCGTGAACGGACGGATCCGCAACGGGCTCTGCGCCGTGTGCCGTGGCGTGGCGACCACGTCGGAGTCCACCGAAGCGGGCACGTAATTCGTCCCCGTGAACACGCTGCGGAACTTCACCGGGTCCTCCATGCCGACGCGGAGGAAGCCGACACCGCTCTCGGCATTCGTGATGTATTGCGCCTCCGGCGTTCCGATCACGGCCTTGGATTCCGCCGAGCTCGTGGTCCGAAGCGCGATCCGGTAGGTCAGGTTCGGCTCGAGCTTGTCGATGCGGACACCGCCGGTGTTCAACGACTGCGTCGCGAGGAGCAGGTGCACGCGCAGCGATCGGCCGACGCGACAGATCCGGTCGAACAGCTGGATGAAGTCGGGGTGGTTCTGCAGCAACTCCGCGAACTCGTCGACCACCACGAAGAGCGTCGGCAGCGGCGCAAGGTCGGCACCACGTTCGCGGTGCTTCTCGTACTCGGCCACACCCGACAACGCACCCGCCGCCCCGACCTGAATCCCGGCCTGACGCAGAATCGACTGACGCCGATCCAGCTCGCCGGAGAGAACCTCGCCCATCCGGCTGACCAGCTCGGCTTCCTCCTCCATGTTGGTGACCACCGCCGCGGTGTGCGGCAGCTTCTCCATGCCGAGGAACGTCGAGCCGCCCTTGAAGTCGGTGAGCAACAGGTTCACCTGGTCGGGGTGATGCGTCGCGGCCAGCGAGAGGATCAGCGTGCGAAGGAATTCCGACTTGCCCGAACCGGTGGTGCCGATGAGCATCCCGTGGGGACCGGCGCCGAACTCCGCGCCCTCCTTGATGTCGAGGTACTGGATCTCGCCGGTCTTGAGCTCGTGGCCGAACGGGATGCGCAGTCGGTCGCGGTCCAGGTCGGTGAACATCCGCCATCTGCTCGGCGTGACCTCTTCGACGCTCTGCGCGCCGACGAGCTGGTGCCACTCCGTCGCGACCTTCTTCTGCACCCGGGTGGTCTTGTCGATGATCGTTCCGGTGATCGACCAGCCGGCGAGCTTGCGGGCGATGCGCCCGGCCTGGCCCGGAGTCATCCGATCGGACGTGCTCGTGACGAGGCGGAAGTTGAGGTTGGGCAGCTTGTCGTCGGCCGTGCCGTCGGGGGCGACCCTGATCCGGTAGGTCGACCGGTGGTTGCCGAGCGTGATCACCGTGACGCCGGCACGGCCGTCCATCGGAAAGCCCGCCCGCCCACCGGTGAGGTCGACGACGACGACGTAGGGACCGGTCGGCGCGGAGTCGGCCGAATGTGGCCCTCGCGCAGTCAGATCCGACAGACCGTCGGGCCGGGTGAACACCAGTCGCGTGGCGCCGGCGGCGTCGGTGTCGGTCTGGTGCTGCACGTGCGGCAGCCACTTCAACCAGGCCCAGTCCGGGTCCTCCGGGTTGTCGGTCAGCACCCGAATCTGCAGCAGGTCCGGCGGATGGAAGACGGCCAGGTGGCAGATCATCGCCCGCAGCAGTGCCGCCGCCCCGGCGAGGTCGCCACCCACGGCGATCGTCGCGAACGACCGCAGTTGAACGAGTTTCGGGCAGTCGTGGATGAGCCCGTGCGTGCGGAGGAACTTCGTCACCCACATGTGGCTGACGGGTTCCAGGTGTGGCTGCGGCGCCGCCTGTGGGCCGGCGAGTTCACCGCCGACGTTGGGCTTGAGCAGCCGGTCGACGGCCGCCTCCATTCCGGTGCCGATGCGGGCGGCGGCGAAGAAGTCGGCGTTCGAGGTCCGCGACCACTGCCGGTTGCTCCCGATGATGGACAGCAGGTCGTCGGGATGCGGTGCGTGATAGTTGAAGAACGCCACCTGCGCGGCTGCCGACGAGGTGACGCGCGTGCGCAGCCCGGCCAGATAACGCAGGTATTCCTTGCGGTCGGCGTTGATCTCGGGCACCTTCTTGCCGCCGGGTCCGCCGCCGGCCATGAAGCCGACGGTGCCCATCACCATCATCAGCGGCATCATCAGCATGTACGGCGACAACTGCCGAATGCCAGTGAAGATCATGATCGCGATCATCCCGAGCATGCCGCCGCCCATGACGTACGGGAGGATCTTCTGGACGCCCGACGGGGGGATTTCCACCCCGAGGTCGTCCGGTGGGGTCACGTTGATCTCACCGGGCGTGAGTCGCGGCCCACGCTTGATGATCGGCGTGAACTTTCGTGTCGTCACGAGCCACCTCCGGTCCCCGCCACCACGGGTTGGTTGCCGTCGGGAATCTTCCTTGGGTCGGGATCGGGTGGCAGCGTGTCGTGTTCGAGCAACGCCGCCTCCTTCGACAGCACCGGACCGTCGACCAACAGACCCACCACCTGCCACGGGGCGGTCATCGGCGTGGTCAACCCCAGCTTCTTCGCGGTGTCCTCGTTGGGCAGGCCGTATCGCACGCCCTGAGGGTCGATGTAATAGAGGCTCTCGCCGTATCGCGGGTCCGGCGACTGCAGCCGGATGTACTGTCCGCCGGCGATGAACACCGTTGCGTCGCCGCCGATCTGGTCGATACCGGTGTTCAGCGACGTCGCCGAGATCGGCAGGTGCCTACCGGCGATCACCGACGTCTTGGGCGACTGGTCCCCCGGCGCCCGCTGCCAGGCCCAGCACAGGGCCGGGGCGTCCTCGCGCAGCAGCATCTGAAGCGGCGTGGCCGGAAGCGGGGAGGTGAACACCTGCTCGGTGATCTTGGCGACGACGCTGGACTCGACCGACGGCGGGGAGATGAGGCCGTAGGAGTTCGACGCCCGCAGCGCGGCCGCGGTGGTGTCGTTGACCTTGGCCACGCCGTCGGGCAGCACCACGTACTGCTGGGCACCGGAGTCGGTGACCGTCTGAAACACCGTCCCGATCACCAGGTTGGCAGGCAGCCCAAGGGTATTGGGCGCGCCGCCACCGGGCACCTGCGGCAGGATCCACGGGCCGGCGTTCGGCAGCGCGTTGTAGAGGCCCTCCGAGATCGGCGTCGACTTCGCCGTCACCGGGATGCCCACCGCCGAGGTGACGGCGCGATCGGAGAGGTCGATGGCGTGACGACCGGTGGACGTGACGAGCCAGTCCCGGTCCTGGAAGGAGACCAGCATCCCCTGCCCGGAGGTCATCGGGGCGACCGACGAGTCGGTGACGAGCGGAAGCACGATCACCGACGTCGAGACGGTCGGGGCCACGCTCTCGGGCTTGGTGACGGTGTCGCACAACGTCCAGGTCGACTCCGCAACGGCGGCAACGGGTGTCGCGTACGGTGCGCCGGGAATACCGATTGGTTGACCCTTCGGCATCCGGTCGAGCTCTTCGGACTTCACGGCCTTCGGAGCGCCGGCGTTGCCGAGCACCAAGCGCGCCGAGGTCAGGTTGTACACCGGTCGCAACTGGCCGTTGTTCGGCATGACGACGTAGAGCTGATTGGTGTTCCGGTCGACGAGCAGGGTGTCACCGCCGCGCTTGCCAAGGGGCTTGAAGTAGGCCAACAGTGCGGCGCCCAGGCAGATCAGCACGGCGATCACGATGCCGAGCGACACGGCGCGGCTGTAGAACTGCAGCGGATCGTCGAACATGCGGGTGTCGCGACGCACGATCGCATGCTCGACGCGGCGCAACAGAAAGCGCCATCCGCTGACCTGCACCTTGGTGGTTAACCGGAACCCTGCCATGCGCTACTCGCCGATGTTCAGTCGACTGTGGACGGTGTCGATCGCGCCCGCCATGTCGTCGCCGTTGATTTCACTGAGTTGTTCCACGCCGAGGCTGTCGAAGTCCATGGACCTGGCCAACCTCATGTCGCGCCCCTGCTCCCCGGCCTCCACCAGCTGCCTGGCGTAGCGGCCGTTGCCCGCGATGTCGAGCGCCGGCTTGCCGTTGAGCTTGCGCTGGCTGAGCAGCGTGGCGGCGGCCAGCACGCGCTTGCTCGCCTCCTCGCTGAGCGTCGAATCATTGTTCTGCGCAAGCACCTTCGCGATCTCGACGATCTCGTCCGGATCGTAGGAGTCGAACTCGATCCGCGTCGAGAATCGGGACCGCAGACCGTCGTTGCTCTCCAGCAGCCGGTCGATGTCGTTGGGGTAGCCCGCGATGATGACGACCAGGCGGTCGCGGTCGTTCTCCATCCGGGCCAACAGGGTGTCCAACGCCTCGGTGCCGAATGGGTCGGCCCGCCCGTCGCGCTCCTGCACCAGCGTGTAGGCCTCGTCGATGAACAGCACGCCGCCGACCGCGCGGTCGATGGTGCGGGAGGTCTTGACCGACGACTGCCCCTCGTATTCGGCGACGAAGTCCTTGCGGGAGGTCTCGACGAGCTTGGGTTCGGCGATCACGCCGAGGCCGGCGAGGATGTTCGCCACCACGCGCGCAATCGTGGTCTTGCCGGTGCCGGGCGGTCCGGTGAAGATGATGTGCTTGGACTGCTGGGCGACCTTCATTCCGCGGGCAGCACGAACCTTCGCCATTTGCGTTGCCGCACGGTATCTTTCGATCTGTTCCTTGACCCGGCTCAGGCCGATCTGCCGGTCGAGTTCGGCCTGCGCCTCGGCCAGCAGCCGTTCGCGGCCCGAGTTGTCGGCCTCCACGCTGGCGGGGTCCCACGGATCCCGCCGCGCGGCGATCTTCTCCGCGGTCGTCGTGACCAGCCGGTAGCTCGGATCCCTCAGTGCCGCGGTGACCTTCGGCTCCGAGTGGGTGGCCTGCAGCCATTCGAGCAGGACGACGGCCGACTCCTCGTTGCCGAGGCTGCGCCGCGTCATCGCCAGGTACCAGGCGATGGCGAGCCCACACGCCTCGCCGGCAGGCGACGCGTTCGCCTCGGTCAACCGGCGCTCGGCCTCGTTGAAGAGGCCGAGGTTGGCGGCCGCGACGCCGTGCGCGACGCCCGCCGCCGCCCCGAGGAACTTGTCCGGCCACGCGCTGGCGCCGCGCACCTCGTCGATGACGTCGGTCCACCGTTCGGCCGCCCCGTAGACGACCGCCTTGGTCCACGCGACCAGGTGATCGGCGCCGCCGGGCTGGACGCCTTCGAGCGCCTCCATCGCGTCGGCGTAGTTGCCGAGCGACGCCTCGTTGACGGCGAAGCCCAGGGTCAGCGACAGCGGCGAGTTCACCGGATAGGTGATGTTGCCGAACAGCCCGCCGATCTCGACACGCGCCTCGAGGACGTTCATCGAGACCTCGGCGGCGCCCGCCAACTGGCCGAAGCTACCGCGGGAGAACCAGGCGCGGAACAGGGTGGCGCGGTCGGAATCGCCACACCTGATGCGGCCCACCCAGGCGTCACACGCGGTGTCGTCGATGGCGGTGATCTCACTGAACATCTGCAGGGATCGGCTGGGGGCGGTTGGCAACATGCCGACGGCGCTGCCGAAGAGCGCGGTCATTTGCTCATTCATGGTCACCTGCATACCGGGTGGCGAAGACCCGCGCACGAGCGGCACTGGCATCCTCGGGTGACGGCAGGTCCAGGTCCCTGGACAGGAAGTCGCGCGTGGCGACGTCGTCGTGTCCCTGCTGCCGCATCCCGTCCAGCACGTGCGCGTACTGCGCCGCCCGGGCGTCCTGGGTCGCGAGCCGGGCGATGACGACGATCTCCTCCGCGAGATCGGCTTCGGTCATCGAGATCACTTCCTGCGATAGGTCGATTCGTTGGACGCTGCCGTCCATGAAGGTCGAGACGGTGACCGTCCCCGGCGGGTTCGTGACGGTGAACAGGGAGCCAGCGGCGTCGAGATCCGACGCATCCGACTCGTCGTCGGGTGCGTGGAAACTCAGTGCCGCGAGATCGTCGTCGTCGAAATCTCGCGGCAGAGGGTCATCCATCAACAGATGGCCTTTCTCAGTCCGGGTGGTGGGCTTCGAAGTCGATCGGCTTCTTCTCGAACCAGCTCTTCGACGGCAGGAACTCCATCAGCCCGTCGAGTGCACGCTGCAGATTCTCGTTGGTGCCCGGCAGGAAACTGCCGTACAGCTCGCCGTTGACGCGACGGGGCAGCGACACGATCCGGCCCTGGCGGGAATCCAGGACGCCGGCCGCGACGTCGGATTGGGTGTAGGTGCCCCCGGGGTGACGCTCGTTGGCCGTGATCTCCACCCAGCTGCTCGGTGCGGCGGTGATGTCGGCGTACAGCCGGGCCGACGGCGGGTCGACGCCGAACTGCGCCAGCTGGTTTGCCGTCGTCGACTGGCCGAGCTTGCTCGCCACACCGGTGAGCGGCTCCACGTCGGCCGGCGTCGCCGCGCCGAGGACGGCCGTCACCATGCCCGCCAGCCCGACCTGGGGCGCGATGCGTTGCAGCACGATCATGTCGCCGTCACGCGCGGCGATGACGTGGCGGTCTCCCTTGCGACAGATGGCGAAGCGCACCATCTTGCCGCCGACGTCCCTGCGCCACCAACGGCATTCGAGAGTCCGGTCGGCTCGACTCAACGTGTCGACCATGGCGGCCACCTCGGGATGGGGCGCCCCGAACACGTCGAGCACCCCCTGGGAGGTGAGGTCACGGGCGACCTGGTCCCACACGATGTCCCGCAGTTCGAGCTGAGGAATGTTGGGGCGGATGCCGAGCGCCGGCGGGAACTCCATCATGTGCAGCCGGTCGGCGACGACGAGCATGCCGTCGATCGTGAGCTCGACGGCGACCACGTCGTCGACGTGCGTTCCACGGCTGCCGCTGGGCATCGTCATGGCTGGCCCGCCCCCGGCTGGCCCAGTGGCGGCCTCCGGAGCGACTCATGGGCATGCAATTCGCCGAACATGTCGATACCCCCTCGTGCCCATCTTCCTATGACGCCAATGCCCGCGACGGGCCTTCTTCCGAACCTCAGTCGCAGGCGTCTCGGGCGGGGTCGGGACCGGTGTCCACCTCGTCGTCGGCAACACCTCGTCATGCGCCTCGTCGAGATTTGCCGACGACCCGGGGACCGTCGGCAGGCTGATCGCTTCCCAACCCCCCAACGGATATGAGGGTACCAGCGGTTTCAGGGCACTCGGTGCACCAATTGACGCGTCGCCCGGTCCACCCGAGCGCATCGAACATTGGATCTGAGCAGCGTGAATGACGAGTTCCACGAACGATGGTCGGCGACGCCAGCGCCGCGGCCCACCGTCGAGGGCCACCGCGCCGGCCGGCGCACGTCGCACGCCGGCCCGACGTGCGCCGTCCGCGCCTCCGTTTGCTGCACCCCCGCCCGAGGACGCCCTGCGGCCGATGCCGGGGCGACTCGGGAGCCCGGTGGTTGATACTGGAACGCAATGCCGGCTGGCGCGTCGTGTGAGACACGGGAAGGAGCCATGGTGCCGTGAGCGATCGCGACGACGCCCTGCGCAAGGAATTGGGCTGGACCGGTCCCGAGGAATCGGACTACGAACCAGCTCCTGCCCCACCGACGTTCACCCCCGCGACGACGCCGCTGCCGTCGCGCCCGCCCGTGGACTACCAGCCCCCGGTCGACGCGCCGGAGCCGGAGCCCGCGGCGCCGCCACCGCCTCCTCCTCCCCCGCCGCGCGAACCGCCACGATTCGGCCCGCCCCAGGGGCCACCACCTCAGTGGGGACCGCCGCCCGGTCAGCAGAACCCGAATCAGCAGCACCCGGGCTGGCAGCAGGGGCCGCCGCAACGGCCCGGCCCGCCGCCCGGTCCGCCGCAGTACGGCACCTGGCACGGCCAGCCGTACGGACCAGATCCACGCCTCGCACCCGCCGCGCCCACCGGGTCGTACGCCGACCGGATCAGGGCCGACGACCTGGTGCCGACCCGTCGCCCCGTCGCCGCCTCGGGGTGGCGTCGCGCGGTGTACAAGATGACGTTCGGGCTGGTCAACCCCGGCCCGTCGCCGGAGGAGCTGCGCCAAGCCGAGTTGGAGGCCCGCGTCAAGGTCGTCATGCGCGGCCACTACAAGGTCGGCGTGATGGGCAAGGGCGGCGTAGGCAAGACCACCGTGTCGGCGAGCATCGGATCGGTGTTCGCCGAACTGCGCCAAGAGGATCGCGTCGTGGCGATCGACGCCGACACCGCCTTCGGCAAGCTCGGCAGCCGCGTCGACCCGAAGGCCATGGGCTCCTACTGGGAGCTGGCCGCCGACCAGCACCTCGAGACGTTCGCCGACGTGCGCAGCCGGGTGGGCAACAACTCGGCCGGCCTGTTCGTCCTCGCCGGCGAGGCGAGCCCGGCCCGCAGGCGCGTGCTCGACCCCGCCATCTACCGCGAGGCCACCGCCCGCCTGGACCGCTACTTCTCCATCACGATCGTCGACTGCAGTTCGACGATGGACACGCCCGTCACCCAAGAGGTGCTTCGCGACCTCGACGCGCTGGTGGTCGTGTCGTCGCCGTGGGTCGACGGCGCCGCGGCCGCCGGGCAGACGTTGGACTGGCTGGCCAACCGCGGCTTGACGAGCCTGCTGCGACGGACCGTCGTGGTCCTCAACGATTCGGACGGCCACGCCGACAAGCGCACCCGCGCGATCCTGGCTCAACAGTTCGCCGGTCAGGGGCAGGTGGTGGTCGAGGTTCCGTTCGACCCGCATCTTCGCCCCGGCGGGGTCATCGACGGCACGGCATTGATGTCGGCGCCGACGCGCCGCAAGTTCGTCGAGGTCGCCGCCGCACTCGCCGAGCACTTCCCCGCCAACGAGGACCGCGGCCGGGACCGACGCTGACTCAGCCCCAGTCGAGCTGACCGATCAACGTCTCGAGGGCCTCCGCTGCCGATGCGGGCACCGCGCGTTCCGCCTCGACCCTGGCGACGACGTCCTCGTCGACGTCCGCGGCCTGAGCGGTCTCACCGATGGTGAGGTTCGCGGTGCGGCGGGCGGCATACAGCCGTTGACCGAGGGTGGCGTCCGTGGCGGTGGCCGCTCGCATCGTCAGCTCGTCCATCCGTCGCCGAACCGCGCTGAGCGCCCGGATCAGTGCGGGCGTGACCCTGCCGATGCGCGTGGCACGCGCCGCCACCGCCTCGAGCTGCCGCAGGTCGGACAGGATCGCCGATATCCGCCTGGTGAAGTCCGGGTGGTCGACGGGCGGTAGGGCCTCGATGGTCGAACCGAGCGCGTTGGCGGCGGCCACCACGGCTTCGGCGATGAGCGAGCCCTCGTCTCCGGCGGCCTCGTCCCGGCGGTCGGACGGCGTGCTGACGTCCGCAGCGGGTACGCCGGCGCGAAGGCGATTGATCGTGCCGGGCGGCCACCGCAACACTTCTTCGAGCTTGGCCCGCGTCTTGTCGCGTGGCCAGCTCCGGCCCTTCTCGAACGAGATCAGGGCTCCGGCGTTGATGATCCCGTCGGCGGCCAGGCTGCGCTGGGAGATGTCCAATTCGCGCCGCCGCGCGGCGGCGGCCGCGCCCGCACGGGCCATGCCCGGATCCGCGATCGTGGCGTCGTCGTCCGCCTCCGCCGGGATGGTCATCTCTGCTTGTCCTCGATGCGCTGCGATGGTTTGACGGCCCCGCCGACCGTAGCAGTCGACGTGGAGCCGCTGCGGTTGATCCCATGAACTGTCTCATCGCTACGGTCGATGGTCAACCCCCATCCTGGTCGCGAGCGGCGGATGACGATCTCATAACCGCTGTTCACGTCACTTTTGGCGCGTCCGAGTCGAGGCAGCCCGCCCACCGGCCGAGTGCCGGCGCGATTCCCTCTCTGCAGCGCTTCGGTTCAAACTGTTGCATCGCTACGGTTACTGCTATAGATTTGCCGCATCGCGACGCACCCGACTGCGACGCTCGGACAAGGAGTACGGCATGAAGGCTTCAGGGATTGGATTGGCCACGACGACTCCCGTCGGGCTGGACGGGCTACCACTCGGCGAGTGCACCAGGGACCCCGAGCGGTGGACCACCGTCGCCGACGAGGACGCCAAGGCGATCTGCCGGATGTGCCCCCGCCGGTGGGCGTGCGCCCGCGAGGCCGTGGAACTGCCCAAGGCGGAGGGCCTGTGGGCGGGCATCGTCGTCCCGGAAGCCGGCCGCGGTCGGGGTCACGCCCTGCGCCAACTTCGCGAACTGGCCGAACGCCACGGCTATCCCGTTCGCGCTCGGCGAATCTTCGTCGAACAGTTCCTGGAATCTGCCTGATCAATGCCGGGGTGGGGGCGAGTCGGCGTCGAGGGGTCGCCGGTTCGGAATACCCAACGGCCCGTGAGCGGTTAGACTCTCCGTGACGGTGCCGCTCATGCCCCGGGTACCAACTAAATTCGTCGCCTAGAGCGACCACCTGCCGTGAGGCGCCATGGCGGTACCGTCGCCTGAGCCGCCGATGCCTTCGCATCGGCGGCTTTGGGTTTTCCGGGGCCACCGTCGGGCCTGTGCACAACTTTCCCGGCGCGTCGGCATTCTGTCGGGGGACACTCGTAGCTTGACCGGCATGACCACCTATTGGATGAACACCGTCAGCCGGGGCCACGTCACGCGAGGCGTGGCCGGCGGCTTCACTCAGGCCAACCACGGCAAGCCACACATGCCCCGACGAATGGCCCGCGACGACTGGATCGTCTTCTATTCACCGAAGACGGACTACCCCCACGGAGACCCGCTGCAGGCCTTCACCGCCATCGGTCGGGTGGCCGACGACGAGGTCTACCAGGAGGACTTCGATCCGCAGTTCCAGCCATGGCGCCGTCGGGTCGAGTTCCTCCCGTGCACCGAGACCCCGATCCGACCGCTCATCGACGAGCTGGACTTCATCGAGAACAAGGCGCAGTGGGGGTTTCGCTTCCGGTCCGGGGTGTTCAAGATCGACGCTCGGGACTTCGCGGTGATCCGCGCGGCAATGACGGGGGTGCCGGCGCCGCCCGGAGCTACTCTGGCGTAGTGAGCAACACCGAGCCGGCGCCCGACCAAGTCGCCTGCGGTGCTTCGCGATTCACCGGTGTGCTGCACCCGCGTGAGGTTCCACTCGGCGGCCCACGGGCCATCCGGGTCCGACGCACCCTGCCGCAGCGGGAGCGATCGCTCATCGGAGCGTGGTGCTTCGCCGACCACTACGGTCCGCACGACGTCGGAGCGGGGTCCGGCATGGACGTGCCGCCGCATCCGCATACCGGACTTCAAACGGTCAGCTGGTTGTTCCGCGGCGAGATCGAGCACCGAGACAGCGCGGGGGTGCACGCGATGGTGCGACCCGGCGAACTCAACCTGATGACCGCGGGAGCGGGGATCTGTCATTCCGAGGTGTCGACCCCCACCGCCCAGATCCTGCACGGGGTGCAGCTGTGGGTCGCCCTGCCCAACGACGCCCGGGACACCGGCCGCGACTTCGCCCACTTCGCGCCGACCGTCCACACCGTGGGCGACGTCGACATCCGGGTCTTCCTCGGCGAACTCGGCGGCGTCCGATCGCCGGTGCACACCTTCACCCCACTGCTGGGTGCCCAGGTCGACCTCGCTCCTGGCGGCGCCGTCGAACTCGGCGTCGACCCGGCCTTCGAGCACGGTGTCCTGCTCGACCAGGGTGAGGTGAGCGCCGGCGGCACCCCGCTCGGCGTGGCCGACCTCTGGTACCAGTCACCCGGCCACGACGTCGTCCAGGTGACCAACCGTGGGAACGGGCCCGCACGAATGCTGGTGCTCGGCGGACCACCGTTCCCCGAGGAACTGGTGATGTGGTGGAACTTCGTCGGCCGCAGCCACGACGAGATCGTCGGATACCGTCGCGAGTGGGAGCAGCACGCCGAGCGATTCGGCTCGGTCGACGGCTACCCGGGACGACGGTTGGCCGCCCCGCCACTGCCCAACTCGACCCTGCTCCCCCGCCCCAACCGCTGACCCGAGGAGAACGATGACCACCGTGAAGACCACCGACAAGACTGGTGCGGAGACCACCGTCACCGCCGAGGCCGACCGCTTCGTCATCGCGGTCGAGGGCGAGAACGTCGGCTTGGCCGAATTCTCCGACGCCGACGGACGACGCACCTTCCCGCACACCGAGGTGGACCCGAAGTTCCAGGGACGTGGGCTGGCCACGATCCTCGTCGCCGAGGCGTTGAAGGCCACCCGGGAAGCGGGGCTACGCGTGGTGCCGGCGTGCTCGATGGTTGCCGACTACATCGACAAGCACCCCGAGTTCGCCGACATCACCGACGCGCCGTAACGGATCGTCGCGCCTAGCGGCCGCATTCGAGTCGGGCGACCTCACGGAAACCCCGGGCTTCCCGGCTATCGTCGCCTCCCATGACGACACAGTTGCCGCCGGCGTTCTTCACCACCGACGGCGACGACTTCGTACCCACCGCCACCGTCAAGGGCCCCTGGGGTTCCACGATCAGCGGCAACTTCGTCGGCGGCGTGATCGGGCACGTCGTGGAGACGGCAGTCGACGACCCCGACGTGCAGCCGGCGCGCCTGACCGTCGACCTGCTTCGACCCGCTGCTCTGGCGCCGCTGTGCGGTCGCGCGAGAATCGTGCGAACGGGTAGACGGCTGACTCTCGTCGAAGCCGAGTTGCTCCAGCAGGACACGGTGGTCGCACGAGCGACGGCGCTGTTCCTCCGCAAGGGCGATCAGCCACCGGGAAGGGTGTGGTCGACGAGCACGGCGATGCCGCCGCTTCCACCGGAGGCCTCGACGCCCGCAGCCGACGCACCGATGCTCATCTGGGCCTACGGCAAGAATCCCGACATCGCGGGCGAACCCTTCGACCTGACGCAGTGGCAGCACGACGGCCCGAAGTTCGTGTGGATCCGTGACGTGGCTCCGCTGGTCGACGGCGTGCCGATGACGCCGTTCGTGCGCGCGTCGATGGCCGGCGACGTGGCCAGTTCGTTGACCCATTACGGCACAACCGGGTTGAACTACATCAACGCCGACTACACGCTGACCCTGAGTCGCCTCCCGGAGGGCTCGGACATCGGGCTCGCCGCGTTGTCGTTCACCGGCCACGACGGCATCGCCACCGGCACGGCTGCGTTGTTCGACGCACGAGGGCAGATCGGGACCGCCTCCACGACCACACTGGCCAACGCGGGATTCGCACCCAGCCGGCCGGGCTAGCGGGCTCGATCCGTCCGCGACCTCCGCGCGACGCGCCGCGTCAGCTCAGATACTGGGCCGTCGACCCCGACACGGGCATCTCTCCCATGCCGAGCTTGCGATGGTCCCAACTGCGGGTCCTGGTGGGCACCAACCGCACGGCGATCCGGTTGTTCATCATCTGGTCGACGAACGGTCGCATGTCCTCGGTGTAGGGACCGGTGTAGCGCTCCCAGACGCTGATGCCCACCCTCAGAAGCAGTTCCGGGTCGTCGTCGACGATGTGGGCGTCCCCGTCGAAGGACACACCGCGCAGGGTGTCGTAGGTGTCGCCGTCTTCGATCATCACCGTCAGGCGTGGGTCGCGACGCAGGTTCACCGCCTTCTGCGACTTCGCCTTGGTCTCGAACCAGATGTCGCCGTCGACGACCGCGTACCACATGGCCACCAGATGCGGTCTGCCGTCAGCCGAGAGCGTCGCCATGGTCGCGGTGCGACTTCGGTCGACGAACTGGACGATCTCGTCCTCGCTCATCACGATCTTCGAACGTTGGTTCTGGCCCATGAACTAATCCCTATCAGGTGTCCGTCGTCGTGGCTGCCACCGGCCTGCCGGTATACCCTCGCACTTCGTTTGGTCATCCGGTACGTGGACGAAGCAGGACGTGAACCAATGGGCGGATTCAAGGCGACGCTGACCGCCGGCGCCGTGGCGCTGCTGGTCGCCGGGTGCGCGACGACCACGCCGGGCGTGGCGGTCTCGCCCGTCTACGATCCGTTCCGCGCGGGCGGTCTGCCCGCCCAGGACGGCCCCAGCGGCCTGCGGGACGACGCGCCGGAACCCAAGGGCGACGTACACGGCACCGACGGCGGTGCCGCCGACAGGCTCGCAACTCTGGGCGTCGACGACGTCGCGGAGTTTTGGGAGAAGAACTACTCCGACTCGTTCGACGGATCCTTCACGGCCATAGGAGATCTCGAGTCCTACAACTCGGAGAGCCCGTCCAGCCCGGCGATTTGCGGCGGCGAGACCTACGACAACCCGAACGCATTGTTCTGTCCGCCAGACCATCTCATCGCCTGGGACCGCGGCGTTCTGGTCCCCCTCGGGCAGCAGTTCTTCGGCGACACGTCGATTGCCGCCCTGCTCGCGCACGAATACGGGCACGCGATTCAAGGCATGGCCCAGCTGGTGAACGACGACACCAGCACGCTGGTCAGCGAGCAGCAGGCGGATTGCCTCGCCGGCACCTACATCCGGTGGGTCGCCGAGGGAAAGTCGCCCCGCTTCCGACTCAGCACCGGTGACGGCCTCAATCACGTTCTGGCAGGTGTGCTCACACTGCGCGACCCGACCTACGTCGCCGACGACGCACCGTATCTGGAGCAGGGCCACGGGACGGCCATCGACCGCATCAGCGCCTTTCAGATCGGGTTCACGTCAGGGGCGGCGGAGTGCGCCAAGATCGACATGGACGAGATCAACGAGCGGCGTGGCGATTTGCCGTTGACGCTGCCCGCGACGAGCAGCGGTGCACCGACCTCGGGCGACGTCGAGGTCACCGAAGACGTCGTCACGTCCCTGACCGACGTGCTCGGCACCGTGTTCCAGCCCGCCAACGCCCCCAAGCTGTCGTTCGACGCACCAGAGTGCTCCGACGCCAAGCCCAGCCCGGTGGCATCGTATTGCCCGGGCAGCAACACCATCTTCGTCGACGTCGCGGCCTTGGCGGAGATGGGCAGGCCGTCGGATCGGCAGGACTACACCTTGCTACAGGGCGACAACACCGCGCTGTCGGTCGTGACGTCGCGCTACGCGCTGGCGGTCGAACACGAGCGCGGCGAGCCGCTCGACACCGCCGCGGCCGCGTTGCGGACCGCGTGCCTGACGGGGGTCGCGCAGAGCGCCATGTCCGAGAATCAGGGTCTGGCGTTGACGTTGACCGCCGGCGACCTCGACGAGGCGGTGGCGGGACTGCTGACCAACGGCATGGTCGCGAGCAACGTCGACGGTGAGACGGTGCCCGCCGGATTCACCCGAATCGTGGCCTACCGGTCCGGTCTCGGCGGCAATGCGAATCTTTGCTACGACCGCTTCGAATAGCTCCGACGTAGGTAGTGTCGTTGAGCCGCAGCCTCGGTCGCTAAGATGAAGTCTCCGGTAACACGAAGAGTGCGAGGAGGGTTGGCGGCCAGTGGCAAAGAAGACCGTCGTCGAATGGGTCGACGACATCGACGGGACCGCTGCGTCGGAGACGGTGACGTTCACCATCGACGGATCCCGCTACGAGATCGACCTGTCCGAGAAGAACGCCGCGAAGCTGCGCAAGACCATGAGCGGATGGATCGAGGCCAGCCGGCGCTCGTCGAATCGTCGGACCCGCACGACGCAGCAGCCCAAGAGCGACTCCTCTGAGTCGACCAAGGCGCGAAAGTGGGCCATGGACAACGGATTAGACGTCGGCCCCCGTGGCCGTCTGCGGTCCGAGGTCATCGACGCCTACCGGTCGCGGTCCACCGACCAAAAGTAGGGTCTCGCCCTAGCCGCGAAGTGTGCTGCCCTCCAACCACTCTCGCCACGGGACGCTCCAGTCGCCGTTCTGCCACTGCTCCAGCGGCGCCCCGCCGGTGTTGCGCACTTCGACGACGTCCCCCGGCTGTGAGAATTCGTAGAACCAGCGGGCGTCCTCCGCGCTGAGGTTCAGACAACCCGCCGAGACGTTGGTGTTGCCCTGCGCCCAGACCGTCGCCTCCCGTTCGTGGAGGTAGATGCCGTCGGGGCTGATGCGCGTGGCGTACGGCACGCTGATCCGATATCCCGACGCGGAGTTCACTGGCAACCCGTAGGTGGACGAGTCCATCATCACGGGGTTCGCCTTGTCCATCACGGTGTACACGCCCGACTGGGTCCAGAAGTGAATCGTCTTGCCGCCCACCGTTTCGGTGCCGCCACGGCCCATCGACGTCGGCATGGTCCTGACGAGCTTGCCGTCCTCGTACACGCTGACCTGCTTGGTCACGTCGTCGGCAATGGTCACGTGCGATGGCCCGATGGTGAAGCCGACGGTGCTGTCCTTTTGGCCGTAGAGTCCGTCGCCGAGGGGCGCACCGTAGATGCCCGCCGAGACCTGGACGGCGGTGTCGGGCGGAAAGTGCTCCCGCGGTCGCCAGTGCGCCCTGCGGTCGTCGACCCAGGACCACGCCCCCACCACGGGCGGAGTGGTGACGACCTGCATCCGACGCTCCGCGGCCGCCTTGTCGAGGATGGGGGCGTCGAAACGCGCCACGATCACCGTTCCGACGCCATAGGTTGCGCCACCACGTAATTCGGCGCCTGAGGTGGTGGTCAACCTGACGCCGGCCTGCCGTTGCGGCACCACCGTCGAGAATCGCGTCGTCTGCGTGGTGACGGTGGCGTCGGTGCCACGGCCGGTCGCCGTCAGCGTGTAGGTGCGCCCGTACCCGAGTGGGACGGCGGGCCTCCAGGCGGTGGCGTCGGGGGTCATCGCACCCGCGATCGACCTGCCCTCCTCGTTGACGAGGCGGACGTCGGTCAAGGTGCCGGAGTGTGCCGCGACCCACGCCGCGTCGGTGGGGATGACGTCACGGGCGCCCGTCGGCGGAAACAACGCCAGACGGGGTGGTTCCGTCGCGACGATCTGCTCCGCGGGCGCGGCGGCGCGTTCGGCGGCATCGGGGCGAGGGGCGTCGGCGGCGGTCGCGACGAGGGCAGCGACGACCGCGATCGGGATGAGCGACGCAGCACGGCGTCGGCGTAGGGGGGTCACGGGCGCGTCTCCGGTAGGCACAGCATCTACGTAGCAGCATAGTAGATGGAGCCCACGAGATACATTCCAATATTCGCATGTGTGGATGTATGCTGCCTGCCATGGGAGAGTCAGCACACGATCACGGCCACGGCGGGCACGCTCACGGAGTGTCGGCCGACGCCGACCGAAAGTGGTTGACGTTGGCGCTGATCCTGATCGTCGGGTTCATGGCCGCCGAAGTCGTCGTCGGCGTCATCGCCGGCTCGCTCGCCCTGATCTCCGACGCCGGGCACATGCTGACCGACGCCGTGTCGATCGTGCTGGCCCTGGTCGCCATCCGCCTCGCCGCCCGGCCGGCCCGTGGCGGTTACACCTACGGACTCAAGCGCGCCGAGATCCTCTCCGCCCAGGCAAACGGCATCACGCTGCTGCTGCTGGCCGCCTACTTCGTCTTCGAGGGCATCCGCCGCCTCGTCGACCCCGGCGAGGTGGAGGGCCTGCTGGTCTTCGTCACCGCGTTGGTCGGCATCGTCGTCAACGTCGCCGCCACGTGGTGCATCAGCCGCGCCAACCGGTCGAGCCTCAACGTCGAGGGCGCCTACCAGCACATCTTGAACGATCTGTACGCGTTCATCGCCACTGCGATCGCCGGCGCCGTCGTCTGGCTGACCGGCTTCGCCCGGGCCGACGCGATCGCGGCGCTGATCGTGGCGGCGCTCATGGTGAAGGCGGGTTGGGGTCTGGTCCGCGCCAGCGGACGCATCTTCCTGGAGGCGGCGCCCGAGACCGTCGACCCCGCCGCCGTCGGCGCCGAGCTCGTCGAGGTGGGTGCGGTCGTCGAGGTCCACGACCTCCACATCTGGCAGATCACGTCGGGTGAAGCGGCGCTGTCCGCACATGTCATCGTCGGCGACGGCGCCGACTGCCATGCCATTCGCGGAGAACTCGAACGCATCCTGCGCGAGCGACACCACATCGACCACACCACCCTGCAGGTCGACCACGTGTGCGCCGACGACCCCGACGAGCACTGCGTCGAGCCGCACGGGCAGTCCTACCGCAGCTAGCGCACCAACGCTACGTCTCGCGTGGCACCTTGATGCCGTACTGACTTATCTTGCGGTACAACGTGGCTCGGCTCATCCCAAGTGCACGGGCGGCTTCTGCCATGGTCGGAGCGCCCCGGGCCGACAGCACGCGGATGATCTCCCCACGTTCGAACGCCTCGATGCGGGACAGGTGCCGCGACGGGCCGGCGAGGACCTCCGGCGGCAGGCTTCCCACGTCGACGACGTCGTGGCGGTTGGCGGCGTGCGCGACGACGCGGGCCAGCTGCTCGACGTTGCCCGGCCACCCGTGGCTCTGCAGGGCACGCGACGCCGCGGGGCTGACGACGACGTCGCGACCCCGCGCACGCTTGGCGATGTGGGCGGCCAGCGGCAGCACGTCCTCGGGCCGGTCGCGTAGCGGCGGAACCTCGACGACGGTGTCGACCAGACCTGCCAGCGCGGACGGGATGTCCTCGAAGCGTTCTGCCGTGACGGCGAACGGCACCGTCGCGCCGCGACTGGATTGCACGACCAGGTCCCGCAGCTGATCGGCCACCCACGTCGGCAGCAGGTCGACGTCACGCACGACGACGGCGGTGTGCTCCTTGCCGAGCTCCGGGGTCCACAGTCCGAGCCACGTCTGAAGATCCGCGGTGCCCGGCGCGCTGGCCGAGAGGATGCGGTCCCGCGGGTAGGTGTGTCGGGCGGCCTGGGCCAGCAGGGTCGCCCGGCCCGCTCCGGGTTCACCGATGGCGGCGACGACGTTGCCGGCGGCCATGGCCCGCTCGGCGATCGACACCGCGGCGTTCCACGACTCCGAGAGGTCGTGCAGGCTGCCGGAACCCGGTTCCAGCCGCGGCATCTCGACGCGGAACACCTGACCTCGCGGCGTCTGGCGTGGGCGGCGACCGTTGGACCGGGCCAGCATCAGCGCCGCGGTGTTGCTGGCCGCTGACCTGGCCAACGCCAGCAGGAGCTCACTCGAGGACTGCGACCAGGTGGTCAGGTTGACGCACCCCTCCAGCCGGCCGGTCGAGGCGTCGAGGACCGGGACGGCCGCGCAGGTGAACGTGCACAGGCTCATCGCGTAGTGCTGGTCGGCCCGCACCAGCGTCGGCGACCGGTCGGCCAACGCGAGGCCAAGTCCGTTGGTGCCTACGTCGCGCTCGGCGTAGGCGAAGCCGGGCGCGAGGTGCACGTCGTCCAAGGCTCGCAGCAGGCTGTGATCGCCGCTCATCCGGCTCAGCACCACACCGTCCGCATCGGTCAGCATCATGCTGACCGGTTCACCGTCCAGGGTCCGATGCAGGTCGACGAGCACCTCGTTGCCGCACTCGGCGAACAGCGACTCCAGGTTGTCGGTGCCGGTGAAGACGGGCTCGACGGTGTCCGACGGCACTCCGTATCCCTCGCTGCGTTGCCAGGACGCCAGGAGTCGCCGGGGCACCTCGGGTGCCTCGCGGTGCTGCAGGTGATGCAGCTTCAGTCGATCCGGTACGCCATCGGTCACGCTGTGATCCAGGTTACAAGCAGCCCGGCTCGCCGCCTCGCCCGAGCGCGTGTGGGCAGTCTCAGATTGAGACGCGAAATGTCTCGGCAGGCCGCGCGACCGAACTTAGGCTCCGGTCAACCGGTGTGACAGCCCTCACACCACACAACCCCAGGGAGACCCTCGTGTATCGCAAGGACGGCAACAGCTACTTCATCGTCGACGCCCACGTCGCCCTGTGGGACGCCCGACCGGAGAACCAGCGCAACGTCCACGGCAAGCAGTTCATCGACTGCTTCTACGACTACCACCGCAATCTCTCGCCCGAGTCCGAGGTATGGAGCTACGAGGACTACCTCTACCAGGGCGGGCAGCGGCTGATGAAGGACCTGTTCGAGGACGGGTACGTCGACCACGCCATCTTCCAGCCCGCCCAGCTCGGCGAGTTCTACTACAAGGGATTCGGGCAGACCGACGAGGCGTCCGAACTGGCCAAGGCCCATCCCGACAAGCTGACCTACAACCACAACTTCGATCCCCGCAACGGCGAAGCGGGCCTGGATCAGCTGCGCGACGACGCTCGGCGCTTCAACCTCAAGGGCGTCAAGCTCTACACCGCCGAGTGGCACGGCGACTCTCGCGGCTGGCGGCTGGACGACCCGTGGGCCTACCGCTACTTCGAGGCGTGCCGCGAACTCGGCATCCGCAACATCCACGTCCACAAGGGCCCCACCATCCGGCCACTGGACCGCGACGCGTTCGACGTCGCCGACGTCGACCACGTGGCATCGGACTTCACCGACCTGAACTTCATCGTCGAGCACTGCGGGCTGCCCCGGCTGGAGGACTTCTGCTGGATCGCCACCCAGGAACCCAACGTGCACGCCGGCCTCGCGGTCGCCATGCCGTTCATCCACACCCGGCCCAAGTACTTCGGTCAGATCCTGGGCGAGCTCCTGTACTGGATCGGTGAGGACCGCATTCAGTTCTCCTCCGACTACGCGATCTGGACGCCGCGCTGGCTCGTCGAGGCGTTCGTCGACTTCCAGATCCCCGCCGAGCTCGCCGAGTACGCCCCCATCACCACCGATCAAAAGCGGAAGATCCTCGGGCTCAACGCCGCCAAGATGTACGACATCCCGGTGCCCGCGGAACTTCAGCTGGCCGACGCCGACGAGACCGCCACCGGACCGCGCGGCGCCGACGATCTGGTGGAGGCCTGAGGTGGATCGGGAACTGTTGCGCGAGGCGGTTCTTCGCGCGCTGGACGTCGTGATCGACCCCGAGCTCGACGAGCCGATCACCGACCTCGGGTTCGTCCACACCGTGGACGTGTCCTCCGACGGCGATCTGGAGGTCCACCTACGGCTGCCGACGTCGTTCTGCGCGCCCAACTTCGCCTACCTGATGGCGTCCGATGCGAAGGACGTACTGGTGGCGTTGGATTGGACCCGTCACGTCACGGTCGAACTCGACGACCACCACGATTCCGACATCATCAACGCCGGCTTGGCGTCCGACGCCGGATACCGGGGCACGTTCAAGCACGAAGCGGACGAGGATCTCGACGAGCTGCGGCTGACGTTCCAACGCAAGGCGCACACGGCCGCGACGGAGCGGTGCCTCACCGCGTGGCTGAAAGCCGATCCGCAGCGACCGGTCGCCGACGCCGGCACCGTCCGGCTCCGGGATCTACCCGAGGACGACGCGACCGCGTCGCTGCTGCGCCGTCGCAGCAGTATCGGGTTGTCCTGTGCACCAGATGATCTGGTGATGGTGGACCACCACGGCTGCGGGTACCCAGCCGAGACCGTTCCGCTGCTGCTCCGCCGGGCCAGGTCCACCCGGATCTCGATCGAGGGGAACGCGCACTTTTGCCGGGGGCTGCTGCGGACGCGCTATCCCGACACCACCCAAGAACTCACCCTCGCAGGAAGGAACACCCGCTCGTGAGCACGATGAGAGCCGTTCAGGTCGTCGGTTACCACCAGAACCTCGAGATGGCGGAGGTGCCGACGCCCACGCCGAGTGGACCATTCGACGTGGTGGTCAAGATTGGCGGGGCGGGGGTGTGCCGGACCGATCTGCACATCCTGGAGGGCCAGTGGGCGGAGAAGTCTCAGGTGCAGTTGCCGTACACGATCGGCCACGAGAACGCGGGCTGGGTGCAGTCGGTCGGCTCGGCGGTCACCAACGTCGTCGAGGGCGACAAGGTGATCGTCCACCCGCTGATCACCTGCGGGCTGTGCCGGGCGTGCCGCTCCGGTGACGACGTCCATTGCGAGGCGAACGCCTTTCCCGGGATCGACACCAACGGCGGCTACGCCGAGTACCTCAAGACCTCGGCGCGCAGCGTGGTGAAGATCGACGACGCGCTGGAACCGTCCGACGTGGCCGCCCTGGCCGACGCCGGCCTGACGGCCTATCACGCTGCGGCCAAGGCCGCCAGGCACCTCACCCCGCGCGACCGCTGCGTCGTCATCGGCGCAGGAGGGTTGGGGCACATCGGCATTCAGGTACTCAAGGCGCTGACGCCGGCCGAGCTGATCGTGGTCGACCGCAACGCCGACGCCCTGAAGCTGGCCGAGGCGATCGGCGCGGACCACGGCGTCGTCGCCGACGGCACGCACGTGGACCAGGTGCTGGAGTTGACCGGCGGGAACGGTGCCGAGGCGGTCGTCGACTTCGTCGGCGAGGGCGGTGCGACCCGTGAAGGCGTGGCGATGCTGCGCGGGGCCGGTAACTACTACGTCGTGGGTTACGGCGAGAACATCGACGTGCCCACCATCGACATCGTCTCCAGCGAGATCAACTTCGTCGGCAACCTGGTCGGCTCGTACAACGACCTGTGCGATCTGATGGCGCTCGCCGCCCGCGGCTCGGTGAACCTGCACACCCAGAAGTACGCCCTCGATGACTTCCAATCCGCCATCAGCGATCTCGACAACGGCAACGTCCGCGGTCGCGCCATCCTCATCCCCTAGATTCAGGAGCGATCTACCGTGATCTTCATTGTGGTCAAGTGGACTCCGAAGCCCGAGCACGTCGAGGACTTCCCGAACCTGGTGGCCGAGTTCACCAATGCCACCCGGGCCGAGCCGGGCAACATGTTCTTCGAGTGGTCCCGCAGCCTGGAGAACCCGTCGGAGTACGTGTTGGCGGAGGGGTTCCGCGACGGTGACGCCGGCGGCGAGCACGTCAACAGCGAGCACTTCAAGACGTTCGTCGCGAAGGCGCCCACCTTCTTGGCGTCGACGCCGCTGATCATCAGCCACCAGATCGACGCGACCGGTTGGTCGGAGATGGGCGAGATCACGGTGTAGCAGGCGATTTCCTCGGCTCCGTCTCAGTCGGGTGTTAGCCGCTTCTCAGTGAGACGGCGCACCCTCGAGGGGGAAGGGAGACTGCGATGTTCGCCAGCCTGCTGAGTTTTGCCCTGTTGGTCTTCGAGATCGTGCTGATCGCGCGAATGGTCGTCGACTGGGCCGCGATGTTGTCACCGAACACCGGCGGCGGCAGCGGTATGTATCAGGCGCGCAGGGTGACTCATGGCATCACCGAACCCGTGCTGGCGCCGGTTCGGCGTGTGCTGCGGCCCGTCCGGGTGGGGTCGGTGTCGATCGACCTGGCGTTCACCGTGGTGTTCGTCGCCGTGCTGATCCTTCGCTCGGTGATACCGGCGGTCATCCCGTTCTGACCCTCGCCAGGGTCGTCGACTGGCGACGGCCCGACGGGTCCACGTATCCTCAGTCGAGCGTTCGGCACGGCGCATTCGTGCGCCGAGGGTGACTCGTACCACCTTCACAGCCACGCCACGAGGTTCCTCCCGCATGGTGGGAGGCGGCGATCAATCGAAGGTGGCGGTGATGGGTGAGCGTGCGCGTCACCTGATGCCGTCTGCCCGCCAACCGCGCCTCGGTGCACGTCGCCTCGTGCGCGGCGCGGTGGCCGTGGCGACGGCTGCAGTGGTGGCGACGACCGGCTTCGGCTGGTGGACCCTGCACGGCATGCTCAGCGGCATCACGGTGTCGCAGGCCCTGGGAGCCGACGCGCCACACTCCACCGGCACGGCGGTGAACATCCTGCTGATCGGCCTGGACTCCCGCAAGGACCAGAACGGCGACGACCTGCCGCAGGACGTGCTCGACCAGTTGCACGCCGGCGATTCGGATTCCGGCGGATACAACACCAACACGTTGATCCTGGTCCACCTCGCCGAGGACGGCAGCGTCCAGGCGTTCTCCATCCCCCGCGACGACTACGTGAGCGTCAAGGGGATCGTGCCCGGCTACGACCACATCAAGATCAAGGAGGCCTACGGGCTGACCAAGGCCGACGAGGCGCAGAAACTCGTCGACGAGGGCGAGACCGATCAGGCCACTCTGGAGAAGGAGGGCCGAGAAGCCGGCCGCAAGGCGACGTTGGCCGTGGTGCGCGCGCTCACCGGAGTACCGATCGACTACTTCGCCGAGGTCAACCTCGCCGGGTTCTACGACGTGGCGGCCAGCCTCGGCGGCGTCGAGGTGTGCCTCAACCACGCCGTGCACGACGACTACTCCGGCGCGGACTTTCCGGCCGGGCGCCAGACACTGGACGCACGGCAGGCACTGGCCTTCGTCCGGCAGCGGCACGGCCTCGACAACGGGGACCTGGACCGCACACACCGCCAGCAGGCCTTCCTGATCTCGATCATCCGCCAGCTACAGAACTCCGGGTCGTTCAGCGACATGGGGAAGCTCAACTCGCTCATGGACGTCGCCCGCAAGGATCTCGTGCTGTCCAGCGGATGGGATCAGAGCCTGTTCCGGCGCATCGGCGAGCTCTCCGGCGAGCAGGTGCACTACCAAACCCTGCCGGTGGTGCGGTACGACACCGTCTACGGCCAGGACGTCAACATCGTCGACCCCGCCGCCATCCGAGCACTGGTCACCACGACCTTCGGTGACCCGTCCGCGGCCCCGGCGCGGGTGACGCCAGCCGAGGTCACCGTGGACGTGGTCAACGCCAGCGGCGTGCGAGGTCTGGCCACGGAGACGTCGAACGTCCTGACCCACGAGGGCTATCGCGAAGGTGACCTCAGCCTTGGCGGGCACGGCGACGCACCGGCCACCGCCGTCGAGTACGGCACTGGGGGCCAGCCCGCCGCCCAAGCGGTGGCGACCGTGCTCGACATCGCCGTCCCGCCGAAACCGGCCGCCGACCTCGCCCCGGGACGCGTCCGGGTGGTGCTCGGCGACGGTTACTCACCGCCGACCGACGTCGCCAGCCCGGCCACCGCACCGTCGGGTGGCGAGGCGCTGGGAATCGACGTCGGCAGCTCCGACGACCCCCCGCCCGACCAGGGGCTGCCCATCAGCGGCGGCGAGATCCCCTGCGTCAACTAGAGTTTCGCGACATCGCCGTGATGACGAGGGAGACCGTGTTACGGGCCGTGGCCGCCCGCGTGCCCACCCCTGCCGGCGACGACTGCGTGCGCGTCGCGGTCGACGGTCCCGACGGCGCGGGCAAGACCCGGTTCGCCGACGACCTCGCGTCGGCCCTTCGGGCGGCCGGCCGGCCGGTGGTGCGGGTGTCCGTCGACGGGTTTCACCATCCACGGGCGACGAGGTACCGGCGGGGACGCGATTCGCCGGACGGGTTCTGGCTGGATTCCTACGACTACGACCGATTCACGGTCGACGTGCTCGATGCGTTCTCCCACAACGGTTCTCGACGCTACCGGTCGGCTGCGCACGACGTCGCGACCGACACCGCGCTGGCCGTGGACACGGCGGTCGCCGCGCCACGCTCGGTGCTCGTCGTCGACGGCATCTTCCTTCAGCGACCCGAACTCGCCGACGCGTGGGATCTGTCGATCTTCCTCGACGTGCCCTTCATCGAGACGGCGCGGCGCATGGCCGTACGCGACGGCACGAGCCCCGACCTCACCGATCCGCGGACCCGCCGCTACGTCGAGGGGCAACGGCTCTACTTCGCGGCCTGCGATCCGCATCGGCGGGCCGACGTCCTCGTCGACAACACCGACTTCGACGCGCCCCGCTTGCTGCGGTGACTAGCCGAACAGTGCCTGCCCCACGTAGTGACCCCGCTCCGGCGCCGGCGGCACGGCGAAGATCGCCGACCCCACGTGGCGGATGTACTCGTTGAGCAGGTCGTGGCCGCCGAGGCGGTTCTGCAGCCGCACGAAGTGCTGCGGGTCGTTCTGGTAGGAGATGAACAGCAGACCGGCGTTCAGCTCACCGCTCGGGTCGAGCCCGTCGGTGTAGTTGTAGCCGCGGCGCTTGATCATCACGCCGCCGTTGTTCTCGCGGGCGGCGAGCGCGACGTGCGCCAGCGGGTCGATCACCGGGTCACCCGTCGCCGACTTCGCGGCGAAGTCGGGGGTGTCCTTCTCGCGTCGGCCGGTCAGGGGTGAGCCCTCCTCCTTGTGCCGTCCGATGATCTGCTGCTGGTTGCCGACCCGGTCGGTGTCCCACGTCTCGAGCAGCATCCGAATCTTGCGCACCACCTGATAGGTGCCGCCCTCCATCCACGGCTGGTCGCCGTCCTTGATCCAGACGAACTGCGAGTACTGCTCGTCGGTCTCCACGTTGCGCGTTCCGTCCTTGAAGCCCAACAGATTTCGCGGAGTCTGCTGACCGGATCCCGCCGAGGCCCGACCAAAGCCCAGCACCGCCCACGACGGTGCCACCGTGCTGCGGCCGAGGCGGGCCAGGTTGCGCACCGCGTGGTAGCAGACCTGCGGATCGTCGGCGCACGCCTGCACCGACAACTCTCCACCGGTGAACTTCGGGTCGAGCACGTCGCCGTTGAGGGTCGGCAGATCGCAGAAGGCGGCCGGCTTGCGAGAGGCGAGACCGAAGCGTCCGTCGAAGAGCGCCGGCCCCAGACCGATCGTGACCGTCAGGCTCGCCGGGCTGAGACCGAACGCCTCTCCGGTGTCGGTGGGCGGTGCCACCTCGGCGTCGGGTTGTACGGTGCCAACCGGCTTGCCCTCCTGCAGCACTGCGGCGGCCGCCGACCATCTCGCGAGCAGCGTCTGCAACGACGTCGCCGACGCCGTGTCCGCCAGGCGGAAGGTCATGAACACCGTGTGCCGCTGCGGTTCGGTGGAGATGCCGCCCTGGTGTCCCGTCCCGTAGAAGGGATGGCTGCGGGTCAGGTCGACGGCGTCGGTGTCGTCTACCGTCGCGGCCTCCGACGACGCCATCGCCCAGGCGGTCGCGCCGCCGCCCGCCGCGCCGACCACCGCGCCACCGAGACCGGCCAGCAGTGCGCCGGACAGCATTCCGCGACGGGACACCCCCGCCGCCGGCGGCTCGTCGGGAGTGCTCAACTGGCCGACACCACCTTCTGGGCCACCGTCGCCAGGCTGTCGTGCAGTGGCTGGATCACCGCCGTCAACTTCGGCGCGTCGGTGCCACGTAGCGCGGCGGTCCACACCGCGTAACCGCCGGGCGCCCTCCCGTCGCGGCAGCCGTCGAGAGTGGTCAGCACGGTCTTGAATTGTTGGTCGAGCGTGGTGGTCAACGCGGGGTCGATCGTCTCCAGCCCGGGCCGCAGCGACGCGTAGGCCTGTTGTGCGCCTTCGACGTTGCCGGCGAAGTCGACGAGGTCGATGTGACTGAAGGCCTCCTCCTCGCCGGTGATCTTCGTGTTCTGCACCTCTTCGATCAGATCGGCGGCGCCGTTGGCGAGATCCTCGGGCTTGTACTGCAGGGGTCCGACGACGGTCACCAAATGCCCGACATTGCCGACTAATTCGGTGCTGAGCGCCTTGGTGGCGGGAGTGATCGCACCGCCCTGCCACAGATCGCGCTCGATGGCATGGAAGCCCTTCCAGCCCACCTTGGCGTCCACCGGCGTGGACTCGCGCATGTCGATCAGGTAGTCGAGGTTGCCGGCGTTGTCGTCGACGGCGAATCCCGGCAGCACGAAGCCCTCGACGCTGGACTCCGCACGCTCGTAGAACGGCCGGGCCTTGGCGTAAGCCTCCTTCGCGCCGGCGACGTCGCCCGACTGTACGGCGGCGTCGAGTGCCTTCACCGCGGTGTTCAGCTGGTCGACCTGGTCGACGACGTAGGCCGAGTAGTCCTTGGTGCCCTGGCTCAGGACGGTCGGCACGGTACCCGTGGGCGCGGCGGCGGGCTGGCCGGTCACGGTGAGGTCTTGGTACTCCGAGGACGCACCAGGGCAATAGATTTGGTACTTTCCGCCGTCGAGGGTCACGGTGAAGGAGACCGGATCCAATCCGGGTGCCAAGTTCTCCTTCTCGCCGACGATGCGTTGATCCTTGAGCAGTTCCATCTCGGTGACGCCGGGTGCGCTGGAGTTGGTCACCGTGAAGGTCACCGGGCCAGCGGGCGCCGTCGTGGTGTCGAGTGCGCAGGTGTCCTTGCCGGAGTCGCCGGCAAGCGTGACGTTCACGGTGTGGACGCCGTTGGCGGCGCCGGTGGGCTGCGAGCTGGTCGTGCCCTTGGCCGTGTCACCGGTCGACCCGCAGGCGCTCAGCGCCAGCGCGGCCGCCGCGACCACGGCGGGCACGGCCCAGCGCCCCCTACGTAACACTGATCTCGTCGCGGGTGCGTGATTGACCATGCTGTCGTGGTTCCCTTTCGTCGGTCTTGGTGGTGGATCGGGCGGCGGCGATCGCGAGGATCCCGGCGGCAATGGCGAAAGCCGTTGGCAGCCAGGTCGTCCACAGCGTTCGCTCGCGTTGGTCCTGGGTGGACTGCGTCATCGCGGCGGCGATCGCGCGATCGTCGCCGGGGTTGGTCCGCCAGTCGTCGGCCAGTCCACCGACGCTCACGGTCTTCGGACCGGTCAGTCCTCCGCCGCCGAGGATGGCCACCCGGCTGCTGGTCCGCTCGGCGGAGACTACGTCGTCGCCTCGCGCGAAGACGGTGTAGACGGTGCTCGCACTCCATCGCGCGTCGAACGGTCCGGGGGTTCGCGCGGTGCCAAGGCCGACCGGCAGGCGGCCACCGGTCAGACTCCTCAACTGCGTCAGGTCGACGGGCGAGGTCGTCACGCCAGGATCCGCCTCGACACGCCTCTGCCACACGTCCAGGTCGACGCCGTCGACCGACTGCCGGCCCGCGGGCATGAGCGAGATCTGTTGCCCCGGAGCGTCGTTCGTGGCAACGGTCAGCACTCTGGCCGTGCCGTCGCGGTGCACGGTGACCGTGACGTCGGCGGCGCCCGCGGTGGTCGCGGTCCTCGTCGACCGCGGTGGCGGGCTGCCGCCCGACGGGATCAGCACGGCCATCGCGGCGGCGAGCACGGCCAGTCCCGCGGCGACACCCCACGTCACGCGTCGTCGGGCGATCGGGCTCGGGGCCAGCTTGGCCGGCCACAGGAAGACGAGCAGCACCGGGACCGCGTAGAGCGACCAGCCCAGCACCTCGATCAGCCGGGGGTCGGGCGGCACCCCGAACATGCCCGTGACTATGGCTCCCACAATGGATTTGGTGCCGAGCACCGCGGAGAGGTCGGCGACGCGCCGTTGACCGACGTCGACCCAGCCCGCTTCGTGGGCCGTACGCAGGCTGCTCATCACCAAACCGGCGGCGATGAAGACCAGAAAGACGCCGGTGACGCGGAAGAACCGACCCAGGTCGAGTCGCAGGCTGCCGACGTAGATGCCGACGCCGATGGCCACGGCGGTGACGATGCCCGCGATGCCGCCGACCACGGCGAACCACCGGCTGCCCTGCGCGGTCTGCGCCGCCGCCAGCAGGAACACCGCGGTCTCGAACCCCTCCTTGAGCACGGCCAGGAAGGCCATCAGCGCAAGGGCGGTCACACCGCCACTGTTGACCGCCTGGGCCGCTTCCCGTTCCAGCTGCCCCTTCATCCGGAAGGAGTTGCGGTTCATCCAAATGATCATCGTGGTCACGAAGACCACGGCAATGGCCCCGATGACCGTCTCGAGCATTTCCTGTTGGCGCTGCGGAAGGGCCGCGGAGAGCACGTCGAGGCCGCCGCCGACGGCCACGCTGATGACGACGGCCAGCGCGACACCGAGCACCATGGGTCGCACGGACTTGCCGTTACGGGTGAGGAAGGCCCCGATGACGCTGACAATGAGCGTCGCTTCGAGGCCCTCCCGCAGACCGATCAGAAACGTGCCGATGAAGATGCCCTGCACGTCTCTCCCGTCGCCGACCGATCAGGAAAGTTAGGTTAGGCTTGCCGCTCTCCGGCGCACCAGGGTTGCCGCCACATGCCCAGGCAACTGCCACGGTCCGGGCAGGCAACGGCCAGGCCGTCGTCACCACCGTCAGACCCCGTCTGACGTGCGGGTCCGTGCCGGCCCGGCCCGCGGTGGATTTATCGATTCCGTGTCGGAGCCAATACCATCGACTACGCAATGACCGACATTCCCACTCAGGCCCCAGCCACGTTGACGGCCGCCGAAGGGCGCGCCGCGGACCGCATCACCGCCGAAGCGCAACGCCGACGGACGTTCGCCGTGATCAGCCACCCCGACGCGGGCAAGTCCACGCTGACCGAGGCCCTGGTGCTGCACGCCAACCGCATCAGCGAAGCCGGCGCGATTCACGGCAAGTCCGGCCGCCGCGCCACCGTGTCGGACTGGATGGACATGGAGAAGGCCCGCGGCATCTCCATCACGTCGACGGCGCTGCAGTTCCCGTACCGCGCCCCGAGTGGGCAGGACTGCGTCATCAACCTGCTCGACACCCCCGGCCACGCCGACTTCTCCGAGGACACCTACCGCGTGCTGACCGCCGTCGACTGCGCGGTGATGCTCATCGACGCGGCGAAGGGCCTGGAGCCTCAGACACTCAAACTCTTCGAGGTCTGCCGGCTGCGGCGCATCCCGATCATCACCGTGATCAACAAATGGGACCGGCCCGGGCGCGACGCCCTCGAGCTGCTCGACGAGATTCAGGCCAGGATCGGCCTGCGGCCCACCCCGCTGACGTGGCCGGTCGGCATCGCCGGTGACTTCAAGGGCGTGCTCGACCGGCGCACTGGCAACTTCATTCGGTACACCCGCACCGCGGGCGGCGCCAAGGCCGCGCCGGAGGAGCACATCGCGCCGGCGGACGCCCACGACGCAGCCGGAGTGGACTGGGACAACGCGAAAGAGGAGTCCGAGCTGCTGGCCGCCGACGGGTCCGACTACGACCAGGACACGTTCCTGGGCTGCGAGACCACCCCGCTGCTGTTCACCTCGGCAGCGTTGAACTTCGGCGTGAACCAGCTGCTGGACGTGCTGGTCCAACTCGCGCCACCACCGCACGGACAGCTCGACGTCGACGGGCATCGCCGACCGGCCGACGCGCCCTTCAGCGCCTTCGTGTTCAAGGTCCAAGCCGGCATGGACTCGGCCCATCGCGACCGCATCGCCTACGCGCGGGTGTGTTCTGGCACGTTCGAACGCGGTGAGGTGCTGACCCACGCCACCACCGGCAAGCCGTTCGTCACCAAGTACGCGCAGTCGGTGTTCGGCCAGCAGCGCACGACGTTGGACACGGCGTGGCCGGGCGACGTCATCGGACTGGCCAACGCCAACGTCCTGCGCCCCGGCGACACGCTGTACCGCGACGTCCCGGTGCAGTACCCGCCGATCCCGAGCTTCTCCCCCGAGTTCTTCGCCGTCGCCCGCGGCACCGATCCCAGCAAGCACAAGCAATTTCGCAAGGGAATCGAACAGCTCGAGCAGGAGGGCGTCGTCCAGGTGTTGCGGTCGGATCGCCGCGGCGACCAGGCTCCCGTGTTCGCCGCCGTGGGTCCGATGCAGTTCGAGGTCGCAACGCACCGGATGGCGACCGAACTCAGTGCGCCGATCTCCCTGGAGTCACTGCCGTACACCGTCGCCCGTGCGGCCGACGCCGGTGACGTGGAGTTCCTGCAGCGTCAGCCGTCGGTCGAGGTCTTCACGCGGACCGACGGCGTCATCCTGGTGCTGTTCTCCACGAAGTGGCGGCTCGAGGGCTTTCAGCGCGACAACCCGTCGGTGAAGCTGCAGTCGCTCGTCGCCGCCGGTGACGACTAGACCGTCAGACGTAGCGCACCACGCGCTGCCAGACGACCGCCTGGGCCACGACGGCCCGTCCGCCGTCGAGGCTGATCGCCGGGTCGCCGTACAGTTCGTACCCCAGGTCGAGTGCTTCGCTGACGCGACGGCAGAACGCTTCGTCGTCCGGGCCGGTCAGTAGGCGGTACCTCGGCAATCCGTTCGGTGGTTCCGTCATCCCGTCGATGGTGCCACCTAGACTTGGCCCATGGCGGCGATGCCCCTGACGGACTGGCTACGCGACTCCGATCCCGCGCTGCGCTGGCAGGTCGAGCGCGACGTCGGCGGGGAGCCTTCCGAGGTGTGGCAGGCCACTCGCGCCCGCGTCGCGACCGAGGGCTTCGGTGCGCGACTGCTGGCACTGCAAGATCCCGACGGACAGTGGGCCGGTGGTGCCTTCTTTCCCGCCGACTTCGACTTCGAGGGCCCGGAGGCCGCCGAGGGCGCCGGTCAACCGTGGACGGCGACCACGTGGACGCTGAACTCGTTGCGCGAGTGGGGACTCGACCCGGCGGCACTTCGTGGGACGGCCGACCTGCTGGCCGCCAACAGTCGCTGGGAGTACGACGACCTGCCGTACTGGGGTGGCGAGGTCGACTGCTGCATCAACTCCTGGACGGTGTCCAACGGTCTGTGGCTCGGCGCAGACGTCACCGGCGTCGTCGAGTGGTTCGTCGAGCACCGACTGCCCGACGGTGGCTGGAACTGCGAGTGGGTCGACGGCTCGACTCGGTCGTCGTTTCACTCGACCCTCAACGCGCTCAAGGCATTACTCGACTACGACGACGCCACGGGCGGAACCGACGCCACCCGTGCCGCGAGGCACTCCGGGGAGGAGTATCTGTTGAACCGGGGGCTGTTCCGTCGACTGTCGAGCGGAAAGCCGGTGGGGCCGTGGGTCGACGCCTTCACTCATCCGACCCGGTGGCGCTACAGCGTGCTCAACGCCGCCGAATACTTCCGTCGACGATCCCAGGTCGACGGGACGGCGCCGGACCCCCGGATGGCCGACGCGATCGCCATGATCCGTGCCGCGCGTCAGCCTGACGGCACGTGGCTTCAGGGTGAGACGCTGGCCGGCCGCGAGTGGTTCGCCGTCGACGTTGCCGCAGGTGAACCGTCAAAGTGGCTGACCCTGTTCGGGATCCGAGTAATCCAATGGTGGGACGATCACCACTAAAACCAGTTGCGATCACGGCCCGCCCCGGCCGACCATGGACGTCGGCGACGAATGGGAGGGAGGGATCGTGCGGCGCTACAAGAGAGGTGACGAGGTGACCGCCCGAAGCGACATCGGCGGCATCAACGTGCCGGACGTGCCCGCCGGCGCGGTGGGCACCGTCGTGGAGACCACGTTGACGGGCAGACCCAAGAAGATTCGCTTCGCACTGGAAACGCCGTGGGGGACAAAGCGGTTCGACGTCGGCGTGCATCGTCGGCGGGTCGATCTGGACTAGTTGCGACGGCGGTTCCCGCTGACGACGCGACGCGTCAACGAGGGCGTCAGCAGTCTGGCGGGCGGGTCGACGAGGTTGACCATCCGCATGAACGCCTCGGCCAGCACGATGTCCTCGGCCGCGGCGGCTGCCAGCTTGTCAGTGTACCAGTTGACGAGGCGCTGCGGGACGGTCCGCCAGCCAGTGGTCGGTGCCAACGCAAAGTCGTTGAGCCGGTTGGCCTGCCACAATGGCGCGACCTTCCGTGCCGCGGCGCGGAAGTAGTGGCGGCCGACGTCGTCGCCATGTGCGCCGGCGAGGCTTCGGCGCAACGCCTTGGCCTGCAGCGCGGCCGAGGTCATGCCCTGGCCGTAGACCGGGTTGAGGCTGCACACGGCGTCGCCCATGACCAACAGCCCGCCGGGAAGGCGCCGCAGTTTGTCGTAGCGGCGCCACACGCTGGCGGGATAGCGCTGCACCACCACCTCACCGATCGGCTCCGCGGAACGCACGGCGTCGACGATGCGGGCGGGCAGGAATTCGGCGGCCGCCCGCAGCAGACCGGGCAGGTCGGACGGGAGACGTCCTCCCGCAACGCCGATCAGCGTGAGCACCGTCAATCCGTCCTCATAGGTCAACAGACCTGCACCGGTTGACCTTTCGAGGGTCGGTGCGACGGCGACCACGGTCTCGGCGAGGGCGCCGTCGGGAATGCGCAGCCATTGGCTCGCGTAGGTCAGTTCGACCGAGTAGCGCTGCTCGTCCGGGACGTCGTAGCCGTGGGTGCGAAGCCACGCCGGGGTGCGAGCCGAGCGGCCGGTGGCGTCGACGACCAAGTCCGTCGGCAACTCGCGCTCCTTCCCGTCCCGGCGATCGGCCACCCGAACGGCAGTGATCCGACCGGATGATCCCAGCACCGGCTCGACCACGTCGCAGTCCTGACGAAACACGACGTTGGGCAACGCCCGGACACGCTGGCGCACACGGCATTCCAGGAGCGGCCGGCTGACGGCATAGGCCTGCAGCTCCAGCGGCTTGGCGAACGGTCCGCTCTGCGTCAGCACGTGGTTGCCCACGCCGACGTAGCCGAGTGACGGATCGTCGATCACGTTGGCGCCGGCCGCCAGGAGCTCGTCGAAGACGCCGGGAAAGAAGTCCTCGAGCACCGTCGAGCCGGGCCGCAGCAGCTGGTGCAAATGCCGCCCCTGCGGCACCCCGCGTCGTTGCGCCGCCGCCTCGGGCAGCGCGTCGCGCTCGACGATCGTGACGGGCCCGTAGAAGTCGGCCAGCACCCGGGCGGCCAAGAGTCCGGCCATGCTTGCGCCGCAGACCACGGCGCGGTCACCGACGGTCGCCATCACGCCCTCCTTGGCTCGTCTCACCGTCCAGGATGGGGGCGGTGGTGACGCTGCGGGTGCGTTTGCGGCGATACAGGTCCTCGTCGGCGGCGGTGACGAGATCGGCCAGGGTGTCCCCGTCGGGGGAGCGGCCGACGGCCACGCCGGTGGTGACGCCCACGTCGGGGTGATCTCCGAGGGCGTCGGCGAGCGCGCGGGCTCGGTCGTCGTCGTAACCACTGACGACGACCACGAACTCGTCGCCGCCCATTCGTCCGACCACCGCCGAAGTGGGCACCTGACGGGTCCAGCGGCACGCCAGGTCGACGAGCACGCGATCACCAACGGCGTGGCCGTAGCGGTCGTTGATCGACTTGAAGTGGTCGACGTCGAGGACGATGACGGCGACGGGCTCCGATCGCCGCCGCGCGCGGCCGATGAGTACGCCGGCCTCGCGATCCACTCCGGCGCGGTTCCACACCGACGTGAGCGGGTCGCGCAGGGCGGCGTCGACCAGGGAGGCGTTCAGCAGACCGAAGACCTCCGGTGCGCCGATGATGCACACCGCGTACACCACCAGCCACAGTGCGGGAATCTCGGCCGGCGCGATCGACAGCGTCACCGCCGCGCACGCCGCGACGAGGACGGCCAGGGCCCGCGCGGCCGGCAGTGAGTGCCAGGTGCGCAGATAGATGGTGACGAACATCAACGGGACCACGGCCCATACCTGCGCCACCGGCTGATCGTGAAACGACGACGCCACCATCGGCGCGGCGCTCACGGCGGTCGCGGCGCAGACGTAGCGCCACCCGCGCAGCGGTCCGGGGACGGCAAGCGCCAGACCCACCACGCAGAGCACGACCGCCCACACCTCTCCCCGGCTGGAGGCGTAGTCGGGCGACGACACCGCCGCGGCGGCGTAGAGCACGACGAGGATCCCGAGGTAGCCGATCAGCATGCGGCGGCGCAGCGCCTCCGACGAGTTCGGCATACCTGGATTGTCCTCGACCTACGGCGCGTCAGTCGCGGGCCGGTTGGGAATCGTCGCGCAGGGACAGCCCCCGGCTCTCGTACAACGCGGCGTCGGCCCGCGCGTACAGGTCGACGACGCTGGTGCCGGACGGTACGCCGGTGGCCACGCCCACGCTGACCCCCGGCGTGTCCTTGCCCACCGTCCGCAGGAATTCCTCGACCGCGCCGGTTGCCTCACCGGCGATGCAGGCGGCGAACTCGTCACCGCCCATGCGAGCCAAGACCGCGCGCCGCGGCGCAGTCCGACGCCAGCTGTGGGCGTACTCGACGATGCGGCGATCCCCCGCCTGATGTCCGTAGGAGTCGTTCAGCGCCTTGAGCCCGTCGATGTCGATGGCGACGACCGTGACGGGCGACGACGCGGCCCGGGCGCGGGCCAACAGGTCGCCGGTGCCGATTTCCCAGCCGGCCCGGTTGAGCAGCCCGGTCAACGGATCGGTGCAGGCCGCGGTGAACATCGCCCGCATCAGCAGGCCAAAGGATTCGGCGGCCCCGACGATGGCGACCACGAAGATCAGCACCGTGATGACGCCGACGTGCGGCGCGGGAGCGACCACGACGGCAACCGCGCACGCCACCGTCAACGCGGCGATCAACGGGAACGCCTGACGGGGTGGGTGGAACGCCCGCACGTACATCGCCAGGAACATCGGCGCGATCAAGCACACGTACTCGGCGGTCAGGGTGACGTGAAAGGCCATGACGACGGGGGTGGCGGCCACCGCGGCAACGGTGGCCGGCATCGGGCGGCCCGGCCTGACCGCCAGGTACGCCAACGCCGCCAGCCCGAGGGCGATCGCGACGATCCCGCCGACCGGGTTGCCGTAGACGATGTCGGTACGCACCGGAAAGAGCGTGAACGTCACTCCGTACGCATAGAGAAACGTGGTTGCGGCCAAATAGATTCGCAGAAGTCGCACCGTCTGCTTGCCGAGCACGCGCCCATCGGCGGCGGCGAGCGAGCTGGGGCGGAACATGGCCGATAACTTGCCTGGGTCTGCGCGGGGCGTCAACCGAGGGCCGACGTGGTGGTTCGACGGTGACATCCTGGACGTCGCGGTGGTCGACATCGTCGGGTCGGCGGTGCGCTGGCGACGCCCTAGTGCGCGGCGGCCCAGGCGCGCTTCGCCACTCGGTGAAGGTTGCCGCCGAGAACGGCGTGGACGTCGGCGTCGCTCCAGCCCCGCCCGCCGAGGTGCCGGCCCAGGGCCAGCACGGTTTCCGGCGGCATCCACTGGATGGGTCCCCACTTGGTGTAGCTCTCGTCGAACAGCTCCGGGTTGCGGAGCATCTCGTCGTTGAAGTCGGCGTGGTCGAAGGAGAAGTCGCTGCTGATGCCGACGTGGTCGACGCCGATCAGGTCGACCGCGTATTCGAGGTGATGCGTCATCGCGTCCAGCGTCGGGGTGTTGGGTCCCAGGAAGATGCCCACCCCGGTGACGGCGACGACGCCACCGGTGGCGGCGCAGGCACGGGCTTGGTCGTCGGTGATGTTGCGTGGATGGTCCCACACCGCCTTCATGCACGAATGGCTGTACACGACAGGGCCTTTGGAGACCTCGCACAGGTCGAGACCCGTTCGGGTGCTGCAATGGGACCCGTCTGGGACGATGCCGACCGCGTTCATCTCACCGACGATCTCCGCGCCCCACGCCGTCAAGCCCGTGTCCGTGGCGTCCAGGCAGCCGCTGCCCGCGCGGTTGGCGTGGTTGTAGGTGGGAAGCAACGCACGCACGCCGAGGTCGGCCAGCCTGGCAAGATTGCCGAGGTCGTCGCCGACGGGGGCGGAGTCCTCCAGGTCGAACGCCACCGCGATCCGGTCGTCGGCGGTGATGCGTTCGACGTCGTCGACGTGGGCGGCCAGCTCCAGATCCGGATGCGCGTCGACGGCCGCGCGGAAGTGCTCGAGCAGCGCGACCGCGTCGTCGAACGAGTGCGGCGAGTACCCGGCGTTGACGGAGACGAAGGCGCCACCGCGACGCCGAAAGCGGGTCAGCGGGTCGACCTCGGCACCGATCTGCAACGGCAGGCAGGCGTGTTGATCCCAGAGAAACTGCGACATGGCTACCGATGGTGCACCACGCAGTGCCCCGCCGGCACGGTGACCACGTGGACCGCTAGCGGCGGTATTCGCGCCCAACGGTCGGCAACCCGTCCGGCAGCGCCAATTCGTGAATGATCCGTTGGGTGCGGAAGTACTGGCGCAGAAAGGATCCCGTGTTGTACGGCAGGTCGTACTTCGTGCACAGTTCTCGCACGCGGACGCTGATCTGCGCGAGGCGGTCGCTTGGCAGGTCAGGAAACAGGTGGTGTTCGACTTGGTAACACAGGTGCCCGCCGGAGAATGCCAGCAGGGGGCCGGCCTCGAAGTTTGCCGTCCCGAGCATCTGCCGGAGATACCACTCGCCCTTGGTCTCACCCTCGAGGACGGCCGGGTCGAACGTCTCCACTCCGTCGGGGATGTGCCCGCAGATGATGTTCACGTCCCCGTCCCAAGTAGGCGGACTAGGAGGCGCCCGCCACGAACCGACCGTCGATCGTCGCCGAAACCCGGATGTCCTCCGGTACGAGTTCGACGTTCGGACCGCCCGCGGCCGACGCCCGGGCGACCCGGAGGGATCCCCCACCATCCTCGTTGAGTGCGTGGGTGCCGAGCATTCCAGCGTCGGCAATGGCGACGGGCCTCACCGCTCCGAGGCCGAGGGCGTCGGCATAGAGCTGGGCGCGGGTCGCGGCATCCCGAACCGCCTTGGTGCGCACTTCCTCGACGAGTTCATCGCGGCGTTTCTCCGTCAGCGCCCAGTCAACGTAGGAGAGATTGAATCCGTCGGTAGTGCCGACGTGCTCCCCTACCCACTGTGACAGTGCGGCGAAATCACGGAATTTCACTTCGACGCTGACGGTCGCGTGATGAACGAGCGGAAGCCGCTTGCCGTCCTCGTTCCAGGGCCGAGTCGACCACGTCCGAAGCTGCTGGACGGACCACCATGTCACCGCACCTCGACCGTCGCCCTCGAGTTGAATGACCGACTCCTTGACGGTCTCGAGGTCCCGCGCCACCCGGTCGTACACCGGCTGCATCTCGGGGCCCTCATAGCCGATGGATGCGTGCACGGTGCCACGCTCGGGTGACTGAAACGCGGAAAATGAACCACGGACGGTGATCTCGGTTGGCATGTGGCCAACGCTAGCGCCGCGCGAGGTCGGGGTCACGTGACTGGTTGCGGTCGGCGGCGCGGGCGGGGCGTCGCGGCTCTGTGAAGGATGCCTCGGAGGTTCACCAGCAGGATCCGCGACCACAAGGCCGGATCCGCCAGCCGCGCAGGCGGATCGATGAGGCCCCGCACGCGAAGAAGGCGTTCGACCACGACGATGTCTGCAGAGGCGGCGCGCAGCGCCGCGTGTTGCATCCAGATGCGAGGTCGTCGGCGAGCGCTCCGGGAGGGCGCGCGATCGTTCGCCCGATTCAGCGTCCACACGGGCACGATGTGTTCGGAAGCGGCCAGGTAGAAGCGTCGAGGAAGATCGTCGACGCCCGCGTCGAGACAATCTCGCAGCGCGAGCGCTTGGAGAGCGGCCATCGTCATGCCCTGCCCATACATGGGGTTGAGGTGGCACAGCGCGTCACCGAAGACCACGAAACCTAAGGGCAAGTTCGGTGTTTCGTCGTAGCGTCGCCACCTCGCGGCGGTGGTACGGGCAACGGCGAGTTCCCCGACTGACGTCGCCCCGCGCACCGCGGTCGCGATCGACCCGGGCAGCAACTGGTCTGCGATCAACGTCATCTGGCCGAGGTCCGTTGGTGCGCCGCCGTCCTCGGCGGGCCGGTACACCGCCAACATCCAGGTGTCGTCTTCGTAGGCCACCAGGAGTACACCGGGTTCACTGCTTCCTTGGCTTACGAACGCCATCCGTTCGTGGACCCGGCCCGACGGGATGTGCAGCAGCTGGCTCGAATATCCGCCGACAGACGGTATCCGCTCCTCCGTTGGTATACCGAACCCCCGTCGTTCCAGCGCGTGTGCTGCGAGTCCCGCCCGACCCGTGGCGTCGATCACCAGACCGGCTTGGAGGACCGAGGCAGCACCGTTGTCGCGGTTGACTATTCGTGCCCCGACGACGGCCTTGTCTGCGACAACCGGTTCGACGACGTCATGGCCGTCGAGGATCGTGACGTTCGCCAAAGCGGCAACCCGCCGACGGAGGTGTAACTCCAGGAACGGGCGGCTGGCCTGATAGGCCGCAAGCGATTCGGGATCTGCCAGCCGGCCCGGGGGATTGAATTCGTAACCGGCGACACGAAGGTACGTCCGCGACAGGTCGTGTCCGTCGTCGACGACGGCTCCCGCGGCAGCGAGCTCGCCCAGAAGGCCGGGGAACAGATCGCCAAGTACTCGGGTGCCTCGCGGGAGGAAGTTGTGCACATGGCGACCCTGCGGCACGCCTCTTCGCTGCTCGGCACGGTTCGGTAGGAGGTCGCGCTCTACCACCGTCACCACTCGATAGGAGTCTGACAGAACTCGCGCCGCCAACAGCCCGGCAACGCCTGCCCCCAAAACAACGGCATGGGAACCATTTTCGGTCATCCCGGCAACCTCCGGCACAGCTGCGCCGCTGGTATCGATGCGACCAAGTGACCGTACCCTGGCATAAGGATGATAAGGAATTATTAAGGATTTTCTAAGGAAGTGGGTTGGTTTTGGCTTCCCCGTGCGCGGTGTCGACGACGCGAGAGCCCGGCTCCTGGGACGCACAGTTCGAGGTAGCCCACCGCCACATGGACGACCGTCAAGTGTTCGACGGCATCGCAACGGTCCCCGACGGCGCTGACGCCAACGATCAGGCGGTCGTCGGTGATCCGTTCGCCGGGAATGCCCGTCGCGCTGTCATCGCCACGATGAGCCCGAGCGCGACGAACGCCGCGCTCACCCAGGGAAGGCCACCGATGCCGACCAACGGCAGGAGGCCGGCACCGATGGCCGCGCCCGCGCCGATGCCCAGATTCGCCGATGCGTTCACCCAGGCCCCGGCCAGCTCCGGCGAGGTGGCGCCGGTCCGAACGGCACACGCCTGATAGATGGGTGGCACCCCGCCGAAGGCGCCGTTCCAGACGAGTGCGGCGATCACCAACGGCAGCAGTGCTTCATGGGCCATACCGGCTGCGGCGACCGCCACGATCACCACCGCGAGCACCACCGTGATGGTGCGCCGCGGGCTACGGTCGAGCGTGCGGGCCGAGAAGGTCAGGCCCACCAGACCGGCTGCGCCGCAAAGCAACAGAACGGGGCCGACGAGTGCGGGCGTCGCCCCGGCACCCAACAGCGCGGCACTGATGTAGGTGTAGAGCGTGAACTGACCGACGAAGGTCAGCGCGTTGGACGCCACGACGGCCACCAGTTGCCGCCTGCTCCCCGCGGCCCGGGCCTCCAGGGCGGGGCCGTCCTGAGGCACGGCGGGCAGGAGCCAGGCGACGAACGCCAAGGTCGCGGCCGCCAGCACCGCCAACACTCCAAACGACACCCGCCACCCGAAGGCGGTGCCGAGCGACGTCGAAAGTGGCACGCCCAGAACGAAGCCGACCGACACACCAGCGGTGGCGATCGCGAGGGCGCGACCAACCTGATCACGCCCGACCAGGCGCGGCGCATATCCGATGCACAGCGAGAAGAACAACGCGTGAGTCAAGCCGCCGATGGTGCGCCCGGCCGCGACCGCGACGAAGTTCGGTGCCACGGCGACCACCGCGTTGCTGACCACGTAGAGCAGCAAGGTCGTCAGGAGCAGTGGTTTGCGCGGCAAGCGAGCGGTGACGACCGTCAGGGGGACGGCAAGGGTGGCGACCATGACTGCGTAGAGGCTGACCAGCAGGCCAGTCGTGGAGGTGTCGACGTCGAAGGTCGAACCGATGGCTGGTAGCAGCCCGACGGGCAGCATCTCGGTGGTGACGGCCAGGCACGACGCGGCCGCCAGCGCGAGGAGGCCGCCGATGTTGGATCGCACGCGGGCTCAGGTTCCGTGGCTTGCAGAAGTCTCACGCAGTCCGGTGATCAGGAGGTTCAGCAGCCGTTCACGTTGTCCTGCTTGGCGATTGGGCTGTCCGCCCACCCAGGTCACTGCGGCCACCATGTCCAGCACGTCGTCGGCTCGGACGTCGGCACGGAACGCGCCCTCTCGTACGGCCCGGGCGATCAACGCGGTGCCGGCCTCGCGCGCCCGGCAGCACGAATCCACGTCGTCGGTGTCGTCGAGGGGGTTGACCAGGGTCTCGGCCAGCCCCTTGAACATGCTCCCCTGCGCGACGTATGCGTTGAGCCACGTCTCCAGCGCGTGGGCCGGGTCGGGCTCCGCCAGCAGGGCCACCCCCATGTCGTGAATGGCGACGAGACCGTCGTCGATCACGGCGCGCACCAGCCGATCTCGAGTGGGAAAGTGCCGGTACAGGGTGCCGGGCCCCACGCCGGCGGCACGGGCGATGTCGTCCAGGGAGGCCGTGACCCCCTCGCGGCCGAACGCGTCGCGCGCGGCGTCGAGCACACGTCGCCGATTGCGTTGCGCGTCGGCGCGCAGCGGTCGTGTCATCGTCCACCCCTCGACAAACGGAGAGTGTCTCCGTAATAATTACCGGAGACGGTCTCCGCATATTACCGAAGGGACGCTGAGCATGTCCGAAGACATCGGCATCACTGCCGAGGAGCTGGCCGAGATGAATCGGCAAGTCATCGCGGACTTCCGCGCGACCGGGGGTCGACCGGGCGGTCAGTTCGACGGCATTCCGGTCGTGCTCGTGCACCACGTCGGTGCCAAGTCCGGCAAGGAGAGGATCGCGCCCCTGGTGCCCTTCCTCGACGGCGACCGGATCTACGTCATCGCGAGCAAGGGCGGTTCCGACACGAACCCGGACTGGTACCACAACCTGGTGGCCCATCCGGAGACGGTCGCGGAGTGGGGCACGGAGACGTTCCCGGTGACTGCGCGCGTGCTGCAAGGCCAGGAGCGTGACGACGTCTACGCCAAGCAGGTGGCTGTGCAGCCGCAGTTCGGCGACTACCAGGCCCGCACGTCACGGGTCATTCCCGTCATCGAGCTGGAGCGGTCTCGCAGCTGACCGCCGAGCCGGGCACGGCGGCCGGTGGATCCGAACAGCCGCGTCGACGGGCCAACCAAACGGTTCGCGAACCGCACGTTGGGTCCTGTCTGACGTGATCGACGACGTCGAAGCCGTTGGCATTCAATGACTCCAGATATCCATCGGGGTCGAGGCTGCCGTGGTACAGCGGAGCACGTTGCGCTCGAACAGCGCGAGCATCGTCGACGAAGCGTCGAGCCCCGTCACGTTCACGCCGCGCCTGATCAGGTCGCGGGCGATGGGTATGCCGGAGCCGCAGCCGATGTCGAGCACCGCCCCTCCGGCGATCCTAAGTTCACCGACGGCAGCTACGCCGTGTACGACAGACAGGCTTGGGCTCCGTCGATGACGCCCTCGCGGAACGCGCGGGTCCGATCGAAGCCCGCCCCCTGGCGGTCGACGTCGCCGTCGCCGCGGAACAACAGCAGCGCCTTGATCCCCTCGTCGAGATCGCCCGGCGAGATGTGGAAGCTACTGGTGGCCTGGCGGTTGTAGAGGATGACGCTGGCGGTGTACGCGCCCGCCAGGCAGTCACTGCGCGCGGTGGACGTCTTCTCGTCGGAATCGTTGCCCAGACGGTTGAGCGCGGCGAGCCCCCACTGGGTGGCCAGCAGGGTCGCGAAGGCATAGTCCCCGCCTTGGGCGTAGATCGCCGGCATGGCATCCACGTTGTCCCATCCGACGTAATCCTCTGGCACGCAATAGAACAGCGCGTATCCCTGGGCGGTTTGCCCGCCGCATTCCGGCGGGCTCGACAGATCGAACGGTTGCTGCGGCGCCAGGGGCGTCCACGCCTCGCCTTCGGTCAGTTCGGGATACACCTGACTCCAGTAGTCCTCGAGGTCGTACGGGACCCCGTTCGCGATCGTGTCATAGGGTGCCTCGCCGCCGCTCGCCTCGTCGGCGGCGTCGTTGAACGGCAGTTCGAGCACGACCGGATCGCCGTCCTCGTAGTGCTTGCACGTCTCGACGCCGTTGTCGAAGCCGTCCTGGAAAGCACTGACGCGGTCGAACCCGCTGCCATGCGCCGACGGGTCCTGGACGTTGGTTCCCGGGCTGTCGCGCAGATCCAGGATGCCTGCCAAGGCCTTGTCGAGGTCTGCGCCGTCGACGGTGAAGACCTTGTCGTCCTGAGCGTGTTTCGACCATCCGCCGGCGAAGCAGTCGGCCTGCAGTTCTGAGCTGACGGTCATCTCGTTCTGGTCGAAGAACCCCGACCGTTGTTGCACGGCGTGGCCGAACTCGTGCGCGAGCACGATGGGGATGACGAAGTCGCCGTACTTCTTCTGCAGATCAGGCAGTAGACCGGTGGAATCCCATGCCACCGAGTCGTCGATCTTGCAGTAGAAGGCGTTGCCCGCGACGTCGTCGTAGCTGGAGGCGCAGGCCGGCCCCGACTCCGAGTCCGGGGTCAGCGCATACAGGCCACCGTCGACCGGCTTGTACTCCTCGTCGTAGAGCTTCGGGAACTGGGCGGCCCAGAAGCTCTGCAGGTCGGCGATGGCCTCGATGGCGAGTTTGTTCACCGGGGTGGACGGGTCACCTTCGATCGTGATGTTGCTGGTGTCGGGCTTCTTGGCGGTGGGGCTGGCGACCTCGGGCTTGGCCCCGCCGCCACACCCGGCGACCAGCATGACGGCAGCAAACGTCACCGACGCGGTCTTGAACATGCGATGACGGCCGCTGGTGCCGACCTTTCCAGTAGTCATGGCGACGATGATCCGACCCGAGATTGGAATCTCGTTGGACGATCGCGGAGCGGGCTACCAACGCGCATCGTGAGTCTCGTCATCCGCTGAGGTGTAGCCGGCGTGCTCGACGGCCGCGTGCACCAAGAGCCACAGCGGCCAGCTGACCGTCGACTCGCGAATGGCGTCGACGTGCCCGAGCCAGCGCCGCAACAGCCTCGCCAGTTCCTCGGGTTCGACGGAGGTCACCACCAGGCGGTGCTCGACCGGCGTGAGCCGCGCTCCGTGAGCGTCGTAGATCTCGGCGTCGGCAGCGAGTGCGGCGAGGACGTCGTCAAGGCTGCGGTAGAAACAGCAGTCGGGCGGCGCGCTGAGAACGAACGGTGCCGTCGGTCCCACTAGTCCCTCCCAACACACCCGGTCTCAGCTGCCGAGACCGGCGGCGACCTTCTGGTCCTGCTTGCCCGCCACGTCGAGGACGAATTCCGGTGGCACGGGATCTTCAGCGGCACTGTCGAATTCGAGGGTGACGAAGGCGGACCCCTGGGAGAACAGGAGGACGGTGACCGCCTTGGCTCCGTCGGGCGAGGTACCCGAGACCATCACCGAATCCGATCCGATCGACGCCGGAGCGGGTGTCCCACCGACGACCGACGAGCCCAGGGCGGCCGTGGCGCCCTTGAGTGCGGTAGCTGCGCCCGCGGCGTCGGGCAGCACCAGGATGGTGTCTCCGATTTCGCGGGTGTCGCCGCCGTTGGAGAAGACGGTCGCCACACCAGGCGCACCGTTGGGATTCATGGTGGGTTCCTGCGCGGTGAACGTGTCGCCCGGCGCCACGATGTCGGTTGCCGCGATGAGCAACTCGGCGTAGTCGGTGGACGCCGCCGACGCCGAACTCGACACCGACGCACTCGACGACGCACTCGAGGACGACGCTGGCAAGGAGGACGACGACGAGGACGACGAGCTGCTGCCGCAGCCAGCCGTCAGCAAGGTGGCGGCCGCGCCGACGGCCAGCGCCGTCATGGGGGTGATCTTCACGCGTCTTCTCCTTCGAGGTTCGGTGGCATGCAATGCCCGGCGACGGTAGGGCCGCCGAATTGGAACGCCGTTGGAGCCGACCGGCAATTCCCGGCAACAACGCCGTTCAGCTGGCAAATCGCGCCGAACGCGGGATGATCATGATCACGGCGACTGACGGAAGGGGACGCGGTCCGCGTGGAGTATCGAATTCTCGGTCCATTAGAGGTGCTGCGCGACGGACACCACCTCAACCTGGGAGGGCCGCGCCAACGCGCCGTGCTGGCTGCGCTGCTGGTGGCCGGGGGTCGCGCCGTGTCGGTCGACGCTCTGACCGAGCACGTGTGGGGAGCGCACGTACCGCCCAAACCCTTGATTTCACTTCGTTCCTACCTCACCAATCTGAGGCGCATCCTCGGGGAGACGGCGCTGGCACGATCGCCCCTCGGCTACCACCTCGACACCCATGACGACCACGTCGACGCCGAACAGTTCGCCCGGTTGGTCGAAGCCGGTAGGCAATCGCTGGACATGGGCGACAACGCCGCGGCGCGATCGGCGCTCGCCGACGGCCTGGCGATGTGGCGCGGGACGCCGCTCGGCGAATTCCACCACCTCGACTTCGCGACCCCGGAACGTCATCGTCTGGAGACCCTGCGCTTCGACGCGACGGAGAGCTACTTCGAAGCCGCCCTACGCATGGGTGAGAGCGCGACCCTCGTCGAGGGGCTCGAGTGCGAACTGGCCGTCAACCCCCTTCGCGAGAAGCTCTGGGCGCAACTGATCTTGGCGCTGTACCGAGCCGGCCGACGCACCGACGCCCTGCGCGCGTACGGCAGAGTCCGCGACGTTCTCGACTCCGAGCTTGGCGTACTCCCCGGCGTCGAACTGGAACGACTTGCCGCTGCCGTGGCCAACGAATCCGACGCACTGCAGTGGCGGTCGCCCCTACTCGGCCGCGACGTCGGGCCGGTCCCCGAGCGCGGCAGTGAGCTTCACGGTCGGTCGGCCGAGGTGCGCCGGTTGACCGATTCGTTGACCGCGTCGGCCGCCGGTCGCGGTGGGGTCGTCGTGGTGCGCGGCGAAAGCGGGATGGGCAAGACGGCGATCGCTCGACACGTCACCGGATTGGCAGTGCAGGCGGGATTGGCGACGGTATGGGCCGGCCACGCGGCAGAGCAGCGCCGTCCCCCGTCATGGGCGTGGGCGCACGCCCTGCGGGGGCTGGCGGGACAGCTTCCTGCCGGCGTGCGGCACCCGAGTGTCCCACTTCCCCACTGGTGGAGCGGGGCGGCTGAGGACCTCGGGGGCGACGATGCCTCTGGCCCTGCAGGTTTCGACGCCGTCGAAGCCACGGCGTCGGCGCTGGCCGAGTTGGCCGCAGCCCGTCCTGCCGTGATCGTGCTGGATGACCTTCAGCGCGCCGACCGGTTCACCCAAGAGGTGCTGGAACATCTCGTGTCGGCCGCTCGGTGCACGCCCCTGCTGGTCGTGGCGACCTGGCAGGACGGAGGCGCCGACGGCCCGAGCGCGCGGACCTTCGAGCGCATCGTGCACCGCACCGACGTCGAGGTCGTCAAATTGCGTGGGCTGGACGTCGGCGCCACGGCGCGACTCATTGCAGACGCCAGTGGGGTCACACCGGGCGACGGACTGGTGACGAGCATTCACGCCCGCACCGGGGGCAACCCCTTCTACGCCCGCGAACTCGTTCGATTGCTGGCGGACAACGGCCGTCTGCAGGATTTCGACTCGGGCATCGACGCCGGGGCCGACGTCCCGGAGGCCGTCAGTGGCGTCATCCGCCGACGGATGTCCCGACTGCCGCACTCGACCAGGGCGCTGCTTCGCGTGGCCGCCGTGATCGGCACCGAATTCAGCGCCACGCGGTTGGCAACGGTGACGACGACCTCGGCCGTCGAGACCACGAACGACCTCATCCCGGCCAGCGACGCCGGCCTCGTCGTGCCAATACCCAGTCAACAGAATGGCTTTCGGTTCAGTCACGGACTGGTGCGCGACGCCGTGGCAGCGGAGACCACCGGCGTCGACCGCGAAGTCCTCCACGCCGCCATCGCCCGCGCGTACGCCCGGGAGGTCGGTGAGACCGCGTCTCAGGACGCCGTCGACGGCGCGCACCACGCACGCCAGGCGGCCTCGGAACTCGACGCTGACACCGCGCTGCTCCTGTTCGATCGAGCACGCGCCGATGCCTGGTCGCGTTCGGCCTATCGGGAAGTTGCCGAACTCGATCGCCACGCCCTGGCGGCGTGTGCCCGGTTGCCAGCCGGCAGCGACCGTTTCGATCGCGAGGTGAGCCTGCAACTGCAGCTAGCCTCGGTCGAGGCCGTGGTGAGCGGGCAGAGCTCGGCCAAGGTCCTCAACGACATGCGGCAATCCTCGAGCGCAGCCCACGAGGCACTTCAATCCACGGCGGCGGTGGCGATGGGTTGCCTCGAGGCGTGCGGAACGGGTCGCCTCCACGATGCCGCCGTGCTCTCCGACAGCCTCGTCGAGTTCTTCACGGCGACCGGTGACCCGATTGCCGGGGCGGCCGGCTTCTACGTCCGGGCGTTCATTCAATTCATGCGAGGCACGCTGGACTCGGCGGTCGCGTCGGTGCGCGAGATGCAATCGGCGGTTCCGCCCGTCGACCCCAAGGCCTATGGCGCGTTGGCGTCCTTCGAGGTGCTCGCCTACGCCGTCGACGCCCACTCGAGCGCGCTTCGGGGAGACGTGGGTGCCGCCCGGGCCATTCTTGGGCGGGGAATCGCGCTGGGAACGGAGCGGGACGACGTGTTCGGCACGGCCGTGTTGCGCGTCGCCGACGTCCAGATGTCGGCAATGATCGGCGATCCCGACGACGTGGCGCCGCGCGCAGCGGACGTGGTGACACTGCTCAGCGAACTGGGAATCGAACAGTTCATCGGCGGGGCCCGTCTGATCCATGGCTGGGCCCTGGCCGTCGGTCCCGAATGCCGTGACACCGTCGACGAGATGCACGCGGCGATGGCACTACACGGGCAGGGAGGCCGACGAATCTTCTCGCCCCTCTACTACGCGTTGTTGTCCGACGCCACCGCGGCCCACCGAGAGATAGACGACGCGCGAACATGCCTCACGCGGGCCGAACAGACTGCCGCGGCCACCGGCGAACGCGTCTGGGACGCCCAGTTGTCGGCACGGCGTCTGCGGCTCGTCGCCCGAGCAGCGCGAAGGTAGGGCACCACGGGCGCGACGCCGGTTTTCGAGCCGACCAATGACCGGACTTGTGGCGTAACGGTGACGGTTGCCGACGTGCAGGACGACGGGAGCGCCCCCTTCGACGTCGCGGTCGGCGAACGACCGAAGTGAACCCCTCGACCCCAAATCCTCGCCTCGCATGTCAGCCGTCGTCGAATTTCCGTCCGCGAGAAGCGATTTGACTGTCGCGCACGGTGAACCCCGCTCGGACGCCGAGCACGGGCATCGGTCACCAGCGGCGTCACGCACCGCGGTCGCGGCGTGCGATCGGAGTACGTCGGCTGTGGCGACCAGCTGACGCCCAGAAACCACACAGGTGACGCCGTTACGTTCCGAAACGTAAATCGACGCGCACACGGACGTCTGGCAACGTCCCGCCGCGTCGAGCTGGCTCGTCGGGAGGTGGCGTCGCATGTTCAACACCCGAACGCAGGCGGGTGCCACGCCCGAGAATCTGCTCGACTTCGTCGACCAAGCCCTGTTCCTCGGGTTGCGCGCAACCGGTCAGGCCGCGGTGACGCAAATCGTCTGGGTGTACGAACACGAGATCGGACTCGACGGGGTGCGGCGCTTTCACCGCGACATGGGTTACGGCATGGCGGGCCGGCTCGTCGAGCCCTCAGTCATACCCTTCGGCCGTCACCGCTGGGTCACGTCGGTGGGACCGGCCGCACCCTTGCACATCGCGCCTCGACCGCGTTCCCGAGCCGAGCTCAGCGACTGGATCGACGAATGCGCTCAGCGTCCGATCGATCCCCAATTCGGACCGTCCTGGCACATGAGCGTCCTGCCGATGACCGACGGTGCGACAGCGGTGAGTTTGGTGGGGTCACACTGCGTGGCCGACGGTGGCGGGGCCCTGCTGACCGTCTACGAGGCCGTCCTGGGAACGCGCCGGAACCTGGGCTATCCGCCGCCGCGCTCTCGCAGTTGGTTCCGGGCGGTGGCCGCAGATCTGCGCCAGACCGTGCGCGACGTTCCCGAACTCGTCCGCACCGTAGCCGCCGCCGCCCGTTTCCTGTGGCGCCATCGAAAGAACCCGTCGACGGCGGACACGACCACGCCGAGGGTGTTCACGGACGCGCAGGCAGATGCGGCGGTGACCGCTCCTGCGGTCGCGGTGATCATTCCGATCGAGCAGTGGGACGCACGGGCGGCCGCCCTCAGTGGCAACAGCCATGCCATGCTCGCGGCGCTGTGCGCCAGGCTGGCCGTGCACCAGGGACGCGGACTGGCCGATGACGGAACGGTCGGACTCATCGTCCCCATCAACGACCGCACGTTGGACGACACCCGGGCCAACGCCGTGAAACTGGCCTACCTGCGCGTCGACCCGAAGAACGTCACGACCGATCTGGGTGACACGCGCACGGCAATTCGAGATGCGCTCAAGGTGATGCGCGAAGGACCCGACGAGGCCCTCGCCCTGCTGCCGCTGACGCCGTTCATCCCCAAGGCCGCCGTGCGACGCACCGCCGATCTGGCGTTCGGGTTCACCTCCGAGCCCGTATCGTGCTCGAACGTCGGTGACCTCCCCGACGACGTGACCCGCCTCGACGGAACACCGGCCGACGTGGTGATCATGCGCGGGGTCGACCAACACGTCACCCGCCGTGTGCTCGAGGAGCGCCGCGGGATTCTCACCGTCGTGAGTGGCCGGCTCGCCGGGAAGGTCAGCATGACCGTCGTCGGATACCAACCCGGTGCAGCCAACACCAAGGAATGGCTACGGGCGACGATCAGTGCCTCTCTCGACGAGCTCGGCCTCACCGGCACGCTCGTGTGATCGTCGACGGCGGTTCTCGTCCAACGCCGTCCAGGTGCGGATCGCGGCGACGAACTCGTCGGGCGCGTCGGACTCCACGTACGTGCCGGCCCCCTTCACGATCACGGTCTCGTGCTTGGGAAAGACCTCCTGCAGCCGCTCCCGCTCCTGACTGCGGAAGGCGATGTCGGCGTCACCCCAGATGATTAGCGTGGGCAGGTGGGCGAGGCTGACCAAGCCCGACTCCACCTCCGCCAAGAAGGCCCGGCTTCCGAGGGTCCGACCGGGCAGCACGGCACAGGCCTGTCGTCGCTCGGCGGTGTCGAGTGCGTGCCGGTAGTGGGACATCTCGGCGGCGGTCGGCTTCCTCCGTTGGTGCCCGGTGGGGATGAAGGCGTTGACGAGCAGGTTGAACTGCCGCACCAGGACGCGCATGGGCAGCCCTCCGACGATGCGGGCGAAGGCCTCGAAGTGAAGGATTCCGTTGACCGGCCAGGCCCACGTGTTCACCAGGACGAACCGGTCGAAGACGCCGGGGCGGCGCAGCGCGGCGGCGAGGCCGATCGGTCCACCCCAGTCCTGCCCGACCAGAGTGACCCCGCTCAGACCGAGGGCGTCGATGAACCCGGTGACGACGTCGGCGTGCTCCTCGGGCAGGTAGCGGTAGCCGGGCCTCGCGGTGGACAGCCCGAAGCCCGGGTAGTCCAGGGCGATGCAGCGGAACTCGCCGCGAAGCGCGGAGATCACCTCGCGCCAAAGGAACGACCACGTCGGATTGCCATGTAGCAGAACAAGTGTGGGTCCTGCCCCTTCGTCCACGTAGTGCACGGTGTGTCCGTCGACCTCGATGAAATGACTCTCGAAGGGAAACAGTTCGTCGTCGACCCACGTGGGTCGGATGCCGTTGGTGGTGTCGGTCATCTGCCGCGCCTCCTGGCTCAGTCTCGAGGTGTGCTTGAATATCTCATGCGAGCTTGAGAAACTCAAGCGATGGGAGACTGTGATGCGTAGCTACGGCCAGTACTGCGGGCTCGCCCGCTCTCTCGAGGTCGTCGGGGACAGGTGGAACCTGCTGATCGTCCGTGAGCTCCTTGACGGTCCGGCGCGCTACCGCGATCTGGTCGACGGCCTCCCCGGTATCGCGACGAACATGCTCGTCGACCGCCTCCGTGACCTCGAGACCTCCGGCGTCGTCGAGCGGCGACTGACCGACAAGGGCAGTGTCGTCGCCTACGCCCTGACGCCCTGGGGTGCGGAGCTCCGGCAGCCGATCGAGAGCCTCATCCGCTGGTCCACCCCGCTGATGGTGCGAGGCCCCGAGGGCGACGCGTTCCGCCCCGAGTGGCTCGCCCTCGCCGTTCCGGCACTGCTTCAAAGACGTTCCAAGACAAGGCGTTCAGCCACGATCGGTCTTGCCTTGGGCGGCGAGGCTCTCCTTCAGCTTCGCGCCACGCGGTCCGGGGTCGAGGTCGGTTCCCCCGACGGCCGGGACCTCGACGCCACCGTCCGGGCGGACCCCATGTGCGTCCTCGGGCTGGCCGCCGGTGCGCTCTCGCTGGACGACGCCCGCGCGCTCGGACTGGTGGCGGTCGACGGAGACGAGTTGGTCGTGCGCGCCGTCTTCGCAGCGTGACTCGACCTCGTCGGACGGTCGCGGTAGACCCCGGGCGGCTCAGTCGCTCTGCCCGTTGCGGTCGTCGATACTGAGCCAATGCCGAAGAGCTTCGTGCCCCCGGAGGAGTACTACGCGCAGCTCGCCCGAGTGCGCCAAGGCGCCGGGGCGCTGATCACCACTCCTGACGGGCGGGTCGTCATGTACGACGTGACCTACCGTGACTATCTCGAATTGCCCGGTGGCGCCGTCGAAGTCGGCGAGTCACCACCGGCGGCGTGCGTCCGCGAATGCCGCGAAGAACTGGGCGTCGACGTCTCGGTCGGGCGGCTGCTGGTGCTGGAACACCAGACCGACGGCGGCGACCGGGGCGACTCCGTCATGTTCGTCTACGACGGCGGCGTCGTCGAGGCGGTCGACCTCGGCGACGTGCCCGCAGCCGAGGAGGGCCGCGGGGTCGTCCTCGTCGATCCGCTGGACCTGGATCGCGTCACGATCTCGCGGCTGGCCAACAGAATTCGCTGCGCACTGACCGCTCGCGCCACCGGGAGCGTCGTCGAGGCGGTCGACGGGCAGACCCGATAGGGACCTAGAGCCCGATCATCGTCTCGAGCCACCCGCGGGCGAAGTAGACGACGAACCCGGCGGTCACGACCCACAGCAGCGGGCTGATCTCGCGAACCTTGCCCGTGGCGGACCGCGTCACCACCCACGCGATGAAGCCGATCCCGATGCCGTTGGCGATCGAGTAGGTGAACGGCATCGCGGCAACGGTGAGCACCACCGGCATGGCGACTGAGAACTCGGAGACGTCGATGTGACGCAGCTGCGAGACCATCATCACGCCGACGACCACCAGCGCGGCGGCGGCCACCTCCGTCGGCACGATCGACGCGAGCGGCGAGATGAACATCGCGGCCAGGAAGAGCACGCCGGTGACGACGTTGGCCAGGCCGGTGCGCGCGCCTTCCTCGACGCCCGCGCCGGACTCGATGAAGACGGTGTTCGACGACGCCGACGTCGCGCCGCCGACGGCCGCACCGGCACCCTCGACGATCAGCGACGCCTTCAGCCGAGGAAAGTTGCCCCTCTCGTCGGACAGCCCGGCCTCGCGCGACAGCCCGGTGAGCGTGCCCATGGCGTCGAAGAAGTTCGCGAATACCAGAGTGAAGACCAGCATCACGGCGGCCAGGACGCCGATGCGGCCGAAGCTGTCGAGAGTGAACGCGCCGACGAGCGACAGGTCCGGCAGTGCGAACGGCGACCCCGACAGCGTCGGCACCGACAGGCTCCACCCACCGGGCTTGTCGACCGCCGAGCCCAAGTGCCAGATGGCCTCGATGACGACGGCGACCACCGTGCCCGCGACGAGGCCGATCAGGAAGCCGCCGCGCACCTTTCGGACCACCAGCACGCCGGTCAGCAGCAGGGTGAACACGAACACCAGGACGGGCACGGTGCTGATCGATCCGGCGCCGCCGCTGCCCAGCCCGACCGGTGGGGACGGTACGCCGGTGGCTCCGACGAAGCCCGCGTCGACCAGACCGATGAACAGGATGAACAACCCGATGCCGGCGGTGATCGCGAGCTTGAGTTCCATTGGCACGGCGTCGAACACCAGCCGACGCAGTCCGGTCGCCGCCAGGATCACGATGATGACGCCGTTGATGACGACCAGGCCCATCGCCTCGGGCCAGGTGACCGAGCCGACGACCGTCGTCGCGAGGAACGAGTTGATGCCGAGGCCGGCCGCAAAGGCGAAGGGCAGCCGTGCGATGACGCCGAACAGGATCGTCATGACGCCCGCCGCCAGCGACGTGGTGGCCGACACCTGCGCGAAGTCGAGCCGGTTGCCTGCCACGTCCGCGGCGCTGGACAGGATGATCGGGTTCAGCACGATGATGTAGGCCATCGCAATGAACGTGACCAGTCCACCGCGGATTTCTGTGCCGACCGTCGACTGCCGTGCGGTGATCTCGAAGAAGCGGTCGAGACGGTTCACGGGTTGCTTGTCCTCCACGCCGACGACCCTAGAGGCGTGCGTCGGATACTTCTCTGTTTTGCCGGGCCGGTGACAGGGACGGTCAACTCGCATCCTTTGCGTCTCTATACGCCTTCGTCCGCGAACCGACGGATTGTTGGCCCCCGGTAACCGAACCCGTCGACGATCTCGTCGCGCCTACCACTACCGCCTTAGCGCGGCTTGAGTGAGCAACTCGTCGGGGGGACGTCCGTCGCTGCCGTCGAGACATTCGAACCCTCTCGTGCCGACGTTGGACCCGTCGATGAGGTTCCGCCGGACCGACGAGTAGTTCACTAACATTGCGCCACGGGCAGGTCCGGTTCCGGTCCCTGGTCGATTCGCCCCATGGCTCGTGAGTGGGAAGGTCCGGTGATGCGCCCCTTCAGCCAAAGCGAGCGGGACGCCGCTCGTCGTCACCTCTTCGATGGGCCGTCGCAATTCAGTGCGTCGTGGTCGGCAGGTCGGCTTATCGTCGCCGCACCGGAATTCGACGACGACACTCGCATTCACACCGTCAGCGCGTTGGCTGACGGCGCGTTGGAGTTGTTGTGCCTGACCACCTTGAGTTCGGTGAGTCTGATCCCCTTCAGGCCGTGGTCGCAGCACCGTCGGAGGTGAACGCGTGGCGGTGGCAGTGGTGTTTCGCAGAGCTCGCCGTCGTACGTTGCGATTTCTCGGCGGCAATCCTGGAGACCGTGGATGAGTTCGTGCTGTTCGGCGGCGATCGCGAGTCGGTCCAGAGGGCGCTAGGTCAGACGGTGGAGGATGTGCGGGCCGAGTTCTTCACCTACGCCGAGGAAATGAAGGGTCCGTGCCGACATCTCCCGCGGATAGCCGAGCAATACAGCTGAACGCTTGGGCCGAACGCAGAACCCTCGTCGAGGGGTGTCCTGCGAGGTCTAGCGTGGGTGGAATGGGTTTGTTCAGCCACGAGGAGTTCCAGAGCCCGGCCGACGGCGCTGGTGACGGAGTCGTCGAGAGGGCTCGCGCTGCTGATGTGGACGAATTCGGGGCGGATGAACCCGTGGTGGTCGGTCCGGGGTCGCCTCCCGAAGATGGTTCGTGCGGCCAGTTCGCCGTGCAGTTCCACTTGTCGACGTCGATGCTGGTCGGGTTGACCCGTATTGCCGAAACACGTGGGGTGAGCGTGCCGGAGGTCTGCCGGCAGGTGATCGGGGTGTTCGTTGCCCAGCAGGAGGGCGAGTTGAGGGCTTTGCTCACTGCCGAGGTCGAGGTGGCTGAGTACCGACCGAGTTTGGGTCACTCGTAGCCGCTGCCAATCCTGGCCGGATTCTACGAACCCGACGGACACGTCCACCGCCAACGCGAGTCGTCGTACGGGTGAAGAGGTGGGCCGGGTGTCGCCGGGGGTTCGCTCGTCCGCAACCCACCAAACACAAAGGCCACGACCTCTTTCGAGATCGTGGCCTTCGTGCCTGGAGTTCGTCGAACTCCTCATTGTGGGCGAAGGGGGACTTGAACCCCCACGTCCCGAAGGACACTGGCACCTGAAGCCAGCGCGTCTGCCATTCCGCCACTCGCCCCAACAACCGGGTGAGACTATCACGCTCTCGGGCCGGTCTCCCAACCGCGCAGCTTGGCCCGTGTGCACCGTCGTGGACGTCTCTGACCAGCCTCGATCTGATTACCGGTGTCTCTCGGTGACGTTCTGACGCCGATGGCCGATACCATGCCAAGAGGAATCGACACCCGCGACACGCAGGTCCCGTACTGCGTCGAGCGCGGCATCACGACGAACAGCGAGGCAGGCGGTGACATGGGACTCGTCGACCGCTTCGAGCGCAAGCTCGAGGCAACCGTCGGTGACACCTTTGCGCGCGTGTTCGGCGGAAGCATCGTCCCGCAGGAGGTCGAGGCCATCCTCCAGCGCGAAGCCGACGCCGGAGCGCGCGAAGTCGGCGGCGGCCGAATTTTGGCCCCAAACGACTACGTCATTACCCTCAGTGCATCCGACTTTCACAAGGTCCGCGCCGACCCCGACCTCACACCGACGACATTCGCCCGATACCTGGAGGGATACATCCGTGACCAAGGGTGGCAAACGTATGGTGATGTGGTCGTTGGATTCGAAGCGTCACCGCAGTTGCA
>Ga0209051_1000391_pt1 | contig 61391 bp, 51 predicted proteins | sample AraplaCvi_mMS_r2_2_FD_184286 | JGI IMG/M metagenome (GOLD analysis project Ga0209051, IMG submission 184286) | Arabidopsis root microbial communities from North Carolina, USA - plate scrape MF_Cvi_mMS_r2 (SPAdes) (version 2) | ecosystem: Host-associated > Plants > Roots > Endosphere | place...
CTGGCACAGACCGTCGACGACTACGAAGCGCTGCTGCCCTGGAACCTTGAACTCGGCGGCGCGTAGGCCGTCCTGCGCCGATCGGGTCCAACATCACGCGCAAGGGCGTGGTTTATTGACCGCTTACGGTGAATTCGCCAAGACCTTCGATTTAGGCCAGCTGGAAGATAGGGACGACAAAACGGTAGTGCGGCGTTGGAACGCTGGCGTTGACCACGGCGCCTGCCTCCCGAACTGGGGCGCGAAGGTGAATTCGATCCGCGGGGCGTCCATCGACTTCCCCGGGACCGACCATCGACGCCGGTTTCACCAAGCGATGCCGCTCGCCAACGGCAAGGTCGTCGAATATCAGAGCGCACTGGTGTCCATGCCCTATGTCGGTGATGGCGGGGTTCCGCAGGAGCATGAGGCCGCTGCGAGGCTGGCGGGGCGCCTGGGCTGGACCTGCAGCATCCACACCGAATGGTCCTGGTACGCCATCGGCAGCACGGCACTGGTACTGTTCAAGCGCTCCACGGCGCACCGAGCCATGCTGGACGCATGGGAGCACTCCTTCCAGCGCTGGGTCGTTGAAAGCCGCTCCAGACTCCTAAAGAGTGCCGGGTCAACACGCAGGAAGGTCATCGAAGACATCCTCGACGACCAGAATCTCCCACTGGACATCACTGATTTCGAGGACTGCCGCCAGCGGTATCTGAAAGAATTCGCACTCCACCTGTATGACGAGCGCGACCGGGGGATGGGACTGGTATTTAAACGCCTCATGGGGATGTGGGCCCAAGAGCAGCCAGCAGTTCGCTGACTGCCTTGTTGCGACTCCAGGCGGCCATCGACCGGGCCGGCAAGACAGGGTGTCCGCCGCGCTTTCGGTAATCGCACTGCTAGCGCGAGGCTTGGGAAGCCTCCTCGCTTGCTTGCAGATGGCCGACGCCAGCGATGATCTGCATTTGCGACGCGAAGTGCATTGCGCCGTCCCGGCCGCGGCCGCTGCAGCGACTTGCACTGCTAGCAACCACCAGATGACCAACAAACTGCACAGAGATTAAGCACAAGACAACTTCCGCGCTATCTCAGATGCACGTACAGCGTGGCGGTTCTCTCGTACGAGTTGGGCGCGAAGGCCACCAACGTTCCGTTGTAGCGCCGTGCGCGCTTCAGTACCGACCTACCCCGGCATGCGCTGGCCCTGCATAACCTCTGAAAATTTCCGCGAACCTCAGCAACCGCCGCCTGTGTATCCAGGCGATCAATCACTGGGAAATCAATCAATGCCACGCCGCCTCGAAAATCCGTGGCTATAGTGATCGGCGCGAGACTGTGATGACAGAATCTAGTCCTCGGACGACATGAAGCTCAGCCGATTTGTGGCCTTCATTGTCCTGCTCAATCGAGGCAAGCCAGAACCACGGCATCTTGCAACTGCATTGATGTCCAACATCATCCGGGTCGTCATCCTGGGGAGAAAGAAGGTCTCCGCAGGTGGTGCACTTGACATGGAATCTCCCGCATCGATCGCACTTGCCCACGTAGTGAACGAATGCGAGCTGCTTGGTTTCGTTGCGGGACGAAAGTGATGCGAGAGCAACCGCCATTTCAGGATAGCCGTCCCAAAAAACCCGTCCTCGGCTACATCGCGTGTTTGTGCACGCTGGCCAGGTTGAAGGATCGAAGTCTTCAAGTCGATCTAGCGGAAGTATGCGAAGAGAGATGCTCTCCTGTGCCCGACGATGGGCTGCCTTTGTATAGCCTGAGGGTGACACTAGATAGCCGTGCGTCGCAACAACATCATTCATCAGGCCCAAGAAGGCCTCCACGTCCGACACATCAATTCGTCGAGCTCGCTTCTTGGCATCCACGATGATTCGGCGACTGACATTGCTCTCATGACGTGAGTCGATCAGTACGTCGATCTGTCTGCTTCGCCCACTTATCTTGCCGAGGATATGGGCGTTAGGCGTAACACAGTAGTCTGTCGAGAGTTGATTCGCGATCAGGCGTGCAACCAGCCGTTCATACAGCTCCCAGGGGGGAAGTGACTGATTCATCTGAGATGCCAGGAAATATAGGAGCTACGTACTGATTTTGACCCGCCCCTTCAGCCATTGACAGTACTGACTCGGCAAGTCCGAAGTTAGAGGCTACCCGATCTCCTGCGACCGTAGGCGTCGACTCGCTGGCTCGCAATGCGTTGCTTCGGGAGGCTCGCCGCCATAGTCTCGGCGCCGAACGCAATATTTTCCAAACAATCCAGATGAAAGGAATAACGCCTTGATGTCAGATACTCATTTATGATTCTGACATCCATCAATCATGAAAACCTTACCCGAAGCCATCCTTGCACACGCCCATGGCTCTCCCGAAGGACATGTTCTTTCGCCCAAGGAGTTCCTTCATATGGGCAGCAGGGCGGCAGTCGACCAGACACTGTCGAGACTCGCGAAAGACGGGCTCCTCATTCGTGTGGACCGCGGCGCCTATGCCGTCCCCTTAAAGGGTCATAAAGCATCATCTGCCAAGAAAGTGATCGAATCGCTGGCGACGCTTTCAGGTGAGCTCATCGTGCTCGACGGTGCAGCGTCGGCAGCAGCCCTCGGCCTCGTCGAGCACGCGCCCATCGCACCGAGCTACATTACTTCGGGGCGATCCAGGGCCTTGGTACTGAGCCAAGACGAGGTGATCCTCAATCATGCACCCAGCTGGATGCTCGCGATGGGCGACAGTCCTGCCGGCATGGCCGTCAGGGCCGTGGCCTGGCTCGGGCCCGATAAGGCGGGCAAAACACTCGCCAAGATACGCCGCAAACTCTCCCCCCCGGACTGGCTAATGCTGGTCGCTTGCCGAGGCGCCCTGCCATCCTGGATGGCTCGCGCTATTGGTGTAGAGGCCGCAAAAGACTCGGGCTCGCGACCTCGCGCGCATCGTCGTCTTGCCATCCAGGAATCATCCCGACGACCCGAATCGGGCATACCGAATGGTGATGCAAGCTCGGCCGTCGAGATCGTAGTAAATCACTCGGCAGAGCGACCTGAGAGTCGCCAGCCCGCAAGATAGGCAATGAATCGAATGTCGCCCTACAAGTTTGTAGATCTATTTTCCGGATGCGGGGGACTTTCCCTTGGCCTGGCAATGGCTGGCCTGGAAGGCCAGTTTGCCGTCGAGCGCGATGCAATGGCCTTCGAGACGTTCTCAGCGAATTTCCTCAGCGAGCGCAAGCTACCCATTGTGAAATTCAACTGGCCAACGTGGCTTGAGCAAAGAGCCTGGCCAATTGACGAATTGCTCGCCCAGCATCCAAGCGAACTGCAAGGGCTCGAGGGAGTTGTCGAGGTGCTAGCAGGGGGGCCGCCATGCCAAGGCTTCAGCTTTGCCGGCCGACGTAACGAGTTGGACCCCAGGAATCAGCTTTTCGAGAAATATGTCGAAGTGGTAAAGGTGATCAAGCCTTCCGCGGTGGTACTCGAGAACGTGCCAGGCATGAAGGTCGCCCATTCGAAGAAAGGCGCACCGAGTGAAAGCGGAGACGACCCCGCCGAGTCCTACTATGAGAAGCTGAAAAGAAGCTTGGAAAGTATTGGCTACGAAGTCCATGGCGAATTGGTCGACGCATCGCGGTTCGGTGTTCCCCAAAAGAGAACTCGGCTGATCGTCATCGGCTTGCGGAAGGACATCGCTAACTCGCTCAAGGACGGTGCCGCGCAAGCCTTCACGGTCTTGGAGAGCATACGGGTCACGCAGTTGGAACAACTGGGCCTACCGGAAATGGTTCCTGCACACGAAGCCCTGTCCGACCTGACGATAAAGCGACATCTCAAGAAGCCGTGCGTCGACCCGTACTCCCCGAACGGGTTCGAGGAAATCGAGTACGACAAGCCCCAGTCGGAATACCAGAAACTGATGCACAAGGATTGCCGCAAGGACGCAATGGACAGCATGAGGCTGGCGCGTCACGGCGATCAGGTCCGAGAGCGGTTCGCACAGATCCTCAAGGAATGTCCGCGGGGCGTCCGCATGAACGAGGCCAATCGCAAGCAATACAGCACCAAGAAGCACCGCATCTTTCCGATGGATCCGTGGGGTCTTGCCCCCACAATCACCACGTTGCCCGACGACGTCCTGCATTACTCCGAACCCAGGATCCTTACAGTCCGGGAGAGCGCTCGACTGCAGTCGTTTCCCGATTGGTTTCGCTTCCGCGGCAAGTTCACCACGGGTGGCCATCGCAGGACCAAGGAATGCCCTCGCTATACCCAGGTGGGCAATGCGGTACCTCCACTATTGGCGCGAGCCATTGGGCTTGCGATCAGGGCCATCCTCGACACTGCGAAGAATAGCCAGGGAAAAATGCCTGCTGCGGGCAGTTGCGAGAGAGTCGAAATCGAGGAAGCGGCCGTCGCCTAGGAATACATGCCAAGGAGAAGGAATGAACGAACAGCAGGGCCCGAGGCCCTCGTTTCCCCGAGGACTGGTGGACTGGGCGGGACACCATTCTGGTGGGGTCAAGCGGCTCTTCGACAGCAATAGTGGCCGCCCAGCAAAGGAACTGCTGAAGACCAACTTGCTGTTACGGCTGGAGGGCTGGGCCAGCTCCCTCGCCGAAGGCGATCCAACTTGCCCAAGGGTAGTTCTTCTCGTTGGCGGGCCAGGCAACGGCAAGACAGAAGCCATCGAGTCGACGATCCGTTGGCTGGACGCCAGCTTGCAATGCGACGGCCGCCTGATTGGAGAACTGTCTCGTTCCTTCCACCGTATCGGTGGGATCCCGCGAGTAGTTCGTGTCGACGCGGGGGCCTTGGCGACCCCTCCCCGCGAACTTCACCTAGACATTGTCCAGGATGCATCTGCTACGGTTGGCCGAGAAGGCGTGCCTGCTGCCAACCTGCTCATCGAGGAGCTCGACGGCTCGATAGGACATGATGTCCCCCGGGTCTACCTGTGTTGCGTCAACCGTGGCATCCTGGATGACGCATTGATACACGCCCTAGATAACGGGCTGGACGCCTCCAGGAGGATTCTCGAGGCCATTACTCGCGCAGTAAGCCTCTCGGCCGACGCTCCTTCCTGTTGGCCCCTCGCAGGCTTCCCAGGGGTTGCAGTCTGGCCAATGGATGCGGAATCGTTGCTCGTGAGCCCGACCGGAGCAACAACATCTCCGGCCGAAACGCTTCTCCGCCAAGCGACGGAGTCGACCGCATGGTCCCCGTATGGCTCCTGCGCTGCTGGCGAGAGATGCCCCTTCTGCTATAGCCAATCGATCTTGTCGCGGGACGGACCGCGGGACGCGCTGCTTCGAATCCTTCGGTGGAACGAACTAGGAAGCGGCAAGCGCTGGAGCTTCCGGGACCTATTTTCGCTGGCCTCCTATTTGCTGTCAGGGCATCTCCCAGCCCGGGACGAGCATCACGGGGATCCGTGCGCATGGGCAGCGAGGCTGGTCGAGCTGGACAAGGGACTGTCGAACGCAAAGCGTCCGTCCAGGCAAGCGATGACCGCCTCGTTCCGACTGGCGACAGCAAGCTACCAGCACGCACTTTTCCATCGATGGGACCGGGAAGTCGCTTCGGCATTGCGCAAGGACCTCAAGGAACTGGGGCTGGAGGAAGACAGCACCTTGATGGGCTTGCAGCACTTCCTGCATGAGCGCCGTGCCACTTACCTGCCAGCAACCATCGCCCCACTCTTGGAGGGACTCGTGGACCTGCTCGATCCCGCCCTGGCAAGTTCAGATAGCGAGGTCGCTGTCAGTGCGCGCACGACGGTCATGCTGCGTGACATCGATATCCGCTTCAGCAGGTCCATACAAGAAGGGATTGAGTTCGTGCGGAGGTATCAGGTGCTCTCTGTGATGGAGCTTGACCTGTTGAAGAAGCTCGCCCATTCGGACGACCACCTTTCCCGGCCGGAAGTGCGTCGCAAGAGGCCAGCAGTGGCAACCCGCGTGCAGCAACTGCTTCGCGACTTCGCAGGGAGGCTCGTGCGCCGGAGCATATGCACGCGCTGCGCCATAGTGCCGGACGCGAGAATACTTGGCGCGTTCCAGCAGGTGGTCGAAGATGAAAGGAACCATAGGCTCTACGAGGTCGCCGATCAGGTCGAGCGCCTCCTCAATAGCGGACCGGACTTCGAGGTGTCCTTGACGACGACGTTTGGTCAACCACTCCCCCCCTCCCAGCGACAGGCGACGCTGGTTGTACCTAGCCAGCATATCGGTGTACCTCCTCGCCGGAGCACCGGCAGACCACACTCGCCGATTTGCTTCCTCGAGGTTGGCAGTGGCCGATCGATCCAGTCCATCGCCTTGACCTACGATCTGTTCAAGGCAGTCAAGGAGCTTGAGCGGGGATTGTCCCCGGCGTCCTTGCCAAGGACTGTGGTAGCCCTTCTGGACACCACGCGCGCCCGTCTGGCGGGGCCAATCGTCCGCGATACCGAGATCCTTCGGCGCTCCAAGATGCGAATCGGCACAGACGGCACAGTGATAGTCAGGTCCTGGGATGGCTTCGTGGTCAGGACGGAAGAGGCCCGCTCATGACGCTTGCAGAATTCAGGACCGCTCCTTGGCGCACGTCCCATCCAAGCTATGTCGGATCAGCGCTAGCGATCAGCCCAGCACCTGAATATGCGAGCTCCGAGGTTCTGGTTTCCGCCCTGTACCGCACCGTCGGCTTCGGGACGCTGAGCGAAGGCGGAGTTCCCCAGGCTGGCAAGGACCACGACAAGCTCGTGCAGAAGCTTCGCGAAAAGCGGCGTCCATCACCTGCGGGCGCCCTGGTCTCGGCTGAGACATGGAACACGGTAGTTCATGGAATCCTTGAGAGCCCGAAGCTGCCCAACCAGTCTTCCAAGCGGTTTCTGCAGGTATCACCTCTCGTGCCAGGCTTGGCGATATTTTCTGGCTCGGCTCGACTGAGCGGCAATTCGTGGCCTGCGGGAAGCCTGATTCGGCGAATGGTCTGGCTGGGAGCCAGGGACAACGCCGCGGCGAAAGCACTGTGGACCGAATTATTCGCCGCGCTGGACGTTGACGACGGTGACGACGTCTTTGCGCGCTGGCTCAAGCAGGAAACCGAAGCATGGACGGCACCGTCGCCGGATTGGGAGATCGCCTTCCCTTCCCGCGATGAGTCCGCAGTCCTGGCCACGGCGGACTTCAAGGACCTCCAGTTCCCGGCAAGGCAATTCACGAAGGACCTCAGGTCCGTCATCGCGGCAAAGGATACGATGACGCGGCGCCAATGGATTAGCCTTCTGGAGGCAGTCATCCGACTGGCCGCCGTGACCCACGTAGCGTGGTTGTGCGATGTGCAGTCGAGGATCTGGCGGAATGTCAGGGAGGCAATTGGTGAGCCGTCGACGAACGGCACAAGTCCGGTTACCTCCATCTTCCCGGAAGCCCCGCAGTACATGACCTATGGTGGCAAGGCGCTAATGGTCTTCAAGGATCTGGCGTCTGGCTACTTGCAGGCCCGCCTTGGCATCAACGCGGTCCTGTGGTCGCTGAAGGAGATTGGCGAACCGTATTCAGCCTCCCTTTCCGCAAGCGACGACGTGGGAGCCTTTTGCGATCACTTGCGCAAGAACCGAGAAGCGCTAGCGCGTGCCGGGATCAAGCAAACCATCGCCGATGTCCTGGAAAGCGAGGCCCGGGCATTGTTGTGCAAGAAGGGGATCGGCTCGAACCTGATGGAGTTCGCCCGCCATTGTCTTGGTCAGCGACAGACGGCCAGCCCACTGCTTCGCGGATATGACCAAGGCTACGTGCTGAGGAAGAAGGGAAGCAGTCCCTCCAGTCCATGGGTTGTATCGCTCGGGCCTGTTTCGGTCCTAGCACTCACGCATTGCGCGTTGGCTGGACTGGGGGGACCTAGGTCGATCCAGCGACTGGTCCAGCATCTCGCAGCCTACGGGGTCGCCGTCGACCGCAACGACATTGCCGGGAGCGATCTCGGCCATCAATTGAGGATGCTCGGCCTCGTGCTGGACAGCCCTGACGCTGAGAGCGGAATGCTGCTCCTGCCGCCGTTCCCGACAGGCGGCACTCCAAATCACGAAACCACGCACGAATGAAGAATCTCGCCGAAACGCTTGCCGAGTACATCCGCGGCAAGGTCATGGATACAACGTCGGGGCGTGGGGGCGCACGGCTGGAGACTCGATTCATTTTCCATGGACCACCGTTGGCCCTTCTTCACCCCGTCTATGAATCCTTGGTTGCAGAAGGCGGCATCGGCATCAGGAATGCCGACGGCGTTTCCCTGATACTCCCGGTGCTCCTGCAGGCATCGTCAAGCACGACAAGGGCCCAGAACCCCGCAATCGGACATTCGGGCCTTTGCGATGAAGGCCATCTATTGCACCTGCGCAATGACCCACATAGCCCGAGCTTCGTAGCACTTGTGCCGCCAGGCCTGCACCATAACAAGTCCGTCGCTTCGACGACTGACGAGTTCGGCGTTGGCGCGCAGAGCAATACAAGCCATGCCCCGTTCGACGACTGGTGGAACGATGAGTTCATCCAGTGGCTGCTCACCAAGGCCTTGGAAGGCATCGGCCTCGCCGGTGACGCCCTTCGGGAAGCCCGTGACCTCGCCAAGCTTGCAGCAGAGGCTGTCGACGACGTGGAGGGTAGCGACGGGACGCGGAATGCCGCGTGGCTCTTGCTGTCGCGCCTCTTTTCGATTCCATCCGCCGGTCTTGCCTTGACCCCCTGGCAGTCTGCTGCACTTGCGTGCGGCATGCCATCCAGCCTGGCCCACCTTTCGGCGAAGGTGCTCCACGACGTCCTCGGGCAGCTGGCGGCGATACTTGCCGATGGTTTTGGAGCCGGCATCGCGCAACTAAGGCAAGGGACGCCTAGCGAGGTCGGCGAGGCGTTGGATCAATTCCTGGCCCACCTGCGTGACCGGTGCAACGTGCCGACTGCATTCGAGCGAGCAACCCCCGCGTTCTACTTGCCCGACGGCGGGAGACAGGTAGAGCCCCCTCCGCCTTGGTGGAAGACCCTGACAGCGGAAATCTGGCTCGAGCTGATGGCTGAGGAGCCCGTGGAGACTGGGGACTTGCACATCGAGTGCACGAATCCCATCTTCCCCGTGGGACGAGGCATGCCCGCGATTGTTCGAGGGAACGTCGCGCTATCGATTTCCGCGGGTGGCAAGGCCAGCCTGGCGGGTATCGTCTTGGAGCGTAGTTCGGGAAGCGTCCGCACCAAGCAAGTAGTCGAGCTCGCGCCCGGGGCGGACGGCACGTTCGTACATCAGGACGACCAAATTCCAGCCCACAAGGCACCGCTCGCATACAAGGCGGCGGCCCAGGGCTTCAAGACGGCCTCGCTCAAGGTCATCTCGCTTGAAGATTGGTCGCCCGGCATCCTGGTTTGCTGTCGCGTGGCGAGCAAGCTCTCGCCACCAAGGAAGCCCGCACGCAGGACTGCCGCTGGCCCGGAGCTCGAGACGACATTGCTGCTACCGGGAGCCGGGCGATATGAGCTGGTCGTGTTCGTTTCGCCAGATGTTTGCATCGAGCGCGTGACTGGCACCGCCGACGACGCAACCGAGGTTGACGAGGGGCAAGTCGAGTTGAAGGCCGTTCCCGTCAAAGACGACGAGTACCAAGTCGAGATCGAAGCGGATGCCAAGTACCAGGTGGACATCCGCTATCGCTGGGCTGGCCAAGCGGACACAGAGACGTGCCGCGTATACGTAGCTTGCACAGACACTGTAGAGGAAGGTTGCCGTAGTGAATTCGAGCGCCTCATCAAGCTCAACCGAAAACATCTGGAGCGCTTCGACGGCAAGTCTGTCGTCCAGTTGGACAGGCATGCTCGGATATCCAGCCTCCAGTCTTGGCTCCTCGACGAGCAGAACGTAGCGCAATCCTTCCTGCCCTTGGTCCTCGCAGAGGACTACGCCGAGGCGTGGGCTCCTCCTGACTGGAGCAAGGACAGTGGAACGATCCTCTCGAGGGGAAGATTCCTACATGACCCACGCCCCACCCCGGCCCTGTTCGTGCCACCGCGGAACTTCGTCGAATCGAGGCGTGAGATTGCCCGGCGCGTACGTGAAACCGACGATCAATCGGGCTTGCTGGAGTCAGCGAGGCTGGGAACCTGGCTTACGCGCCAACCCGAATTCAGTGAATTGGTCGAAACCTACCTGGATTCATATGCCGCATGGCTATCCTCGGAGCCGGACGTTGCCTGTTGGGTCGATGTGGTCGCCATCGCCTCAATCGAGCCGGATGGGCGGACCCTCTCCCGTATCCCAGATGCCGTCCTGCTGTCGCCACTCCACCCCCTGCGCCTGGCGTGGCATTGTGTTGCGCAGCGAGTCTTGCACGAGGCAGCGGAGGGAGAGTCCCCGCTGCCATGCCCAGCCGCCAGCGTCCTGGATCCCGACTGCGTCCCTGACTTGCTGACATTGTCGCTGCAAGCACCAGGTGGGCTTGAGCAGGAGGACTTCATCTCGGTTGAATGTAGCTCCGACTATTGGTCAGTACTGTGGAACGGAACACGCTTGCGACAACTTGCGGATCGTTGCCGCAAGCCACCTTTCGACGACGCGTTCGGGATCACGGTGGGTGGAATTTCGAGCGGTTTCAGCTCTGCCCAGGTGGCGCGGGCGTTGGAAGATGTTTCCGACCTCCTGGCTGCCAAGCCCGTCGTGAACCTCGTGGTCTCGAGTGCAGGAGGCGCGACAGACGCATGCAACGAAGGCCTCGTGGCCTGGTGCGCCAGGAGGTTTGGAAACGGCAGCGCGGGTTCGAGCAGGCCTGGGGTGGGGCCGCGCATGCTGGAAGTGTTCGATGACCGCCAGGCCAGTTCAAGGCCGGATGAGGCAACGATCTCAAACTTGTGCGAGGACACAAGAGGACTGGTCCGTTGGTTCAACAAGCAACCGAAAGATGCAAAGCCTGACCTAGGGATCATCGCGCAGCTGGATTCTGCGGAGCCCGAGTCGACCGGTGTTGGAATGCGCTCGCCGCTCGGGCACGGGGGATTGATCCGTCATCGGGTCCGTCGCCAACTGCCAGGGGCTTTCCTGAGCGAATCACGCCAAGGAAGGCATATGCCTCCCAGTGGCGACGTACTCGCGGACAAGGTGTTGGCGTGCATGCTGGCGATCGAATGCCGTCACGATGATCGAACTGGCCTGCGGTTCGCGCCGAATGTCCATGCAGTCAAGAACATGCTGGAGGAAAGGAAAACGGACTTCGTTGCGGTATCGTCGTCAGCCATTGATCCGGCCTGCTTCCTTGCTGGCTGGATCAACGGGGCCTACCTGTGGGACTACGACTTGCCCTCGTATTCAAGCCGCGCCGGCGATACGAGCGGCTACTACCTGCTGTCGAGGGTCAAGGAGGCGGACCGCGACGGCTTGAAGCGCGCGTTGTCGGGTCTTCCGGATTGCACCAACCTGAGCGATGAGGCTATCGAGAAGATCCTGCTGGAGGTGGCTCGCCGCGGCATTCCGACTGTTCGCGGTTTGTCCGGCGACAACACCGGGGCAACGGGCGACCTCGGGTTGTTCGTGGCCGTCCGATTACTCCAGGATCAATTCCGAACTGCGGGCAATATGTCCAGCCTCCTCCCCGTGCTTGGTGGGACCTCGGACGACGCCTCGATTTCCGTCATAGTTCCCATTGATCCGTTCCGCGGATACTTGGCCGACATGGCCCGATCCCTTGGCAAGGACACATCCCTCTCCCGGCCCGACTTGCTGGTCGTCGGCGTACGGATAGCTGGCGGCGGCGTGCGGATCCAGCTTACGCCGGTTGAGGTGAAGTGCCGACTAGGCAGCGTGCTGAGTGCAGCCGAGGCCTCAGATGCGCTTGCACAGGCACGGGCGCTGGCCGGCCTGTTACAGGCGATGGCACTGCGAGCAGTGGAATCTACTGCCTGGCGGCTCGCCTACCAGCACTTGCTCTTGTCGATGATCGGGTTCGGGTTGCGCGTGTACAGCCAGCACAACGTCGTTGGAGACCAGGCAGCGCTCTGGGCCAGGTACCACGAGGACATCGCATCCGCGATCCTTGGTACCGAGTCCGCGGTCGTCGTCGACGGTGCTGGTCGCCTCGTCGTGATCGACAGCTCCGGGATAAGCGACTGCCACGATTGGGATGGGGACGGATATCCGGAGTCCGTGGTCGTCTCGGCCGAGGATGCCAGCCGAATCGTCGCGGCCGACAAGATCGACGTGCAAGCCTTCTACGATGCGGTGAGAGCGAGCGTCGGAGAGTGGGAACTGATGCCACCTCCTGGTGAGGTGAGCCTCGAACACAACGAGCCCCGGCACTCGATGGAGGAAAAGTCCAGTACGGCGCGTAGCATCGAGGAAGTTGCTGTCCAAGAGGGCGATAGAGCAGCCAACCCTCGGCCTGAAGAGTCAGTGGTATCGTCGCCAAGCACGGCGGTCGCTATGCCCGATGCCAGCCACGCGGATTGCACGGGCATTCAATTGTCAGTTGGGCGCACCGTCGATGGCTTTGAGCCGCGCGCCTTGTCCCTGAATGTTTCCGATACCCGCTTGAACCAACTCAACCTTGGCGTCGTCGGGGACCTCGGGACAGGCAAGACCCAACTACTGAAATCGCTGATCCACCAAATCGCCACGTCGACCGAGGGAAATAGGGGCATCAAGCCAAGGTTCCTCATATTCGACTACAAGCGCGATTACAGCAGCACGGATTTTGTCGCGGCGACTGGGGCGCGAGTCGTCAAGCCGACTCGCCTGCCATTGAACTTGTTCGACACGTCGGCCATGGGTGAGTCGGCAGCCCCTTGGCTCGACAGGTTCCGCTTCTTCGCCGACGTGCTTGACAAGGTATACAGCGGCATCGGCCCGGTGCAACGCGACAAGCTCAAGGGCGCCGTCCGGAATGCCTACGAGACCTGCAATGCACAAGGGCGCCCGCCGACAATCTATGATATTCATGCCGAATACCGTGGGCTACTCGGCGGCAAGTCCGATTCACCAATGGCTATCATCGACGACTTGGTGGACATGGAGGTCTTCGCCCGCGACCCGAAGGATGCACTCCCTTTCGACCAATTCCTAGATGGGGTTGTGGTGGTGTCGCTCGATGCGCTCGGCCAGGATGACCGAAGCAAGAACATGCTGGTCGCCGTGATGCTGAATATGTTCTACGAGAACATGCTGCGGACACCGAAGCGACCATTCGTCGGCAACGCGCCTCAGCTCCGAGTGATCGACTCCTACCTGCTCGTCGACGAGGCCGACAACATCATGCGGTACGAATTCGACGTCCTTCGCAAGCTCCTGCTGCAAGGACGCGAGTTCGGCGTTGGCGTCATACTGGCATCTCAGTACTTGAGGCACTTCAAGGTGGGCGCCACGGACTATCGTGAGCCCTTGTTGACGTGGTGCATCCACAAGGTTCCCAACGCCACACCGGCCGAGCTTGGGGCCCTGGGCTTTGGGGCCGACCTTGGCGAGCTATCGGAGCGGGTCAAGTCGCTACCCAACCATCATTGCCTGTACAAGTCCTTCGATGTCGCAGGCGAGGTGATCCGTGGACTACCCTTCTACGAGCTGATGCAACAGCCCCCCAAGTCCTAGCACTGCGGGCGAGCCCAGATGACAGATTTCCTGACGAAGGCTCAGCGATCCGAACGGATGTCCCGAATCCGAGGGCGAGACACGAAGCCAGAACTTGTGCTGCGCCGACTATTGCACGCCCAGGGATTCCGCTACCGCCTGCATAACACCTCTCTACCGGGGAAGCCTGATCTGGTGCTCGCAAAGTACAAGGCTGTCGTCTTCGTCCACGGTTGCTTCTGGCATCGGCATCAAGGCTGCAACATCGCCACCACTCCAAAGAGCAATGTCCAGTTCTGGACGAGCAAGTTTGAGAACAATGTCGCGAGGGATCGCAGGAACGTGCAAGCACTGGAAGGCCTGGGGTGGCGCGTCTTCGTGGTCTGGGAGTGCGACCTCGCCTCTGGCTCAAAGGCTCGGACGACGATTGAAAGGCTCGTGTCAGGAATAGTCGACGCAAGTCAAAAGTAGGAACATGCCGGCAATCCGGATGCCAGGACTTGCGGCATTCTGCCGAACTCCTGCGATGCGCTAGCGCTTTGCCTTCGCATGATTCGAACGACTGTACATGTTTGACTCAATGGAGGTACGACTCCAGCCATTGGAGCGCGCCTTGTTGCCACCTGACTTGGCAGCACTTGCGCCCGCTTGCAGCCTGGGGGGTGACGCACAGCCCACCGGTGGTATGGATATTCAAGCGAATGCCGCAAACTCAGCAACAGTTGCCTCAACTGCCTCGGGAGGGACGATGGCAGACTTAAGTTCCTGAAAACGATCGTCACTGAAACGGCCGTCCCCTTTCAAGAGCTTGACAGTGATAGGCTCGCCCTGAATCTCGGACACGACAATGCGGAGACCGTCCCGCTTCCCGTCAAGATGATGGGTATTCAAAACACCAGACCTGTCTAGCCACGTGCCTCGAAAGGTGTTCGTCTTTACGATCGTTGCCATCGTTTGTTCCATCAAAAGTTTACGGAGATGGATACACCAGCTGATCTTAGTTCAGTCCGTGCTCTTGCCTGAAGCCCCCTCTGCTGGCTTATTGTATTTGCCTCGATGAGCGTTCGGCCCAGCGATCGAGCCACTGCCCCAACAAACGCGTCCCTAGGTCTGCAATGCTCGGGCGTAGGGTCCTCTTTGCGCAGCCTTGGACCTAGGCAACTTTTGCTTGCTCGCCGCGATGCTGCGATCCGCGCTCTCAAGCTAGCGCTCGGAGGAACCAGCTACCAGCGTCTGCCGCAGAGACCAAGATTGCAAGCCTGCTGGTTGCTCGGGTACATGCGACATACAGGTCCTCTAGAGCGAACGCTTGGCTTCTATTCGGTATGTCTGCATGCAGAACGATTACGTGGCGAGCCTCGAGGCCCTTGAACGACTTTATGGTTGAGAAGTAGACAAAGCCCGGCTTGCCAAGGTTGCCAATGTCTTCTGTCAATTCCAGGCCATGGCCTCGCCGGTATCTCGCTACGCACGAGTTAGCCAGCCTATAGGGAGAAATAAACACAATCCCTCCCTCCCGGCCCATTTCGCTAGCGAGCTCCCACGCACGCGTGGCCATCGCGATGTCCGACTGGCAGTGCACAACGACGGGCGCGACGCCCAATGGGACGCCGGGCATGGACATCACCGACTGGTCGCAGTACTGGTTGGTTGCGGTGTTCGTGCACTGGGTATTGCGACAGTTGTGATAGAGGCGGAAGGTCACCTCAGCACCCAACACATCGTTGTTTCCTGCACGATAGACGTCTTGACCCCGGTCGGCAAAGTACAACCATTGCCCCCTCTCGGCCATTAGATCCAACAGGGCAAAAACGCGCATGTCGCCGAAGTCCTGACCTTCGTCGACGATGATGGCCTCGAACTTCTCGTTGGCAGGCATGTTGACCGCGCAATCGAGAACTTGCTGTGGAAGGTCCTCGGAAAAGTAGCGGTCATTCACAGGTCCGGAACGCGAGCCGGCGATCTGAGTGAACAGCCGATCTACGTTGGTGATCGCGGCGGCCATCGCGGCGTTCTCCAGACGAAGGCGTTCGGCCAACGCCACGTTGAAGCAGACATACAGGGCTCGCCGGCCCTCCTCGATCAACGCGGCAAGCTTCCACAGCGCAAGCATGGTCTTGCCCGATCCAGCGGGCCCGACGATCGCCACGCTTGGAAATTCGAATGCACCACGAAGGGCGGCGAACTGCTGCCGTGTGAGCTCCTCGATATCCCTTGCGTCCTCCCTTGCGTCAAGGGCCGTGTCAACGGACCGGATCGCGAACCGGCTGTTCGAGAGGATTGTGGCAACCTGCTTCGCGGCTTCCGCCGTAAACGACGCTCCTGCAGAAGACGCTCCGCGGGCTTCAAGGGCCAAGCGCAGGTGTCGCTTCAATTGGGGCATCTGGTTGCGCGTCACGATCGTCGTGGGATCATGAAGGTCAAGCCGACCCTGGACTACACCGTTTGGGTATGCCACTGCGAATGCGTAGGCCCCCGGGAATCTTGCCCGAGAGAGCTCCTTGCATACTATCTCCGCGAGGCTGTGCATGTTCCGGCACGCCTGGTCAGGAGGCGCCTCCTCGATCGCAATTTCCCGGCCCTCCTGCCCGGTCCTGCGATCCGCCTCCGTCCTATACCAGGTCCCATCCGACCCAACGCGTACGGAACGCGAGCCCTTGACCTCCAGGATGACCATCCCCAGGCCAGGAGCTAGCACGACAAAATCGCATTGGCCATCCCTGACGTAACCAGCGTCATTCCTCAAGGCCCAGGAAACATTGCAGACGACAGTCCACTCCGGAGGAAGCTGGCACCCCAGTTGCCGGCGCACCTCGCGCTCCCACTTGTCACTGGAAACAGGGCCAAGTATGCGTGGCATCGTCAGCCCTCGCCCTGATCGTCGCGACGGGCCACAACCCTTAGCCCTGCCCATTGATTGCGAGCCAGGAAAGGCTGCCCGCCTCTAGTAGGCCGGATCTTTACCCCAGCGCCAGCAATGTTCCTCACCGTCACCTCGAATAGCTGAGACGCCCCCATCTGCGCGATCCACACGCCGGGGGCTGCAGTCCACGCGTCCTGCACCTCCAGCCGCACCCAGCGCCAGCCTTCTTGCTCAATGCTGGCCCCGGCCTCCATCGCCAACAATCGCTGCATCCAGTCCGCATCCTGTCCATCTGCGTCGACCCGACCGGGATTGACTGGTACTGTCGGGAAGAAATGCAGGTTGCCTCTTACCCAGGCCATGCGGCGCCCCAGATTGAAAGAGTCGAGCAGCATGACATTACTCGCGCCAAGCCTTGCGGCCCACGACATCACCGATTCGCTATGTGGATCCGCCGCCGACGGATCGATTCTCCAGAGCGGATGGCTCACCATGAAGAGGGAGGTCGCCCCTCCATCGCCGGGGCCTCCCGTTAGCCAACCATGCAGGCTGCCGGACTCATCTGTTACGCGCGTAGCTGCGAGGTCAAACGCCGCGCAGTATTGGGTTGCGAGCTTTTCCGCTTCTTCCGGCCAGCTCGGCACTTCTAGGCCCCACGCCTCGTACAGCGGGGTCGTCCCAGGCATGTAGGACGGGTCTTCCATCGACGCGAGCAGCTCCATGCCAAGTCGCCAATCAATCAATCCGTGGAGTTGCCTATTCCGAAATCCTTTGAGCAGGATATCCGGGGAACGCCAAGCCTGCTTGGCATCTCTTGCGCGCGAACACTCGTCGCGAATCAATTCCCCAAGGATTCGCACTGGACCGGCCGCGTGAACACACCCGCGAAGAAGCCCTTCCCAGTTGCGATGCGCCCAGTCAACTAGGCCTGCGCCATTGGGATGCTCGTCGGCCAGATATAGCTCGGCGCCTTGGGAGCCGGTCACCCCGGTGTACTTGTGAACCGAGGCAATCTCGACATCAAGCGAGTCAACGTCAAGTTCCAATGCAATGGAGCGTTGCAAGAGCGTCGCCGCCGAGTACCAGGCAGCCCGCCTGCAGGCAACCTCGCGGCAATCGTCAAAGTAGCCCAGCCCATTGCCATCCAGCAGCCTGACGCTCAGGATGTCCGTCGTCTTTGGTGACGCAAGGCTTGCAAGAACCTGGGGGGTGCCTTCCGTTGCCAACCAGATCGGGGCATCGAGGACTTGGCCACGGGTGCTCTGGCGTTGTTGGTTTCTCCGGATGAAGCCGAATGACCGTCCTGCTGGACTTTGAGCGATTCGATAAACCGGCTTCTGCTTGGAAAGCGCACGCCAGGCACGCCCCGACTGGACCTGGGGAACCTCACCCACCGACGGTGAGGCGACGAACGCTGTCGCGCCTCCACGCTTGCCAGATTCCGTCCCTCCTGCAGGCACATCGACATCGAAGTCCGTCAGGAATCCATTTGGCTTGACCGCTAGATAGAGGTTCGCGCCTTGTTGATGGCAGCTCATGCATTCCACTACGGTCGAGGTGGAGATCCAGCTGTCATCCCACCCTGGGATGGGATTGACGGGACGCAGCGACTTTGGGCCGGCCGGGATGACCGTCAGGTTCCTGCATTCCCTGCAGAAGATCTGCCACGATGCCTCGCCAATGGGCTCGGAGCTCGATATCCACTTGTGCGCGTGCCGATGTCGAACGGCGCCAGTCAGCCCCACCGGGGAAAGCAAGCGTTTGTCCCACACTCGCTCCGAACCGGGAGCAAATTCGGTGACCGCCTGATCCAGCGTCCGGCTCAGGACCTTTGGTTCACGCCCGTAGCCAGGCTGGTCTGGCAGGAAGAAGAAGAGACTCCGGATAGCCGTTGGCATTCCATACATAGGTAGGACGCCCGCGTCAGCCAGGGTCTGGCCAAGTCCCCCCGCTGGATCCGGGGCGGCGCGGGCCGCTTCGAGAAGCCGTTGCGGCAGCGCCTCGACGGCTGTTGTCAGGTCCCCAGTCGCGATACCAGTGCCCCTGGCTATCACAGCCGAAATCTCGCGTATCTCCACCTCGTTGTCGAGCAGCCACTGGCTGACACAGCCCCGATAGGGCTCGTCGTCAAGGAATCGCATGACCGTTCCCATTTCTCCATGCGTGTCGGCCGGCGTTCCCGAATTACTCCACGATGCCCCTGCAAACCTGAACGCTCGGCGAAGGACTTCCTTTGCAACGAGCCTGTCGGCAAGGATGCGCTGGTCGTCGCTCGTCGAAACACTGGGCTGCGGAGGTGTTCCGCCGGTCATCTCCTCGGGATGATCGAAATGGATGCGATCATGAGTCTGTCCTCGGCAATATGTCAGCACAACCGAGTACGCCTGACGCTTGCGGCCGGCACGACCGGCACGCTGCTGGTAGTTGAACCGCTCTGGAGGCATGTTCGCCTGGAAGACAGACTGGAGCGCGCCAATGTCTACCCCGACCTCCATGGTGGTCGTGACCGAGAGAAGGTCGATGGTATCGACCAGCGGGACAACAGGCCTTCTCACGATGTCGTCTATCTGCTCGCCGTCGAAGAACACGTTGCGAAAGTGGCGCTGGCGCTGCGCTTGATCGTCGGTCTGGCCTGTCAACTCCTCGGCGTGGATTCGGAACGCCGATTCTGGAAGCGCTGACAGGAATGCATAGTAGTGCCGAGACTCCATCTCGGCAGCGGACTCCAGCCCATTCGGCGACTTGTCGAGCGCGGCCGTGCAGCGGGAGCAGACTCCGCCGGATGCGTGCCAATGGACCTGAGCGCAACTCGTGCATTTCCAGGGCTTGTCGTCGCGTCCGGCCACCCGGACCCAGAGCTCGGACATCCGGATGACGCCCCAGGCCTGGTTTACATGATGGCCGGCACGAACGAGTGCATCTCGCACCCGGTCCCTCAGGACCGGCCAATCGACACCATGGAGGTCAGCGCAAGCTTTCAAATATCGGACCGTCCGTTTCTTGTCCACTCCCTCTTGGGCGATTCCTCTTGGCTGGTCCTGTTGCCACGGATTCGGTGGTGAGTCCCCCTGCGGTGGGTCAGTGCGCCTCTCCTCTGTCAGGATCCTGATGACGCTTTCGCAGATCTGCCTGAAAACCTCCGCGTCAAGTCGCGCAGGTGGCGGCACATCCATCGCCGGCGAGATCGCGAGGCTGCCAAACCCCTGGGCCTCGAGGTCGTAAAGCAAACGCCCCGATATCGCCCTCCATGCCTCCCTGCGCAGCCGCTCGGACAGCCTTGACAGGTCGGCCGCGCGAGTTGGCGGGAGCGGCACCCCGGCGAGCCTCGGCTCGCCCGCGCCGAACTCGATGAGCGAAGTCCAGTCGCCACCCTGGATCCGCCTCGCATCCACGCCCGGCCCCGCGGGATTGACGCCCAGGCTTGCCAGTCTGGCCCAGATGGGAGGCAATATGCTCCGGGAGGGTATTGGATCGTTCAAGAAGTCATCCAGCCTCACATAGCCTGGCTTGAAGCGTTCGACGAGCTGGACGTCCTGCTTGGCAGAAGCCGCGGCGAGGTCGCCATCCTCTATCACGCTCCGCGCGACGGCGCGAAATGCCTTCAACATGTCGCGCTGAGGAGCTGTCACTGCCCCCTCGCACGCGACGATGATGGACTTCGCCTTTTCGTCGTCACCCGCCTTGAGTGCATCGAGGACCTGCTTCTTGAGCCCCTCCGCGCCCCCATCTGCCCGTTCTCGGATCTCTTGGAGCACGAACACCCTGAGCAAGTGCCTCCACTGCTCGGATTCGACTCCATTCGCAAGGGTTGCTGCGGCCTGCCGACTATCGGAGAAGGCAACCAAGCGCCTGGACTCGTTCCCGGGCATCACTGCCATCAAGTGCTTCGTCAGCAGCAACGAGGTTTGGGTGAGGCCGGTTGCAAATGAACGAATCGGCGACGGACGACCACCCTTGCGCTCTGAGTAGTTGGTGGCACAGCTGGGGCACCTCTGGGGCATTGCTGGCAAGGGGGGGATGACCGTCGCGTCGGTGTCGATGTCCAGCCACAGGCATTTCAGGAATCCCTCCCGCACCCGGGCTCCAATCTCGACGAGGCCCGTTACAGGATCGAAGATGGCCTCGACCCAACTGGCCGCCCCGCGTGCCAAGGGTCGACGTTGGTCGTCGCGCTCCTCGGACCCTTGTTGCCACTGGAGCGAATCATCCACCGGGGGCGTCCACGAGGGGGGGATCAAGTAGATAACCCCCAGCCTTGAATATGGCTGCGAGTCCGTCCGGGTCTGAGGATTTGACTCCGGCAAGCCCTCGATGGAGGGTGGCAGTGGGGCTAGCTCGAACTGTTGCTTGCCACTGCCGTTGTGCGCCCCAGTCTTGTACCCAGCGAGCAACTGGGTTCCGCAGCATTCGCAGTAGAGGACCTCGAGAATACGTTGGCCCCTGATCGACATGCGCGGCTCCGCGAGCAAGTTGCCCACGCGCCGCCTGCCATCTGCATCGTCAAGCCCTGCTGTCGCCCAGAGGCCATCGATGTTCTTGACCATCCAGTGGAACCGGATCCTTGGAAGCGGCATGGCAGGGGATAGCTTGTTTTCCAGCGCAAGGCGCGATGCCGCCGCCCCGGCAATGAACAACCCCCTGTAGGCAGCCGCCCGATCGGAGGAAGACTCAACGCCCTCGAAGAGCTTGGTGGAAAGGGTAGAGGTCGAGTAGGCGCGATATCGGCTCTTTTGCGCATCCCAGAATCCCGCCACGACCTTGGCAAACTCGCCCGGCATCTTGTCGCTGCCGGCGTAGGCTCGCGCAACTGATTCCGCAAGTTCATCGTCATTGCATCGATTGCCGAGCTCAATGCATCGTTCCACGAACGCCGAAGGAAGTGCGGCCGGCCGCGACGCCTCCGGGTACGCGCTCACGCCATCCTCGATGTGGAAGCGATCCCGGGCCTCGCCAGTTTCGAGGCCGAAGAACCCCCCGAGGAATTCGAAGGTGGAGTCGCTGGCACCATCGAGCGAGGCGCTCGAGGCCAATATCTGCAACTGGCTGCTGCCCGGCGACAGGCCTAGCCGGTCCAGTAGCAGTCGGATCAGGTAGCCGACCTCCGTGCCCGGTGCTCCCCTATAGAGATGCAGCTCGTCGATCACGAGCTGGAAGACGCGATTTTCCCGGTCGCCCTCGAGCCACGCCTTGGTCGCATCGAAGATGTTGGAGTCAGCTCGATCTTGGGGGATGGCGCCATCAGCGTGCCTCATCAGCATGATGGACAGCATGCTGACATTCGTGATCAAGATGTCCGGGGGCGAAGCCTGCATCTCCCAGCGATGGAACATCTCGGATGCGGCAAGCTCCATCCGGGGGATAAAGGAGCCCTGCTCCTCTACCTCGCCCAGCTTTCGTCGACAAGCCGCGATGGCCTCCGGCTGGCCTTGTCGCAACGCCTCCTGAAGGGCCCTGGCCGAGTCCTGAGCCATTCGCGCCTGGCGCCCGTACTGCTCGATCGCCTCCTGCAGTGCCGCCTTCAGCTCGCTGCGCTTCTGAGAGTTCGATTCGCGGCGCGCGCCCTCTCCAAGTTTCCAGGGATGCCCAGCCACGGGAGTGGAACCGTTGTACCGGCCAAACCGGATCCGGTTCCTGCCAAGCTCGGCATCCATGGCTTCATGAGTCGCATCGGAGTCCAACGCCAGGCGGAGTCTTGCGAGCTGGTCCTCGACCAACGCATTCATCGGATACAGCAGTAGCGCGCGCACAGCTGGAGCCCGGGCCTCACCCCTCGCCGTTCGCCGATCTACATCCCAGGCGGGGAGCCTTTCCCTCGTCCAGGAGGGGGAGTTAGGCGGCCTTGCATCGGCCCATCGGGTCGCCCCGTCCACGGCCTCCTTAGCAATGGAGGCCAGCACGGGGAGCAGGAACGACTCGGTCTTCCCCGATCCGGTCCCCGTGACCACGACGCAATGCTTGCGTTCCAACGCTGCCTTGAGCATTCGCTGTTGGTGCACGTACAGCGGTGCGGTCGGCGGCATCAGCCTCGCCCCAGCCACTGCGCGGAAGGCCGCCCTCGCCCCGTCGCTCATGCCAGGCAGGTCGGTGGCGCCGAGTTCGGCCAGTGTCTTGCCCGTCTCGTAGGCTGGCAGCATCTCGAGGTATGGCTCCTGGAAGAAGACTCCAGGGGTCTCGAGCAATGCCTGGCGGTCGGCCTCGAAAGTGGTGGAGTCCGTGCCGAAGGCAGACTTCACATAGCGCGTGAGATGGCTCTTGAGCTCGTCCCAGGCCCCCATGGGGTCAATGTCAACTCTGTCTTGCACGATTCCCTCCAAGATCAAATGAGCTCAGCTGGCTTGGCAGTCGCGGACCTCTGCAAGGGGCTTGATCTCTCCCCCGAGCAACGACGCCACCCGAATTGCCACCTCCTCCGGAACCCACTTGTAGCAAAGCCAGATGCCGGGCGTGAACGCCTCGTACACCTTGCTTACTTCCCCAACCATGGCTCCGGAATCCACCTCGATAAGCCGGATGTGGTCTGCGACAAGGGATCCGCGAACATGGACCTCCCTGGGTCCTGCACCTGAGCACAGGGTGAGTACACGCTCTATCACGACGGGTGGCCTGATCCGCGCGGGAAGCCAGAACTCACGCCTGTCGAGGTCATAGTGAATCGGCCAGGGATAGACATCTTCCCTCGCGAGTTGTTCGCGCAGCATCTGGGCGAACGCTGTCTCCGAGATCCAGACCCCCCAGCGGGATTCGTGGATGAAGCTATAGCTCGTCGACCCATTTGCTTCGATCGTGCCAAGAACATAGACCTGCAATCCAGGGACCGAGGGATCGTCGAACCTGAACAACTGGCTCCTGATGGTGTTGTCCACGACCATCCTGCGGGATGGCACAGCCCGGAACAGGGCTGCATTCGGCTGCAGGCGCTGGAGTTGGCGAAGATCCGCAGAAAAGCTACTCCAGCCCCAGGAGGAAAGCTCGCCCTTTGCCTGTTCAATCGAGCTCGCCCATTTGGACAAGGCATCGCAAGGCAACGCATCGACCCGGAATCCGCAGGCCTGCCCGACCTCGCGTACCTCTTCCTCGCCAAGGGTAGCCAACCTCAACGCAGGAAGGCGTTCATCCATTCGCGCCTCGAAAAGCGCAATGCAAGCCTCGTGCTCCAAGAGGTCGACCCAATGCTGCATACGCAAGGTGCCACAGACGCCAACGAGCGGAAGACCATCGTAGGCCGCGGGCAGCGAATACAGGGTTGGTGGGACCGAATGGATCCGAACCAGATGTCCCTTGCTGTCCGTTTGTATCTCGAGATGCGCGCGGCTACGCAAATCCATCAGAAGGAGGGCCGGCTCGATGCTTGCCCCGGTGGACTCCGCCAGACGAACCAGTTGGTCGCGGGCGTCGCCATAGCCGATGGAGCCCAGCTGCGCGAGGGAGTCCAAGAACTTGCCGCAAATGGTCTCCTGGGGCAGGATCGTTGTCCCGTCGCGCTGCCGGACCGGATCCAGTTGCGTCCGGCCACTGGCCAATCCCAATCCGCCATGGGGCACGCCGTCGCCTATGCGGGTACCACGCAGGCCAAGGTCATCATTCCGGAAGCGCCCGAGCGAGTCCATCGAGAAATTCCGCGCTTGACCAGTTCCAGTTCCCTCAGGGGCCGAGATCCTAAGCCTTGCCGACGCGAGCAGTTGGGCGCGGTCAATGACCTTGATCTCGAAGGCCAATCGGTCGTGGTCCATGGAGTCAATTCTGAAACGACGAATTGGCGACGCTTGTTTGGTCACCTGCAGCCGCAGTTCCTCCAGTTGCATGCCCGGAGCATCCAGGATTGCGCTGGCCCGAGCCTCGACCTCCACTATCGGCAGGTCGTACGACGCATATAGCCGTGACCCGCCCCTCAGTATCGGGCGACCGCCGACGAAGCGTAGCCGGGCCATTTCCATCTTGGTCTCGTCTTCCTCGGACAGCCAGTGGCGTTGAGCTTCAGTCAATCGCTCGGCCCGGGGGATGCAGGTCAGTGTCCACCCATTGGGCAAACCCTTGGGCAGCATGCTGGTGCATTCAATGCCCTCGTTTCCAAGATACCTCCCGAGGTTGGCGCGATTGTTCGACGAGCACACAAGGTAGAGCGGGCCGGCAATCGGTAACCCTCGCTCCACCAGTTCTTCGCCGAACCGAGGATCGGGTGAGTCCCATGCCAGGATGCGCAGCGGACTCCGCTTGATTCGCCCAGCGCGAATCCCGCTACCAAACTCAGGAGCCTCCTCGTCTCTGTGCTCGATGCCATGTTCAACATCGCTAGTCCCAGACTTCGCCAGCATGCTCTGGCAGGTGTCTTGCTCAAGGCCGCGAACCTGCGTGGTAAAGCAGTCCCCCCACGGCTCCCGTCGCGCCGGGATCCTGATGTCATCAGTGACCAGAAGGCACGCGTTGCTTTGCCCCGAACTCGTGAAGCGCCATCGAATATCCCAGCCTTCTTCATCATCCGCTGATGGCGCAAGGGCAAGGGTCGTGTCGTCGAATTCCTCAGGCTGAATAAGGTACCCGTTGTGCGAAGCTTGATGGACGTGGGGCGAATCAGGACGTCGACCATCCCAAGATTGGAGCACCTTGCCCAGGATATGTTTCAACGGCTCGCGATAGATGGCCCGCCCAAAAGCCGACTTAAGGCCACTGCTGAGATAGTGGGCGTCACGACCAAGGTCAGCGAGCCGAGCAAGGAGGGCCGGAGTCAATTCCTGGCCGGGGCGTAGGCCGCAAGTCACGAAGAGCTGCCGGATCCCCCGAGCATCTTTGCGCGATATGAGGCATTGCGACCTTGGGATGCCCACGAAGCGATGCCCGCCAAGCACGCGCTGCCTGAATTCCCCGAACCTGCCACCGCACTCGATGGCACTCCAATGCTCCAGGTCTTCCCAAACTTCCGACATTGCGCTGGTCAGGTGTGGCGTGTTTGGGAAAGGCTGCCCGAGGAGGCTGCTCACCTTTGCGTAAAACCCCTCCTCCTCTTCCGAGGAAGCGAGCACCCATAGCGCCAAGATCGGCAGGTAGGTCGGGGCGCTCGCGCCCACGTATGTCGCTGTGACCTCCCCCGGATCGATGTATCCAGTCGCGCGGAAACCTGCTCGACGTTGGCGGGCCAGTCGTAGCGCGGCCTCAGCGCAGTTGGCTTGGGTTGCCCTGAGCCAAGGAGCACCAAGCTGGACAGCCTTCGAAAGCCCATCGGCGCCTCCCAAATGAAGGCCGACCGAATCCAATTCCTGACGGCTAGCCTGCACCCAAACTTCTTCACCAGATGCTCCTGGTGAGAAGTACTCACTTAGGAGTAGGTCATTCCAATCGGTGAATAGCGACATCAGCGCTTCGTGCCTTGGGGCCCTGGAGTCAGTGCATGTAGCAGGTGGCAATGACAGCCAGAGGCAGAAGATTTGGCCAATCTAGAGGCTTGCCGGGTTCGCCCGCACACCGGGGAGTCACGTCTAAATGCCACGACATTTCCCCAAGCGTTACGGCACCAGCCCCCCGGCCGCCGAACTTGGCACTACCAGCGTGCCAGTCTCAAATGCTCCGCAAGACACCTGCCGCTCAACCTCGGCAACATGTCTGGCGATTCGCTGACCGAGGGCGTGACGTTCCTTCCCATGGTGAACTGCACGATGGCAATTTGGGCAAATGGCTGCCACATTGGCTGGCGCGTCGACCCCATCGTCCGCAAGCCTCAGGATGTGATGGACCTCGAGGAACAGATGCCCGTCCTGATCCAGGAAAGGAGCGGGTCGCAAGCAAGCCTCGCAGCACCCTGCCGCTCTTAGCATTGCATAACGATGCACTAAGGCGCTACGTCGCCGGTACTCTACAAGGCTTATCCCGGTTTCCAAGGGCGTCACTGTGCTCCGCGCAAGCAGTCCTTGCAGGGTACGCAAGTCGGTCGGCAATTGATCAGTCTCGCCAACGATATTGGAGACGGGCCCAGCACCGTCGCCCACAGGCAGCAGGAGAAAGCGCAAGAGCCTATCCCCTTTGCGAGGCCCTGAATCCGGAACAACGGTTTCGACCGCCGATACATTGAAGGATCCGCAGAACGCAAATAGCTTCCCATAGCGTCCGCTGGCAGCTATTTCCCTTGCCGAAGGCTCGCGACTGGTGAATAGAAGGATTGATCGCTCACCGTTCGCGAGCTTTGCATTTGCCGGATTGCTAAGGCTCTGGTCCCCTGCCTGACCTTGACCAAAGTAGTGCCAACGCCCATCGCGCAAAGGTTGATCCGAGTAGCCGGCCTTCTTGCCGTGCCTCCCCCCGGATGTACAAATCAAGCAGCCAGGCTCCAACACTCCCCAAAGAACACCTGATTGGGCTTGCTTGCTTCCAACGAAAGCCAGCAAGTCCTCCCTCCTATACTCTACTCCAGAAACAAAAGGATTCATTCCAAGCCTCAATGCGCAGCGCTCGAGCGACACTTCTCGCTCTAGATGCCAGCTCCCTTGGGACACAACAACTCCCGCTACAGGATGCCCCATGGGCGGTGCCCACAATTCGATGGCGAAGCTACCATGCCAAGCAAGGTCAGGGCATCACTTGTTTTGGTGATAGGCACATGCCGCGCAGTGTCACTCAAAATGGGGCAATCCAAATCCTCTGCATTACAGCAATACGCTTCGACCAATCAGGGACCGATGCCCAAGGTGGTGTGGCCAAACACCAGATGTGGGCCTCAGGGATATCAAGACCATCAAACCGTGCCTCGTGGTCGACCACGGCAGCGCCAAGCCATCGCAACTCCGACGACCCAAGCTTTTTTGCATTAACTCGGGGCACTGGCTACGCTACGGCCCCTACGCCCAGAGAATTGATAGACAAAGGTGTGATATGCAGTACGAAGTACATGGTCCATTTGCGATCCAGAAATCTAATCGCCTTATTGACCACTCTGCAAATGCCAAGAGGCTGTTTTGGAAAGCAGTCGATGAAATCGCGCCGGGTCTGTCACGGGCCGTTGGGTGCTACGTGTTTTGCATCGGCAAGAAGCCCTGGTATGTCGGTGTTGCAGAACGTCAGGCGTTTAATCGCGAGTGTTTTGCCCTTCACAAGATCGTGGCGTTCAACTCAGCCTTGAACAAGGTAAAAATGGGAAGGCCGCAGCTCATTCTCATTAGCAAGATGACGAATCAGGGCAGATTCGCCAAACCAAGTGTCAACGGGCATAAAGCTTCCCAATTTTTGGAGGATATGATCATCGGCATGACATTGGCCGCCAATGCGGAAGCAGTAAATATCAAGGGAACGAAGTTTCCAAAAGAACTAAGCGTCCCTGGAGTAATAAATACTCCCAGGGGGAAGGGTAGCAAGAAATCGGTTCAGTTCTTGCGTTCCGTACTCAGAACCTAGGCTGGATGGTTGCCTATCCACCTTCATCTTCTGCCGTGCAAAATGAACATCAAGCTCAACACGATATCTCCTCGAGCTTGAAGACAACCCCAGAATCGAGTCGCTGCGTATTCCGTTGGAGTTTTTCTTCGGATTTGGGCGCAAGGCCGGCCTGTCGCCGACGCAAATCGGCGCACCGATCCGGGGAAGATGCGCAGCTTCAGGTGGAGCATCACCTTCTCGGCATAGCCAGCCGACCACTCGCGGTCCTTCTGCGCCTGCGCGTGCCAGACGCGGGCAGTCAGTTCAAAAGTATTAAGACGTGCAACGCGATCGCGCTCCGCGTCCACACGCCGTGCCTCACGAGGATTAACGCCATCGGCGCCCTTCTCGGCTTGGCTTCTCTTGGCAAGCGCGCGGTAGTGCCACGCAGCAAGGCCGAGGATGAGTGTCAGAGCGGCCAGCACCACGACTGCGATGTTGCGGATGTCGGGCATCACCTTCTCCCTTCTGCCAGCGTCAGGCACCAGTTCGCCTCGTACTGCCGCTGGTTCTGCAGGCTCCGCGTGTAGCGTAGCTCCCGCACAGGCCGGGCGGGCCAGATACGGGCGCCTTGCACGCCGCCGACTTCCCACCGTTGATCGCAAACATGGGAAGGCGTCGAAGCTGTTCTTGTCTGGCTTGCCGGTCAGGATGCAGGCCAGCACCGCTCGGCCGCATCCGGCGGCCCTCTGCGCGTCAATGGCGTCGCACTGAACCTGCGTCAGCCGCTCGCCGACCGGCCACGGAGGCTGCGTGCGTCCGCTGCGGCAGGTCGACAGGCATCAGGTTCACCACTCAGGCATTTGCGGCGCCTATGTCTATTCCGATAAAGACTCCAGCCAGCCGCAGGGCTGCGGGGCACCAGTCGTGTCCACAATGAGCTGGGCCACCGTCGAAGCGATGATCGAGGACTGTGTCGCCCCGTCTTGTTCAACTGCTGAGACTGCATGACGCCGGACTAGTAGTCGGTGGCGACCGCGCCGAGTGAGCATCTATGGTCTACCCACGGTGGATTTCCCAAGGCAGGGCCGCGCCACAATCGGAGATTCGAAACCATCTGAGGAGACGTCATGCCATTTGGGCTCGCAGAACAGAAAGGCGGCCTGTTGGCCCTGAGCGCCGGGAATCCGGTGGACCCAAACTGGATCGAGTGGTACATCGATCAGGGCTACGCTGAACGCGTTGACGAGGAAACTGGTGCGCCGGCCGGAAATGAAAGCCCGCGAGCCGTGCTCAAGATCACGGCTGCGGGCTGGGTATTCATGCAGGGCAAGCACCCCTGAGTCCAGACCAGACACACGCCTGGCATCCCCGCGGAGGTTCAGGCTGTAGCTGAGCGCGGACACGGGGCAGGGTTATGACACACCCTCTGCTGGAGCCTGAGCAAGCGGCAAGTGCAGGGAAAGGCCCGAGCCGCTGGTGGTCGCTCAGAAGTCGGTTCGCGCAGTCATCTCGCAGCCCAATCGCTTTTATCTAGCTGTTGCACAAGACATTTTCTGAGGGTTTTGCAACCCTCGGAGGATGAAAAAAAATCGCGACTACACAGGTCTGGTGCGCACTCCGTCATCGATGGCGTGGCTGATTCGAACCCGCCAGATTCAAAAGGGGCGTCTCGACAAGTTGCTCAAGCTTCAGCGAGAACTGCCGGAACAGATTGCCAACACTGAGCGAGAACTCGCCGCAATCGATGCGGTGATCCCTTTCCACGAAGTCAAGGTCGAACCGGCCGCCATCGAAGGAAGGCGTGCCAAGAAGAAGTCGCTTGCGCCACGCGGTCAGATGACTAGAGAAATCATTCGCTGCCTGAAAGCCGCAGACGGAAAGCCGGTCTGCACGCCAGAGATCGCGCACTGTTTCGCGCGCGAAGTCGGCCTTGACATCCACCAAATACAGCTCGGCGAGCTGATGGATCGCGTACGTACCAGGCTCAAGGCACTCTGCGCGCTTGGCATGGTGCGCAGACACCATCCGCAGGACACCGTAAAAATGGGAAGCTGGTCACTAGTCATCGACTAACCGACAACGAACCCCGACGATGCGTGCTCGTCGAATACCAACTCGCCCGCCCGATGGTGGCCCTGCCAGTAACCTCGCCACCATTTAGACATCCCGGTTTTCAAAAGCGCGTTCAGAAGGCTATCGATTTGCTGCTCAGTGGTTTGGCGACGCGTGTCTTCGCGCCAGGCCAGCTCGTTCATGTAGTCGAGCATGTACTTGGGCGTTATCCGACGGATTTCTGCCCCTAGGCGCCGGCCGCGGGCGAAGAAACTTTCGGCCTGGTTCTCGTTGACGCCATCGTCCGTGGAAAACTCCACGCTGTGATTGACGGTTCGGTGCTCAAAGCGCATCGGGAGTCTACAGAAGGCGTTGCTCTCATCGGTCTGCACCTCTGAACCTGGCTTCACGTAGCGATGGACCACCGGGGTGACTAAAGCCTCATTTTCTGCCTTGACGACAGCGACGATTGATCGAACAGCGCCCCGTCCCTTGATCGGGGATATCTCTCGAAGAACCACTACGATGCGGCGGTTCGGGTGCGTCGGAAACCACTTCTTGCCGACCTTGGCGCGCGCAGGCAATCCCGTCGTCTTGATCTTTTTTCGTGGCTTTCGAATGCGCCCTGAGAAGTGACCACCATCAATCTCCACATGCCTTTCGAGCGGACTGAGATCCCGGTCGTCCAGCAGACCTTCCCTGAACTTGTGCAAAAGCGTGAATGCTGTCTGGTATGCAATGCCCTCCATCTTCTGGATGTACATGGCATTGATCCCCCCGTTGGAGTTGACGTAGGCTTGGAAGATCCTCAGGATCATCTTGAGCGGTATCTTGTGATCTTGCAGCTTGGTGCCGGTCGTCACAGAGAAAGTGCGCCCACATCCCGATTCCTTACAGCGCCATTGCTTGCGCCCGCGGATGACGTAATGGCTGTCAACAGAACCGCACTCGGGGCACACCTGCTTGCCGTCGCCGTGCTTTCCCCAGCGGCGCGCGGCGAACATCGCATGCACGTCTTCCTCGGACATCTTTTCGATCTCCGAGCTGATCATCCTCTTCGGCTTGAAGAGGGTTGGCAGGCGCGCAGGCTGGCGCGCACGGACGAGGGACAAAGCGGTTTGCTCTGCGATTCGCGCCTAGTGGCGCATGGCACGCGCGGGCTGTCGCTCCCTTGTCAGCGGGGGAGGGCCGCCTGTCTTGACTCGGCAAGCGAACGCCGCAGATTGAAGGTGCGCGGAGGCTAGGCAGCGCGCGAGGGCACCGCCAAGGGAATGCTGGGTCATGTGTGTCGTCGCGAGACTCGATACGCCATGGCAGGCACAGAACGCAGGCGAACGAGTCCCGGCCGTGCATCGCCAAGGGGTTGACGCAGCACGGGACATGACACACAATTTGCGCAAGATAAATCGCCGTCCAAGCATTAATCCCGCACAAAGCCGCCAGTTCCCTCGGGAGTTGGCGGCTTTTGTGTTTTCTCGATCACCTGCACCGGAAGCAGTGCATGTTCAAAGTGGTAGTGCTGGGTCGGGAGTTCTCCTGATGTTCGGCGGCTTGCAGGTCGGGAAAGCTCTCAGCTCATCGACTCTAGCCAATCGGCAACATCGGCCGTGCGGGCGAAAGGCCCGCGGCGGCCTTCGAGGTCGAAAACCTTGACCGGGAGCTTTTCCTCGCGCCTGGCTTTGTAGAAGGCTGAATAGCTCTTGAAGCCGAGCACCGCGACAACCGCGCGCCCACTGACCATCGGGCCATACATCTCGAGCAGTTCTCTGCGACGCACCGATGGGGTGGTGTGTTCCGCGTTCATTCGCTTCACCTTCGTTGATTGGGGCTCCAATCGTCCATGCGCCATGCGCCAGAATCTAGGCTCCCATCGCCGATTTTTCGGAACCTAGACAAACCCTCGCCTTTGGTGTACTGATTTCATGAAGGACTGGCTCAGACGCTTGCAAGTCAGGCTGTGGTTAAACGAGGTGCGTAGGCAAGCAGGAGGGGCCAACAACTACGTTCTCGATCAGCTGTTTTCATCCGAACCAGGGGCGTCTTCAGCGGACCGCCGGAAAGAGTTCGATTTCATCGAGCACAAAGCCAAACCGCCGCGCCCTGATGTGCTACATCGGGCGGAGGTGGCTGCGCCAGGAACACGGCTTATGTATGAGGCGCCTTTCTGGACCCTATTGCGCGACAACGAGGCTGCCCTGGCGCAGTGCGGAGACGACGTTGCGGTATTGCTTGGCAGGTACAGGCTCATCCGAGTCGAGTGGACCGAAGCGCGCCGATGCATGTTCGACGGCCATGAGGTTGACGAGCGAAGCGTCTACAACGCCGGGCTCAAACTGACCCTGTCCGGTTTCGCATGGTATGACGGCTTGAGTCTGCTGCTCGCCCTGTACAAAGAGGCAAAGGGCTCGTCTAACTTGGCGGTAGCCGACACGTTGCGCAGTCAAATGGACCGCATCATCGAACTGGCCATGCCGAGATACCTGCCATGGGCAGAGGCGACCGATGCGCACCTGGATCTGGTGGGCTTTTGCCTGAAGAGCGGTCCGGCAGTCGATCACTTCGACGCCTCAGCGCTTCTTTACGGTCAAGTGCACTCGGCTCAAGTTATCTTGCCGGCTGGGTTCTGCGAAGCAAAAGCGCCCAAATAGCTGAGCTGACAGCTGCGATGGGCGGGGCCTGTCACCGGCTGTTTGGCGGTGAAGAGAGAACTCAGCAGCCAAGCCGGATGCCGATCATTCCGAAGATTTGATCGTGTTCGCGCCCATAACGATCGAGCCAGCCAATATTGCGTTAACTTGAATTGCTCGCTACCGTATACGCGCCGGATGCCCGCCGGTTTGTCCCTCATCAAGGAGAGCTCTCTTCACCATTCAGAAACCACTGCCTCCGCCCGATGGCTACAACAGTTGGCTCGACTATGCGGTCGAGTGCTTCGACACACGAGACCTATGGCTTGAAAGTCATTGGAGAACTTGCATCGACGAAACCGCGGTCGAGCTAGACCGCGAAGAGATTCGCGAGTCTGCACGTCTAGAACTGCGGGCACTGCGCAAGGCTACGACGGACTAATGCTAGGAGGCACCGTCTGAAGGGCGAGTGAGCGGTCCTGTCGTAGTTGCAGATAGAGGCAAAGGGTGGCCTAGCCTGTAGTTGCTGAATTTCGCCGATCTCTGCCCCCAGGGTGTCAATTTTCGGTGGCAATCAACAAACCAAGGCCACAAGGCGGAACAATACGCTTCCTAGTATTTGCCGGGTTCGAAAGAAGAGCCTATGTGTCGAGCATGTCCCAATCGTCGCCCATGACCCAGCGTATCGCGGACAGCTTGCCATTGACCATGCCCCATTCAAAATCGTCCCAAGGGCCAAGGTTCTCGGCGCCGTACTTGGCTCTAACTTTCTCCGCCGCCTTGAGTGCGCCATCCCAGATCGTGTCGATAATGTAGTGAGCATTGGTGCTCCCTTGCCGTTCCCACTCATCGCGGGGCACCACTTTCAGCTTTCCTTCCTCGATCCGCTCCACTCGGACCATGTGGCGGTTGTGCCAGATCGACATGTGAAGGCGATCTTCCGCTTCCTGGAGCTCGCTCAGGCTTCGTGGTTCTTGATTCCACGACTGTTCCCACCGAATCTCAGAGTACGCAGACGGGTCGATCCGCGCCAGCAGCTCGCTCAAGTTCACAAAGTACAAAGACTTGATCTTGGTAAAAAGCGGCGCGATGTCGTCGTGCGGTTGTCGATGGTTGAGACCGCTGAAGTCGTTCTTGTTGTGGGTGACGAACGCGAAGCGCTCTCCCTTGGTACCCGTCCGCACTGCCTCAGCGTAGAGTTCAATGAGCACCGCATCGGCAACACTGTTTTTGTTCTCGTGATGGCACGGGGCTTTACGCGCGAGTGCCCGATCTGCCGCGGCCACCTTTGCTGATGCAGAGCTTTCGATCACACGGGCCTGTTTAAGAAGATGCTCTGCGTGAGACAGCGCCTGCTCGGCTGCGCCTCCAAGCAAAGGAACCTTGTGCTTCACATCGTCCAGCCCAGCGAGCAACGAATTCCTGCGTCGTCCATCCATCTCCAGACTGCGTACTGCCTCTTTGATTTGCTGCACTTGGCTGGAGATGCCTCTGGCGCTTGCCTTCGCCACGCGATCTCGGTTCCTTTTGAACTCCTCTAGTACGAGCTGTGGGACAAGAAGTTGAATGTGCCCAAGGGCGATGAATGCATCAAGCGTTTCCAACATGCCTCGCTGCCTTGGGTCCGCTGCCAAGTCGAGCCACACGCAGGTATCGATCAAGACATTGAACATGGTGCGGGGTTCTTCGTAGGGGAGCGCAGCCTTAAGGGGCTGGTGGTGCATCTTCAGTTGCTGTCTTCGCGGTCGTCTTGCGCGCGGCTTTCTTCACAGCCGGTGTGCCTGTGGTGGTCTTCGTGGCCGGTTTCGTTGCCGTAAGGAATGCCTCGGTGCTAAGAATAAGTTCGCGGCCATACGCCTTGGATGCATCCCAAACGGCGTTGCGGCTAACACATAACAGCATGTAGGTTGCGTGCGCAGCGGCAACGATCAGAACCATTAGAGCCTTACTTCCTATCGGCGATTCGATGTCCCACGACGTTCGCCAAAACAGGAGCGCGCAGATGGCGACGACGACGATGTTGAGTAGCAGCGCCGGTACCTTGACCCCGAGCAAATTGCGACGAAATCCGTATGTGATGTTCTCTGTAAACAAGATCGGAAACTTCTTGGTGTCACGGGTTTTTTGGCGGAGCCAGTTTCCGCACCGAGCATAGAAGGAGTCTGCGACCGTTTGGTCCGCGCTCTCTTCTGCGGCTGTAGGAGCGTCTACCTCTACCTTGCCAGCTAGGAATGTTCGATAGCGGTCTTTCGAGCCTGCGTCGATAGTCGCATCGCTTCGCCGGAACATGACGATGGACGGCATCCCTCCATGTTCGGCGTAGAGCGTGCTCTCAATTGCGCGCCCCCGATTACGGGCATAGTCTGCGACAGCCCACAAGAGCACCAGCATTCCGAGCGATGCAATCGCGTTGGTGAGCCCGAACGACTTCCACGAGATCAATATCGCCAAGGCGGCAAGGGCAGGGGCGATTGCAATGATGGCGGGGAACAGCCTCGCGCGCATCGAGTACGCGTCGAAGAACTTGAACAATTTCAAAAATTCCATCACGACAGCCCCTCTACCTTGGTTTGGAACTCCTCGGCAACTGCGAGGACCATACCGGGGTGGCCGCCGCCCGAATAATGTGAAATGAATTTTGTGCGGGTCGAGTAGATCTTGAAGCCCCTACGCATGAATGCGTTCGTGACTTGTCCGCGCGGGTAATCGTGCTTGTTTGAGCCGACCGAGCAGAAAGCAACTCCAACTTTCGTTCCTTCAGCAACCTTGGGCCCGAGCCATCTGTCCAGTACATCGGGAGTGACGTTGTGTCGGCTTCCGTGGTGAGGCACTTGTACGAAATTCGGCCTGTTGATGCCAAGCTGCATGCCAAAGTCAGCGGCCTCATGTAGTCCAATGGGGCCGACGTCCGCAGTGAGAAAAACGCGCTCTTCCCCGAGCACCGCATACTGCACAACGCAGCTCTCATTGGAGGCTGATGTCACGGGGTTCGTCGCGAGTGTTTCGACGTCCCACTTTTCTTCCAGCCACTTCTTCGCCGCTTCAGTCACCGCTCGCCACAGCCCGACGGGCTGTGCATCGGCTGCTTCGGTTGTATATCTGTCAGGCGTCTTGCCAAAATCGGGGATTGAGTTGATGTACCGATCCCGCTTGGGAGCAAGGACGGTGAAAGCGCCGATCTTGTCACCTTGAAAGACCTCGTGGATCACGGTGCCCTTTTCGTTTGCAAGCTTCTCCAACTCCACTAGATAGGGATGATCCTCCTTCATCCTGTCGATCAGGCCTTGCAGCGTGTACCTGCCGTGGAAGTGCTCAAGAGTCTGCGCTGCGTACAGCCATGGCCTGTTCATCCACAGATGGTCGACTTTGAACGCTTTCATCACACCGACCAGACCGGTTGCGTGATCGTCGTCCGCGTGCGACAGCACCATGTGGTTGATGACGGGGTTGACGTAGTACTTCTTGAGGTGGTTGGTAATCGTCTCGGCCGTATTGGTTCTACCTCCGTCTACCACGTGAAGGGTATAACCCGACTCATCAGTGCCGTAGCGAATGGTGATTGCGTCTCCAGAACCTTCCCCCACTGGCAAGAAATCGATTTCGTACTTCATCGCCGTGTCTCCTCTTTCTATTTGGAGACGCAATCGTAAGACATTTGGTAACGGTACTGGACGTTTAACCAGGCATTCCTGCTGGGCAGAAGAGCTGTTTTAGGGCGGGCATCCTGGGTATCGCCGCATTGGCTGGCCGATGGCGCATCAAGGACGAAGGCTTGGGCGAGGCCTTGCCGTTGCCGACATCGTCGGCACAGCGGTCTCGCAAAGCCCCAGGCAACGATGAAGACGACGGAGACGGTTCGGCGGTTGAAAAGAGGCAGTCATGAGGGGCGAACAAAACTCACTGCATGCCGAACTCATCCGGCTTCGGCTTCGGCTTCGGCGAGCACTTCAACTTCAGCCCAGAGGTTTTTGTCAAAAACCATTGGGACCGGCAGTCATCGGGCTCATTCGCCAGACACCATGGCGGCAAGCGGATCGGCCTGGTGATGTGCTCGGATAAACTTTTGATCGAGGAGCGACTTGGAGTGAACTCGCAGTGATGGTCCGCAAAAACGATGAGCTCGAGCGGATGCGCGCAGAGAACGCCCGATTGGTCGGTCTGCTGGAAACCCATGGCATCGCTTGGCGGGAGCCCGAATTCGCCATCGCGCATTCCGCACCCGTTGCATTGGGCACCACAGAAAAGATCGCACTTTTTCGTCGCCTGTTCCAGGGCCGCACCGATGTTTACCCTGTCCGCTGGGAGAGCAAGAGCGGCAAGGCGGGTTATGCGCCGGCATGCGCGAATGAATGGCGGGCGGGCGTTTGCGAGAAGCCACGCGTCAAATGCGCCGACTGTGGGCACCGGATGCTCGTGCCGCTGACGGACCAGACTATTTACGATCATCTTTCTGGCCGTCAAACCATCGGTGCATACGCACTGCTGGCAAATGACAACTGTCGTTTTCTTGCAGTAGATTTTGACGACGCGGATTGGCGTGCTGATGCACAGGCTTTCCTCCAGTCCTGTCGTGACCTCGGGGTGCCGGCCGCACTGGAAGTCTCACGGTCAGGCAACGGTGCCCATGCCTGGGTGTTTTTCTCGTCTGAAGTCTTGGCGCGGGACGCACGACTACTCGGCACGGCCATCATCAGCCATACCTGTGCCCGCACCCGGCAACTGAAACTCGAATCCTACGACCGCCTGTTTCCGAACCAGGACACGATGCCCAAGGGCGGGTTCGGAAATTTGATCGCACTGCCGTTGCAGAAGGTGCCTCGAGAGAGCGGGCGGAGCGTGTTCGTCAACGATGCATTACAGCCCTACGCGGACCAGTGGAACTTCCTCGCGTCGGTCACGCCAATGGCGCCGCATGACATCGAGCCGACGATCTTGCGCGCCACAGGCGGTTCGCACCCGCTCGACGTCACCTTCATCACCGAGGAGGATCAGCAAGAGCCTTGGAAACGCACAGCACAATCCAAACAGAAAATCCAAGGCCCGATGCCGTCGTCGCTGACGGTCGTTCAGTCCAACCTGCTGTATTTCGACAAGGCGCAACTTTCGCAAGCGTTGGCGAATCGCTTGATCCGGCTGGCCGCTTTCCAGAACCCCGAGTTTCACAAGGCGCAGGCGATGCGCCTGCCAGTGTGGAATGAGCCGCGCGTGATCGGCTGTGCCGAGAATTTTCCTGGACACATTGCACTCCCGCGCGGCTGCCTGGATGCCGCCGTTGCGCTCTTGCGTGAGAACAGGATTCGTTGCGACCTGCAGGACGATCGGTTCGTTGGCGAAGCTCTGCATGCGAGCTTCGCTGGCACGTTGCGGCCCGATCAGGAGCGCGCGGTCACCGCCATGCTCCTGCATGACACAGGGATCCTGTGCGCGCCGACCGCATTTGGCAAAACCGTCATCGCCGCGGCGATGATTGCCCGCCGCAGCGTCAACACGCTCGTGCTGGTGCACCGAACCGAGCTGCTCAAGCAATGGCAAGAGCGCTTGCGAACTTTTCTGGGGTTCGATGGGGACGTCAAGAAGAACCCGATGGGCTCGATCGGAGGCGGCAAGGCCAAGCCGACCGGCAGGATCGATGTCGCGTTGATGCAGTCCCTGTATCGACAGGGGGAGGCCAGCGAGATCGTCGAAAACTATGGACAGGTGATCATCGACGAGTGCCATCACCTCTCCGCTTTTTCATTCGAAGCCATCCTGAAACGGGCCAAAGCCAGGTACGTGTTGGGGCTGACGGCAACGCCTGTGCGACGCGACGGGCGGCAGCCCATCATCTTCATGCAGTGCGGACCCATTCGGCACACCGCCGTGCGGCCGGCGGGCGCACCACAAACCCTGGAGGTGATTCCCCGATACCTGCCAGCGCACATTCCGCTTGCTACCGATGCAGGCATCCAGGACGTATTCCGGCACGTTGCCAGCGACGCCAGTCGCACCCAGGCCATCGCCGACGAGATCGCGAATGCCTTTGCGCAAGGACAAAAGGTGCTGGTACTGACCGAGCGCACCGAGCACCTGGACGCCATCGGCATGGCGTTGGCAGATCGCATCTCTACCCTGTTCACATTGCATGGGCGCATGCCGAAGAAGCAGCGAACAGCTTTGATCGCCGAGCTGGAAGCACTGCCGCCGGACGCACCGCGCGTGCTGTTGTCCACCGGCAAGCTGGTTGGCGAGGGCTTCGATCACCCGCCGCTCGACACGCTGGTGCTTGCGATGCCCATTTCCTGGAAAGGCACGCTGCAGCAATACGCGGGGCGCCTTCACCGAGAGCACGCCGAAAAAACACATGTCCGCGTGATTGATTTCGTGGACGCAGGGCATCCCGCCTTGTTGCGCATGTGGGATCGGCGCCGAAAAGGCTATCAGGCCATGGGCTACAGGTTCGCCGCACCAGTACCTGTCAGCGGTAGTCTGGACTTCGATGCGGTGTTGGAGTATTCGATGAATTCAGATGCGCTGCCGCAGGAATGAGAAGCTATCCGATCGGCCGCTTGGCAACCTGGATCTGGAGAGCGCCATCTGGCTAACAACTGGCGATACGGCTGAAGTATTATCAGATCGAGTTACAACATGGGCCTGGAGGCTTGGGGATGGAACAAGAGTTTCTGATGCGATTCCTTGAGATTGGAGCGATCGACCTCAAGGGGGATGATTCCAAGCTCGAGAAACTACGCTTGACGGCCAAGGACCTTTCGGCTGCCCTTGAGAAGGCGCCCGCCAAGACACCGAGTTTCACGATGGTCGCCGCAGATCCGAGTATTGCTGCGACGGATCCGACAGTCGAAGAAGCGATGACGGCCTTGCGTAAGCAATGGGAAACCGTTGCGAACGCGTTTTCCGGTCGCCCTGTTGCCATCCTGAGGGCGATCTTGCTTGATGCCATTGTCAAAGCTTCCCGGGCTGATCCCGCGATAGCAGTGGCGTTCGTCAATACGGCCCGAAACGCCCTGGCGCACGCGGAGACCTCTGACGAAATCGAAATTTGGCGCGATGCCGTCAGCGAGATTGAAACGAATGTTGACGCTCGTGCTGAATCAGAGTGGGCAACGCCTGAGACCATCACTGTCGAGGCCCTCCAGTTCAGCCCACTCGCGACTCCCTTGGTCGAGCGTGAGACGGTCCAAATGGATCGAGAGGCCCTCAAGGCGAAAATTCACTCGGCCGCTGGACCTTGGGGTCCCCTCAGTCCGAACCAGTACCAACCCCATTCTCAGCCGCAGCAATGGACTCAGGAGTTGGCTAATAAATTGAGTGTTGCCATTGCGGAGGAGGTCGACGCTGTGGTCGAGGGGACTGTGCCTGCCCCGGTCGACTTCTCCGGCCCACTATCTTCGTTGGCCAAGGCCGTTACCCTCCATGTCGAGAAGGCGTTGGCTAGCTTCAGCGGCGCCACGGCAGGCCTTCAAAGGCGCACGAATCTGCTCTGGTGGAAAGAGGCGCTTTATTCGCCAAGCGCTCACGCAAGCTATCTCGATCTACCCGTGTTCGAGGCCTCAGCCTTGATGGCGCTGGACCTGCACGAACAAGTTCCCACGTATTCGCCAGCAAGCGTGTCCGCCTTCTTGAAGGAGGCCATTCGCGCCCTCCCCACTGAAACAGATGGCGAAGGCAGCGCCGGGCGTGATGTTGGCGTCCTCCTTCACGAGGCAAGGACCGCGGCAATTGTGCAGCCCTTCCGCAAACTCGCCGCTCAGTATGCGCCGGCCCCTGTTGGCAGGGGGCCGTTGCTGTCGCTGATCGGTCATCCGCTAGAGCAGGCCGCGCTAGATGGAGCATCCCTGCGCGCCCTTAGTGGCGTTGATCCGTCAACCAAGATGACCCCATCGGATTGGGGCACCCACCTTTTCCGCGAACTCCAAACCGCACGAGCAGTCAACAGCAGCGCAGCCAAGCGACCACGGAAGAAGTAAAGCGCACATGGAACGGTGCCCACACCCCAATTGCTTCGCTGACGACAATACCACCTGCACACTCGGCCACATCAAGCTTGAGTCCTGCCCAGAGTGGAAAGGCGTAAGCAAAGCGGCGGCAGCTTCCACTTCCGATTCCAGCGAGATGCTGCTCCCGTGGAGTGGCTTGGCCATGGGGGAGTACGACCTCACGTTCGTCAGCGGCAAAGTCAAGCCCATCACCATTGGCATCGTCGGTCCGGAAAGCGCGGGAAAAACAACAATTCTTGGTGCGTTCTACCTGCTGCTTGGACGCGGCGCGCTCACCACTGCTGAGCACATGTTCAGCAACTCTTACACCCTTGCCGGATGGGAAGCTGTAGCGACGTGTCTGCGCTGGAAGCCTGGGCAGCCCCCTCGTTTTCCGCCCCACACATCAAGCAGAGCCGCGCGCGCACCCGGCATGCTTCATCTCAGCTTTCGGCGCCGGGATGGATCGCTGCGTGACATGGTGTTCGCTGATGCGCCGGGAGAGTGGTTTCAGAAGTGGGCTGTCAATGAGCAAGCAGCGGATGCGGAGGGTGCGCGCTGGGTAGCGCGCCATGCGGATGTCACGTTGCTAATTGCCGATCGTCAAGCGCTTGCCGGTTCCAAAATGGGAACTGCCCGCAATAACTTTCAGCTCCTTTCCCAGCGCGCAGTTGCCGAGTCTCGCGGAAGACGCTTGGCACTGGTCTGGACGAAGGGAGATGTCGAAGTACCCCCTGCGATGGAACAGCAGATCAGGAACGCGGTGGCCACAGATACATCAAGCGTTCCTGAGTTCACTGTCAGCGTCTACCCGCGCAACAAGGTTGATCCTGCAGAAGGGTTTCGAGAACTCTTCAACTGGATTCTGTCAACCAAGCGGCCCGCAGTAAATTTGCCCATGACCGAAGCCGCTGGTCATGATCCGCTCTTTCGCTTCGGGAAAAGATAGCGCATGGCTGCTCAACACACCATCTTGTTGGTCGGAGAATCGAACGTCGGCAAGACCCATTACGGCGCACAGTTTTTGAAACGCCTGATGGTCAAGGCGTGCGCGCTCAAAATGTCGGGCGCCCCCACGAATCTGGAGGCTTTCTCCACGGCCCTCAGTTGCCTCACCGAAGGGAAAGCGACCGACCACACACCAGCAAGCACCTACGTCGAGAGCATCTGGCCAATCATGGATGATGCGGGCCACATCGCTGAACTGGTGTGGCCGGACTATGGCGGCGAACAGGTCCGCAACCTGGTGACGCAGCGCCGGATCCCGGCGGCATGGCGCGATCGTGTTCTTGTTGCCACGGACTGGGTACTCCTCATCCGACTGCACTCTCTGCGATCCGAGGACGATCTGTTTTCGCGTCCGCTGGAGTCGTTCGCCGGGGCTGAAACTCATGAAGAGCCGGCGGCCTACGAGCCTTCTGATCAAGCCAGGACGATTGAGCTCCTCCAAATGCTGCTCTACTTGGCTCAGTTTCATCTGAACAGCCCACTTCGCAAGCCTCGCTTGACCATTTTGCTGAGCTGCTGGGACGAGCTCGGCACGACAGATCTGCCAGTCAATTTGCTGGCGTCGCGGCTGCCCATGCTCTGGTCATTCGTGCACAGCAATTGGACTGAACCGACGGTCATGGGCCTGTCGGCCCTCGAACGTGCGCTTAGCAAAACAGACGCAGACCAGGACTACGCTATTCGGGGCCCAGAAGACTTCGGATACGTGGTGCTGCCCGACGGAACACAGAGTCCCGACATCACCTTGCCGGTCCGACGCTTGATGGTTGATGAGGTCTGACTTCGGATGCGAATCGAACAGGCCGTATACGGTGAGGTCCAAGGGCGCGGGCATGGCCTAAGGGCGTCAAGTACGGTGGCGCGCATCGCCGCAGAGATTGCCCCAAGGCTCGATTTGCCTGACACAGTTCCCGCAGGCGTGCTGGCTTGGTCGCCGTTTGTGCGAGGGTTTCCAATTGGGGACCACTACGTACTCGCTCGCACGTTCCTCGATGCAAGTGCGTCTCGTGGCGGCATGGTGGTGTCTCACGCACTTATCGTGCGCCTGGTGGACGTCTGTGACTTCGAGAGCCTAGCCCCGTTGTTTGATCGCCTCGCGTCCTCACTCGCCGAGTGTTCTGTCTTCATGTCCGCGCTTGAACTCGATGCAGCCGACGGCAGGCGCCCACCAGCCGCGGACCTTACAGGTACGGCCAACGCACTCGCAGACCAAGGCGCTGCGCCGGTCGTGAGGCTAGGCATTGGAGGGTTCGAACAGCTGGTTAACTCGCTATGGCAGAACTTCTGGCCTGCTCTAAGGCAAACCTTTGCGTTCAGGCTGAGCTTTGGCCCTAGCGACCTCGTTGAGCAACCTCTTCCGACTCTCGTGTGCACCCCGGAGCAGCTCCAGGCTCGATGGACCAAACACCGTGTGGTCAAGCCAGATGATCAAGCTCCGACGTCTGAAGCTGCGGGTGTTATCTGCGGCCAACGCGATGCAACACCGATTTTGTCGCTCGCCGCGGATTTGGGCCGAGAGGTCCAATCGCTGAAGGAGCTGACTAGGCTCGAAAGGTTGCACCACCTTCTTGTTAGCGGTGGCGGTTTCGACGAACTTTTGGCGGCCATTCGCTTGGTCGACGGGCTCTCCAATGAGCCGACGATTGGCACCGCGAAGAAGGATCAGCTCATCAAGCGGTTCATCGCCGAGATTCCACGCGCGTCCTGCAGACAGCTGCTGCCAATGAGGAATCTGGCGCTCGCAGGTTTCGTCCATACCCAGCCTCTGTGGATAGCCGTAAAGGACCTAGTCAGCAACATGAACTACGCGCCTGCTGACGACAGCGATCTGACCGAATTAATTCTGGCGGCTGTCGACGAGCACCTCGCTGTACAGCCTTGGCGTGCTGCCGTGACCGCAGGATTGGCCACCTCCGCGTGCCGAAAGGGGCATGCGCTACCTCGAGCAGTCTGGCGATGGGCTGAAAGCAGCCCAGCCGCATTTGCCGCGGTGATAGGTATCCTGCCTGCCGAACCGTCTATCGGACTGCGCCTCGCAGATGAAGCGCCGACGACACTCAAAGGAGCTGCCACGGAGGGCCTGCTTGCGCCGCTTCTGACTAAGCAGTGGTTGACGGCGCACGGCGCCGTACTTGCTGCGACCCAGCCGCCTCTGGAGGCGGCGCGCATGCAGCTTGTGGTTGACAAGGACGGTGCCCACACCGCAGGCTTGCGCTTCGCCCTGCGGCATGCCAGCCCTGCCCAAATCTTTGAATGCACGATCGCGCTCAAAAACTCGCGCTTGGTCAACTTATGTGTAGACATCGCCCTCGACCACCCGCAGATGCTGGCCGGCATACGCGGCGAAGACGCTACTGAACAACGTGTGTGGGGCGCGGCGATCGGTAAGCGCCGTTCACTGTGGAACGCACCAAGCAACGCCAGAGTTGCGCGCGACACCGTTCTGGCTCAATTCGCCAATGGACAGCCCGTCGACATGGGTCTCCTCGAAGGGTTAGCTGGAACCCCTCTGGCAGATCTGAGCGCCGCCCCAGACAGAGCACGCCTGTGGGCGCTCTTGCCGACATCGTTCCGGGGCGCGTATCTGCAATCGACTGCCGCTGGCTGGTTGGACGCCGCGGCACAGGCCGTACTTCCGATCACCCCAGAACCTGCCCTCGAAGGCGCCATCCTGACCAGCGCAAGCTTCCAATCCACCCTCGAAATGCGGTCCATCGCGGTGGAAGCGCGCCTCGCAATCGTTGCCGCGCTGCCATCGTTCCCGGAAGACCGGTTCATCGTTTGGTTGGACGACCTGCTGAGGCATGAGCATTTCATACCTCAGCCCACCGCCGAACAGCTTGGCACGCTGATGGCCAACCGACGCTGGGAGCGCGCAGCAAAGTATCTTCAGATAGGCATGGCGCACATCGTCGCGACCTGCTGCCCGGCCTGCGCATGTGTGCGCACATGCTTGGCATCTTCACATGCTGGAGGCTTGGGGTCTCAAAACCAAGCATCGCCGAGAAGTGGATTGCATTCGAGGACGAGGCATGTGATCTCTATCCAAACGGCCCCGACATGAACGAGCTTTGGTCCCGGGCAGGTGGCAAGAATGCTGAGCTCCCTCCATGGTCTCACAATGGGTCTGCACGGTGGCACTCAACCCTCAATTTCATCCGTCAAGGCGGACGTCCAACGGCGCGGGATCTTCTCGCTGCGATGCTCAAAGACTTCCCGGGGAACGAGAAGCTCCGCTTCTATGCAAGCGACCCTGACGTCGTGGGCTGGCGTTAACGTATCCCCTCAGATTTATTGCTAAAGCATGAACCCACCTGGCTATCCTCAAGGTCACGCCCTTCTCATCGGCGTGGCGAGCTATCAGCACATTTCCGACCTACCTGCTGCGGTCCTCAACGACGTCAATGACCTGGCCGACACGCTGTCGTCGCCAACCTTTTGCGGGTATGCCCCGGCCAATGTCATCACGCTTTTGGACGCAAGCGCGACTCGGACTGCAGTCCTGAAAGCCTTGGACGAGCTCGCCGCTCGAGCGGGCACTGAGGACACCGCTTGTATCTACTTTTCCGGTCATGGCGCCGTCGTAGGCAGTGCTGGGAGCGAAGACAGCGTGTTATTAACCGTGGACAGTGACCTCGGGCAACTAGCAGGTACATCCATCAGCTCCAATGATTTCGCCGATGCACTTCGGCAGATAAAAGCCAAACGATTGCTGGTCTTCATAGACGCTTGCCATGCTGGCGGCGCTGCCATAGCCAAGAGCCTCACCGATGGCAAAGGCCACGAATTTAAGTCTGGCTACAGCAATAGCACCTTCGCCAAATTGGCGGTGGGGAGCGGACGGGCGCTGATGGCGTCATGTCGCGCAGACGAACTGTCCAGCATCTTGCATGGGGCCAGGAACAGCGTGTTCACGACAGCGCTTTTAGGCGGTCTGCGCGGCGCCGCCGACAAAGGGGGAAGCGGCGTCATTCGGGTCTTTGACCTGTTTGGCTACGTTTCCGAAGAGGTGCCCAGACTCATACCCGGCGACCAGCATCCCATTTTCCAGGCAGACAAACTGGAAGGAAACTTCCCTGTCGCACTAAGCCAAGGTGGGAAGAAGACACCGTCCAGTCCGTCATCTCCCACCACAGCTGACCAGATCTCCTGGAAGGTGCTGGAGGCGGCCCTGATCGAGGTCTACCCAACAGGGCCGAGGGACCAAGAGGTATGGAGCCGCGCGGGCGGTGACCTTTCGCGTCTCCAATTCCATCCGACCGGTCAAGCTGCTTGGCATGCTGCGCTTCGCACGCTCAAACAAGGCGGTGGAGGCAGGGACATCACGTTCGCCTCGCTATTGGATACGGCCAAAGACGACTTCCCAAACCACCCCGAACTGGTAGCCCTACAAGCCTCCTGAATGCTCTCCAGCGTTGTAACTCATTGATTTCATTGGGTTTTTGCAACAGCTAGATAAGTCCGAGCCCAATGCAAAAAGCCCCCTTGCGGAGGCTTTGGAAGGGATCGGCGGAGCTGATCCTTACTGTCGGAGGTGTATTCGGTACCTGCGCCCCGAGACATGTTCTGGCGTCAGCGGCCGGGGAGATTCGCCAGACGTTGTCTGGCGAATCGATCAGCAAGGGAGAACGAGTGCATCCGCTGCAAGTTCTGACGGCTGAACCCTCGATCAAATTGCCCCGTCAGGTCCAATGAAAGCCGCTCGATCAACTGCCCGCCATAGCTTGCTCGCCTCATGCTTTGCATGCATCGAGGAGCTCGACGGTGCCACCTCGGATACCGGCATTCCCCTCGGCAAGGTCGTGGCGCTCGCTTGGAAGATGGAATCGCATTCCTCATGAGGTGGCGCCCTCCGATCGAGATCCGGCGGGCGTATGCCACTGCAACGCGTCAACGCTGCCCTCGGAATCAGGCATCAAGATGGGCAACGCGTCGGCAAGAGAGCCCGCCTCCACCACGCGCATCTCGTCTTCCCTTGCTGTCGCGAACTCCGTGCAAGCTGACATCACCAACGCCTTGTCCGCAGCCAGGTCATCGAGCAAATCCGCCCATAACTGGATCATCTTGCGCCGCTGATTCAGGAAAGTGGCACGGTCATAGGCGCTACCCAGCTCCTCATCGGAGCCATGCGCCAAATGCCGCTCGATCACCTCGCGATCCCACCCCAACAGTTCACGAATCAGCGTCCGGGCCGTGGCGCGGAACCCATGGCCTGTGATCTGTTCCTTCGTGTCATAGCCCAACGTGCGCAGCGCGCTATTGACGGTGTTGTCGCTCATGTAGCGCGTTTTCTCCGATCGCTTCGCCATGCTGCGGAAGATCGGTCCGCTGGGACCAGTCAGAGGGTGGATGTCACGCAGGATTTCGACCGCCTGCGTCGGCAGCGGCACGAGGTGAGCCGGCGTGCGTACGTCGCGCTTCTTCCACTCCCGCAGCTTCATCTTCTCGGGCGGGCACCGCCACAGCGCCTGATCGAGATCCACATCCTCCCAATGCACCAGCCTCAGTTGACCTGGCCGCTGGAAAAGCAGAGGTGAGAGTTGAAGGGCCGCGCGCGTGAGGACGTTGCCGTTGTAGGCACGCATGTCGCGAAGCAACTGGCCGAGCTTCTGTGGGTCCGTGATGGCGGCATAGTGTCGAGTGCGCGGTGGCGGCAGGCCGCCCGTACGACTGTTCACGAAGTTCTTCGCCGGTTCCAGCGTGCCCACATCGACGGCGTACTGGAACACATGCTGCACCGCTTCGCGCACACGCTGCGCCGTCTCCAGATTGCCGCGCTCCTTGATGCGGTGCAGGCACCGGACCACCTCGGTCGGCATGATGGCCTCCATGGTCAGCTCGCCGATCCACGGGAAGATGTGCAGCTCCAAGTGGCGCATCACCTTTCCGGCGTAGCCGGCCGACCATTCGCGGTCCTTCCACGCCTGCACGTGCCAGGCGCGGGCAGTCCGCTCAAAGGTATTGAGGCGCGCGACGCGATCGCGCTCGACCTCCACGCGCCGAGCCTCACGGGGATCCACCCCATCGGCGCGCTTCTCGGCTTCGGCACGCGCCTTCCTGCGCGCCGCCGCAAGCGTCACCGCCGGGTAGTGCCCGATGCTGAGCTTGGCCTCCTTGCCGTGCCGCTTGTAGCGATAAACCCACGCCTTGCCGGTCGGACGTACGCGAAGGTAGAGACCGTCGCCGTCCGCCAGCAAATATTCCCTGTCACGCGGCGCTGCCGCCTTGATCTGAAGCTCGTTGAGCTGTCCCATGGTGTACCCAAAATCGACTGCGGTTGAAAAGCAGTCTGGGGTACACCGTGGGGTACGCGCAAGAACGGGATTTTGTGAGATCCGGTGATGCCGCTTGAGCCGCCTTTTTTAGGCTAAGTCCTTGATGTACAAGGACTTTGAGCTGTCTTGGGATCTACCGAGAAAGAAAGATGGTGGCCTGGGGCTCTACCGCAAGATGCCTTGAAAGCCGCGCCAGCTCTAGAATTTGGTTCGGGTGTGAACCTGAGTTCCTGCATCAGTTACTGCACCCCAAAATCAACATGCCACGCAATCTAATCGGTTCCGACACCGCCCTCCGCTCCATCAAACCCGGCGATCCGCGCCGGCGCATTTCCGACGGTGACGGCCTCTACATCCTGCTCTTCGTGAACGGCGGCGCCCACGGCTGGCGCTTTGACTACAGCTTCGCCGGCAAGCGCAAAACGCTCTCGCTCGGCACCTACCCCACCATCGGCATCGCCCTGGCCCGCGAGCGCGCCGAGGACGCCCGCAGGAAGGTGGCCCAGGGCATCGACCCCAGCGAGGCCAGGAAGGCCGTCCGTGCGGCGCATGTCCAGGCCCGTGAAGCGTCGGCGCGCGCCGACGCCGGCCTGCCTGTCCTCGACAGCTTTGAGCACGTCGCACGCGAGTGGTACGACGTGCGCCGCGCCGACTGGGCCGAGAGCTACGGCGTCAAGATCATCGGCCGGCTGGAGAACGATGTGTTCCCCTACATCGGCACGCGCCCCATCGCGCAGATCGACCCGCCCGAGCTGCTGACGGTCATCCGCCGCATCGAGTCGCGCGGCGTGGTCGAGACCGCCCACCGCGCGCTGGAGAACTGCGGCCAGGTCTTCCGCTTTGCCGTCGCCACCGGCCGCGCGACGAGCAATCCGGCCCGCGACCTGAAGGACGCCTTGCGCAAACCGCTCGTGCAGCACTTCCCGGCCATCACCGACCCCAAGCGCCTGGGCGAGCTGCTGCGCGCCTGCGACGGCTACAAGGGCACACACGTGGTCCGCACCGCGCTGAAGCTGGCCCCCATGGTCCTGCTGCGTCCGGGCGAGCTGCGGCATGCGAAGTGGGAAGAGATCGACCTTGATGCTGCGTTGTGGACCGTGCCCGCTGCACGCATGAAGCGCAAGAAGGTTGGCAAGCTGCACGGCGCACCGCACCTGGTGCCCCTGGCGAGGCAGGCGGTCGAAGCCTTGCGCGACCTGCACCCGCTCACGGGGCGAAGCGCTTATGTCTTCACCGGCGAGCGCAGCCACGAACGCCCCATGAGCGATGCCGCCATCAACGCCGCGCTGCGCGCGATGGGCTTCGGCAAAGACGAAGTGACCGCCCATGGCTTCCGAGCGACCGCGCGCACCATCCTCGCGGAGCGCCTGGGCGTCGACGAGTCGGTGATCGAGGCGCAGCTCGCACATGCCGTCAAAGACAGCCTCGGCCGCGCCTACAACCGCACGGAGTTTCGCGTGGAACGTTTCTCGATGATGCAAAAGTGGGCCGACTACCTTGACGAATTGCGCCATGGCGCCGACGTGGTGAAGCTGCGCGCAGCTTGACGAGGGCGGCGGACACCGCTTACAGTTATGTCGCCTCGCGATGAGCGAGGTCGGGATTGGTCTCCCGAAGAAGTCCTGCGACGAAAGCCGCAGTTACCGCCTTGGTCTGCGGCTTTGTCGTTCGTGCCCCTTTTTTGGCGGCTCGATGGGCGGGCGCAAGCCCGGCCGGTTTCCGCAAGGACTTCCCGGTAGACCAACCCGTCGAGCTGCCGCCTTTGATTGGTCTCAGGGACGGCGGTTTTTGCAAACCGAAGTCCTTGGAGGCCCATGGCCGATTCTTCTGACGCTGGCGCCGACGCCGGCAGCTCCTTCGCGAGCTATCGCCCCACCGCTCAATTCAAGCCCTTCGAATGGGTTCGAGGGGAAGGGTTGAGCCCTCCGCAGCAGCGGCTCGCCGAATTCCTGAACGACGCGCGCGACGTGGTGCAAGGCACGCACATGCTCGCCCAATTGCTTTCCTGGGACGAAGACCGGCGCGAGGCGGCTTGCTCCGACGCAAGCCCTGCGCCCTTCTTCAACGCATGCCACCGCGGCGCGCTGGAACGGCTCATGTCGGTGTCGCTGGGACTGCTCAGCGCCCAGATCGAGCGCCAATGCGATGCGCTGGACGGGGCCCGCCGCCAGGGATGCCCGAGACCCGAAGAACAGGGAGCCTAGCCACCATGGCCGACATGCATTGGTTCCGATGGCACCACGGAACGGTCACTGATCCGAAGCTGGGTTTGATTGCAAAGAAGGCGGGCACCTCGATGGCCGAGGTCATCGCGGTATGGGCCTGCCTGCTCGAAGCGGCCAGCGCTTCCGAGGATCGCGGCCATCCGGGGGCGCTTGACTTCGAGGCCCTCGACTTCGCCCTCGGGGTTGATGAGGGCACCACCGCGCGGGTTTACGGGCTCATGCAGGACCGGGCCCTGATCGACAGCGACACCGGACGCCTTGCCGCATGGGAGAAGCGGCAGCCCAGACGTGAACGCGACGACGAGACCAGCGCGGACAGAAAGCGCCGCCAGCGGGAACGCGAAGCGGCAGGCGTGACGGCGGCTGTCCCGCCAGGTCACACCGAATCCATCAGTGTCACGCCATGTCACGCCATGTCCCGCCAAGTCACACCCAGAGGAGAGGAGAGGAGAAGAGATAAGAGAACACCCCCCTACCCCCCGCAAGCGGGGGAAGTGGGGGGCGACGAATCTCAAACCTCCACGAAAGCGGGAACCGTCTGCAAGGCGATCAGGGCCAAGGGGGTGACCGATGTGAGCCCGTCGCATCCGAAGCTGCGCGCGTTGATCGACAAAGGCATCGGCGTGGAGACCTTCGAGCAGGCCGCCGAGATCTGCACCAGAGCGCACCCCGCCAAGGGCATGGGATACCTGCTTGGCATTGTGGAGCGCCAGTTGCGGGAGGCGGTGGACATCGGCGAGCGACCGGGGATGCCGCAGGCTGCATGGGACGAAAGCCGGGCCAGCATCGAGGCGAAAGCCGAGGAGCTTGGCATCGGGCGATGGCGGGAGTTCGACCTCGGCGCCGATCGCGAGCACTGGCCGGCGTACTTCCGTCGCGTCAAGGAGGCGGTCGAACGCGAAGCGAGGGGGCACGAAAACCACCGCGCAGCCGATCTGGAAATGGTTTCCACGTGACATCGCGTGCCTTACGGATGTCAGCTTTGTCGCGCGATCCTCGCTCCATGTTCAATTCCGAATCTGTCCGTATGGAAGCCCCACCCGTCCTCAAAGCAGCGCCAGGAGATCGCTTCCTCCGCATCCAGGAGGTCGAGCGCCGCGTGTGTCTGAAGAAGAGCGCGATCTATGCGCGCATGTCCGCTGGGGCCTTTCCCCGCAGCATCTCCCTGGGCCGGCGCTGCACCGTCTGGCTGAAGTCGTCCATCGATGCCTGGATCGTCGAGCAGGTCGACTCGGCGAACGGCGCGAATGTGCGGTCCCCCAGGCTCCGCGAGACGCAAGCATCGGAGGTCTGACGCGTCATGGCGGATATGCATTGGTTCAGATGGCATCACGGAACCGTGACCGATCCGAAGCTCGGGTTGATCGCCAAGAAGGCCGGCGTGTCCATGGCGGAGGTGATCGCCATCTGGGCCCATCTGCTGGAGGCGGCGAGCGAGTCCGAGGACCGGGGCAATCCCGGGGTACCGGATTTTGAATCGATGGACTTTGCCCTTGGGGTGGAGGAAGGCATCACGCAGCGGGTCTACGGACTGATGCGGGACAAGGCGCTGATCGCCAAAGACACCGGCCGTCTGGTGGCCTGGGAGCGGCGCCAGCCCAAGAGGGAGCGTGAGGACGATGGGGGCGCCGAAAGAAAGCGTCGGCAGCGGGAGCGCGAGACGGGGAATGCGGCAGCTGGTGGCGCTGTCTCTTCCCATCTTCGGGATCTGCATATCGCTGCACCTTCAGCAGACGGTGAAAACGGAGCGGAGAAGATGACGCCGGACGCTCGGCAATCGGCAGATAGCTCGGCTGACGAAGCTCGGATCTCAACGAAAGCAGCCGCGATTTGCAAGGCCATCCATGCCATCGGTGTGACTGACGTGAACCCCTCGCACCCGACGCTACGCGCCCTCGTCGAAAAAGGTGTCGACGTGGAGGTCTTCAAGCGGGCTGCGGAGGTGTGCGTCAAGGCGAACCCGTCGAAGGGGATGGCATACCTGCTCAGCATCGTGAAGCGCCAGGTGCAGGAGGCGGAAGAGATCGGCGAGAGTCCGGATCTGCCTGCTGTCGCATGGGACCAGACGCGCAGCGGGATCGATGCGAAGGCGAGCGCCCTCGGCCTCGATGCATGGGACGAAGCGGCGTTCTCGGTGGGGCAAGGCGAGAACTATGTCGCGTTCACCGCACGGGTCAAGCGTGCCGCGGAGAAATCAGGGGCGGACGTGTGCGCTTGAGCATCGCCCCATCGGATTTCACGTCCAAGTGGCCATTTGTCCCTCAACTGCGCGCGCTCCAGCACGAGGACGCAACCTCTGAATGGTTGCAGCCGTGCCAGAACGCACGAGTTCCGGCAGAGCCGGTCGATACACGCTGGACCATCCTGGAGGGGATGGGGATGCGAACCCGGTGCGGATTGCCGAGTCGGTCCACAATCGTGCCGGGTTCATAGGACATGAAGTCGCTGGAATACTAGATGGGGCTATCGAACGATTCCAACCACCAGCGGACGCTACGCGTCAGGCTGTCGCATCCCGACGTGGGAGACATTGGCGAGGGCTCAATCACCTTCGGATACAGCTGCTTAGCGCGGTTCGTCCTCGACGGTCTGGGCCGCGAAATTTCGTTGAGCGATGCCCAGTTGGCCGAGGGGCTGCTGGCGCATGCGGACGACGGTACGCGATTGAGCCTGTTCAATTGCGAGTGCAGAGATCGCACGCTCTTTCCAGAATTCGTCATCGGCGGCGAGGTCAAGGCTTCGCAGTTCCTAAGCTTCGAAGTCCGGTATTCGAACGTATCGGAATGGTTCTTCCAGCAGATGTCCATCGACGGCGATCCCGGCGAAAGGCTTGAATGGGGCGGTGCGCCTGTGCCACTCGTTGCGGAAGTCTCCCTGCCAGGCCACCACTTCAAATCGTCGAGCTTCTACGTCGGCTCCCTCGAGCGTCAAGGAGAGGATCGAAACCTCCACCAGCATTTCGAGTTCTGCTTTACGGCTACCCAAGACCGCTTCTCACTCGCCGAGGTCAAGCAACGCGCGCAACGGTTCTCGAATCTCTTTTCCCTCCTGTTGGGGCATCCGTGCTCGATCGTCTCTGTCGACGTGTCCGCGGATGGCAAGCACGGCTGGCGGTTGTTCTATGGACTCTTCAAGTCACCGCCGAAGCGGGAACCGCTCCAGAACGACCAAGACCGAGTCTCGTGGCGAACATTCCTCACAGCGAAGAGTGATGTCGACGCCTACTGGGATGACATCGTCAACAGATTCTTCCGCTCGAACTATCGGGAGGTCATTTGGAGCCGTGTTGCGGGGATGCAGAGCTATGAGGGCTTCTGGGAGCATCGCGTCCTTGGCTACGTGACCCTCCTGGACAGTTATGTCTCACAAATCCCAAAGAAGGGACCTTCCGCGCCGCCGACGAAGAAGCTCCTGCGCTTGCAAGCGGCCCTCGGTGCCATCAAGCCGCCACTCGACCAAGCACAGCAGGGCGATGTGATGAAAGCTGCAACGCAAATCTTCTCAGCGAACGACACCTTCGCGAGCAAGTTCCAGCAGTTACTGAACACCCTCGACGCGGACGTCCTCAAGGTTATCAACCTGTCACATGCCGACTTCGAGACTATCAAGGATCTGCGGGACGAGGTTGCGCATGGCCAGCAGCCCTCGTTCGCCGGGCCAGACATAACGCCCATCTTCGTGATAACGAACCGGATCATCCTGCTACTGACGCACCTTTTCTTCATTGACGTCGGCTTGGGGCGCGACGTGTTCCTTCAGTGCCTCGCGAGGCCGCTCAACAGATTGCGCATGGACTCCGACGTGGACCAAGTGCATCTTGATCGAACGCTCAAGCCAACGTCGTTCTTCCGAGTATCTCCGCAGGCGCTGCAAGTGATTCAACAGCGTTCGCGGAGGCTGCTCTGCAACTGCTTTGTTCGAGACCGGAGTGGCGTCATTTCATACTCGGCGAGCCATTCGGAGGAGATTGAAAACGCACTGAGTGCGCGCCTTGGAGTGCGTCACCACGAACTCCTTCGCCTGCCCGAGGAGGCAGTGACTTACATTGGTGACGCATACTTCGAGGACGGCAAGCAGATAGAGGCTCTTCATTCCACGGTGCTCATCGACCTTTCTCGCCTTCCGGATTAAGCTGGATGCAAATACTAAGATGGACTTGGCCGCGCCAGATAGTTCTGGCAAATTGACATGATCTGAACTGCGTGCGGAAAACAGGGAGACGTCATTGCATTTCAAAGAAATTCTCGCAAGTGTGACTGGCGTCAGCATCCCAATTTTTGGCATCCAATGGAAGCCAGTGATGGCAGAGGTAACCGTTGCTCGCAGTGTTCTCAGAACGTTGGAGGACAAGCGTGTGCTCTACCGGCCTCAAGAAATGGAGGGCGCTGAATACTGCCTTCGCTCCGTTGAAGATATGCGTCACGCCCTCACGGGCGCTCTTCAGCAAGTCAATCCTAAAAATCCTCTTGGAAAACAGTTCGCGAAGATTCGTAGAGCCTGCCGCGAATTCTGCGACATAGTCGGTTCGCCTGCATTTATTCAGTCCGTGCTTCCTATCCAAAGGTCGCTGCTTTCTCGCGAACTTGTCAAGCTTCGGAAGACTGTTGGAGGTGCTGTGGCGGCTATCGCTATAGCGTACGGCCTCGATGTTGAAGACGACCTCGCATCCATCATGCCCTTCAACAACTTGCCCCAGACAGGCTGATTCGGCGGATCGCTTTCAGCGTTCGCTGGCTTATTTTGTTAAGACCATTCATCAACACCATGATTCCCAGCGTTTTTTTAAGCCATAACCATGCTGACAAGCCCTTTGTCCGACGCCTCGCCACTGACTTGGACAATCAAGGAATTCCTTACTGGCTCGACGAAGCTGAAATCAAAGTCGGTGAGTCGCTGATCGAAAAGATTCGTGCCGGGATCGACAAAGTTCACTTTGTCGCTGTCGTGCTTTCGCCCAACTCTGTGGCGTCTCCTTGGGTTCAACGAGAAGTCGACGTCGCCATGAATCAGGAAATCATGGGGCGTCAGGTAAAGGTCCTGCCATTGATGTACCGAGAGTGCGATCTGCCAGGATTCTTACTGGGTAAGCGCTACGCAGACTTCACCGGGGAAGATCGCTATCCAGTTGCCTTCGAGGACCTTGTTCGGAGCCTTGGTGTAGTTTTCAATAGAAACGCATTTACTCCGTCGACCGGTGTCACAACTCTTGGTCAAGCACTAGACAAGGCGTGGAGTACGGCGCTGCCGATGCTCTCACGGCCTTTTCATCGCCCGTTCCAGTACATGGGCATGACTATTCAAGATGCAGCGCATGCCACAGGTGGCACTCCAAACGATGTAGGGAACATCATCATTGATACAGATGAATGTCATATGTGCCTTGAAGCCGAAGGAAACTTCATCAGCTACGTTGACGTAGAACTCAAGAGAACCGCACCCCATCGGCAAGATCAGGAGTTCGATTCCGAGAGGGTTCTGGGAGCCTTGAGCATCAATCCTTCAGAGCTGGAATTGGTTCGCAAGAAGACTCACTTCCATACTTACTACGATCATAAGAAGCGATTGAAGGTCAGCGTCTCGTGCCTTTATGACGGGGCGCCGCTTTCGGTCAGCTTCAGCAGCAAGTACTACGGAATGTAGGCCAATGCACGCTCGCCCCGCCAGGCGCGTGGGCTAGCCCTCCTAGCACCGGGCAGCTTGTGGCATTCGCCAAATTCAGTTGTCGAACGCTAGGTCTTGAAAGTGAGTTGTAGCCGCTCCTGTCAGGACCTCAAACTCTGAGGGGCCGCCAGCGACAGCCCGCAATTTCTACGGAGTAGACGGCCTCCCCTTCGGGCACTGCGCGCGTGAGGTCAGGGGTCCTTCCGCAGAGGATTGCACTACGGGTAATTCGAACCGCGACCTCAGACTGTTCACTGGTCCTCCTAAGGGGGTTAAGTGAAGGTCGGCATCCAAAGTGTGAATGAGCACTACGTGACGATGGGTAACCTTGATGAAGGTACGTGTTGGAGGACACCACGTCCTTCGTCACATGACTGACACGCTCGCGCTTCTGAAGAGATCCGGCCAAATGGCTGCTTCAGAGTTCGGTGAGCGTCGCCTTAGGACTTCATTGCTTCTTCTGGGGCATTTAGAAAGCACGGCGGCTTTGCAGCGACTACGGTCGTTGGCCGCCGATTTTTGAATGACTGCTTCGCGACTCATCGCAGTCGTCGGACGTGCCGTGATGGTAAGCGCTCAATAAACCACGCTCTTGCGCGTGGTGTCGGAGCCGATGCGGGCAGGGAGGCCTACGCGCCGCCGAACTCGATGTTCCAGGGCAGCAGCGCCTCGTAGTCGTCGACGGTCTGCGCCTGCGGCAGCTTCTTGAACAGTGCGACGAGGTAGCGATAGGGCTCGATATTGTTGGCCTTGGCCGTTTCGATCAGCGAGTAGAGATTGGCGCTCGCATTGGCGCCGCCGACGGTGTCGGCGAACAACCATGCCTTCCTTCCAACAACGAAGGGGCGGATCGCGTTCTCCACCGGGTTGGAGTCCAGCGGCCAAGTGCCGTTGTCCAGGAACCGCACGAGCTTGGGCCACTGCCCGTGCAGGTAGTGCAGCGCTTCGCCCAACAGGCTCGATGGTGCAACGGCGTGCAGGTTCGCAAGCAGCAGCCGCTCGATCTCGCGCACAACGGCGGCGCTGTAGCGCGAGCGCAGCCGCAGCCGGCGCGCGGGCGTCCAGCCCTTGGCCAAGGTCTCCGCACGATACAGTTTGGCAATCAGCCGCACGAGCCGGGTCGCAATCTGATCAGGCGAGCGCGCCGCCTTCGGGATCGCGTCCTCGGCCTTGATCAGCGGTCGACGTGCATGAACCCAGCATCCCAGATGCGTAAGACCGCCGGCCTTCGCGATGCCGTTGTAGACCTCGTAGCCATCGCTCATGAGCGTGGTTCCGGGGCGAATGCCGGCATACAGCTTCTCGGCATGCACGGCGCCGCGCCCCGGCGCGTAGGCGAACAGCCGCACTGGTGGACCGGTGCCGTTCATCTGCGCCCACATAAAACTCTTCGTCTGGGCCTTGCGTCCCGGCTCCTTGAGCACCTGGACCGTCGTCTCGTCGCCGTAGATCAGGTCCGAGTCCAGCAAGTGGTCGCGCAGCAGGTTGATGACCGGCTGCACAGCCTGGCCGATGCGCACGATGCCCGAAGCCAGCGTGTTGCTCGCGATGTCGCCCCCGAAGCGGCGTAGCAATACGGCCGTGCGATACAGCGGCATGCCGAACTGGTACTTGCCGGTGATGATCCAGGCCTGCGCCTGCTCGGTGAGCAGCCCGCGCGGGATGATGCGCGCCGGCGTCGGTGCAACCTTCAGGCTCTGATCGCAGCAGGGACAGGCGTACTTGATGCGGTGGTGCTGCAGCACGCGCACCTGCTCGGGGATGACGTCCATCTGCTCGCTGATCTCGGCGCCGATCTCCACCAGCGCGTGCCCGTCATGTGCGCACACACGCTCGGCCTCGGGCAGCTCGTGGCGCACGATCTCGCGCGGCAGCGCGGGGTCCAGTGGCTTGCGTCCACGCTTCTTGCGCTGATGTCCGGCGACTGGCGTCGACTCCTCTTCGTCGACCTCGGCCTGCGGCGTCTGATCGGTCGGTGCGAGTGCCTCGGCCTCGTTGAGGAACAGGTCCTTCTGGTCCGTGCCGCGGGCTTCGCTCTTGGCCGCGAACAGTTGGCGCTGCAGCGCCTTCAGCCGCTCCAGTGCGAGGTCGCGCTCGGTGGTCGCCACTCGAAGCGCGCCGGCCAACGCATCGCGCTCTGCAATGAGCGCGGCGAGTTCTTCAGTGGTGATGGTGACAGGCGACGACACGCCAGCTTGGATCGGCATGCCCCCATCATCGTTCCTTCAAGCCACGCTCGAATAGCGCAGATGGGAGTGGCGTTGCACCACCGCGATGTCGATGCCCTCTAGCAACCAGTGCAGCTGTTCGGCCGTCAGCGTGGGAACCGCATCGGCCGAGGGCCAGATGAACCTGTCCTTCTCCAGGCGCTTGAGCAACAGCCAGAAGCCGTTGCGCTCCCAACCCAGGATCTTCACCCGGTCGCGCCGGCGATTGCTGAACACATACGCGCAGGAGGCGAACGGGTCCAGGCCCAGCGCCTGCTCCACCAGCACGGCCAGGCCGTTGATGTTCAGCCGGAAGTCCACGGGCTCGCGGTGCAGGTAGACCTTCAGTCCTTCGTCGAAGCGGAACATGACAGTCGGCTCAGCATCTGCACCAGCGCGGGCAATTCCTTCAAAGTCGTCTCACCGAGATCGAGCTGCACACCGTTGGGCAGTCGCACCTGCAAAGCGACTACCGAGGGCGGTGCTGCCAAGGGGCCTTCATCCGAGATCACAGCCACCGCCGTAGCTGGTGTGTGGGCGACCGCGGGCACCGTCACCGCACACCCGCGCTGAGGCACCCGTTCACTCTGATCTTGTTCGCCCTCTACGTGTACGGCAACGAATGCCGCATCCTGCGCTCGCGCGATGTCGCCCGCCGATACCTGAGCGCTTCGTCGCTGGTAGGCCGTGATCCACGTCCTCAGCAAGTTCGTGTTGACACCGTGCTCCATCGCCATGCGTGCCACCGAAACTCCCTGCTTGAGGCAGGCAACGATCAACTCCTTCTTGGCGGCCTCGTCGTAGACGCTGCGACCGTCACTCTTGCGCCCCACAACCAGCCGGCCTCTCAACTCTGCGTACTGCTCTGTCATGTCTACATGTCCATGTTGCTCTACATGGGCACGTAGCCTCACGGTTCGTCGTTCACTGAACAAGGGCGTGATTAATTGACCGCATACCCGTGATGCGATGAGCTATTCGAAGATCTCAAGCACAAGCACAAGCACAAGCGCGAGCGAGCGTCACCCCTGCTTGATGAGGTTCTGCAGAACCAGCGCGCCGCCCTTGTCCAGCAAGGTACCGGACTCCGCGAGTGTCCCGAGGACGATCGGTGCAAAGCCCAGGTCGCCGACCAGCTTCGAGATGACGGCGGTGGCCTGCGTCTCATCACCGGCCACGAACATTACCCGCCGTCCTCCTTGCTCGACCGGATTCATCGCAAGCAGCCTGGCCGGAAGTTGATTGAACGTCTTGACCACGCGTGCACCAGGAAAGGCAGAAGCCACCACGACCGTGGACGGCTGACCTTTCAGCGCTTCCGGCGGAACGCCGTAGGTGTTCATGGCGTCGACCACGATCTTGTCGGTCCACTGCCCTCCAGCGCGGGCGACATCGACGTGTGCGCTGAACGGCACCGCGAGAATGACCACGTCTGCCTTGACCGCGTCCTGCAATGTCAATGCAGTGACGTAGCCAGAGAGTTCCTTCTCGAGGGTTTCGATGGAGTCGGGGCCGCGGGTGTTGGCGACGCCGACAGCGATGCCGCTGCGTGCGAACTGTCGGGCAAGCGCCGAGCCGACGTTGCCTGAGCCGATGATGGCGTAAGTCATGAGAATTCCTTGAATGATTGAACGTTGAGGCCTTAGGCCGAGATGGCTGCGATGTCGGCAAGCGCCTCTGCGACGGCAGCCTTTTTGGCCTCGGGGCCCATGGCGATGCCTTCAGCTCGCACAACGGTCACGTCGGTGATTCCCAGGAACGCAAGCAAGCCGATGAGGTAGCTCTCCTGGTGTTCTAGACCCGCCGCCGGGCTTCCAGCCGAATACACACCCCCTCGCGCCGAGGCGATGAATGCCTTCTTGCCCTTCAGCAGGCCCTCGGGGCCGGTGGCGGTATAGCGGAAGGTCTTGCCTGCGACTGCGATACGGTCGATCCAAGCCTTGAGTGGCGTCGGAATCGACAAGTTGTACATGGGCGCGCCGATGACGAGGATGTCCGACGCGAAGAGTTCGTCCATGTACGCGTTGCCCTTGACCAGATCCGCCGTGATGGTCGCGTCTTCGGTGGCTGCACCGTTGAAGGCGGCCATGTGGGCGCCGGAGAGGTGCAGCGCCGGGTCGGCCGCCAGGTCGCGGGACACGACCTGGATGCCGGGGTGCAGGGCGCGGTGGCGCGCGACGAGTTCGGCGGAAAGTTGCCTGCTGACGGACGCGCCGCCGAGCACACTGGAGTCGAGATGAAGGAGTTGCATGAGAGCCTCGAAAGATTGATGAAGAAGTCCGACCTGCCCGCTTCGGCGTACAGGGCCTCGGGAAGTCTTTTCCCGTGGCTTGAATGGTGGAGACACAGCATCATTCTGAGAAGCCGGTATATTGAGATTTAATCCATCTGCCCTGGAGATGGAAGGAGTTCAAATGCTCGATGGCGTGTCCCTGGACCAGCTGCGAACCTTCATCGCGGCCGTGGATGAAGGCAGCTTCTCGGCGGCGGCCCGGCGGCTCAATCGCGTCCAGTCCGCGGTGAGCGGGTGGGTCAGCAGCCTGGAGGGCCAAATCGGAGTCGTGCTGTTCGACAGGTCAGGCCGGTACCCCAAGCTGACACCTGAGGGCGTTCTCTTGCTCGCGGACGCACGCAACATCGTGTCCGGCGTCGACACGATGAAGGCCCGCGCAAGGTTGATGTCTGCCGGGTTGGAAGCGGAACTCTCTGTCGTGGTGGACGTCTTTTTTCCGACGGCGCTCGTCAGTGCGGCTGCGAAGGCGTTTGTGAGCCGATTTCCGCTCACGCCGTTGAGGTTGTTCGTGGAAGGTCTGGGTGCGGGATACGAGCCGGTGCTGGACGGACGCTGCAGCCTGGGAATACTGGCGCCGCTGGCGGTCGAGTTTCCGTCGCTGAGCAGCGAGAGCATTGGCCAGGTGACTTTGGTCACCGTGGCCGCACCTGACCACCCGCTGGCGAGCTTCAAGCGAAGAATTCCAAAGGCTGCATTGTCCAAGCACGTCCAACTCGTTCTCACTGACCGGTCGGAGTTGAGCGCGGGCCGGGACTTCGGCGTCAAGTCGGCTTCAACCTGGAGATTGGCAGACCTTTCCACAAAGCACGCATTTCTCAGGGACGGCGTGGGCTGGGGCAACATGCCGATGCACATGGTGCAGGGCGACCTTGCGAGCGGCGCGCTTGTTTCACTCGATGTCGAGGACATGCTGCCTGCCGGCTTTTCACTGACGATGGCGGCGTTCCGTCGCGCCTCGGAGCCGCCCGGACCCGCGGCCAGGTGGTTCGTCGACGACCTGAAGGCGCGCTTTGCGCACGACGCAATGGAGTTAAAGACTTAGCCTGTTGAAACGCTCACGCCGTGACTCGGTGGTGGCCCAGACTTGCGTCTGATCTCTCTGTAGAACGGTCACGACGCAGACTGAGGCCAGAGACCGCTTCATGCCCTTCACCGTCATTGATCGTCCGGCGCCAAACGACCGCTCCCAGTCTGAGGACTAAACCGCTCGCGCGGTAGCCCGCCGCACAGTCTGTGATTTAACAAACATCGCGCCCCTGTCTATGTTGGGAACCGAGGCAATCGGCCTCGTTCTTCGACAGGAGCACGATCATG
>Ga0209051_1000393_pt1 | contig 60776 bp, 63 predicted proteins | sample AraplaCvi_mMS_r2_2_FD_184286 | JGI IMG/M metagenome (GOLD analysis project Ga0209051, IMG submission 184286) | Arabidopsis root microbial communities from North Carolina, USA - plate scrape MF_Cvi_mMS_r2 (SPAdes) (version 2) | ecosystem: Host-associated > Plants > Roots > Endosphere | place...
GAGAGAAAAGGACCTGACGCATGGCAGAGACTGGCACTGTAAAATTCTTCAATACCGACAAAGGCTTCGGCTTCATCAAGCCGGACCGGGGCGGCGCCGATATCTTCGTTCACATTTCTGCCGTTCAAGCCTCCGGGCTGGCCGGCCTGACGGAAAATCAGAAGGTAAGCTTCGACACGGAGCCGGATCGCCGCGGCAAGGGCCCAAAGGCCGTCAATCTGCAGATTGCGGGCTGAACCCTTAACAAGGCTGTCGAATTTCGAGTTGAAGCCCGGCAGCAATGCCGGGTTTTGTCGTTCAGCCTTCGTTCAGCTACTGATCTCTACTACCATCATCATCGAGATAGGAACCGGCGTTCGGTTCCCGGGATTGGGATTTATGCTTATGAACAGGCTCGCCAAAACTCTTCTGCTGACGGCAACGGCTGCTGCGCTTACCCTTTCTGTTATCGGCGAGGCATCGGCCGGCGACCGCCATTGGCGGCATCATGGCAATAACGACGCGCTCGTCGGAGGCGCAGTCGGCCTTGCCACCGGCCTGATCGTCGGCTCGGCCATCGCCAACGCCAATAACGGCCCTGTTTACGACGAGCCTCGCTACATCGACCCGCCCTACGAACCCGGATATTACGAGCCGGCTCCGGTCTATCGCGCCCCGCGCCGCGTTTATGTCGAGCAGCCGCAATATGTCGAACAGCCGCGCTATTATGCGCCGGTCCGCACGGCAGTGGAGCCCTGGTCGCCGCAATGGGAGCGTTACTGCTCTTATCGCTACCGCTCCTTCGATCCGCGTAGCGGCACCTATATCGGCAATGACGGCCGCAGCCATTTCTGCATCGCCGGCTGATCTCTCTTCATCGCTGATGCCGAGCGCCGCTTTTTAGCGGCGCTTTCTTTTTGCCCATCTGTCAGCCGAGTTTCTCAAAGGGTCTCGGCATCGGGCTCAAAATCGGTCGAGACGCTGACGGCGCGCCATTCCCGATCAGCCTCAATACGCGCGGCATCGGCTTTTTCGACATTGCTGACCGCATCGCTGCCGAGCAGCAGCCGGAACGGGGGCTGGTCGAGACCGGCGATATGGATAATGACCGCAGCCGCCTTGGCGGGATCGCCGGGCTGGCGGCCATTATACTCACGCTGGAAGCGCACGGTAGCGCCGACCATCTCCTGATAGTCCTGCCGCCCTTCGGCAAGCACCGTCGAGGCGCCGGCGAAATCGGTTCTGAAGCCGCCGGGCTCGATCACTGTCACCTTGATGCCGAATGGCGCAACCTCTTTCGACAGCACCTCAGAAAAGCCCTCGACAGCAAATTTCGCCGCCGAATAGGCGCCGCGCCCGGCAGGGCCGATACGGCCGCCGACCGATGAGAACTGGATGATGTGCCCCGCCCCCTGCCCGCGCATTAAGGCGATGACCGCCTTGGTCATGATGATCGTGCCGAACAGGTTGGCCTCGACCTGTGCCCGGAAATCGGCGAGACTGGTATCTTCGATCGAGGAAACATTGCCGTAGCCGGCATTGTTGACGAGCACATCGATACGCCCGAACCTCTTCACGCCAGCCTCGACCGCCACTGCTGCCGCCGTCTCGTCGGTCACATCGAGCGCTATCGTCAACACCTGGCCGCCATACCGCTCGGAGAGATCGGCAAGGCGGGCGGGATCGCGCGCCGTCGCCACCAGATTGTCGCCGGAGGCCAAAACCGCCTCCGCCAGCGCCCGGCCGAGACCGCGCGAACTTCCTGTGATCAACCAGACCCTGGACATCGGAAACCTTTCCCTTCTTTGGTTCCCGGCTGATGTATGGTCTGTTGTATCCAATCGAAAGAAGGTACCCAGACGATCTATACACACCTTGAGGTAACTGACATGACCAGTGACATGTTCGACTTCTGCTGCTCCATGACGGACGAACAGGATGCGCGCGCCCGCGAACTGATCGAGCGGGCGGCGGCGAAATGGCCGCTGCGCATCCTGCACGTGCTCGCCGATGCCGGTGCACCCTTGCGCTTCTCGCGCCTCATGGAAAGGGTCGAGGGCATCAGCCAGAAAGTGCTGACGCAGACGCTACGCACCCTCGAAAGAGACGGTCTCATCATCCGCACCCTCTATCCGCAAGTGCCGCCGCGCGTCGAATATGAGTTGACGCCGCTCGGACGCGACCTCCTCATGCAGGTTGCCGCCCTCTGGCGTTGGATCGTCGAACGTTTGGGCGATTTCGATGCGCGCAAGGCCGTGAAGCTGACCGTGACAGGCGTTTAGGCCGGGATGCGGATCGTTGCCCTCAGTCCGCCGAGCGGGCTGTCGCCAAGGGTGACGTTGCCGCCGTGACTGCGGGCGATGTCGCGGGCGATCGCAAGGCCGAGGCCGGTGCCCGAGGCATCGAGATTACGCGCCGCGTCCAGCCGGAAGAACGGCTTGAACACGTCCTCGCGATTCTTTTCCGGAATGCCCGGCCCGTCGTCGTCGAAGATGACGGTCAACCATTTGGCACTGTGCTTGGCCTCAATGTCGAGCCTGCCCGCATAACGCCGCGCATTCGATGCAAGGTTGGTGACGAGACGCATGAAGGCGTTCGGCCTGACCGATATGTCGTCATCGCCTTCGATCGTATAGCTGAATGTCTTGCCGTGCAGGGCGAAATCGGATTCCAGCTTTGCGAAGACCTCGCTGAGTCTTAACTCGCCGACATCTTCTTCGACCTCGCCGCGTGCGAAAGCCGTATAGGCCTCCAGCATGGCCTGCATATCGTCGACGTCGTCGTTCAGCCCATGCAGATCGGGATTGTCGCCGGCGAGCGCCAGTTGCAGTTTGAAGCGGGTCAGGATGGTGCGCAGATCATGGCTGACGCCCGACAGCATCGCAGTGCGCTGCTCGATCTGCCGCTCGATTCGCTCGCGCATCAGGATAAAGGCAAGGCCGGCGCGCCGGACCTCGTCGGCCCCGCGCGGATAGAAATTGTCGGGTTTCTGCCCCTTGCCGAAGCTTTCGGCCGCGCGCGCCAAGGTCAGGATCGGACGGATTTGTCCGCGCAGGAAGAGGATCGAGATGCCGATCAACACCAGCGAGGTGCCGACCATCCAGACGATGAAGATATGGGTGTTCGAGGCATAGGTCTGGCTGCGCTTGGTCAGCACCCTGAGGATCTTGTTGTCAAGCTTGATGCGGATCTCGACGAGGTTCGAGTTGCCGACCGTGTCGATCCAGAAAGGCCGGTGGATCTCGTCGGTGATCTCGTCGCTGAGGATGCCATCGAGGATCGAGAAGAAGGGCTTGACGCGCGGCGGCGGCAGATCGCCGTCCGGCTCGATCGAGATCTGCAGGCTGAGCTGATCGCGGGCGATGCGGACGATCTCGCTATAGTCCGAATTCTGCGGGTAGGTCTCGATGATCTCTATGATCGCGGCAATGTCGCGGGTGACGGCAAGCGACAGCCGCTCCGTCACCATCTGCCAGTGGCGCTCCATGAAGACGGCCGCGACAACGGATTGCAGTAGCACCATCGGAATGATGATAATCAGCAGCGAGCGCGCGTAAAGCCCGGTCGGCAGCCGCCGGCGCAGCCAGCGGACAACCGAGCGCCAGCCTGGCGCAGAATTGCGGTCTTCCCGCCGCAAGCTGTCGATCGTCACCATCAGCGCCGGTCCTGGCCTCTATCCTTAGACCTAAAGCGCGTCGCGACTTTCAGATTCGCTCCTTGCGCTTTAGGTCTTTGTTTTCAGCATTCGTTGCCGCAAAACCGCTGCACAGTTTTGCGCGACATGCATTAGTCGATGCTCAGCCTGTATCCGATGCCGCGCACGGTCTGCAGCCAGACGGGATTGGCCGGATCATCCTCGATCTTACGCCGCAGCCGGTTGATCTGCACGTCGATCGTCCGTTCGCCCACCTCGGTGTCGTTGCCGATCAGCTCATGGCGGGGGATCGTATCGCCGGCACGCCGCGCAAAGAGCAGCATGATCTCCTGCTCGCGGTCGGTCAGCCGGATCACCTCGCTGGCCTTCTTCAGCTCCTTGCGGGTCAGCGAGAATGTGTAGGGGCCGAACATCACTTGTTCGATCTTCGGTCCCTCCCCGCCGGCATTGCGACGCAGGATATTGTTGATGCGCAGCACCAGTTCCCGCGGATCGAAGGGCTTGGAAAGATAGTCGTCGGCGCCTGCCTCGAGGCCTTCGATGCGGTTGCCGGACTCTGCCAACGCCGTCAGCATGATGATCGGCACATTCTTGATGGCGCGAAGCCCGCGGGTGACGTCGATGCCGGATTCGCCCGGCATCATCACATCCATGATGATCAGGTCGAAATCGAGACCCGCGAGCTTGCGCTGCGCCTCGGCGCCGTCGGCGGCGACGGTCACGCGGAAGCCGTTCTCGGCGAGATAGCGATTGAGCAGCGCGCGGATGCGCGAGTCGTCGTCGACCACCAGCAGATGCGCCGCATCGTCGGAAATACCTGTCTTGACCGCCATTCAATCCGCCTTCTGTCTGTCCCGCATGCCTCTAAGGAAAGCTTTTACGCCCTCCCGCACCTCCGCAGAAGCCCCTTCGAATGCCCGCTCAATGCGGCGCGATTGCGGCTCGGCAAGAGCAAGCGCCAGCTCTCGTCCCGATTTCGTTGGATAAAGCTTGCGCTGCCGCCGGTCCTCAGGCCCCGCCACCTGGCGAATATAGCCTGAATCGATCAGCTGTTTCAGCACCCTTGCAAGGCTCTGCTTGGTGATCTTCAGCGTATCGAGAAGATCGGCCACCGTCATGCCGGGGTTACGGTTGACGAAATGCACGACGCGGTGATGCGCCCGCCCGAAGCCGCTTGTTTCGAGGATGGCGTCAGGATCGGAAACGAAGTCGCGATAGGCGAAGAAGAACAGCTCGATGATCTCGAAATCGATGATGTCGGTATCTTCCATCGGCGTGGCCAGCGGCTCTGACTTGCCTACTTTCGGGCCGGTCTGTCGTGACACGCGGCATTTCCTTTCTCTTCCCGCCCCCGCGGGAAATTTCGCCAAAATATGCCAGCTTTATTGACATAAATTGCGTCACTGTGAGTTTTCCGACCTCTACGGGAGACTCGCACGGACTTTTTTCCTCAGCATTTCCATGAAAACCAAGACCCGCCCGGCACTCCGACGCAATACGCGATTTCCCCTTGCGTCTGTGGATAAAACGTAATGGGGACAACAATCAACAGGCTTGGCGCTTGAAGCGCCGGCTTTAAGGGCGAGCGCGCTGGCCGGATGTTCAAGCTCACCTATATAACCAAACGGTTTCGCCAAGCGCTGCGGCATCGAGGTCATCGAGCGCGCAACCCCGCGGAAGAATTCCCCGGCTTCAGCGAATGCTTCCTCACCGGCTCGGCTGCTGAGGTGACGACGATTTCCGAAAGGCCGATGAACGGCTACCAGCCGCAGTCGCGGCCGGATAAAATGCGTCATGCGGTCGACACAGTGATTCAAAGCGTTACGGCGCCGCACGGCTGAAAAGACGCGCGGCGCTAGGCTGAACGCCCGCGGGCATTTACCGATGTGCCCGTGCCATGACCAGACCGGCGAGCGTCGAGAGAATGCCGCCGCCGATCAGGCCGCCGATGCCGGCAGCGATCAGGCCGGTCATAGCCGCTTCCCCACCGACCATGCCGAGCAGCATGCCGCCGGCGACACCGCCGATCGCGCCTGCGATCGTTCGAGCGACGACATTGATCGCATGCTGCTTCAAGGCGGCGCTCGCGGCATTGCCGCCAATGGCACCGGCAATCAATTGTATGACGAGCGGAAGTAGCGCTTCCATGACTTTCCTCCTCTGGCGATCTCCCCGATCGCCGCTTTATATGCCGAACCTTCAGCATATTAGCATTTTATCATATTACGAAGGAAAGCGTTAAGAAAAAATCAACCCATGCGGGAGGCAAGGTAAGAAGTTGACAGACGTGAAACGGGGCGGCCAGTTCGACCGCCTCGTTGTATTTTTCCCGGTTCGATTATTGATAAACGTAGACGATCCGGCGTGTACCGGGATCAACCAGAACCGGTCGGTCGTTGATCCTGGTATAGCGGTACTCGTAATCCGGGATCGACTGGAAGGTAACATCGGCGGGCACCTCTGCACCGACGACGACATCGCCGCCGAGCTGCACCGTCTGGCCGGGATTGGTGTCGATATAGGTGCGGACCGTCTCCGGCGGCGTGATGGTCTCGACAGCCCCGACCGGGCCGAGCAACTCGTCGCCCGGGGCCGGCTGCGGGTCAACGGGAACGACGCTGGCGGTCGACTCGTAGGTTACGACAGGAACGCCGATCTCGTCGCGGTGCTGTTCGACGATGACCTGGCTGCCGCCGCGGTCGACCTGCAGATAGTCGGCGTAGACCCAGCCGCGCATCCCGTTGACGTCGACGCGGCACCAGCGGCTGCCTTCAATGCAGCCGTCGAGCACCGCGGTCGAGCCGCGGGTGGCAAGACCGACCGCCGGATATTGCGGGCCCGGGCCGGCACGGACATTGAGATCGTTGACGGTCGTCGCCATCATCTCCGCCTGCGCCAGACCGCCGCTCGCCAGGAGCACTGCTCCGGCCAATAGAATGTTTCTCTTCAAGGTCATCTGAGCGTCTCCTTGGTTTCGATGGGCTGACAACGCGCGGCGTTCCACGATGTTCCCATGGACTGCCTAGCGTCAAAGACCGCTTGCGGGATGAATTTCATAAGCAATTGAAAAAATTCAATAAAACAAGGTTTTTCCGCATCTGACAACACCATCGGAAGGCATGAATTCTTGTTGCAGCCCGTCTTTTTGCCGTGAGGCAAGGCAGCAGACACGGAAAATTCCGGCTGTCCTTGACGCGGTTTCGGACTATACCCTGAGCATCCCAGACACCAAGCGAGGCACTTATGGGCATGCTCCAGGCCGGCATCATTCCGGTGACACCCTTCCAGCAGAACTGCACGATCTTCTTCGATCCCGAGACCAAGGAAGGCGTCGTCGTCGATCCGGGCGGCGACGTGCCGCTGATCCTTCAGGCGATCGCGCAAAACGGCTTGATCATCAAGGAGATCTGGCTGACGCACGGCCATCTCGACCATGCCGGCGGTGCCAGTGAGCTAAAGGAAGCCCTGGGCATCGAGGTGGTTGGCCCGCATCAGGACGACCTGCCGCTGCTGCAACGGATCGAGACCCAGGCCGAAAAATACGGCATATCGGGATTGCGCAACGTCCTACCCGACCGCTGGCTGAAGGATGGCGACAAGATCTCTTTCGGCGATCACGAATTCGAGGTCTATCATGCGCCCGGTCATGCGCCGGGCCACGTCATCTATTTCAACCGTGCGCAGAATTTCGCCCATCTCGGCGACGTGCTCTTCAACGGCTCGATCGGCCGCACCGACCTGCCGGGTGGCAATCATCAGCAGCTTCTCGATTCGATCCGTGACAAGGTGCTGCCGCTTGGCGACGACGTCGGCTTCATCTGCGGCCACGGCCCCGGCAGCCGCATCGGCGATGAGCGGCGCAGCAATCCATTTTTGCAGGAAATCAGAACCGGCTGAGCGTTCGGCGCGGGCTCACATCATCTTCCGGCCATTCGGCACGGGCTGCTCGACATCAGCAAGCACGATCGCGCCGTTCTCGTCCTCGAATCCAAGCGTCAGCACTTCCGAGCGGAACGGCCCGATCTGGCGCGGCGGGAAGTTGACGACACTGAGCACCTGCCGGCCAATCAGGCTTTCCGGCGTGTAGTGCACGGTGATCTGGGCCGAGGATTTCTTCGTGCCGATCTCGGGACCGAAATCGATGACCAGCTTGATCGCCGGCTTACGCGCCTCCGGAAACGGACTGGCTTCGATGATCGTGCCGACGCGAATGTCGACACGTTCGAAATCGGCGTAGGCAATTTCCTCGGACATATCGTCTCCGCTAGCGCATTAATCCTTTGCGAAAATCGCGATCGGTTTTCGGAAAGGATTAATGCGCAAATTCATAATGACAGAGCGTCCTTAGCGCGTCTTTATAGACGCGCGGCGCTCTAGCCGGCCAGTTCTTCGGCCCGCTTGCGCGCCGCTGCCAGTGCTGCGTCGAACAGAGGCTGCATGCCGTTTTCGGCCATCAGCACGGCGAGTGCAGCCGCCGTCGTGCCGCCAGGAGAGGTCACATTCTGCCGCAGCCGCGAAGCGTCGTCGGGGGACTGGTGCAAGAGTTCACCAGCCCCCGCGACTGTTTCCCGCGCAAGACGCATGGCGAGGTCCGCCTGCAGGCCGAGTTTACGGCCTGCCTCCGCCATGCATTCGACGAGATAGAACACATAGGCAGGACCGCTGCCCGAAAGCGCCGTCACGGCATCGATATCGGCCTCTGCAGGCACCCATTCCACAGGACCCGAGACGCTGAGAAGAGAATGGACACGTTCGCGCTGCTGATGACTGACCCCTGAATTGGCAAAGGCGCCGGTGACGCCGCGCCCGACCATGGCCGGCGTGTTCGGCATGGCCCGCACCATGGCGGCTTTGCCCAGATGTTTCTCGAGGAAAGCGAGCGTCTTGCCGGCGGCCACAGAGACGACGACCGTTTCCGGCCCGACGGCGCTCTTCACCGCCGGCAGCACCGTCTCCATCACCTGCGGCTTGACCGCAAGAAACAGCACGCTTGCCTTCAAATCCGCCGGAGCCGCGGTAACATGGGTCGCGCCGGCCTCGCTGATCGTCGCCAGCATCGCCGGCGACGGGCCAGGATCGACGACAAGAACGGCCGAGCCCGGCACGCCGCTTTTCAGCCAGCCGGAGAGCATCGCCCCGCCCATGTTGCCGGCGCCGATCAGGACGACGGGATTTGTCGAGGAGAAAGCGTTCGCGGGCATCTTATGCCTCGCCGACTGTTTCGAACAATACGGCTTCCATCGCCTTCGTCGCTTCCATGCCGGACCAGACGACGAACTGGAATGCCTGGAAATAGGCTTCGCAGGTATCGAGCGCGCTGGAAAGCAGCACTTCCACCTGGCGGTTGGTGGGCTCCGCACCGCCGGCGAGCAGCAGCGACTGGCGAAAGATGACGACATCTTCCTGGCGCCAAAGGTCGAAATGCCCCATCAGCACCTGCCCGTTGATCGCCGAAAGCAGCTTGACCACCTCGTTGACCCTGATGTCGGGAACTTTGATATCGAAGGCGCAGCCAAGGTGCAGCGCCTCGAATTCCTCCATCCAGGAGAAGGAGACGTGATAGTCCGTCCAGCGACCCTCGACCGTCATCGCGATCTCGTCCTCGCCGGAGCGTTCGAACGACCAGTCGTTGTTGGAGGCAACGTACTCGATCATATCGACCGGGTTCGACTGACGCTCGACTTCCAATTCCATCAGGTTCATGCAGCACCTTCTTGACCGGAACGAATGCGACCTAACTTTGTGTACGCACACAAGAAAGACACACGCAAATACCGGAACCACCACTCGGATGATCGTTGAACCGCTGCCAGACTTAACGCAGATAACCTGCCCGGAGCTTACCAAGTCGCTTCGAATCATCATTTAAAATCAGTGTATAATGCGCCTTGCCCCCTGCCAGCCCCCTGAGGGGAAAATAGGCCGGACCACTGTGGAAAGGCTCTTCGAAATTCAATTCAGAAGGGAGAATAAGCGACTCTGCGAATTGGCTTTTTTGGCAGTGTCCACAGGTGGAAAAACTCACCTGATTTTTTTGTGACGGATGCGGCGTGTGGCATGAAGGCAACGCCGCGTCTGCGTCATATCGGGACTTTCAGCCATGTCGCGCAAAAGTGTTCAGCGGCTTTTGCGCGACATGCGGGAAAACGAAGACCTGCAGCGCAAGGGGCGAATCTAAAAAGACCGCGGCGCGCTTTAGTGCCCTTCGCCGGCAAGCCTCGCCTCGAGCGCCGCGATGCGGGCGGCAAGCGCCTCGTTCTCGTCGCGCGCCTTGATCGCCATCTCGCGCACGGCCTCAAACTCCTCGCGCTTGACGATATCCATGCTGTTCAGCCAACGCTCGGCCTGGGCGTTGAAGGCGGTCTCGATCTCCTTGCGGACGCCCTGGGCAGCACCTGCCGCATCGGTCATCAGCTTGGCGAATTCGTCCATGATGCGGTTCGTTCCGGTCGTCATGGCGTTTTTCTCCCTTCGCATGAGGTGAATTTCAGCCCTTTGGGGCCCCAAGGATTGAGGTAGGGCTTCGCCACCCGCGATGCAAGCGCTTTGCATCGGATCGGCTTGCCGTACCCGGCCGGGAAAGAGCCATCACGAACAATGGACTTGACCGTCCGGGATCGCAGCGGCATGTTCCGCGCGACCAAACAGGTGGGAAAACCTTGCCGACAGCAGCCAATCTCCTTGCTATCATGCCTTTTCCGGACATCGATCCGATCGCCTTTTCGATCGGCCCGCTGGCGATTCATTGGTACGGTCTCGCTTATGTCGCCGGCATCCTGCTCGGCTGGGCCTATGCGCGCCGCCTCGCCGCCAATGACAGTCTCTGGCCCGGCAACGTCTCGCCGATGTCTAAGACGCAGCTCGACGATTTCATCGTCTGGGCGGCCCTCGGCGTCGTCCTCGGCGGCCGTCTCGGCTATATTTTCTTCTATGATCTCCCCGCCGTCCTTCGCAGTCCCATCCGTGCGCTCGAGATCTGGAACGGCGGCATGTCCTTCCATGGCGGCCTGACGGGTACGACGATCGCCATGATCGTCTTTGCCCGCCGCAACGGCATCCCGATCTGGAGCCTGTTCGACATCGTCGCCACCGTCGTTCCCTTCGGCCTCTTCTTCGGCCGCATCGCCAATTTCATCAACGGCGAGCTCTGGGGCCGGCTGACCGACGTGCCCTGGGCGGTGGTCTTCCCGACCGGCGGCCCCTTCGCCCGCCACCCGAGCCAGCTTTACGAAGCCGGCCTCGAAGGCATCGTTCTTCTGCTGGTGCTGGCCGCCTTGGTGTATGGCATGCGCGCTCTGAAAAGCCCCGGCTTCATCACCGGCGTCTTCGTCTGCGGTTATGCCCTGTCGCGCATCTTCGTCGAATTCTTCCGCGAGCCTGACGCCCAGCTCGGTTACCTCCTCGGCACAAACTGGCTGACCATGGGCATGGTGCTCTCCTCCCCAATGATCCTGCTCGGCATCTGGGCAATGCTCAGGGCCCGCCGCCAGGCTGCGCTGCAGCTCTGAAAACGGCAGGACGCGCGATATGACCACCGCTCTAGGCGAAAAGATCAAGGCGATCATCCAGGCCAACGGCCCGATCAGCGTCACCGATTATTTCTCGCTCTGCCTGGCCGATCCTGAACACGGCTACTACCGCACCCGCGAGCCCTTCGGCCGTGCGGGCGATTTCGTGACCGCGCCCGAGGTCAGCCAGATTTTCGGCGAAATGATCGGCGTCTTCATCGTTCATGCCTGGCAGCGCCACGGCACGCCGGCGGGCGTCCGTCTCGTCGAGATCGGACCCGGCCGCGGCACGATGATGGCCGATATGCTGCGCGTCATCTCGCGCATCGCCCCGCCGCTGCTGGATGCTATGACCGTGCATCTCGTCGAAACCAGCGAGCGCCTGCGCGACGTCCAGAGCCAGACGCTCGAAGCTTACGATGATAAGATTGCCTGGCACGACGGCTTCGACGAAGTCCCGCCGGGCTTCACGCTGATCGCCGCCAACGAATTGTTCGACGCCATCCCGATCCGCCAGTTCGTCCGCATGCCGACGGGTTTCCGCGAGCGCATGATCGGAATTGATGCCGATGGCGAGCTGACCTTCTCCGCCGGCGTCGCCGGCCTCGATCCGGCGCTTCTGCCCGAACCGGTGCAGAACCTGCCGCTCGGCACGCTCTTCGAGATCTCGCCTGCCCGCCAGGCTGTCATGATTGCGATCTGCGAGCGGCTGCGCGTTTTCGGCGGCACGGCGCTCGCGATCGATTATGGCCATCTCGTCACCGGCTTCGGCGATACGTTGCAGGCCGTGCGCATGCATGAATTCGATCCGCCGCTCGCCCATCCCGGTGAAGCCGATCTGACGAGCCATGTCGACTTCCAGCAGCTCGCCGAAACTGCACTTGCGGCCGGCGTCCATCTGAACGGCGCCCTGCATCAGGGTGATTTTCTGACCGGTCTCGGCATCCTCGAACGTGCCGCCGCCCTCGGCCACGACCGCGAGCCTCAAACCCAGCAGGTTATCCAGGCGGCGGTCGACCGGCTCGCCGGCGCCGGTGAAGGCCGGATGGGCGAACTCTTCAAGGTGATGGCGGTCTCTCATCCCGCGGTCGACCTCATGCCCTTTCGCCCGGTGGATTGACAGGGCGCACGCGGCTGGTTCAACATCCGCGCGAACAAGAACTTGAAGCGCGCCGCCTGTGCGATGCGCTTGGGATAATAACAAACCCCTTAAAAAACCCCGGAATCACAGATGCAGGAAGCGGCCTCTCCCGCACCGATCGAAAGCGCGCTGCTGAATGAAGCGGCAGGCGGCACTATCCGCCACGGTTATTTCACCCGCGCCGGCGGCGTGTCCGAAGGGCTGTATCGCGGCCTCAATGTCGGCCTTGGCTCCAACGACGAACGCGACAAGGTCCTGGAAAACCGTCGCCGCGTCGCCGCGTGGTTCGACCTGCCGGTCGAGCGGCTGGCGACTGTGCATCAGGTCCATTCCCCTGACGTCGTGACCATCGATGCCGATTACGACGGCGCCCGCCCCGAGGCGGATGCGATGGTAACGCGCACCCCCGGCATTGTGCTTGGCGTGCTTGCCGCCGATTGCGGCCCGATCCTGTTCGCCGACCCGGACAATCGCGTCGTCGGCGCCGCCCATGCCGGCTGGAAAGGCGCGCTGACGGGTGTGCTCGAAAATACCATCGCCGCCATGGAAGCGCTGGGGGCGGATCGCACACGCATTATCGCCTGCCTCGGCCCCTCGATCAGCCAGGCAAGCTATGAGGTCGGTCCTGAATTCGTCGAGCGTTTCGTCGCCGGGAACCCGGAAGATGCGCGTTTTTTCGTGCCTTCCGCAACCTCCGGCCACGCCATGTTCGACCTGCCGGCGCTGACTGTCGACCGGCTGACGAAAGTCGGAGTGCGGGCCGAAAGCCTCGGCCTCTGCACCTATCCGGACAGCGAGCGCTTCTTTTCCTACCGCAGGACGACGCATCGCAAGGAGCCGGACTACGGCCGGCAGATTTCCGCGATATCAATCAGGGAGACGTGAGCAGAATGGCACTGCACTTCGAAAAGGCCGAATTCGCAAGCCGGCTTGCGCGCCTCACCGAGAAGATGAAGGAAGAAAAGCTCGACGCCCTGCTGCTCTTCGCCCAGGAAAGCATGTACTGGCTGACCGGCTACGACACCTTTGGCTACTGCTTCTTCCAGACGCTGGTCGTCAAGAGCGACGGCACCATGGCGCTGCTGACCCGCTCGGCCGATCTTCGCCAGGCCAGGCATACCTCGATCCTCGACGACATCCATATCTGGGTCGACCGGGTCAACGCCGATCCGACGCTTGACCTGAAGAACCTGCTGGTCGAGATGGATCTGCTCGGTGCCCGCATCGGCGTCGAATATGACACGCACGGCATGACCGGCCGTATCGCCCGCCTGCTCGACGCACAGCTGACCACCTTCGGCCAGATCACCGACGCGTCCTATCTCGTCAGTCGCCTGCGCCTTGTCAAAAGCCCGACCGAGGTTGCCTATGTCGAGCGCGCCGCCGTTCTCGCCGACGATGCGCTCGACGCCGCGATCCGGCTGACGAAGCCCGGTGCCGACGAGGCCGATATCCTCGCCGCCATGCAGGGCGCGATCTTTTCCGGCGGCGGCGACTATCCCGCCAACGAGTTCATCATCGGCTCCGGCGCCGATGCCCTGCTTTGCCGCTACAAGGCCGGCCGCCGCAAACTCGACGCCAGCGACCAGCTGACGCTCGAATGGGCCGGCGCTTACGCGCATTACCATGCCGCCATGATGCGCACGATCGTCATCGGCGAGCCGATGCAACGCCACCGCGAGCTCTATAATGCCTGCCGCGAAACCATCGAGGCGATCGAGACGGTGCTGAAGCCGGGCAACAGCTTCGGCGACGTCTTCGACATGCATGCCAGGATCATGGACGAACGCGGCCTTGCCCGCCACCGGCTGAACGCCTGCGGTTATTCGCTCGGCGCCCGCTTCTCGCCCTCCTGGATGGAGCATCAGATGTTCCATGTCGGCAATCCGCAGCCGATCGAGCCGAACATGTCGCTCTTCGTGCACATGATCATCGCCGATTCCGACACGGGCACGGCGATGACGCTCGGCCAGACCTATCTGACGACGGCGGATGCGCCGCGCGCGCTATCCCGCCATCCGCTCGATTTCATCGGTCTTTGACCGATGAGAATCCGGAATTGACAGACGCCCGCCGCCGCCCGCATAAATTCGGGCGGGGCTGATGCGATTGTGGGAAGGACGGATCAAGGGATGACGCGAGCTGCGATTGTGCCCACGCTCCTGGTCTTCACGGCCCTGCTGACCGCCTGCAACACAACCGATGCACTGACACCGCAGGTCGATATCGGCGATTCCTCCGCGCGCGCGTCGTCGAGCCCGGTGACACAGAACGAGGCCGAGCGTCTGGCTGGTTCTCGCCAGCGGGCCTTCGCCCAAAGCTCCCAGCCGGGCGGCTACCATCCAGCTTACGATCAGTCGCAGCAGGCCTACAGGCCCGGCACCGGCGCGCCGCCGACGACAATGCAGCAGCAGGCAGACGCCCTGTCGAGGAGCAGTTCCTCGCCGGCCGCCTCCGCCCCGATCGAGGAACAATCGCTGCCACCGCCGGCTTCCAGCGGTGAGCTTCCCGCACAACCGGCTCAGCCGCCCGCCGTACAACAGCCGCAACGGACCGCCGCCCTCAACACCGGCGCCTCCTCTGTGCGCGGCAACACCGTGCGCTTCTTGCCGATCATCGGCGCGCCGGTTCAGGCGGTGACCCCGCTGTCGCGTCAGCTTGGCGCCGAGGCGCGCGCGCACGGGCTTTCCATCAAGAGCTCGACCGATGCGAGCAGCGATTACATTCTCAAAGGCTACCTCTCCGCCTTCAGCGACGACGGCAAAGTCACCGTCGTCTATGTCTGGGACATTCTCGACAGCGCCGGCGGCCGCCTGCACCGCATCCAGGGGCAGGAAAGCGTACCGACGGCGGCGGCCGATCCCTGGGCTGGCGTTCCTGCCTCGGTGATGCAGCAGATCGGCTCGAAAACCATCGCGGAATTCTCCTCCTGGCGGCAGACGCGGGGTGGTTAGTCACAAACTTTTCGCAAATATGAAAGCCTGTGGCGCCTTTGCCCTTGCATTCACGGGGAAGCTGGCTAAAAAGCGCGGCTATCAGCGCATAACGGGCGGACCAAAATGAAGGTTTTCGCAGGCAATTCGAACCGGCAACTCGCCGAAGCGATCTGCACCTATCTCAACGTTCCCTTGGGGAGAGCCAGTGTTCGAAGGTTTGCCGATCAGGAAATCTTCGTGGAAATCCAGGAAAATGTGCGCGGCGAGGACGTTTTCCTCGTGCAGCCCACCGCCTTCCCTGCCAACGACCACCTGATGGAACTGTTGATCATGATCGACGCGATGCGTCGTTCTTCAGCCCGCCGCATCACCGCGGTGCTTCCCTATTTCGGCTATGCGCGCCAGGATCGGCGCGCCTCAGGCCGCACACCGATCTCCGCGAAGCTGGTCGCGAACCTCATCACCGAAGCCGGCGCCGACCGGGTGATGACGCTCGATCTCCATGCCGGGCAGATCCAGGGCTTCTTCGATATACCCACGGACAATCTCTTCGCCCTGCCTGTGCTGACGCGCGACATCAAGAGCCATTACGACCTCAGCAACGTTGTGGTCGTTTCGCCCGATGTCGGCGGCGTGGTTCGCGCCCGCGCGCTTGCCAAGCGGCTGGACTGTCTTCTGGCCATCGTCGACAAGCGTCGCGATCGGCCGGGTGAATCCGAAGTCATGAACATCATCGGCGATATCGCCGGCAAGGACTGCCTGCTGATCGACGACATCGTCGATTCCGGCGGCACGCTCTGCAACGCGGCCGACGCGATGCTCGCCAAGGGCGCAGCCAGCGTCACCGCCTATATCACCCATGGCGTCCTTTCCGGCGGCGCGGTCACCCGCGTCACCTCCTCGAAGCTGCGCGAACTCGTCATTACGGATTCGATCCAGCCGACGACGGCCGTGCTCTCGGCGCACAATATCCGCATCGTGACGACGGCGCCGCTGATCGGCGAAGCCATCAGCCGAACGGCCCAGGAAGAGTCCGTCTCCAGCCTCTTCGATTGAAAAGAGCCGGCATCCGACCGGCTCTTTCAATTTCTACATCGGATGGACCTGGCTATTACCGGGCATGCTCGTTGAACAGTATGAATTACCCAGAATAAACCGCCGTTCCGATCATTCGGCGAAGCTTGTCACATAAGGCGTAAAAAGCCGGCACAAGGCCGGCTTCATTAGTTTGTATCATGACAGACAACGCTCAAGGCTGCTGCGGCGACGCAGGTGCCGCATCCTGGCCCTGATCCTGCTCCTGGTCCTGCTCCAGCCCCTGATCCTGATCCGGAGCGTCCGGCCCCTTGACCACCTGTCCGTTAACGGCAACCGCGCCGTCGCGGCTGACGCTGATATCCCAGCGCGAGCGGCCGTCCGCATCGGTCTTGGCGAAGCCCTTCACCATCATGATGCCGAAGGAAACCTGGTTGAGGTCGGGATCCGTCTTGGCAAGTTCCTGAACCGCGGCAATCGTCTTGTCGAGATCGCGGGCAAGGATGGTCGCCTCCATCGAATAGTCCTTCTCGGTGTCGACCCGTCCCTCGATCTTGCCGGTCATGTCGATGTCGTAGACATTCGACTTGGCGCTGATCATCGGAAATTCGACCGTGACCCGGCCGTCGCGGAAGAGCTTCTTGCCCATCTCCTCGCCGCTCGCCTCCGGCGCATTTTCCTTGAAATCCATCGCCATCAAGGCATCGCCAAAGCTGGCAAAGTCCAGATTCGGCACGGCAAGCTGCAGATCGAAGCTGGTCGGCATGAATGTCGAATAGCTTGGCGGCATCAGCGGACTGTCGAGGCTGATGTCATGCGCATTCATGCCGAAGCCGAAACGCATCGCGTCGCTCGGCCCGTCCATGGCCACGTTATAGCCGAACTGCTTGACGCCGCCATTGCCCATCTGAGTGCTGACGGTCAGATTGTTGACGCCAATCGTCTCGCTGAAGGAGGCGAGAAGCGGAAAGGCGTCCTTGAGTATCCCCTTCACCTTGGCGCTGTTTTCGGGGCTCAGTTCCTTCTCGTCGGCATGATCGAGAATGAAGAAGACCATCTCGCGAATCTGCTTGGCCGGCAGAGCGTTTATCTTGGCTTCGACATCGATCGAGTCGGCGCGGATTTCGACGGGCGGCATTTGCGCGCCGGAGACCTGCTCGACGAAAGTCGATGCCGAGCCGCTGCCTACGATATCGATACGCCCGTTGCCGCCGGCACTGTCGGTCGAACTCAGCTTCTGATCCATGCTGGCGATGCTGGCGCTGACTTCTTCGGTCTCGGACTTGCTGGTGAGCTTGATGTCCTTGGCCGTGGCGGTGCTGGAGCGCAGATAGCTGATCGCCGGATCGAAGACTCCGGCATAGACAAGCGAAGCGATGGAGTAGGAGAAATCCGTCGGCTTTTCGTCGGGTCCTTTGACATGGCCGGAGACATCGAACTTATTGTCACCTTCGATGTTCCAGAGGCCGCTGTCGAGCGGTGTGGCAAAGGTCGAGAACGGCGTCAAACCGTTGATAGTGAATTTCGAAGGGTCAGCTTTGGAAAGCAGCTTTGCCAGATCGTAGATGATTTCGTAGCGCGTGCCCGCCGGATTGACGGTGATTAGGCCGCTCTTTGCCAGATCCTCGGGAAGCAGCTTCGTCAGGTTGCCCTTGAGCGCATCGGCGCCGTTCTGGTTGATCTCGACACCCTGGGCGGTGGTGACAAGGCAAAGTGCCAGCAAGCTCGTTGCCGTGACAAGTTTAAGACGCATAGTCCGATTTCTCCTCAGCCGCTTTTTTGATTGCGGCATCCAAAGAGGGGAAGCGCGCCGATGTCAACCTCAGCTATAGCGGGACTGCTGATTTCGCCGCTTTGCGGGGCTGCGGAATTCGCAGCAGGCGCAAACATCGCCTTCCCGAACGCGGCATTCGGCTTGCCGCAAACATGCCTGATCCGCAACTTGCGTTTCCGAGCGACTTATAATATAGGCCACCGGTCCGTGTAGACACCCTTGGAGGCAACGCGGATGAGGATGGGGAAACCCGCCTCCGGTTCGACGGAACAAGGCTTTTGCCCGCCGACGAACTCTCCAAATAACCTCGAAAGGAATAGCCATGAGCCAGGAAACTTACGAGCTCAAGGCCGAGGCGCGCGAACGGGTTGGTAAGGGGTCCGCCCGTGAACTTCGCCGCAACGGTTTGATTCCCGCTGTCATCTATGGTGACAAGCAGGTCCCCATTGCCATCGCTCTCAACACCAATGAGGTGACGAAGCGCATTCATGCCGGTGGTTTCATGACCACCGTGGCGACGATCGAAGTCGACGGCAAGAAGTACAAGGTTCTGCCGAAGGACTACCAGCTCGATCCGGTCCGTGACTTCACGATGCATGTCGATTTTCTGCGCGTCTCCGGCAACACCCAGGTGACCGTTGAAATCCCGGTTCACTTCATCAACGAAGAGAAGTCCCAGGGCCTCAAGGTCGGCGGCGTTCTGAACATCGTTCGCCATGAAGTCGAAGTTCACTGCCCGGCCGATGCGATCCCGGAATTCTTCAACGTTGACCTCAGCGGCAAGAAGATCGGCGACAGCATCCATATTTCGGAAGTCACTCTTCCGAAGGGCGTCACCACCGTGATCGACCGCGACTTCACGATCGCGACCATCATCGCTCCGGCTGCCGGCATCGACGAGAGCGCCGCGGAAGGCGAAGCCGAAGCCTGATCGCTTCGACAACTTGCAAAGCATACGGCCCGCTTTCCCGTGAACTGGGAAGGCGGGCTTTTCATTGCCCGGCAAGCCCCTGTTTCAGCAACATTTAACGTATTCATGAAAGCATGCTTCGTCAGCTGCAAAGAAGCCCGCCTTAGCGCGCGACAGCAGATAAGGGTCGGCCTGGGGGAGTAGACGGAACCATGAACAATTCCGTTGAGAACAGATTTTTTGGAATTGTTTGCGGAGCGCTGCTCGTCTTTGTCGCTCCCCTCTTTGTTCTCTTCCTTTTTCTTTCCTCGGAACGGGCCGACAAGGAAATCCGCGATCACATTTCCGTTCTCCTTGTCGCCAATGCCCAGGCGCTGGCAAAGCCGCTCTGGGATCTTGATGAGGAGAGCGTCACCCAGATCAGCGCGACGGTCGTTTCCCAGGGCGCCATCGTCAAGGTCGAGGTGCGTGACCAGTCGGGTCAGCTCGACATCAGCCAGTCCACCATTCCGCGCTCCTTCGACGGCAAGCTCGTCCAGGTATCGCGCGCCATTATCTACAACACTGTCGACGGCCCGAAGAATCTCGGCAGCATCAGCGTCTACTATCCCGCGCTCGGCTTGTTTTCCGGCCTGAAGCAGGAAGAGGTCGTCTTCATCTCGATCTTCATCTTCGCCGTGCTGACCGTTTTCGGCACCGCGCTGATCGGCAACCGGTTCTTCGTCATCCAGCCGCTGATGCGGTTGACGGCAGCGATCGAGGCCACCCGGCAGCTCGGCTCCCGCCACCATGTCGACTGGCAGTCGAACGACGAGATGGGACGGCTTGCCCGCAGCTTCAACGAGATGCAGACCAAGCTCGAAAGCGAGGAGAAGGAGCTGAAATTCGCCCATCGCCGCGCCACCGACATCTATAATCTGACGCCTGCCATGCTCTTCTCGCTCGACGAGGAAGACCGCATCACCGCCGTCAGCGATTACTGGCTGCTTGCCACGGGTTATAACCGCGCCGCCGTCATCGGCCGCAACTTCGCCGATCTCGTGACATCGACGACCCGCGACAAGTTCGTCAAGCGCCGCCAGGCCGAAAGCGGCATCGCCGTCACCGTCAAGTTCGTCTGCCTGGACGGCCGCACCATGGACGTCCTCATCATGGAGTCGGAGGCGGAAGCCGGTGCTCACGACCGCCTCTCGCTGTCGGTCATGACCGATGTGACCGAACTTAAGGCCTCCGAGGACCGCAACCACCGCCAGGCGATTACCGATCATTTGACCGGGCTGCTCAACCGCCAGGGCTTCGAAGCCGTGCTCGACAGCAAGATCGCCGCTGCCGACGCCGCCGGCCAGGAACTCGCCTGCCTCTTCGTCGATCTCGATCGCTTCAAGTGGATCAATGACAATATGGGTCATGCCGCCGGCGACATGGCGCTGATCGAACTCGTCGAGCGCCTGAAGACCTATCTCGCTCCCTCCGATGAGGCGGCCCGTCTCGGCGGCGACGAATTTGCCATCCTGCTGCCGGCGAAGGACGCCGAAAAACGCGCCAGGATAATGTGCGAGCAGATCGCCTCGATCTTCGAAACGCCGTTTACGCCCGACATGCATCTGAGTGCTTCCGTCGGCATCGCCATTTATCCGCATCATGCCGCAACCGCCGCCGAACTGCTGCAGAAATCCGACCTGGCAATGTATGCCAAGAAACGCGACGGCAAGAACGGCGCCCAGCTTTTCGACAACGCCATGCTCGACCGTGCCCGCAGCCGCGCCGAGATCGAGGCCAATATTGAATCCGGCCTCGTCGACAACTGGTTCGAGGCCTTCCTGCAGCCGATCGTCAATCTGAACGGCCGTGGCATTGCCGGTTTCGAAGCGCTAATGCGCCTCAACCATCCGCAGAAAGGCCTGATGCCGCCGGCCGAGATCATCAGCGTCGCCGAAGAGACGGCAAAAATCGTCCGCGTCGGCAATGTCATCATGGAAAAGGCGATCTGCAATCTCGCCAAAATCTCCCGCATATCAGGCATGCAGGATACCTATCTCGCCATCAACTTCTCGCCCCTGCAGTTCGAGCCGGCGCTGCCGGCCCGGCTTGCAGCCATCGTCGGTCGCCATGGCATCCGCCCGGAGCGCATCGTCGTCGAGATCACCGAAGCCGTGCTGATGCACGACAACCCGCAGATCCGCATGATCGTCACCGAGCTTCGCCACTTCGGCTGCCGTATCGCGCTCGACGATTTCGGCACCGGCTATTCGTCGTTGAGCTACCTCAACCGCTTCCCTGTCGACATCATCAAGATCGACCAGTCCTTCACCCGCGCGATCAACGATGGCGACGACGACGTGCGCCAGAAGAGCCGCATGCTGATCGAAGGCATTACCACGCTCTCTCACAAGATGAACTGCACCGTCATCGCCGAGGGTATCGAGACCGAAGAGGAATGCCGCACGCTCCATCAGATGGGTCTCGATTATGGCCAGGGCTACCTCTTCCATCGTCCGCAACACGCAGCCGTACTCATCGAAGAACTGATGGCCTCGGAATCGGCCGTCGCCCGCGCCTCATAACGAAGGAGACGAGATGATGAAAAAGCTCCTGCTTCTCGCATGCCTGGCGATGCCCTGCGCCGCGCATGCACAAACGGTGACCTTCACCACCGAGGATTATGCCCCCTTCAACTATCGCGACGGCAAGGAGATCAAAGGCGCGACCGTCGAGCAGGTCGAAAAGGTAATGGCCGCGATCGGCGTCGACTACACCGTCGAGATCATGCCCTGGGCGCGCGCCTTCGGCCTCGCCCGCACCGCACCGATGACCTGCGTCTTCGCGACCGCTCATAACAGCGCCCGCGACCCCCTGTTCAAATGGGTGGAGCCGCTGCTCATAGACCGCAACATCCTGATTACCCGCAAAGGCTCGGGCGTCATCGCCAGCAATCTGGACGAGGCGAAGAAATATACGATCGGCACGCAGCGCGAGGATTATACCGAGACGATCTTGAAGGAAAAGGGCTTCACCAAGCTGGATGTCGCCAGCGATTTCAACGCGACGCTGCGCAAGCTGCTCGGCGGGCGCATCGACATGATGCCGATTTCCGAACTTTATTTCGAAAAGCTCAAGGCCGACCAGCCGGTGGAAATGGTGACCGTGCTCTCCGCCCAGCCGATGAGCATTGCCTGCGAGAAGAGTTTTCCGGACGATCTGCGCGCCAGGATGCAGGCAGCCCTTAACAAGCTGATCGCCGATGGCGACCAGAAGCAGATCTTCCAGAAATACGGCATGAACCTCTCGGAATGACGCTGCCGGCGGGCTTGCCCTTTCCGCTTGACTTTGGTCTCGTTTCCGGGTGGTGAACGTGGGCAAAAGTTAAGCGAGGACGACAGGCCATGCTGATCATCGCGGGTCTCGGCAATCCCGGCGGCAAATACGCCGGCAACCGCCACAATATCGGCTTCATGGCCGTCGACGCCATTCATCGGCGTCACAGCTTCTCGCCCTGGTCGAGGAAATTCAGGGCCGAGATCGCCGAGGGCGAACTCGGCGGCGAGAAGGTTCTGCTGATCAAGCCGCAAACTTTCATGAACCTCTCCGGCGAGGCCGTCGGCGAAGCGATGCGCTTCTACAAGCTCCAGCCCGCCGATCTTGTCGCGATCTATGACGAACTCGACCTTCCCGCGGGCAAGGCACGGCTGAAAACCGGCGGCGGCCATGGCGGCCACAACGGCATCAAGTCGCTGGATGCTCATTGCGGCAAGGAGTACCGGCGGCTGCGCCTCGGCATCGGCCACCCCGGCATCAGGGAAATGGTGCAGAACCACGTGCTCGGCGATTTCGCCAAGGCCGACAAGGCTTGGCTGGAGCCGCTTCTCGATACGCTCGCCGACAATGCCGACATGCTGGTGCGAAACGAGGATTCGCAGCTGATGAACAAGATCGCGCTGGCACTCGGCGGCAAGGCCGAGGAGGAGAAGCAGCGCAAAGACAACAAGACTACCGAAAAGAAGCCGGTCGGCCAGTCGCATATACACCAGGCGCGCAATCACAATCAGCCGAAGGTGCTGGCCACCGGCCCGATGGCCGATATTCTGAAGAAGATGTTCGGCAACAAGGGCGAATGAGGCCGGTGCCGGATCAGAATTTCGCCATCCGTCCGACCGCCGCCAGCGACCTTCCCGGGCTGACTACCCTCTACCAGCATTTGAACCCGGCCGATCCGGTTCTCGACAAGGCCATGGCCGAAGAGCTGTTCTCCACCATCCTCGCGCAGCCCGGCATGATCGTATTCATTGGCTTTGCCGGCGATATCGCCGCCGCAACCGCCACCTTGATCGTCGTGCCGAACCTGACGCGCAACGGCGCCTCCTATGCGTTGGTTGAAAACGTCGTCACCCACGCCGATCACCGCCAGCGCGGTTATGCCGGCGCCGTCATCGGTCATGCAGTGACCGAGGCCTGGAAGGCCGGCTGTTACAAGGTAATGCTGCTGACCGGCTCGAAGAACCCGGCAACGCTGCGCTTCTACGAAAATTGCGGTTTCGTGCGGGATAAGACCGGTTTACAGATCCGCCGGCCCTGAAGCAGAGCTTATTCCTCCGGCTCCGTCGTAAACATTAGCGGAAAGCCCATCTCCTTGGCGAGATCGATGCCCTCCTTGGCCTTGGTCTCGGCAATGTCCCTGGCGCAGACCACGACCACGCAGGAGCCGAGCTTGTGGGCGGTCATCATCACCCGATAGCCGGTCTCCTCGCTCATGCGGAAGACGGCCTTCAGGATCACGATGACGAACTCACGCGGGGTATAGTCGTCATTGACGAGGATGACCTTGTAGAGCTTCGGCTTGTCCAGCTTCGGCTTCACCTTGGTCTTCGGTTTCAGGGCAACGTCATTGTCACTCATCGGAAAATCCACCCGTCGATGACATGGTCAAGAATCTTCAAAACAACTAATCATTGTCGATGACGAATTTTCGACGGTCCCCGGTCGCTGCTTCCACCAATCAGGAGGAAAGGCCCGCTGGCTTGAGACCCTACCGTTATTGCGGCCAGGCAAGAGCAACCTTGCATCTGACGAAATCCGCAATGCATCGAAACCGAAATCGCCCTCCAAAATAGGGCGCCACTGTTCCGTGAGCAAGTGAGCAACGCTAAAAGCTCGCGAAGACTTGACCACATTGCTCCTTTATCCCATAGGCACCAGCAAGAAATTCAAGAACAGCAGGTTTTAGCCATGGGCTTCAAATGCGGCATCGTCGGTCTGCCGAACGTCGGCAAATCGACCCTCTTCAACGCGCTCACCAAGACGGCGGCCGCACAGGCGGCGAACTATCCCTTCTGCACCATCGAGCCGAACACCGGCGAAGTCGCCGTGCCCGATCCGCGCATGCGCAAGCTCGCCGACATCGCCAAGTCGAAAGAACTGATCCCGACCCGCATCTCCTTCGTCGACATCGCCGGCCTCGTGCGCGGCGCCTCGAAGGGTGAAGGTCTCGGCAATCAGTTCCTTGCCAATATCCGTGAAGTCGACGCCATCGTGCATGTGCTGCGTTGCTTCGAAGACAGCGACATCACCCATGTCGAGGGTCGTATCAATCCCGTCGCCGATGCCGAGACCATCGAGACCGAGCTGATGCTCGCCGACCTCGAAAGCCTCGAGCGCCGCACCGAGCAGACGCGCAAGCGCGCCACCAGCAAGGACAAGGAATCGATGGCGATGCTGCCGATCATGGAAGCGTCGCTGAAATTGCTCAACGAAGGCAAGCCGGTGCGCACGCTGCTGTCGACGCTGGATGCCGAGGAAATCGCCATCCTCAAGGGCCTCAATCTCCTGACCTCGCATCCGGTCCTCTACGTCTGCAACGTCGCCGAGGCCGAGGCCTCCACAGGCAATGAATTCACCGAGGCCGTCGCCGCCATGGCTCGGGAACAAGGTGCCGAAACCGTCGTCATCTCGGCGGCGATCGAGGCTGAGGTCGCTCAGCTTCCCGAAGATGAGGCCAAGGAATTCCTCTCCGCGCTCGACCTTGACGAAGCGGGCCTCGACCGGCTGATCCGTGCCGGCTACAAGCTGCTCCACCTCATCACCTATTTCACCGTCGGCCCGAAGGAAACACGCGCATGGACGATCGAGCGCGGCACCAAGGCGCCGCAGGCCGCCGGTGTCATCCATTCGGATTTCGAGCGCGGCTTCATCCGCGCCAACACCATCGCCTATGACGATTACATCAAATACAACGGCGAAGTCGGCGCCAAGGATGCCGGCAAGGCGCGTGACGAAGGCAAGGAATACGTCGTCCAGGACGGCGACGTCATCCACTTCCGCTTCAACACTTAAATAAAAGAGCGCTGCCGCCTTAACCCGGCGGCAGCCTGTTTGCGATGGCCGGCGGTAGTGCGCGCAACACCAGCCGGCGAAGCGGCATCCAGCCGGTGCCGATGATCAAGACGATCGCGCCGACGACAATCAGCGTCGTGAAGATGTAGGTGTTGACCGTGGCGCTTCCCTGCCGGAAGACGCTGAAGATCGCAACGCCGAGCGACAGCAGTCCCGAAGTGACAAAGGCCCGCCGGTCGATGACCAAGCCGATCAGCATCAGCACCGCCACCGTCGCGACGACCACCGGCGTCCGGGCCGACATGTTCGCCAGGCCGAAGATACGGCCGCCTTCTCCGAAAGACATGAGGGAAACAGTGCTATAGAGCAGCGCCGGCGCCGCGCCGAGATGCAGCCAGAACGCAATATCCGAACGCGTAGTCCGGCGCAGCCGGTCGCCGAAATCGAAATAGAGCGCCGTGGCGAAGAGGCCGAGCGAGCAAAGAAGAGAGATCGCCGCCAGCAGGGCAACATGATCGACGAAAAATTCCGGATTGCCGCTTATCCATTGTACGAGACGCAACAACAGGGTGAGTGCCAAGGCAAGCGCCGACATAATGGCAAGCGCCAGCGACAAGGGCACGCGATAGCGGGCATAGTAGACGCCGAGAAGGATCGGAAAGCCGGCAACGAATTGCGTCAGCCCCGCGCCGATTTCGGAGGTCCACGGCGTGAAAACGCGGGACATCAGCAAGAATGTCCAGCAGAATAGGGCGATCGTCAGGGCGACGGCCGGCAAAGCGAGCCGCTGGCGGCGCACCAGGATTTCCGAAAGCACCAGGATCGCGGGCGGCACGGCATAAAGCGGCGCAAGGCCCCAGAGGCCGACGAGCGCCACGACGACGCCGATGGTGATCAGCACGTCGTGAAACCCGCGCACGAAGCGCGGTGTCTCCGTATCAGACCAAGCCTGCTCTTCGGCTGCCTGTGCAGGCTGTGGCTCAATGACAGCCACGCCACGCTCGGTCAGAAACGGCAGAAGCCGCCCGCCCGCCTCCGGCGAAATCAGCCCCTGGCGCGCTGCCTCGTCGAGTATCGACCTCAGATCAGTCATGCCGGTTTATCTCCCCGGAATCATTGAGCCCACGCGGATGCTATTGTAAGCATTGTGCGCTTGATATGGCGGAGGAGCGAATGTCGGCAGAAAAGCTAGCCTTCGAGGATTTCGAACCCGGTCGCCGCTTTCCGCTCGGCCCGAAACCGGTGAGCGCCGAGGAAATCGTCGAATTCGCGCGGGAATTCGACCCGCAGCCGATGCATCTCGACGAGGCTGCTGGCCGCGCCAGCATTCTCGGCGGCCTCGCCGCCTCCGGCTGGCATACGTCCGCGATGCTGATGCGGATGATGGCCGACAGCTACATCCTACATGCGCTTTGCGAGGGTGCGCCGGGCATCGACCTGATGGAATGGCGAAAGCCGGTGCTGTCAGGCGATACGCTGCAGGGTCAATCGACCGTGCTCGAAGCCCGGCCGATGCGCTCGCGCCCCGGCATGGGCATCGTCAAGTTCCGCCACGAGGTGGAAAACCAGCGCGGCGAACTCGTCTGCCTCTCGGAAAATTCGGTCATGATCCGCATGCGCCCGGAGATTGCAACATGAGAATGTCCGAACTTTACCCCATCGGTGAAAAGGCCGAGATCGGCAGCTACACCTTCACCGAGGAAAACATCATCAGTTTCGCCGAGCGCTACGATCCGCAGCGTTTCCACGTCGACAAGGCAGCAGCCAAGGATACCATGTTCGGCGGCCTTTGCGCGTCGGGCTGGCACACCACCGCCGGCTGGATGCGAACCTTCCTCGCCTTCTGGAAAAGCCAGAGCGTCGCGCTTACGCAAAGGGGCCTGAAGGCGCCGAATCTCGGCCCTTCGCCGGGCTTCCAGAAACTGCAATGGCTGCGGCCGATCTTTCCGGGCGACGTCGTGACCTATTCCGTCGCCCTCCTCTCCAGCCGGCCGCTCGCATCCCGGCCGGGCTGGCACCTCAACACCATTCTCTGCGAGGGCGTCAATCAGAACGGCGAAGCCGTCATGCGCTTCGAAAGCGGCGTCTTGGAATTCGACTGACGCCGCAAGAGCAATGCCGGGTCAGTGGCCGGAGAATTCGACCAGCGTGTGCACGACGACGCCGAGCTCTTCCAGCTTCTTGCGGCCGCCAAGGTCCGGCAGATCGATAACGAAGCAGGCGCCGACCACCTCGGCGCCGATCTGCCGCAACAGCTTGGTAGCACCCACCGCAGTACCGCCGGTGGCGATCAGGTCATCGACCAGGATCACCTTCTCACCAGGCTGCACCGCATCGCGATGCATCTCCATCTCGTCGACGCCATATTCCAGGCTGTAGGCGATGCGCACGGTATCATGCGGCAGTTTGCCCTTTTTGCGGATCGGTACGAAGCCGGAGGAAAGCTGGTGCGCCACCGCACCGCCGAGGATGAAGCCGCGCGCCTCCATGCCGGCGATCTTGTCGATCTTCGTGCCGGCATAGGGCTGTACGAGTTCATCGACCGCCCGGCGGAAAGCGCGGGGGTTACCGAGCAACGTGGTGATATCGCGGAAAATAATGCCGGGCTTGGGATAGTCAGGAATGGAGCGGATGCTGGCTGCAAGCTCGGAAGTCGTATTGTCCATGGAAAGTCCATATTCTGCGAGGGCATGAAACTAGCCGCACCCTATCAACTGCCAGGAACGGAACCAACAAAAAAGGCGGCCGAGGCCGCCTTTTGAATGTTGATCGGGATCGATCAGTGTTCCTTGTTGGCATAGACCGAGCGCTTCGTCAGGTAGATCAGCACAGTGAAGATCGCCAGGAAGACCATGACCATGAAACCGGTGCGCTTGCGCTCCTCGAGATGCGGCTCGGCAGCCCACATCAGGAAGGAAGAGACGTCCTTGGAATACTGGTCGACGGTCTGCGGCGCGCCGTCGTCATAGGTCACCTGGCCGTCCGAGAGCGGCTTCGGCATGGCGAGGACGGCGGCAGCATGGAAATACGGGTTGTAGTGTCCGCCCTGAGGCACCTGGAAACCGGCCGGCGGCTCTTCGTAGCCGGTCAGCAGCGCGTGGATGTAATCCGGGCCGTTCTCCTGATACTGCGTGAAGATGTCGAAGACGAATTGCGGGAAGCCGCGCTCGACTTCGCGGGCCTTGGCGATCAGCGAAAAGTCAGGCGGAGCCGCGCCGTTGTTGGAAGCGGCAGCCGCCTCCGCATTGGCGAAAGGCGCCGGGAAGTGGTCGGAAGGGACCGCCTTGCGGGTAAACATCTCGCCGGCCGCGTTCGGCCCGTCCTGGACTTCGTAGTTCGCGGCGAAAGCCTTCACCTGCGCCTCGTTATAGCCGAGCTCGTCGAGCATGCGGAAAGGCACGAGGTTCATCGAATGGCAGGCGGAACAGACTTCGGTGTAAACCTTGAGGCCGCGCTGAAGCTGAGCCTTGTCGTAATGGCCGAACGGACCGGCAAAAGTCCATTCCTCCTCCTTCGGCTCCTTCAGCGGATAGTGCGGCGTCGCACCTTCCTCGTGATGGGCAGGTGCTGCTCCATTGGCGGGCGTCGCTTCCTGGGCCAAGGCTGCGCTGCCGAGAACGGCAGCGACTGCGAGCGAAAGAATGCTTGCAACAAGCGTTTTCATATTTCTGTTTCCTTCCGCCGCTCGCTTACGCATTGGCCGCTGCACTGGCAGCAACTGTCTTGTTGCGCTTTTCGAGCACCGCTTCGGTGATCGAGTTCGGGATGCGGCGCGGTGTTTCCACCAGGCCGAGAACTGGCATCGCGACCAGGAAGAAAGCAAAGTAGAGAAGCGTGCAGATCTGTGAAATCGTCGTGAACAGGCCTTCCGCCGGCTGCGAGCCGAGCCAGCCGAGGATGATCGCGTTGATCACGAACAGCCAGTAGAACAGCTTGTACCAGGGACGGTAGACGGCCGAGCGGACCTTCGAGGTATCGAGCCAGGGCAGGAAGAACAGCACGATGATCGCGCCGAACATCACGAGCACGCCGCCGAGCTTGGAGTCGATCGGGCCGACGTTGAAGGTGATCGAGCGCAGCATCGCGTAGAACGGCAGGAAGTACCATTCCGGAACGATGTGGGCCGGCGTCTTCAACGGGTCTGCCGGGATATAGTTGTCGGCATGGCCGAGGAAGTTCGGCAGGTAAAAGACGAAATAGGCATAGACCAGCAGGAAGACGGAGACGCCGAGCGCATCCTTCATCGTCGCATAAGGCGTGAAGCGCACCGTGTCCGTCTTCGTCTTAACCTCGATGCCGGTCGGGTTCGTCTGGCCGGTGACGTGCAGCGCCCAGATGTGCAGGACGACGACGCCGGCGATCATGAAGGGCAGCAGGTAGTGCAGCGAGAAGAAGCGGTTCAGCGTCGGCTGATCGACGGCGAAGCCGCCAAGCAGGAACTGCTGGATCCATTCGCCGACCAGTGGGAAGGCTGAGAAGAAGCCGGTGATGACGGTCGCGCCCCAGAAGGACATCTGGCCCCAGGGCAGAACATAGCCCATGAAGCCGGTCGCCATCATCAGGAGGTAGATGACGACGCCGAGAATCCAGAGGATTTCGCGCGGCGCTTTGTAAGAACCGTAATAGAGGCCGCGGGCAATGTGCAGGTAAACGGCGACGAAGAAGAAGGAAGCGCCGTTGGCATGCATATAGCGCAGCAGCCAGCCGTGGTTGACGTCACGCATGATCTTTTCAACAGAGTTGAAAGCAAGCGACGTGTCGGCGGCATAATGCATGGCGAGCGTAACGCCTGTCAGGATCTGTACGATCAGCATGACGGAGAGCATGGCACCGAAGGTATAGGCATAGTTAAGGTTTCTGGGAACCGGATATGCAATGAAGCTGTCATAGACCATGCGCGGCAAAGGCAGGCGCGCATCGACCCATTTCTCAAGGCCGGTTGATGGCTCGTAGCTGGAATGGCCACTCATTAATCAGTCTCCCCTCAACCGATCTTGATCTTGGTATCGGATATAAATGAAAAGGTCGGAATCGCCAGATTCTGCGGCGCGGGACCCTTACGAATGCGGCCGGCCGTATCGTAGACCGAGCCATGGCAGGGACAGAACCAACCATTATATTCGCCGGCCTGGCCGAGCGGAACGCAGCCGAGATGGGTGCAGGTGCCGATCATGACGATCCAGTTTTCTTTGTCCTTGCCGCCTGAACGGTCAACACCCGTTGCCTGGGCCTCGGGCGGCAGGTTGGCATTGCGGGCGACCGGATCCTTGAGATCCGCCAGCGGAACATCGGCGGCAGCCTTCACTTCTTCAGGCGTACGGTTACGAATGAAGATCGGCTTGCCGCGCCACTTGACCGTCAATGACATGCCGGGCTCGAGGCTCGCGACATCGACTTCGATGGAGGCCAGCGCCAGCGTCGACGCATCCGGTCGCATCTGGTCGACGAACGGCCAGGCAACCGAGACGGCGCCGACAGCGCCCGCCATACCAGTGGTGAGATAAAGGAAATCACGGCGAGTAGGCTCTGTCGAAGCCTCGCTTGTCGTTACGTGTTCGCTCACGGCCTAACCATCCTCTGCGTATTGCGGAATTCCGCCCTGCCCCCTCTGCCGGCGAATCGATCTGGACACAATTCGGCCATAGATTCCCCGGCAATCCGGCGCGTTCTAAGCTTGATCGCAAATTATGTCCAGCCTTGGCAAGGGGACGAGGGCACAATGTCGCGGGAATTTCCGATGAATTTTTTAAGGCAAACACGAGCTTGCCCTCATGTTGCATTGCAACAAAAAAGCCACCGTGATAGGCGCAGTCGCAGCCAAGCCAGCGAGCCGGACCGGAGCGGATGAGAGACACGATTTTTTGCGTATTCAGCGTTCTCACCACCCTCGTCCTCGCTATCGTCTCGCTGCGGTATGTCACCGATTTTTATCTGCTCTCCTTCTTTTACAGCTTCCAGGTCCACTTGGCCGTTACCGCGGCAGCCGCCTCCGTTGCGGCCCTTCTCGTCAAACGGCACTGGTATGCGCTGCTGACGCTCGGCGTATCCGTCGTCCTTGCCGTCCATGGCGTCGTGATGATGCGCGAGTTCGTCGAGCCGGCTGTCGATCAAAACCGTCCGGCCCTCTTCAAGCTGATGTCCTTCAATATCGAGAATGATAATTTCGCCAATGGCGCCGATATCGCCGACATGGCGATCGCCTCAGGCGCCGACGTCGTCAGCATCCTGGAGGCCGAGCCGCTGCTGCCGGAACTGCCTCGGCTCTTGAAGACTTATCCCTATTATATCGGCTGCGGAGTCGGCATGCAGGAATGCGACACGCTGGTGCTGTCGAAGCGCCCGCTCATCGAACCCCGCATCCGCAATCTCGGACTGCTCTGGCGCAACCGGCTGACGATCTCGACGATCGATTTCGACGGTCAGAAGGTCAATTTCCTCGCCGCGCACCTGACCAAACCCTATTACGACGAATTCCACGGCCTGGAAATCGAAGATCTCGCGGAAATTATTCCGTCCCTGCCGGGGCCACTCGTCCTTGCCGGCGATTTCAACACGTCGATTCTGGCGCCCGACGTGCAGTATCTGATGCGCAGCCAAGGGCTGGGCACGGTCTCGCTGGAGCCGGCGACATGGCCGATCGCGGCAGGCGCCTTCGGCATTCCGATTGATCACGTTTTCAGCCGGGCGCCTCTGCGGCTGAAGTCGGTCCGCCGCATCGAGAACAGCTTCGGTTCAAATCATTTTGGCCTCATGGCGGAATTCGCCGTCGACCCTTGAGACCGCATCGCCGTCCGCCGCGAGGAACCCGCCAGACTGGCGCGCCCAGAGCTCGGCATAGAGCCCGCCGCGGCGAAGCAGCTGATCATGGCTGCCCTCCTCGATGATGCGGCCGAGATCGACGACGATCAACCGGTCGAGTGCTGCAATCGTCGATAGCCGATGGGCGATCGCAAGCACGGTCTTGCCCTCCATTATCCGGTGGAGATTGGACTGGATCGCTTCCTCCACTTCCGAATCGAGCGCCGACGTCGCTTCGTCGAGGACGAGGATCGGCGCGTCCTTCAGCATGACGCGGGCAATGGCGATGCGCTGCCGCTGGCCGCCTGACAGTTTGACACCGCGTTCGCCGACATGCGCATCGAAGCCTCTGCGCCCCTGCTGATCCTGCAGACGCTCGATGAAGTCGATGGCTTCGGCGCGTATGGCTGCTTCGACCAACCGCTCCTCACCGGCATCTGGCCGTCCGAACAGGATATTGTCGCGCACCGAACGATGCAGCAGCGAGGTGTCCTGGCTGACGACGCCGATCTGCATTCTGAGCGATTCCTGCGTCACGGCTGCAATATCCTGGCCGTCGATGAGAATGCGGCCGTCCTGAATGTCGTAGAGGCGCAGCAGCAGGTTCATCAGTGTGGACTTGCCCGCGCCCGAACGGCCGACGATCCCGACCTTTTCGCCGGGATGGATTGTCAGGGAGAAATTCTCGACGACCGGCAGGTGACCCTTGCCGTAGCGGAAGGAAACATTGTCGAAACGGATGCCGGGCTGCCGGATCACCAGGCTCTTCGCATCCGGCCGATCGACGAGCCCCAGCGGTTGAGAGATCAGCTCGGCGGCGTTCTGGATGGTGCCGAGATTGCGCATGATGCCATTGAACTGCGTCATCAGCCGCCCGAGCAGAAAATTCAGCCTGAGCACCAGCGCCAGCGAGAAGGCCACGGCTCCGGAGCTCACCATGCCGCGCAGCCAGAGATCGACGCTCAGCCCCGCCATCGTCACGATCATCAGGCCGGAGAGCAGCGCCATCGAGGCCCTGACCCCGGTGATGAAGCGCGTGAAGCGCAGCACCGTATCCTGATAGATATCGAAGCCCTGCCGCATATAGCGGTCGCTTTCCTCGTCGCGGGCAAACAGCTTCAGCGTCTGCATGTTGCTGTAGGAATCGACCATCCGCCCGTTCAGCATCGATCCGGCCTCCGCCGTTTCGCGGGAATGCTGGCGGATCCTCGGAACGAAATGGCGGGCAAGCAGGCTGAAGGCGCCAAGCCAGAACAACACGACGGCGGCAAGGGAAAAGTCCAGCCGGGCGACGAGCACGAGCGTCGTCACGGCATAAATGCCGACGAACCAGACGCTTTCCATCAGCGAAGTGACGAGATCTCCGGTCGCCTGCCCGGCCGACCAGACCTTGGTAACGATGCGCCCGGAGAAATCGCTCTGGAAGAACGATAAAGACTGCCTGGAGACATGGAGATAGGATTGCCAACGTGCTAGATTATAGAAGCCCGGCGTGATCACCTGCTGATCCACGAGCGCGATCAGGAAGGCGACGACGAAACGCACGAGCCCGATGAGAGCGAGCATGCCGAACAGCTCGCCGCCATGGGCCGCCAGAAGACCGCTCCAGCCGGCGCCGGGCGTGATACTGCCGAGGATATCGACCAGCCGGCCGACGAACCAGAAAAGTGCCGCCTCGATTGCCGCCGATGTGCCGCCGAGAACGAGCATGGCGACGAAGGGCATCTTCGCCTGGCCGATATAGAACCGGATGAATCCGAGCGTCGAGCCCGGCGGCTGAAGGTTGGCGCGCGGACGGAACGGATCGATCCAGGTTTCGAACGGGCGAAGGATGGGGCGCAGGAACATGGAAGCGATATAGGCGGATTGGGAGGAGCGGCAAAGGGAATGAAAAGCGGACTCAACCTTATATTTTGGTAATGATCGATAACATCGGCGGCATCGCCATTGATTACCCCCGAACCGGTCACAATCTGACGATACGATCGCGCTTCACCGGAGAGAAGGCCCATGGAAACGAAAATGCTCGATGCGCATATTCCGCTTCCGCTCGCGGAAAGGCTCGACGCCCTCGCGCTCGACCTGGCATTGCCGCGCGACGTAATTGTTACCGAGGCCGTTACCGCCTGGCTCGACCACGAGGAGCGCCGCCGCATCGCCACGCTGCGCACACTCGCCGCCGCCAACACCATCATCCTCGTCGAACATGACCGCGTGATCGACTGGGCCGACAGTCTGTGAATAGATAGCGCGGCCGCCAGCAGTCCGCAGCACCGCTGGCAGCCACACTGTAAAGCCAGGATAGGAATTACCGGCCCTCCCCGCCTCCGCCGGGAGGGCCCTTTATCATTCCGCCGCCACTTCCGCTTCCTCGGCGTGATCGGAGAGGAAGCCGCCGGACTGGCGGTTCCAGAGGTCGGCGTAGATGCCGCCGCTCTCGATCAGTTCGCTGTGTGAGCCGGCCTCGATGATCCGGCCCTTGTCGAGCACGATCAGCCGGTCCATCTCCGTCAGTGTCGACAGCCGGTGGGCAATCGCGATCACCGTCTTGCCCTCCATCAGGGCGAAGAGGTTTTCCTGGATAGCCGCCTCGACTTCGGAATCGAGCGCCGAGGTTGCCTCGTCGAGCACCAGGATCGGCGCGTCCTTCAGGAAGACGCGGGCGATCGCGATGCGCTGCCGCTGACCGCCGGAGAGCTTGACGCCGCGTTCGCCGACCTGCGCATCAAGCCCTTGGCGGCCCTGCATGTCGACGAGCCCTTCGACGAACTCCCAGGCATTGGCACGCTTGGCAGCCTCGATGATCTCGGCATCCGAGGCGTCGGGTCGGCCATAGGCGATGTTGTCGCGAATTGAGCGATGCAGCAGCGAAGTATCCTGCGTCACCACGCCGATCAGCGAGCGCAGGCTTTCCTGCGAGACGCCGGCGATATCCTGCCCGTCGATGGTGATGCGGCCGCCCTCCAAGTCGTAGAAGCGCAGCAGCAGGTTCATCAGCGTCGTCTTGCCGGCGCCGGAGCGCCCGACGAGACCCACCTTCTCGCCTGCCTTGATATCGAGCGACAGGTTGTCGATCACACCCTTGCTCTTGCCATAGTGGAAGCGGATGCGGTCGTAGTGGATCGCGCCCTTCTTTGCCGTCATGGGAGGCGCGTCCGGCTTGTCGACGATGTCGTGCTGTTTGCTCATCATCTCCATGCCGTCATAGACTGTGCCGATATTCTCGAACAGCGCCGAGACTTCCCACATGATCCATTGCGACATGCCGTTGACGCGCATGGCAAGACCGATGGCGATGGCGATGGCGCCGACCGAGATCGCCCCGTTCAACCAGAACCAGATCGACATGCCCGAGACGACGAACAGCGCAACGCAGTTGTTCAGGTAGACGCTGATATGGAAGAGCGTCACCTTGCGCATCTGCTTGTGCACGGTCTGCAGGAACTCGTCCATGCCTTCCTTGGCATAGACCTCCTCCCGGCCGGCATGTGAAAACAGCTTGACGGTGGCGATATTCGTATAGCTGTCGACCACGCGCCCCGTCATCATCGAGCGTGCATCCGCCTGCGCCGCAGCGATCTTGCGAAGCCGGGGCACGAAATAGGAGACGATGCCGATATAGACGGAGAGCCAGACGAGGATCGGGATCATCAGCCGCCAATCGGCAGCCGCAATGACGATGATCATCGTCAGGAAGTACGTCACGACATAGACGAAGACGTCAAGGATCTTCATCACCGTCTCACGCACGGCGAGCGAGGTCTGCATCACCTTGGTCGCCACACGCCCGGCAAACTCGTTGGCGAAGAAGGTCATGCTGTGGCGCAGCAGGAAGCGATGCATCTGCCAGCGGGCGCTCATCGGATAATTGCCGAGCAGCATCTGGTGCATGATGAGGGAATCGAGGCCCGCCGTCAGAGGCAGGCCGATCAGCACCAGCGCCGCCATCCAGAAAAGCTTGTGGCCTTCCGTCTGCAGGAAGGTGGCGCGGTCGGCATTCGTCAGCCAGTCGACGATATCGCCGAGGAACTGGAAGAGCGCCACTTCGCCGACGGCGATCAGCGCCGTCAGCACGGCCATCAGGCAGAGCCAGGGCGCTGCCGGCTTGCTGTAGTGCCAGCAAAAGGCAAAAAGACCCTTTGGCGGAGCGACGGGCTCCTCGCTCGGAAAGGGATTGAGTCGCTGTTCGAACCAGCCAAACATGAAATTGCTCCGAAACGTCAGCGTTTCGGCTCCCGGCTTCGCGCCATCCAGGCGTCACGCAAGCACATATGGGAACCGAACGTTCAAGGGGCGAGGCTGAAGCAGCCGCACAATGGATCAAAAAGGGGGATTCAAGAAGAAAAGCGCTCTAGCGGCGCCATGTCGCCCTAATCGGCATCACGGCGGGAAAGCGCATATCGAGCAAAATATTCATGACGGCCCTCCCTGCTGGCGATTGAAGATGTGCATGGATAACGCGAAAATGGCGAAATTTCCAGCCCTATAATGGCGTAAATTGAACGTTTCTCGGCCAAAACGCGCCCAGTTGCGGCGAAATGGCAGTTGCTTTAGGTCTTGCCCGTTCTAGCGAAATAAGCAGCGTGTGATGACCGACCTCAGATTGGCACTCTACCAGCCGGATATAGCAGGCAATACCGGCACGATCCTGCGTCTTGCCGCCTGCCTCGGCTTTGCGGTCGATCTGATCGAGCCCGCCGGCTTCGACGTTTCCGATCGCAACCTGAAACGATCCGGCATGGATTATATCGCCGCCGCCGCGCTGACCCGCCATGTCAACTGGGACCGCTTCGAGGCGTGGCGCGCCACGACCGGCCGCCGCCTGATCCTCGCCTCGACCAAGGCGGCCGATCGCTACACCGATCTGGTCTTCCGTTCGGACGACATCCTGCTTTTCGGGCGCGAAAGCGCCGGGGTGCCGGATCATGTGCACGATAGAGCCAATGCCCGCATCCTGATCCCGATGGTCGGCGGACAGCGCTCCATCAACGTCGCCGTCTCGGCTGCCATGATCGTCGGCGAAGCGATGCGCCAGACGGTCTGGGCATAACTGTATCGGTTCGACGCCACGACTATCAGCTCCCGAATATGTCGCAAAACGACGTTGCCAATCCGCCAAAGCGGCGTATATTTATTAGCCGGGCAATCAAAAAGATCGCATTGCTCCTACGATTCCAAGCGGTTGGAACAGCCCAAATCTCGTTAGCTTCGCCTCTTTGGAAGGAAGAATAAAAACAAGAAAATGGATTCCACAATTATCATGATCAACCTGTTCGGTGCCGTGGCATTGCTGCTGTTCGGACTTGCGCAGGTGAAGGACGGTGTGTCCAGGGCCTTCGGCGCACGGCTGAGAACGGGGTTGGCGACCGGCACGCGTGGCGGTTTCCGTTCCTTCCTGTCCGGTCTCGTCGCGACTATTGCACTGCAGAGCTCCACGGCGACGGCGCTGATGACCGCGTCCTTCGTCGAGCGCGATCTGATCAGGCCGCGCATGGCGCAGATCGTCCTGCTCGGCGCCAATGTCGGCACTGCGATCACCGCCTGGATCGTCGCCACCGGCATCGAATGGCTCTCGCCCCTCCTGATCCTGGCCGGCATCGTGCTTTACCGCGGCCGCTCCAGCACCCGCCAGGGCGGCGGCGCAGCGCTGATCGGCATCGGGCTGATGCTGCTGTCGCTGCATCTGCTCGGCCTCGCGACGGAACCGATGCGCGCCTCCCCCGCTCTCGCCGCCTTTATCGGCCTGCTGGACGGCGCGCTGCCCGTAGCGCTGCTCTTCTCGGCGGCCCTTGCCTTCCTCTCCTCATCGAGCCTGGCAGTGGTGGTGCTTATCCTGTCGCTCGCCTCAGCGGGCCTCGTCTCGGCTGAACTCGTCATCGTGCTCGTGCTCGGCGCCAACCTCGGCGGTGCGATCCCGCCCGTTATCGCGACATTGTCCGGCCCGGTTTCGGCGCGGCGCGTCACCCTCGGCAATCTCGCAGTGCGCGCGTTCGGATGCTTCATCGCCCTACCGCTGGCGGGTTATGGCGCCGAACTCATCCAGATGCTGCCCTTTGGTCCGGCCAAGCTTCCGGTCGACGCGCATCTCGCCTTCAACCTTCTGCTCGCAGCACTCGCCTGGCCTTTTTCCCGGCCGCTGGCCACCCTGATGGCTCGGCTGGTGCCGGATCAGCCGGAGCCTGACAACGCCCCGAAATATCTCGATGCGCAGGAGCTTTCGACACCCGTCATCGCGCTCACCAGCGCGACCCGCGAAGTGCTCGGCGTCGGCGACCTCATCGAGCGCATGCTGGTCAGGGTCTCAGAAGCCTTCGAACAGAACGATTCCGGCAAACTTGCTGAAATCCCCGCGCTCGAGGAGCGCGTCGACCGGCTGCAGCAGGCGGTGAAGATCTATCTCTCGAAGCTCGGCCGCGAAGGTCTCAGCGACGAAAACGCCCGCCGCTCAATCGTCGTAATCGACTACGCGATCAATCTCGAACATATGGGCGACATTATCGAGAAAGGCTTGCGGGAAGAGGTGGCGAAGAAGATCTCGCTCGGCCTGAAATTTTCCGACGACGGCCATCAGGAACTGCGCAAGCTGTTCGATCTGACGATCGACAATCTGCGCGTCGCCCAGACGATCTTCGTCACTCGCGATTTCAATCTGGCGCGGCAGATGATGGAGGTAAAGGTCGAAGTGCGCCGGATGGAGAAGCAGTCGGCCGAGCGCCATCTCGAACGCTTGCGCGACGGCCGCGCCGACAGCCTGCAGACGAGCTCGCTGCATCTCGACATGCTGCGCGACCTGAAGCGCATCAATGCCCACATCGTCTCGGTGGCGCATCCGATCATGGATGAGAGCGGCCTCTTGATCGAAAGTCGCGTGCGGCCGGCGGCTGAGTGACGATCAATCGGCCGAAGGCAGGCGGCGCATGGTGAATTCGATCTGGTCGCCGTCGAGCTGACGCCAGCTTTCCACCTCGGTCCAGTAGGCCGCTTTCGGATATTCGTCGAACCATTCGCGCGCCTTGGCGCGTGCATCGAGAAGGCCGAGGCAATATGTCTCACGCACGAAATGGTCTTTCCGCCGGGAGGACGTTTCCGCCCGATGTCTCGCTATCCTGCGCTTCAGGCCGTCGAAGGACGGAGGCCCTGGAACTTTTTTCATCAAACCTACCTCTTCGGAAAAGGTAGTATCGAAATTCGGGATTTGCGAGTCGAATCTTGGAAGCGCGTGGGCGTGCCGCCTTGGCTTGGCGAGACGCGGGGCCACCTGCTAAACGGGGCGGGTAATCGAGAATGAGCGAGTCGCTTCCTATGCAGATGCCGACCGCCGGAGGCGCGACATGGAAAGACCGGAACTGCCGATCGGCTTGCCTGAGGATATCGAAGAGAAGAAGGCCGCCGCCCGCAACTGGTTCGAAGGACTGCGCGATACGATCTGCGCCTCCTTTGAAGCCCTCGAAGACGAGCTGGAAGGCCCGCTCTCCGATCAGGAGCCCGGCCGCTTCACCGCCAAGGACTGGTCGCGCGAAAACGGCGCCGGCGGCGGTGGCCGCATGTCGATGATGGAAGGCCGGGTCTTCGAGAAGGTCGGCGTCCACACCTCCACCGTTCACGGCGAATTCTCCCCGGACTTCCGGGCGCACATACCCGGCGCCAAGGACGATCCGCGTTTCTGGGCCTCGGGCATTTCGCTGATCGCCCATCCCGTCAACCCCAACGTTCCGGCCGTGCATATGAACACCCGTATGGTGGTCACCACCAGCCGCTGGTTCGGCGGTGGCGCCGACCTGACGCCGGTTCTGTCGCGCCGCCGCACCCAGGAGGACGAGGACAGCCAGCTCTTCCACAAGGCGATGGAGATCGCATGCCGCAATCATGCCGTCGCCGATTACGATGCCTACAAAGCTTGGTGCGACGAATATTTTTTCCTGAAGCATCGCAACGAGGCCCGCGGCATTGGCGGCATTTTCTATGACTGGCTGCATTCGAGCGAGGATGCCGGCGGCTGGGACGCCGATTTCGCCTTCACCCGCGATGTCGGCCGGGCGTTCGCCATGGTCTATCCGAAAATCGTCCGGTCCAACTTCAATAAGCTGTGGACAGAGGCCGATCGCGACGAACAATTGATCCGCCGGGGCCGCTACGTCGAATTCAATCTGCTGTATGATCGCGGTACGATCTTCGGCCTGAAGACCGGCGGCAACGTTGAATCCATTCTCTCGTCCTTGCCCCCCGTCGTCCGCTGGCCATGAGACTGTGATATCTCGTCGATAAATTCGAGTTGATTGACCTTCAAGAAAATTAAGCGCGTCCTAACTTTATATGTATGTGCGTAACAATCGGAGGAGGATTGTCATGACGATACAAAGTGGTTCGCCTGCGTCCACGGATGTCCAGGAAACATCCCGCACAATCGACACATCCGAGTTTCTGACACGCATCGCCGAGAAACTGCGGGCCAAGAGCGGCTCGGATCTGCCGCTGTCCTGCTTCATCGAGCAGGTCAAGCTGCAACTGGCCGGCGGAAAGTCCCCGGAACAGCTGCAGAACGAAGCAGCGGCCGCCAATAGCAACATGCCCGGCCAGCTTTCGGATACCTACAAAGCCTGGGCGATGCCCGACTGACACGGCCTCTACTGGCCGGCATATCGATGCCGGCCGGAACCTTCCCTCCCCCCGCACATTCATAAATCGCGTGAGAAGCGCGATCGTCTTTGTGTTTTAAACAGAGGAGAAGACCATGCGACTTTTCGAATGCGGCACTCTCGTCCCGGGCTGCGCCTGGCATACACGGGCGGATAGCGACGCCGAGGTGGTCCGCCGCGCCGTCGAGCACCTGAAAAATGCTCACGGCGAAACCACGATCCGCGAGAACATGGTGGATAATATCAAGTCTCGCATCCGAGACGAGGTCAACGCAGCCTGATTATTGCACTCGTTCCTGCAGCCGGGCGAGCAGCGCCGCCCGGTCGGAAACGAAATTTTCTTCCACCCACTGGTTTTCCAGGCCGGCAAGCAGCTCACCGACGCGCGGGCCGGACGGAATTCCCGCAGACATCACGTCGCCGCCGTTCAGCGGAAATTGCGGCTTCTTCCAGTTCGCGGCCTGATCCAGGAGCTTGGTGAGCCGGGCCGACCGCGCCATTTCGTCGAAATCCCCTTCAGCCTTGCCCCGCGCAACGCCGAGCGCCAGCTTCAGCCGCGTCGTGATGCCGTCGGCACCGTTGCGGTAGAGCAACCGTTCGAAGGCGGCCGACGACATGTCGTCATTGACAGGAGCTGCCATTGCCCAGGCCTTGAGGAAAGCCGCTTCCGCGTTCGCAAGCTTGAGCCGGGCTGCCAGTGCCTCCAGCCGCGCCGCATCGGGCGGCACGATCGCCGCAAGCCGCAGCAGCGGATCCGGCGTCCAGCCGAGCGCCTTTTCAGTGGCGACCAGCGAAGGGATCGCATCGATCCCCCATTTTTCCGATTCCGGCAGGATTTCCGTCAGCACTGCCACCTGCCGCATCCAGAGCAGCGCCCGGCCGGGATCGGCAGCACCGAGCAGCTTGCGCAGCTCCGACCAGACCCGCTCCGCCGACAGCGTCTTCAGCTTCGAACGCGCCGCCGAACACGCCTTCAGTCCCTCGGCATCCGGGCGTCCGGAGCCGTAATAGGCAAAGAAGCGGAAGAAGCGCAGGATGCGCAGATGATCTTCCGCAATACGCTTTGCCGCGTCACCGATGAAGCGGATGTTACGTCTCTCGATATCGGCAAGCCCGCCGACCAGATCCACCACCTCGCCTTTGGCATCGGCATAAAGCGCATTGATGGTCAGATCCCGCCGCTCGGCATCGGCCTTCCAATCGGTGCTGAAAGCAACCTTGGCATGGCGGCCGTCGGTCTCGACGTCAGTGCGAAGCGTCGTTACTTCGAAAGGCTTGCCATCGATGACGAGCGTCACTGTGCCGTGCTGCAGGCCCGTCGGCACCGCCTTGATGCCGGCCGCGCCCGCCCGCTCCATCACCGCCTCCGGCCTGAGTGTGGTGGCGATGTCGATATCGCTGACCGGCAGGTCCATCAGGCTGTTGCGCACCGCGCCGCCGACCACCCGCGCTTCTCCGCCCTCGGCCCCATCATTGGCATTGAGGAGTTCCAGGATGCGGCCGAGCGCCGGGTCGCGGAACCATGCTTGGTCGGCAACACCGGTCATGCATAAAGTCTTTCGTAAAGCGTGCGGACGATGCCGGCGGTGATGCCCCAGATCATTCTGGTTTCATAGGGCATCCGGTAGAAATGCCGGTCGACGCCGTCGACGACACGCCTGTCGCGGGCATGGTTGGCAGGGTCCATCAGGAAAGAAAGCGGCACCTCGAACACGTCGGCCACCTCGGCCGGGTTCAGCGTCAGTGCGAAGCCCGGCGAGACGACGCCGAGGACCGGTGTGATGCGAAAGCCGGTCGAGGCAAGATAATTCGGCAGCCGCCCGACGGTCTCGACGAAGGAACCGGAAAGACCGATCTCCTCTTCCGTCTCGCGGATTGCCGCCATCTCAGGTGAGATATCGGCCGGATCGATCGAACCGCCGGGAAAAGCGATCTGCCCGGAATGTTTGCGCAGCGTCGCCGTTCGCTTGGTAAAGATCACGTGCGCCTCGTCACCGGCATCGACGACGGGCACGAGCACGGCCGCGTCGCGCAGCTTGAAGGTCTCAACCTCGGCGACGATATCCGGATTGAGGACATGATCACCGTGATCGCGCCAGGCATGGTCGACCGGCCCGCCATTCTGGTTGAGCGCGCGGCGGCGGAATTCGGCTGCGGAAAACAGGGGGTAACGGTGGGTGATCGCATCATTCATCGGCAAAGAGCATCCAGTTCGTCGGCCGGCATGACAGGAAAAACCTCGCCAGCGGAGCGGATCGCAAACATCGCCCGTCCCTGCACGTCGAGAATCTCGCCAAGCGCGACCAGTTCATACATTACCGCACGCGACACCAGCGCCTCCAGCCGCCCGCGTACATGCAGATAGGGTTTAAGTTCGGCGTTGCCGTCCGCAATGGCAAAGCGCAGCCGATGCTGTCCTCCCGCCTCCACGACATCGCCGACATTGGTTCGCAATGTCAGCACCTGTTTACCCTCCCGCTCCGTCACACTCATCTCCACGGCAATGAAGGGAGCGTCGGCGACCCTGATCCCGACCTTTTCCACAGGAGTTACAAGATAGGTCTTCTCATCTTCGTCCTTGCGCAAAACCGTCGAAAACAGCCGCACCAGCGCCGGCCGGCCGATCGGCGTGCCCATGTAGAACCAAGTGCCGTCGGCTCTGATCTCCATATCGATATCGCCGCAGAAAGGCGGATTCCACCGCTCAACCGGCGGTAAGCCGCGTTTTTTTCCGCCGCTTTCGTCAGAGGCGCGCGAAATCATGGCGGCAAGTCCTGCCGCATCCGCCTGTCCGCTGATTTCCTCGGCTGCCATTCTTCCGTCCCGGTTTGTCCTTAACGAAGTGATGTCACGAGATAGTCATTCGCAACGAACTTGTCAGCCCGTCACATCTCCATAACTCTATCGGGTATGAGGCACATGTATAAGTCCGCCGATTCGCTGCCGAATGATTTCAGCCGTTGGAGATGCCTATGGGTATGATGAAGACCGAAGCCAGCCTCGATGAAAAGGCAATCGTCGCCGCCGCCGAAAAGGCGCTCTCCGATATCGCCGCCATCCGCGGAGAGGTCTCGAAGGTGATCTTCGGTCAGGAAAGCGTCGTCGAGAACACCATTCTCGCCGTGCTCTCCGGTGGTCATGCCCTGCTCGTCGGCGTTCCCGGCCTTGCCAAGACCAGACTAGTGACGACACTCGGCGAAGTCCTCGGCCTCGCCGCCAACCGCATCCAGTTCACGCCCGACCTGATGCCCTCGGATATTCTCGGGTCCGAGGTGATGGATCAGGACGACAGTGGACGCCGGTCTTTCCGCTTCGTCAAGGGTCCTGTCTTCGCTCAGCTACTGATGGCCGACGAGATCAACCGCGCCTCGCCGCGGACCCAGTCGGCGCTTCTGCAAGCCATGCAGGAATATCACATCACGATCGCCGGCCAGCGTTATGACCTGCCGGCGCCCTTCCATGTGCTCGCCACCCAGAACCCGCTCGAGCAGGAAGGCACCTATCCCCTGCCCGAAGCCCAGCTCGACCGTTTTCTGCTGCAGGTCGACGTCAACTATCCCGAGCTCGCCGCCGAACGCCAGATCCTGCTCGAGACGACGGGTCTGGGGGAAACCCGGCCGGCAGCCGTCATCGACGCGCAGCGGCTGATCGAGATCCAGACGCTGGTGCGTCAGATGCCGGTGAGCGACACGGTCGTCGACGCCATCCTGGCGCTGGTGCGGTCCGCCCGCCCCGGCCAGGGCAATGCCTCGACCGACAAGAACGTCGCCTGGGGTCCGGGGCCTCGCGCCGGCCAGGCGATGATGCTTTGCGCCCGTGCCCGGGCGCTCTATGAAGGCCGCCTGGCGCCCTCGCTCGACGATATTTTTGCGCTGGCCGAACCCATTCTCCAGCACCGTATGGCGCTGACATTCGCCGCCCGCGCCGAAGGCATGTCGGTGCGCGACGTCATCGCCGGACTGGTCAAGCAGGCAAAGGGATAAGGAAGCCGGACGCGTGGCATCTATCGGACAGATCGTCAATCCGACGTCAGGCAGCGATGCCCTTTCCCGCGCCAGGCAGCGGGCCGCCCTGGTGCCGGACTGCCTGGTGGAAGCCAAGCGCATCGCCAATACGGTGATCGCCGGCTGGCATGGCCGCCGCAAGCGCGGCATCGGCGAAAATTTCTGGCAGTTCCGTCCCTATGCCGAGGGCGAAAGCCTGTCGCGCATCGATTGGCGCCGCTCCGCCCGCGACGATCATACCTATGTGCGCGAGCGCGAATGGGAAGCGGCCCACACGATCTGGCTCTGGTGCGACATGTCGCCCTCGATGATGTACAAGTCGAGCTATGGCAGCGTCTCCAAGGAAAGTCGCGCGCTGGTCGTCATGCTGGCGCTGGCCGAGATACTCGCCCGCTCCGGCGAGCGTATCGGCTGCCCCGGCATCATGGATCCCGCCTCCACCCGCAATGCCGCCGAGCGTCTTGCGGCCGCGCTCATGCACACGCCGCTGACCGGCGGTCTGCCTGAAACGGCAATGATTCGCGGCTGGAGCGACCTCGTCCTCATCGGCGATTTCCTTGATGATGCACCGGCGATCATGGAACGCCTCGGCCCGCTTGCCCGCCGCGGCCTGCGCGGCCACGTGGTCGAGATATCGGATCCTGCCGAGGAAATATTCCCCTATAGCGGCCGCACCGAATTCACCGATCCGGAGAGCGGCGCCAAGCTCATCTCCGGCCGCGCCGAACACATCCGCGAAGCCTATCGCAATGCCTACCTCGCCCGCAGGGACAGCCTCGGCCAGTCGCTGCGCCATCTCGGCTGGACCTTTGCGACGCACCGCACCGATCATCTTGCCTCGGAGGCGCTGGTCGCGGTGCACATGTACCTTTCCGGCATGCCGGCCAAGGCAACGCATGGAGGGCAGCTGTGAACGCCCTTCCTTTCGCTTTCGCCTTTCCCGCCATTCTGGGCGCACTCGTCGCCTTGCCGGTCATCTGGTGGCTGCTGCGGCTGACGCCGCCGCGGCCGAAGACCGAGGTCTTCCCGCCGCTGAAAATCCTCGCCTCCGTTTTGAAGCGCGAGGAGACGCCGGCGCAGAGCCCGTGGTGGCTGACGCTGCTGCGCATGCTGCTCGCCGCCACCGTCATTCTTGCGATCGCCGATCCGGTCTTCAATCCGCGCACCAGTTCGCTCGCCTCAGGCGGCCCGCTCGTCCTCTTCGTGGACAACAGCTGGGCGGCGGCCCCAGACTGGGAGCGCCGCATCCAGACGGCCGACGCGTTGATAGGCGACGCCGAATCCGCCGGCACGCCGGTGTCGATCGCCTTCTCCGCCGATCCGACCAACAACGCCGTTCCAGGCACCGCCGCGGCCGCCCGCGACAAGCTGCGCGCCGCCGAGCCGCGACCGCTGGTGCCGGACCGCGAGCGCGCCTTCCAGGCGCTGCGCGCGGCGTTGAACGGCGTCAAACCCGGGACCCTCGCCTTCCTGACCGACGGCGCCGCTGTCAAGGCTAACGACGCGACGGTGCAAAGGCTCGCGGAACTCCAGCCCGCCGATCTCCGCCTGATCGAGGGCGATGCCGAACGGACGGTCGCCATCACCGCGGCCAACAATGCGGCCGATGCCATGACCGTCAAGGTCACACGGCTTAACAGTTCGCGCGCCGCATCCGTGGCGCTGAATGCCGTCGATACCCAGGGGCGCTCGATTGCCAACGGCAGGGTGGATTTCCGCCCCGGCCAGAGCGTGGCGACAAGTTCGATCACGGCCCCCTTCGAAATGCGCAACGATTTCGCCCGCGTCAGCGTCGACAACGGCGCAACGGCCGGCGCCGTTCACCTGCTCGACGATGCATTCAAGCGCCGCCGTGTTGTCTTGCTGTCTGGTGAAGGCGGGGATGAGTTCCAGCCGCTGCTCTCGCCGCTCTATTATATCCAGCGGGCGCTGCAGCCCTATGCGGATCTGATCCAGCCCAGCGATTCCGACCTCTCGGTCGCCATACCGAAACTTCTCGCCAGCAATCCCTCCATCATCATCATGGCCGATATCGGCCGTCTGCCTGAAGAAACCTACGAACCGCTGACGCGCTGGATATCGAATGGTGGCATGCTGCTGCGTTTTGCCGGTCCGCGCATGGCCGCAGCCCCTGCCGACGATCCGCTGATCCCCGTCATCCTGCGCCAGGGAGAGCGGGCGCTGGGCGGCACATTGTCCTGGAACGAGCCGCAGTCGCTCGCCGAATTTCCGAGTTTCGGGCCTTTCGCCGGCATAGCGCGTCCCGCCGATGTCGTCGTCAAGCGGCAGGTGCTTGCCGAACCGACGCCCGATCTTGCCGAACGCACCTGGGCGAGCCTGGCTGACGGCACGCCGCTGGTGACGATGAAGCAGCTCGCATCTGGACAGATCGTCCTGTTTCATGTGACCGCGGAAGCGACCTGGTCCGATCTGCCGATCTCGGGCACTTTCGTCGACATGCTGCGCCACCTCCTGCAAATATCGCGCTCGGGCGGCGTCACGTCGGAGGCGCGCGGCAATGCGCGTGTCTCCGAAACCCTGCCGCCATTCCGGATGCTGACGGCCAAGGGCACGCTCGTCTCCGAGACGGGCGCGGCGCGACCCCTCATTCCACAGGCCGGAGCCGAACCGACGGCGAATTTCGACAACCCGCCCGGGCTCTACGGTTCGGAAGACGGTTTCACCTCCCTGAACGTATTGCCTGAGGACGCCGAACTGACGCCGCTCGGCACAACCGGGACCAATGCCGTGCGCGAAGGCCTGATTGGCGGCGAGAGCTGGTCGGCAAAGCCCGTGCTTTTTCTCGCAGCCTTTCTGCTGCTGCTGGCCGACAGTCTGGTCGTCCTTTTCATGAACGGCGCGTTCTCACGATTGCGCCCGGCTGCCCGCACAGCGGCGATGATCGCCATTGCGGTCAGTGTCGGCTTCCTTGTGCAACCCGGCATGCTTCATGCCGATGACTCGCAGCCCGGCGACGACCTCATTCTCCAGAGGCTCGACAATACGCATCTCGCCTATGTCGTCACCGGCGAACGGGATGTGGACGAGATATCCGAGCGCGGACTCGAGGGCCTTACCCAGTTCCTGACGTTCCGCACGACGCTGGAGCCGGCGCCGCCCGTCGGCATCGACCCCACCAAAGATGAACTCGCCTTCTATCCGATCATCTACTGGCCGGTTTCGGCAACGGCGCCGATGCCGCCGTCGGCGGCGATCAGCCGCATCGACGCCTATATGCGCAATGGCGGCACCGTGCTTTTCGATACGCGCGATCAGATTAGCGCCCTGGACAATGGCGGCAATATCAGCGCCAACGGCCAGAGGCTGCAGGCAATCCTCGCCAATCTCGACATTCCGCCGCTGGAACCGGTGCCATCGGACCACGTGCTGACGAAATCCTTCTATCTCCTGTCGAGCTTTCCCGGCCGTTACACCGGCAGCCCGCTTTGGATCGAGGCTCGGCAGGGTGGCCGCGAAGCGACCGAAAAATCGGCTGCGACGGCCGACGGCGTTTCGCCGATCCTGATCACCGGCAATGATTTCGCCGGCGCCTGGGCAGTCGACGATAACGGCGTGCCGATGCTGCCGACCGTGCCGTCCGATGAAGCGCAGCGCGAATATGCCTACCGTGCCGGTGTCAACATCATGATGTATATGCTGACCGGCAACTACAAGACCGACCAGGTCCATGTTCCCGACCTTCTCGAACGGTTAGGACAGTGAGATGACCTTCGACTTTTCGCCTTTCCTGCCCTGGCCGGTTCTGGCCGCACTGGCCGCCGTCAGCGTCATCATCGCCGCCTTCGCGATCTGGCGCGGCATTCGCGGCGCCTGGATCAGAACGCTGGCGGCGCTCGCCATGCTGACCGCCCTTGCCAATCCGGTGCTGCTGCAGGAGGATAGGGATCAGCTGTCGACGATCGTCCCGGTTCTCGTCGACCGAAGCCAGAGCCAGCAGACGCCCGATCGCGTTAAGATGACCGACGATGCGCTGGCGGCGTTGAAGGGGCAGCTCGCCCGCTTCCCCCAGATCGAGCCCCGCTTCGTCGATGTCGAAGGCGACGTCAATTCCGATGTGCCGTCGACGCGCCTGTTCGACGCGCTGTCGGCCAACATCGCCGATGTTCCGCCTGCCCGCATCGGCGGCGCCATCATGCTGACCGATGGTGAAGTTCACGATGTTCCGGCCGCCAATCAGGCGCTCGGTTTCGATGCGCCGATCCATGGCCTCATCACCGGCAAAGCCAACGAATTCGATCGCCGCATCGAAGTCATCAAGGGGCCGCGCTTCGGCATCGTCAATGAGGAGCAGCAGGTCGTTCTGCGCGTCTTCGACGACGGCCCGAGCCCCGGCAGCACGGCCAATGTCACGGTAAAGCTGAACGGTGACGAGATCGCCACCCTTCAGGCGACGCCCGGTCAGGATACGCCCTTCTCCTTCAAGGTGCCGGCCGGCGGCAGCAACGTGCTCGAATTTTCCGTTGCCGCACTTCCGGGCGAGGTCACCACTGCCAACAATCGCGCCGTTCACGTCATCGACGGCATCCGCCAGAATCTCCGCGTCCTTCTCGTCTCCGGCGAGCCGCATGCCGGCGAACGCGCCTGGCGCAACCTGCTGAAATCCGATGCCTCGGTCGATCTTGTCCATTTCACCATCCTGCGGCCGCCGGAAAAGCAGGACGGCACACCGATCAACGAGCTGTCGCTGATCGCCTTCCCGACGCGCGAACTCTTCGTCGACAAGATCAAGGATTTCGACCTGATCATCTTTGACCGCTACCAGCACCGCGGCGTGCTGCCGCTGCTTTATTACGATTACATCGCCCAATATGTCGACAATGGCGGCGCGCTGCTGATCGCCGCCGGTCCCGAGCATGCCGGCCCCGACTCCATCGCACTGACGCCGCTTTCCTCGGTCCTGCCGGCAACGCCCACCGGAGAGATGATCGAAAAGGCCTTCTACCCGCGCCTCTCCGAGGAAGGCCGCAAGCATCCCGTCACCCGCGGCCTGGACGGTTCGGGCGAGGATCCGCCGCATTGGGGCCGCTGGTTCCGCAGCGTCGATGTCGATCGGCCGCAGGGCGAGACGATCATGCTCGGTGCAGACAACCACCCGCTGCTGGTGCTGAACCGCGCCGGCCAGGGCCGGGTCGCCATGCTGCTTTCCGATCAGGGCTGGCTCTGGGCGCGCGGCTTCGAAGGCGGCGGACCGAACGTTTCGCTCTATCGCCGTATCGCCCATTGGCTGATGAAGGAGCCGGCGCTGGAGGAAGAAGCGCTGACGGCGCGCGCCGCCGGCCGGACGCTTGAAGTCACGCGCCAGACGATCGGCGACAATCCGGGCAACGCCACCGTGCGTTACCCCTCGGGCAAGACCGAAACCCTGCCGCTCACCCAGGCCGAACCGGGGCTCTACAAGGCCGAGAAGCGGATGGATGAAATCGGCCTCTTCGAAATCCGCAACGGCAAGCTGTCGACGCTTGTCCATATCGGCGCCGTCGACGCACCGGAATTCAAGGCGATGATCTCGACGACCGATGTGCTGAAGCCGGTCACCGAGAGAAGCAAGGGTCTCGTCACCCGCGTCGCCAACGAAAACGGCAGGATCAGCGTGCCGCCGATCCTGCCGGTACGCGGCCAGGTCCGCGTCGCCGACAATGATCGCATGATGATTCGCATGACCAGCGAGACGGTCTTGAAGGGCATCAACACGCTGCCGCTCTTTGCCGGTTTTGCCGGCGTCGGCATCCTGCTGTTGGCCTTCGGAACCATGTGGTGGCGCGAGGGGCGGTAATCTGATGTCGGAATTCGAGCTGACCGCCTCACCCTCGCCGGAGGAACTGGCGGCGATCACCGATGCGCTCTCCGCCTTCAACGCGAGTGATGTCGGCCCCTCCGATCGCCGGCCGCTTGCCGTTCTCATCCGCGATACCGACGGCAAGCTGACCGGCGGCCTGTCGGGCTTTACCGCCTGGGGCTGGCTCTTCACCCAGATGCTCTATATTCCCGACACGTTGCGCGGCACCGGTCTCGCCGGCAAGCTCCTCGCAAAAGCCGAAGAAGAAGCGAAAGCACGGGGATGCCGCGGCGCCTGGATCGACACCTTCAGCCCGCAGGCTCTCAGCGCTTATCTGCGCCAGGGCTATGAAGTTTTCGGCGAGCTTGAGGATTTCCCGGAAGGCCGCACGCGCAGCTTCCTCCGCAAACGTCTGTAAATCATCCGTGCCAGGCGATGATGCCCTTCAGCCGCTCGTGTGCATCCTCGGCGATCGGCACGACGAGCACGCGGCCGGGATCGACGGGGCCTGGAAAGGAAAGCGCGTTGTAGGCAACCTTCTGGAAGCCGAGCGGGCCGTAATAGGGCGGATCGCCGACGAGGATCACGGCTTCCGAGCCCTTGCGTCTGGCCGCCTCCACCGCGATCCGCACCAGTTCGCGGCCGATGCCCTGATTCTTGTGCGAGGGACGGACGGCGAGCGGGCCGAGAAGATGGCCCTTCACCGTGCCGGCCAGCACCGGCGTCATGCGCACGGAAGCGATCGTCTCGCCATTATCGGTGCAGATGAAGGAGAGCGACAGATCGTGCGGCCCCTGCTCGCGAATGCGCGCTGCCGCCCGCGTGAAGCGGCCCGGCCCAAAAGCTTCTTCGTTGATATGTTCGATGGCGGCGTCATGAGACGCGTCTTCGGTGAGGTAGACGAGATCGTGCTTGTACATGATGGCAGAAACCGGATGGACAGATTGATGGGTCTCGAACACGCCTTGGGCGTTCGGGAGCATCAGCGTCGTCGCGGGTTTCTGGCAATGAACATCAGGCAGGAATCCTAAAACCGTGAAAGGCCGATAGCAGGAAAAATTTCCGCCGTCCAACGCAAAATGCACACGACAGCACTGGAAATTATGCAGCGCCAAAACAACGTGACACACTGTTCAACCTTTACCGCCTGCAAAGCCCCGCTATCTCAGCTAACTTCGATCCCGACACGCAACCAAAGGAAATGAAGATCATGGGAATGCTGGTGGACGGCGTCTGGCATGATGTCTGGTACGACACGAAGGAGAGCAAGGGCCAGTTCAAGCGGCAGCCCTCGCAGTTCCGCAACTGGGTGACATCGGACGGTGAGGCCGGCCCTTCCGGCAGCGGCGGCTTCAAGGCCGAGGCCGGGCGTTATCATCTCTATGTCTCGCTTGCCTGCCCATGGGCGCACCGCACGCTGATCTTCCGCAAGCTGAAGAAGCTGGAGGAACTGATCTCAGTCTCGGTCGTCGACCCGCTGATGCTCGACAATGGCTGGGAATTCAAAGTCGGCGACGGCGCCACCGGCGACCAGCTCTTCGGTTCAGCCACGCTCTGGCAGATCTATGTCAAGGCCGATCCGCATTATTCCGGCCGCGTCACCGTTCCCGTTCTGTGGGACAAAAAGACCGGCACGATCGTCAGCAACGAATCCGCCGAGATCATCCGCATGTTCAACAGCGCCTTCGACGGGCTGACCGGCTCGAAGACCGATTTTTATCCCGAGGATCTCCGCGCCGAAATCGACACGCTGAACGCCACCGTCTACGACACCGTCAACAACGGCGTCTACAAGGCGGGCTTTGCCACCACGCAGGAAGCCTATGAGGAAAATGTCGGCAAGCTGTTCGAAACGCTCGACATGCTCGACGAACGTCTTGGCAAAGGCCGCTATCTCCTAGGCAACCGTCAGACCGAAGCCGACTGGCGCCTGTTCACGACGCTGGTGCGCTTCGACCCGGTCTATGTCGGCCATTTCAAATGCAACATCCGCCGGATCGCCGACTACCGCAACCTGCCCGGCTACTTAAGAGATCTCTATCAGACGCCAGGCATTGCCGAGACGGTGAACCTGACGCATATCAAGCAGCACTATTACCGCAGCCACAAGACCATCAATCCGACCGGCATCATTCCCGTCGGCCCGGCGCTCGATCTCGACAGCCCGCATGGACGTGCGAAGCTTGCCGCGGCTTAAAAAATGTGGAGCCCTCACCAGCGGTGGTCGGGCTCCTGCTCGCCTCGAAGCTCGGCAAGGCGGCGATGCGTCGCCTTGGTCGTACCCTCAGGCAGGCTGTCGAGCCGGAAGAAGCCGCTGTCGGAGATCTCCCAGTCAGGCGGGCGCGGCGCCGTCTGCTCGACATTCGCCCGGTAGAACACGACATGGTCGCGGCGAGTATTCGTGGTGTTGAAATAGACCTGGACCAGTTGCGGTTTGCCGATGATCCTGAGGTTGCCCTCTTCGCGCAATTCCTTGGCCAGCGCTTCTTCGACCGTCTCGTTGCGTTCCAGCCCGCCGCCCGGCATGTGCCAGCCGCCGATATAGCTGTGGCGCACCAGAAAAATCCGCCCCTCCGCATCGAAGCAGGCGGCCCTGACGCCCATCGTCATGCCGCGGGCGAAGGAGAAATAGACATGCAGAAGGCGCAGGGCCGTTCTGATATGAAGAGGCCGCTTTTCTTTATCCACCATCGTTCCGTTTCAGCCCTTCATCGCGCCGGATGTGTTTGATTTGTCAATAAGCTGGTCTATGTCTCGTAGCATGTTCAAGCTCGCGCATATTTCCGACGTCCACCTCGGGCCGTTACCCCGTCTTTCCATCCAGGAGCTGTTTTCAAAACGCATAACGGGCTTTGTGAACTGGCATCGAAATCGACGCAAGCACCTTTTCGGCAGCACGCTGGATCTGTTGCTCGACGACATCCGCGCCCACGAGGCGGATCATCTGGCAGTCACCGGCGACCTCGTCAATCTCGCGAGCGGTATCGAGATCCGCGCCGCCGCCGCCTGGCTGCGCGCGCTTGGCGATCCGGCCGACACCTCGGTGGTTCCCGGTAATCACGACGCCTATGTGCCCGGGGCCTACGAGAAGTCGATGCGCGCCTGGTACGAGTATGTCCGCGGCGATCTCTCCCCGCCGCAATGGCAGGAAGACCGCCATATTTTTCCCTATCTGCGCATCCGCGACAAAGTCGCGATCGTCGGCTGCTCGACAGCGGTCGCCACCCCTCCCTTTGCCGCCTCCGGCTTTTTCGGTGCGCGCCAGGCCCGCGATACCGTCAACATGCTGCGAGCGGCCGGCGAAGCCGGTCTCTTCCGGGTCGTGATGATCCATCATCCGCCGATCCGCGGCGCCACGACCTTCTACAAGCGGATGATCGGCATCCGCCGCTTCGCCGCGGTGATTTCGACCGGCGGCGCCGAACTTGTGTTGCACGGACACACGCACCTGAACACGCTGCACTGGCTGCGCGGCCAGGTGCAGCCGGTGCCCGTCGTCGGCATCGCCTCCGCCTCGCAAGGACCGGGCAGCATCAAGCCACCCGCCGCCTACAACCTCTTCTCCATCGACGGATCTCCCGGCGCCTGGGAACTCAGCGGCGAACGCTTCAGCGTCAACCGGTCCGGCGATGCCGTGATGGCGGAAAGCGCAGATATTTTCGCGCGTTAGCGCCGGCTCCGGACTCTTTTCCTCCAACACTTGAACCGATATCAGAGGAGGCCCGGCCATCGCCGCAGCAATTGCCATGGCGGCCGCTTACCCTCTTGGTATTTTTAGCGGTAAGCGTACAATCCGGCCAACGCATCGCCTCAGAACGGAGCCCGCCAATGACTTCTTCCTTCCGTCACCTGTCCAGACTTTCGCTCGCCGCCGGCTTTGCCTTCGGCATCGCCACAGCTGCTTTCGCGGTGGGCGACAACAACGATGACACCAATCCGCCGCCGAAGACCCAGACGACCAAGACCTGCACCGGCGGCAAGGTCTGGGACAAAGCCAAGAAGGAATGCGTCAACCCGAAGAAGAGCAGCTTCAACGACGACGATCTCTATAAGTTCGGCCGCGAATTTGCCTATGCCGGCCAGTATGACAATGCCATCACCGTGCTCAATCTCGCCCGCAACCAGAACGACCCGCGCATCCTGAACTATCTTGGCTACGCCAATCGCAAGGCTGGCCGCATGGAACTCGGCATGTCCTACTACCGCAAGGCGCTGCAGGCGGATGAGAACTACATCCTTGCCCGCTCCTACATGGGCATGGCGCTGGTGGAACAGGGAGACATCCAGGGCGCCCGTGTCCAGCTCGTCGAAATCCGCGATCGCGGCGGCGAAGGGACATGGGCCTATCGCGCTCTGCTGCAAAGCTTGAACGGCTACAAGACATATTGACGCAAGTTTTGTGGGCCACAATACGAAAATCCTTTGAGAAAAGGGGATGAAGACAGCCGGATGCTTGCGAAGTGCAGGAGACTTGCTTCATAAAGCACATGCGGCGTCGATAAGGCCGGCTTCGCGGCCGAGGCGAACCCATCGTCCGCGAAACCATTGTGAATGCTTCTTGGATAGACAATGCGTCAACCCGCAACGACCATCGATCTCCGGCGTGATCTCGTCGGCCTTCTGCCCCGCCTTCGCCGCTTCGCGATCACGCTCGCGGGTGAGGCCGCCGTGGCCGACGAACTCGTACAGGCCGTCTGTCAGCGCGCCATCGCAAAGGGCCATCAATGGAGTGGTGAAGGCCGCCTGGAAAGCTGGATCTACACGCTCGCTCGCCAGCAATGGACCGACGATAGCCGCAAGCGCAAGCCGAAGGCTTCCGTCCGCGGCAACGTCACGGATATTCGCGACGCCGCGCGCGAGCGCTCGGCTGCAGTCGATCCCGACGCCATTCATCGCATGATCGCCGATATGCCGGACGGCCTTTGCAGCATGTTCCTGCTCGTCGACGTCGAAGGCCACAGCTACCAGCAGGCGGCCGACATCATGGGCACGCCAGTGGCAAATGTCGTCTCACAGCTCGCGACGGCAAGGCTGCATTTTGCCGGACTTTCCGGCACCCACCCGATCCACAGGTACTGAATTGCTCGATCTTAGGAAATTGCCGCTCGAAGCCCAGCTTACCGCCCTTCTCGATGGCGAGGTCTCGCCCGAACAGCGCCACGAACTGGAGCAGCGCCTGGCAACCGACGAGAATGCGCGACGGCTGCACGAGAAACTGCGCCACGGCGCCGATATCGGCCGCCGCCGTCTCGACGACATCCTGAAGGAGCCTGTGCCTCTCGCCCTCGTCCGCTCGATCAAGAGCACGCAGCCGCCGAAGACACCGATCGCGCAGCGCGCCACGCGCCCGCCGGTGAAACTGGCGCCGAGCGGCCCGCAGGCGCTGGCCGCCGCGCTTATTCTCTTCGCCGTCGGTTGCGGTATCGGCTATTTCGTCGGCACTAGCCCGGATGCCGACGAAATCGCCACCACGACCTCCGCGACGGCGCCTGCCAATACCAGCGACTGGCTGGGCGACGTCACCGCCTATCAGCGCCTGCTGATCCGCCAGCCTCGCCATCTCGTCGAAGTGCCCGCCTCGCAGGCCGAGGAAATCTCCAGCTGGCTGACGACCGCGATCGGCGTGCCCTTCCGCGTGCCTGATCTCAGCGCCGAAGCCTGGACCTTCCAGGGCGCGCGCGTCATCCTCGGCGACAGCCGCCCTGTCGGCCAGCTCGTCTATTCCAACGCGGACGGCGACGTCATCTCCATCTGCTTCCGCAAGGACGCACAGCCACCGGAGACCGACGACTTCAAAGAAACCATCAAGGACGAGATCGGTCTGGTGACATGGCACAATGCCGGCACCTCCTACGTGCTTGCCGGCCCCTCCGCCGAGGCGGCCCTCGGCCAGCTCGCCATGAAGATCGCTACGGCGATATGATGCCGGCTGTCGTCCGTGGCGAATAATTACCGCCTGCGGAGCTGAGGTGGCACCATGGCAAATCAGCATCCCCTCATCCGCCTGCCGGCACCTTCTCCCCAAGGGAGAAGAGACATGCGGCAACCTCTCGCTCTTAAAACGTCTGCAGTGGGAAGGCAGGGCAGAAAGCTTGCTCCCCTCTTGTCCCCTCGGGGAGAAGGTGCCCGTAGGGCGGATGAGGGAGCCGCATGGCACGCCTTTCATTGGCTAGCGCTCACCGAAGACTCAACGAAGCCAATCTCCTCATCAGACCGCGCCGCACCGAAGCGATCGCGGCCTGATTCCATCGAAGATCAAGCCTTGCCGGCCTTCACATCGAGCACGCGGTTGGCCGCCGAGACGATCGCTTCCAGCGATGCCGCGACGATGTTGGTATTGATGCCGGCGCCGAAGAGCTTGCCGCCGGGATAGGAGGTCTCGACGTAGGAGATCGCCGCCGCGTTCGAGCCGTGCTGCAGAGAATGCTCGGAATAATCCTCTACCGACATCTCGATGCCGAGATAATGCGACAGTGCATTGATGAAGCCGTCGATCGGACCGTTGCCGCGCCCTTCGATGCGCTTGATCTCGCCATTGTCGGTGATCTCGGCCGCCACGATCCGCTGGCCCTTGTGCTCGGTATCGGGATAGGTGTGGTGGTCGGCGAATTTGAGGCGTCCATCGGGCTGCGTCACGTAGCGCTCGATGAAACGGTCGTAGATCCGCTTTGAAGGAAGCTCCTTGCCCTCGACGTCGGTAATGCGCTGGATATCCTCGCGGAACTCCACCTGCAGGTTGCGCGGCAGGTTCAGCCCGTAATCCTGCTGCAGAATATAGGCGATGCCGCCCTTGCCGGACTGCGAGTTGATGCGGATGATCGCCTCGTAGGAACGGCCGACGTCACGCGGATCGATCGGCAGGTACGGCACTTCCCAGACGGGGTGGTTGGCGACCTGCGCCGCCTTCATACCCTTGTTGATCGCATCCTGATGCGAGCCCGAGAAGGCCGTATAGACCAGCTCGCCGACGTAAGGATGACGCTCGCCGATCGCCATCTGGTTGGAATATTCGAACACTTCCTTGATACGCTCAATGTTCGAGCAGTCGATCTCGGGATCGACCCCTTGCGTGAACATGTTCAACGCCATCGTCACCATGTCGACATTGCCGGTGCGCTCACCATTGCCGAAGAGCGTGCCTTCGACACGGTCGGCGCCTGCCAGCAATGCCAGTTCGGCAGCGGCGATGCCGGTGCCGCGGTCGTTATGCGGGTGCAGGGAGATGATCAGATTCTCGCGATTGTCGAGATTGCGGCACATCCACTCGATCTGGTCGGCATAGACGTTCGGCGTCGCCATCTCGACGGTGGACGGCAGGTTGATGATCAGCTTGTTATCGGGCGTCGGCTTGACCACCTCGATGACGCCATTGCAGATTTCCAGCGCCACTTCGAGTTCCGTGCCGGTAAAGCTCTCGGGCGAATATTCGAAACGGTAGCCGCCGCCTGCCTTGACGGCCATGTCGGTAATCATCTTGGCAGCATCGACGGCGATCTGCTTGATGCCCTGCACATCCTTGGCGAAGACGACGCGGCGCTGCAGCTCGCTGGTCGAGTTGTAAAAATGTACGATTGGCCGGTTTGCGCCTTCCAGTGCTTCGAAGGTGCGGGTGATGAGTTCCGGGCGGCATTGGACCAGCACCTGCAGGGAGACGTCGGCGGGCACGTTGCCCTCTTCCACGCACCAGCGGGCGAAATCGAAATCGGTCTGCGAAGCGGAGGGGAAACCGATCTCGATTTCCTTGAAGCCCATCTCCAGCAGCAGCTGGAACATCCGCGCCTTGCGGTCGTGGCCCATCGGGTCGACCAGCGCCTGGTTGCCATCACGCAGGTCGACTGAGCACCAAACCGGCGCCTTGGTGATGGTCTTGGTCGGCCAGGTGCGGTCGGGAATGTTTACCTGCGGATAGGCCCGGTATTTCACCGCAGCGTCAGGCATGCCTTTTGCGGAGGCCGTTTTTCCCTCGGAGAATTGCGTCTTTGCATTCATCGTATCGTCTCCTCGTCCCGGCATTTGCCCCGCTCTTAGCCGATCGTGTCAGGCTTGGCGATAAACAAATGCGGACCTTTGTCGGTCGTTAGGTCAATTTTGAAAATGAATCGCGAGGAGCAATCGCCGGGCGGGCTTTCGGCCGCCGGGCGCTCCTCAAAGGACCCGGCAACCGCGCGTAAGGCCGAGGAGAAGAAGCGAGGTCAAGGCGCGCGTATTGTCACGCAGGGCGATGCGGCCGCGTGCAATCGTGTCTGAAATTCTGGCGCCAGTGGTCTTCATGGCCGCGCTTATAACCTTGGGCCGGGAAACTGGCAAGCCCTTGCTCGGGCTTTTGGCCGCCGAAGGCGCAGCGCCATTCCGCTACCGCGGCTGGCGTCGGTCTTTCCAAACGCTCACCAGCCGCGACAGCGCCAGCATCAGCCCGCCGGCGATCAGGCCCCAGAAAGCGCCGGAAATGCCGCCGAAGGAAACGCCTGAGGCGGTGACGAGGAAGGTGATCGCCGCCGCCTCGCGCGACTCCGGCGCCTGGAAGGCCGACATCGCCGAGGAGGAGAAAGCCCCGACCAGCGCCAGCCCGGCCACCGCCTCGATCAGGATCGGAGGCGCAAGCGCGACGAAAGCCGTCACCGCGCCGGCAAGCAGCCCGAGGATGACATACCCGACGCCGGCGGTCAGCGACGCCCAATAGCGCCGCTTCGGATCCGCGTGGGCATCCTGTCCGGCGCACATTGCCGCCGTGATCGCCGCCAGATTGACGGCGTGGCCGCCGAACGGCGCCGACAGCAGCGAGAAAAAGCCGGTGACGGCAAAGAGCGGACCGGCCTTCGGATCGTAGTGGTTGACCTTCAAGACGGCGATACCCGGAATGTTCTGCGAGGCCATGGTGACGATGAACAGCGGCAGCGCGATCGAAACAAGGCCGGCGAGACTGAACACCGGCCGGACGATTTCAGCCGCCGGCACCAGCGATTGTTCGAGCGAACTGAGAGAGCCGTCCGGAATATCGACGCCGAAGGTGAGCACCAGCACGAAGGCCGCGAGTGCCGCCGGCACCGCCCAGAGCCGTTTGAAGGCGCCTACGACGATCCAGGCGACGACGATCGGCAGGCCGAGCACGGGATTGAAGCTGATCGCCTTCACCGGCGCGAAGCAGAGGCCGATCAGCACGCCGGAGAGCATCGCATTGGCAAGCGGCGCCGGAATGGCGGCGACCGCCCGGCCGAGCGGCTTGAACAGCCCGGCGACGACGATCAGCGCGCCGCATATCAGGAATGCGCCGACCGCCGCATTGAAGCCGCCCTCAATCGGCCCGGTGCTTGCGAGCAGTGCGGCACCCGGCGTCGACCACGCGATGCTGATCGGCAACCGGGTCACCCCACTGAGCACGATCGCACAGATGCCCATGGAGATAGACAACGCCATCAGCCCCGAGGCCGCCTGCGCATCCGTGGCGCCGACCGCCTCGAGCCCGTGCAGCACGACGGCAAAGGAGCTGGCGGAGCCGACGAAGGCGGTCAGCAGCCCCATGAACAAGGCCTGGACGGAAAGATCTTTGAGCATGGCGGAACTCGAACTGCGGGAATGACGCATGGAGCATGACGGTTGCCGCCCGCGCAAGTCCGAATTCAGCTCCTTCCGTTCAGCACCTGTGTCTTCCGGCAGAAACAAAACGCCCTCGCCTGCTGCTGCAGGCGAGGGCGTTCAATAACACTACATGAGAAAACTCAGATATCGGCCTGCGACGTCACGATCCGCGAGACGAGACCATAGTCCTTCGCCTCTTCGGCCGACAGCCAGTAATCGCGATCGGTATCCTTGGCGATCTTTTCGAGCGGCTGGCCGGTGGCTGCCGCCATGATCTTGTTCAGGCGCTCGTTCATCTTGATGATCTCCCGTGCCTGGATCTCGATGTCGGATGCCATGCCGCGCGTGCCGCCCGAGGGTTGGTGCAGCAGGAAGCGGGTGTTCGGCAGGCACAGGCGCTGCTCCTTCGGAGCGGCGACATATATCAGCGCGCCGGCGGAGGCGACCCAGCCCGTGCCGATCATCCAGACCTTCGGCTTGATGAACTTGATCATGTCATGAATGGAATCGCCGGATTCGACGTGACCGCCGGGCGAATTCACATAGATGCGGATGTCTTCGTCGCTGGCCGCGGCAAGCGCCACAAGCTGCGAGCAGACCTTCTGCGCCAATTCCTGATTGATCGGTCCGTAGATGAAGATCGAACGCGACTTGAAAAGATTCGCCTCCGTTTCCTTGCCGAGCGGCAGTTCCTTCGTCT